>Ga0187851_10005027_pt1 | contig 10645 bp, 8 predicted proteins | sample June2016WEW_6_10_FD_132997 | JGI IMG/M metagenome (GOLD analysis project Ga0187851, IMG submission 132997) | Peatland microbial communities from SPRUCE experiment site at the Marcell Experimental Forest, Minnesota, USA - June2016WEW_6_10 | ecosystem: Environmental > Terrestrial > Soil > Wetlands... | reverse complement strand
TTCCTCATGTTTGGAATCTGACAGGCGGGATCCACGCCTGGTCGGATCGCGTTGACCATTCGGTGCAGAAGTATTAATTGTTGCGCAGAGTTCACCGAGATATAATTCACCGTGAGCAGGCGGATCTGCGCTCGCGCTGGCTCCGATCGACCCTTCAGGCTAATCTTCAAGGTCCAAACGTTCCCTCTTGAAGAGAGCTTCCGCGCGAACTACAATCCGTATGTTATTGATTCCCAAGGAGGCAATCCGTGCCAGAAGAAGTCGCTCGCGTCTCGTTACGCGAAGAAGCTGCATTTCAACTTGCAAGTGTAACCAAGACTGCTCCGCAGTTCGGGGCCATTACACCGCGCTGGCTGGTTCGGTTTCTGGATTGGAAGCCGCTTGAGGCCGGTACATTCAGGGTCAACAAGGTCGATGAGACCAAGGCAATCGAATCGACCTGCGACCACTCGGACGAGTCAACGCTCGCAGCGACCTTCGTCAAGTATCTCGAAGAGCCCCGCGAATACCGGCTCAGCAGCATCAATGCCATTCTCAATGTTCATACCCGCGTCTCCGATCTGCTCAGCAATCCCTACGATCAGGTTCGTGAACAGCTGCGCCTGTTGATCGAAAGCGTCAAAGAGAAGCAGGAGAACGAGCTGCTGAACAATGCCGACTACGGACTCTTGAATAATGTGGACGCTTCGCAGAAGCTCAAAACACGCAAGGGCGCGCCAACACCGGACGATCTGGACGAGTTGTTGGTGAAGGTCTGGAAAGAGCCCTCATTCTTCCTGGCGCATCCCCGCGCTATTGCCGCTTTCGGGCGCGAGTGCACACGGCGTGGAGTACCTCCGCCGACCGTAACTCTGTTCGGAACGCCATTCCTGACCTGGCGGGGGATTCCGCTGATTCCATCCGACAAGATCGCCGTGAGAAGCAAAGACCAGAAGTCGAAGATCCTGCTGGTGCGTGTGGGCGAGAAGAAGCAGGGTGTAGTGGGACTCTTCCAGCCGGGACTTCCCGGAGAGCAAAGTCCTGGACTGTCGGTTCGCTTCATGGGAATCGATCAAAGGTCGCTTGCTTCCTACCTTGTGTCGCTCTACTGCTCGGCCGCCGTGCTGACCGACGATGCAATTGCCCTGCTCGAAGACGTAGACGTGAGCCAATATCATGAGTACAAGTGACCGGACGCTTCCGTCGACTGCGCTTCCGGAGACCGGCAGTTGGGCTGCGGCATTGCCGGGAAGCGATGGCGTGCCGACTGGCATCCTGAGTCCTACGGAGTTGGCGCGCATGGCGAACGAGCTCTTCACGGCGCTGCCCGATGAGCTTCAGCAACCCGCTCTTGCCGCAGCCAGGGCGGTGTTGCCGCCTAACTCCGCGTTCACAGGAAATCCTTTTGCGGCGGTGCCCGGTCCAACGGCGCCGGCCGTTCCGGGGATCCTCGCAGGCTTGGCTGAAGCACAGCCAGGGGCATTCGTCGCCACGCCGGATCGAAGCATTGTGCCGGATACGCGGTCGTCTGCTTCCGCCGCGCCTGCGGTTCCCGGCGGTGGAATTAGGCCCACGGCAGCGCCGGAGTTTGGATTCCTTCAGGATGCTCGGCACATCTTTCAAGAGCCTGTCGCGGAGCCAGCTACCCAGCATACTCCCGCGCAAGCAAGCGAGAAGCCCGTGCCCAGCGAGGAAGGCTTTGCAGCCATTCCTTTTTCGTTGCTCGCCGATCCTCAACCATCGCTGCTCACCCAGCCTCCGGCTCCGGCGATTCCCGGCGCTCTTGGCGTTGTCGATTCTTCGGCGGTTCCGACTTTTTCCTTCATGGAAGACGCGCGGCCACTGTTCTCCGAGCAGCCTTCGCTTCCGGGGCCAGTGCCGGCTGGAGTTTCCAGCAGCAATCCGTTCGTCGCGTCGCTTGACCTGAATAGACCGCAAATTGCCGGAGCCGTCGCGCACGAGCCAGATTTTCGCGCACCTGCTTCCCATGATCCGGAGAAGCAGCCACGCCCGCTCGATGCTTCGAATGTGGTTCCTGTTCTGGTTCCGGGTACGGGGCAATCAGAGTTATTGGGCGATCTAGGCCTCTCGTCGACTTCCTTCGACGTGGAAGCTATTCGCCGTGATTTTCCGATACTCTCGGAGAAGGTCAACGGTCATCCGTTGATCTGGTTCGACAATGGCGCGACTACACAGAAGCCGCAATCGGTGATCGACCGGCTTAGTTATTTCTACGAGCACGAGAACTCGAACGTGCATCGCGCCGCGCACGAGTTAGCTGCACGCTCGACAGATGCCTACGAGTCTGCTCGCGAGAAGACTCGCCGCTTCCTCAACGCCGGGGCTCCGCGCGAGATCGTCTTTGTGCGCGGAGCCACGGAGGCCATCAACCTTGTGGCGCAAAGCTGGGGACGGCGCAACATCCAAAAGGACGACGAGATCGTCGTCACTTGGCTCGAGCATCACGCCAACATCGTTCCCTGGCAGATGCTGTGCGCGGAAAAGGGCGCGCGGCTGCGCGTTGCGCCAGTGGATGATTCCGGCCAGGTGCTGCTCGACGAGTACGAGAAACTGCTTGGACCGAATACCAGGCTGGTCTCGATCGCGCACGTCTCGAATGCACTGGGCACGATTCTGCCGGTGAAGGAGATGGTCGAAGCCGCGCATCGTCATGGTGCGCGCGTGCTTGTCGATGGCGCTCAGGCGGTCTCTCACATGCGCGTCGACGTGCAAGCCATCAACTGCGATTTCTATGTCTTTTCAGGACACAAGGTCTTTGCTCCGACCGGCATCGGTGTGGTGTATGGGAAGTCGGAGGTATTGGATAACATGCCGCCATGGCAGGGCGGCGGCAACATGATTCAAGATGTCACCTTCGAGAAGACGCTTTACCAACCACCGCCGCAACGGTTTGAAGCCGGTACCGGGAACATCGCCGATGCGGTCGGACTGGGGGCGGCGATTGACTACCTGGATCGCGTTGGTATTGTCAACGTTTCGCGCCACGAGCACATGCTCCTAACCTATGCCACTGCGGCGCTGCTGAAGATTCCGGGGCTGCGCATCATCGGCACCGCCAAAGAAAAGGCCAGTGTAATCTCTTTCGTGATGGACGGCTTCCGCACGGAGGAGATCGGCGACTACCTCAATCGCAAAGGCATTGCCGTGCGCGGCGGTCATCACTGCGCGCAGCCGATTCTGCGGCGATTCGGCCTGGAGAGCACCGTGCGCGCGACGTTTGCTCTTTACAACACCTGCGAAGAAGTCGATGCGCTGGTCGCGGCTTTGTGGGATCTCAGGCAGGGACGCAGTCCGGGACTGGTTTGAAGGGCTTGTCTAGCTGATCGCAACTTGCACCAGAAAAATGCCAGCCACATCATAACGGATGCGGCTGGCATTTTTCTTGCGTTCTGAGACATGTCAACTGACTACGGATTTCACTCGCCGGGATTCAGAACAACAAACCCGCCTGAGTGGCTGATATAGATTCTGTGGAAGATCGACGCAGGCAGCAGGCCCACGGCATCAAAAGAAACCCCGCGACGGGATTGAACCACATCCAGATCATGGACCTTTGTTGAACCAACCTTGATCGTGATGTGGGAGTGGATTCTGGTTCCATTTGGACCGCTGTCGAATGCCATGGAACCTGCCCAGGGCTGGGACGGGAATGAATTCTGGCGAACGGGGAACAGCTCCGGCATCCTTGCTCCGGTATCTAACTGCAACTGCACCTTGTTACCGCTCACATCCATGAATTCCGCCTCGATCAGCAGACGGTTGGTTGTAGGCAAGCCGCGATAGTGACCCATTGTCTCGAATCGGCAACGCTCCCCTGCAGGTGATTCTTCGCCAAAGCGCAATATGCGTGCTTTGTAGTCGATGAGAAAGTCGAAATTCGAGAGGAAATCCTCGCCCAGCACGCCGCGAATGCCCGGCGCCTTGAGCTTTACGTCATCCAGCTTGTCGATGACTGCTCCCAGCTCGGAGACCCCAGAGTTGCCAATCCGCACTTCCCTCAGGCGTACCAACCGGTCTTTCCGGACATCCGAAACTGTGGTGAGCGAAGCCTCGCCAATAATCGGAAGCTGCAATTGCCGCGCAAGGCCGGGATCGATCACAGTGTGCGTGGCGCCTGTATCCAGTAAAAAGCTAAAGGGGCCAGCGCCATTAACAGTTGTCTGAACAACGATCAGGTATTTGTCGCGTAGCCGGAAATCGATTATCTCGTTTGTTTGCTTGACTTGCGCCGCCAACGCTCCGGGCAGGGCAAACATCGCCATGAGAAGAAGAAATTGGGCGGGGAGTCGACATCGGCCATGGAGAAACCATCGATCCAGGCAACAAATTCGAACGGACAGAAGGCGGGCCGTCAGCATCGTGACGTTCCTATCGGCTGAGCGCTCAATTCTCTTGAGCGCTCACTGCCCTAGAAATGTACCCCTAGTCATGGGGCATTGTCTATAGCAGGAGATTCATCTGCCGATTCATTCCGCATTCTGTGTTCCGGATCGCCCCCCAAGCCCCACAATTCAATACTTCGGCAGCGTCGTGTCGACCTTGTCGGCCCAGGCCAGGATGCCACCAGTCAGGTTGGTTGCGCGTTTGAAGCCCGATTTGCGCAGAAAGTCGACGGCTTTAGCGCTGCGGGCGCCACTCTTGCAATGCACGACAATCTCGCGGCTTGAGTCGAGTTCGTGTACGCGCGTCGGCAGATCGCCGAGCGGAATCAAATGGCCCTTGATGTTGACGATCTGATACTCATGCAGCTCGCGAACATCGAGCACGAAGATGTCTTCCCTGGCATCGAGACGGCGCTTGAGTTCCTCTGGTTGAATTTCGGGAATCTTCACGCTGGTCGATGCTTCGGCCTCTTCTCCGCGAACGCCGCAGAATTGGTTGTAATCGATCAACTCCTTAATCGTCGGATTTGTGCCGCAGACCGGGCACTCCGGATTCTTGCGCACACGCAACTCGCGGGAGCGCATGGCCAGCGCATCCACCAACACCAAACGGCCAATCAGCGGCTCGCCAACGCCAAGGATCAGCTTGATGACTTCGGTCGCCTGAATTACTCCGAGCAATCCCGGAAGCACGCCCAGAACTCCGCCTTCCGCGCAGGAGGGAACCAATCCCGGTGGCGGCGGCTCCGGATAGAGACAGCGATAGCAAGGGCCAGCCTCGGTGGCAAAGATGCTGGCCTGGCCTTCAAAACGGAAGATCGACGCATAGACATTTGGCTTGCCGCTGAGTACGCAGGCATCGTTGACCAGGTAGCGCGTAGCGAAGTTATCTGTACCGTCGGCAATAATATCGAAATCCTTGAAGATCTCGAGCGCATTTTGACTATTCAGATAGGTGTCGAATCTTTTGATTTCGACGAATGGATTGATTGCGGTCAGCTTGTCAATCGCCGAGTCAAGCTTCAAGCGGCCGACGTCGCCGGTATGGTGAAGCACCTGCCGTTGCAGGTTAGTATAATCAACCACGTCGAAATCGACCAAGCCGAGCGTGCCCACGCCTGCAGCTGCAAGATAAAGCGCCAACGGAGATCCAAGCCCGCCCGTGCCCACGCACAATACACGCGAGGACTTCAGTTTCTTCTGGCCCTCCATCGTGACTTCAGGCATGATGAGGTGGCGCGAGTAGCGCAGAATCTCTTCGTTGCTCAGCGTTGCCGGAATTGTTTCGGTCAGTGAGGCCATTGATCTTCTCCTATTCTCAAGCTCATTGAAATCTCCTTCGCGCTACTGCCAGTTTCTAGATTCCGCCAGCGACAGAAGGGACGATCGAGACGATGTCCGTCTCCTTGACCGGGGTTGCGTCCTTGCTCAGGTAGCGAATGTCCTCATCGTTCAGATAGACGTTCACAAAGGAGCGCAGCTTTCCGTCCTCGGAGAAAAGATGCTTGCGCAGATCCGGATGCTGGGCGACAAGATTGCTCAATGCATCGCCAACGGTCTGAGCAGTCACTTCAACGATCGATTGCTTTCCGGCATATGGCCGGAGAGGAGTGGGAATCAAGACTTTGATGGACATATTCTTCCTTCCTGCACGGTTTTGATTTGCAATACTTCGGTTACTTCTCGATGACTTCCAAGGCTTCGTCTTCAAGGTGCTTGGTTTCTTCCTGGCCCAGCAACAGAAATGAGTTTGTAAGCACGGCTCGTCCCTTTTCTATGCTGGTAATCACATACGAACAGCCCGTCCAATGCGCTTCAGCAAGGTCGGTCGCAGACCACTTGGCAGGATGATCGGGATGCGAGTGATAAAAACCCACAATGTCGTGACCGGCCAGGAGTGCCTCCCGCTGAATACGCACCAGCTCCGATGGACTGATGTGGTAGCGATTGGCAGGCGAATCTGTGCGCGTGTTTCCGCATTGCACTACTGTCTTCACCGCTTTCCCGCCAGCCTCGTCGAACTCGCCTACCAGCACACCGCAGCACTCGTGTGGATAGGTGGCTTCACCGTGCTGCCGCAGTTGATCGAAGAGCGCGCCGGGGATCTTCAATGCCATACTTACTCCCTTGCCTTATGCGGTTTCGTCCCAGAAATGTTCGCTCAAATATTTGTCGCCGGAGTCAGGGAAGATGGTGACCACTACCGAGCCGGCAGCTGCATCTTTCGCAATTTCGATCGCACCGACCAGCGCCGCTGCCGCTGAGACTCCGATCAGCAAACCCTCATCCCGAGCCACTCTTCGGGCCATGGCCTGGGCTGCTTCTGTTTCGATGCCCAACTCCGCGTCCGCGATGCTGGCGTCGTAAATCTTCGGCACAATCGAGGTCTCCATGTGTTTGGTTCCCTCGATGCCGTGAAAAGGCGAGTCGGGCTGTAGAGAGATGCAACGAATTTCAGGATTCAGCTCTTTCAATCTGCGCGAGGTCCCAACGAAGGTTCCACTGGTTCCGAGGATGGCCACAAAGTGCGTCACGCGTCCCTCGGTTTGCCGCCAGATTTCATCGGCAGTTCCGTTCGCGTAATGCGCGCGCCAGTTGGCGTCGTTGGAATACTGGTCGACATAGGTATACTTGTCCGGCTCGGCCGCTGCGAGTTCGCGCGCTTTGCGGATTGCTCCATCGGATCCTTCGCCGGGGCCGGTATAAATGATCGTTGCGCCGTAAGCATAAAGAATGCGCTTCCGCTCCGCCGATACATTAGAGGGCATGCACAACGTAATTGGAATTCCGTATGCCGCTCCAATCATCGCGTAGGCAATTCCAGTGTTGCCACTCGTGGAGTCAAGAAGCGTTTTTCCCGTTCCAAGCTTCTCTTCCCGCAAAGCTTCAGCCACTATATTGGATGCGGCACGGTCCTTGACCGAGCCGCCCGGATTGGCCCACTCAGCCTTGGCCAACACCTGCACATCATTCAGGCCTTCGGTCACACGCTCAAGCCGCAGCAGCGGTGTATTGCCGATTCGCTCCTTCAGATTGACGCCTAGATGGGTACTCATTGTGTCGCTTTCAATCTCCGCCGCGTCCTCGTCAACTGGTTGCCCGAGTTGTCGTTTCGACTTACTGCTTCGCTGCTTCAGCTGCAAATCGGAGAGAGTTGTCCATGCTTTGATAAAGCGACTCGACAGCTTCCAGCAACGCAAAGACCTCTTCTTCAAGTTGATTCAATGCCGCGACGTCTTTCTGTTGAGCCGCTGCGACGACCGGATCGAATCGCCTGCCTATCAGGCCCGACTCGATAAAGTGGGTGCGGAAATTCTGAAATACAGCACTGTCTGTTGCCGCTTCAATACTGCGCGTGATCAGCAGTGCGCGAGCGCAGCGCAGGCTGATGGAGTAAAGGGTATCATCGCTCTGCAACTCGCCGGAGCGAAATTCTTCGCGCAGCTCCCTTGCGCTTTTGAGATCGACTTCAATGAGATCGAAGAGTCCAGCCGAGCATTCGCCGACGCCTTTGCCGGCCAGCGAAAAGGTGCTTGCCGCGCCCCAGTCGTAGTAGTAGCTCTCGTCTTCGCTGTAGGCTGGAATATCACGGAAGCGATCGGCAATGCCGCGAATCTCGTCTGCGCCTTCTTGATCCACATAGGCCGCAAAGGACGGATAGCTGTCCTTCTTCACCAGCCATCGCTTCAATACCTCATGCACGAACTCCGGAAGATCATGTGCGCTTACCCGGTCGATCTGCCTTGCCAGCCTACCCTTGCCCTCCCCAATCTCGGCTCCCGCGACAACCATGTACGCTGGAAACATCTGCTGTTCTTTGCGCCCGACATTGCCGTAGAACCCGAGATCGGCGAGCATGTGCTGACCGCAGGTATTCGGGCAACCCGAAAGATTGAGACGGAAACCGGGAATCTGGTTGAGATCCAACGCCGAGTCCTTCAATCTCTCAGCGATTGCAGACAAGGCTCCCTTTGAAAGGCAAACACCGAGCTTGCAAGTGTCTGCGCCTGTGCAGGCGATGGAGTTGCCAACAAGGCGCGGGCCTGATGCAAGCTCCGTCACCTCGCGAACCAGATGGAAGACATTCGGCAGATAGCTCTCTGGGATATTTCGCAGCCTGAGATTCTGGCCGAGAGTTGCTCGCAGTACGTAGTTGCCGAAAGGCGCGAGAAACTCTGCAAGCCGAATGGCATCCGCGTTCTTCAGATTGCCGAGAAAGATCGGAATCAGCACTGAAACCAGTCCTGGCTGCCTCTGCGCTTCGACATAGCGCTCTTTCCACTGTTCAAAATCAGGCGACCTATCCTGCTCGGAAACAAAGGAAGGAAGTGTGCTCGACTGCGGAACGTCTTCGATGAGAAGCGCTGCCGGGTTCTCTTCGCGAACGAGCTTCAACTGCTCTTCATACAACTGCCGGAAGCGCTCTTCGCCGAGTGAGTTCCATAGGAATCGCAGGCGCGCAGTGTGGCGATTCTTGCGGTTACCATGCTGGTCAAAGAGCCGTTTGATCGCGGTCGCGACAATGTAGACGTCTTCAGCTGGGATGAAGTCGTGAAGCAGGTGCCCCACTTCGGGCTTGGTGCCCAGCCCCCCGGCGACATAGACGCGGAATCCCTTCGTTCCCTCCCGAAGCTGTGCGACGAAACCCAGATCATTGAACTCGGCATAAGAAGTGTCCGCAGGAGAGTTCGAGAAAGCGATCTTGTACTTCCGGGGCAGCAGCCACGAATCCGCCTCGGAAATTAGCCTGCTCGTCAGCGCAAATGCGTATGGACTTGGATCGAAGACCTCATCGAGACTGACGCCCGCGTCCGGAGAGACAAGAATGTTGCGAACCGTATTGCCGCCCCCGCCACGCGACGCGAGACCTGCCTGCAGCAGTTCGCGCATCACCGGGAGTACATCATCGAGCGCGACATCGTGAACCTGAAACTCCTGCCGCGTCGTGATGTGAATCGCATCGCTTCCGAAGCGCGCGGAGATCTCCGCAATCTTTCGCAGTTGATTCGGAGTGAGCGCGCCCCCGGTAGTACGGATGCGCACCATATAGGTATTGGCTTTGCGCTGCTCGTAGCAACCGAAAGGAACGCGTCGCGCCTTGAGGGTCGCGGCATCGATCTCTCCACTCTTGTAGCGAGCGATATGAGAATCTAGCTCATCTAGTTCCGCGGCCAGATTGTCTGGAATTTGGTAAAACATTGCGTTTTGTCCTTTTTCTGACCAAAAACGAAAGACCACTCAAAATTTCGAGTGGTCTGGAGCTTAGCGTGCCGAGATGATCGGGTTACTTAGAAAGGCGCGCAATTCTCCAGATCGCTGCAAAGGTTCTTGCAACAACAGCAAAACGATCTGGAGTGTAGGTTTCGCATTACTTAACTTCTATTAAGGATAGCAACCGTGGATGGTCAAGTCAATTCTCCTTCAGGACGGCGCCGGATGCTGCGGCAGAAAATGCCTGCTCAAGATCGGCGATGATATCTTCCGCGGCCTCGAGTCCGACCGAAAGGCGTATAAGGCCATCTGAGATGCCCAGCCTTCTCCTCAGTTCCGGGTCAAGATCCGCGTGGGTTGTTGATGATGGATGAGTAATCAGCGTCTCTAGGCCGCCAAGACTCTCCGCGCGCGAACATAGCTTCACACTGTTAAGTGCTCGGATGGCCTCGTCCGCTCCCGCCTTCAATTCGAATGCAATCATCGCACCGGGAGCGCGTTGCTGCTTCTCGGCCAGCGCCTTCTGCGGAAACGAGTCAAGCCCTGGATAGTGGACATAATTCACGGCTGGATGCCTTTCAAGCCAATGGGCGATAGTCGCAGCGCCCTCGCAGTGGAGCTTGAGACGACCAGGTAGAGTCTTCATCCCTTGGAGTGTAAGCCAAGCCTCGAAGGGAGCCTGAGTCGTGCCAATTGTTTTGCGGATCAGACGAATGCGCTCCAGCAGCTCTTCATCATGTGTGGCAATCGACCCGCCGACCGTTGCATTATGGCCATCGATATATTTGGTTGTCGAAAGGATGGAGATATCCGCGCCGAGTTCCAGCGGCTTCTGAAGAATCGGAGTTAGAAACGTATTATCGACGGCGAGCAGAATCGAATGCCTCTTCGTAACCTGAGAAACTGCCTCGATGTCCGTCAGCTTCAGTGTTGGGTTTCCAGGGCTCTCAATCAGCACGATGCGCGTTGCGGAAGTGATCGCAGCTTCGACGTTGGCGGCGTCGGTGGTGTCGACAAACGACGCGGTGATTCCAAGGTTGTCGAAGACCTCG
>Ga0187851_10005026_pt1 | contig 10646 bp, 9 predicted proteins | sample June2016WEW_6_10_FD_132997 | JGI IMG/M metagenome (GOLD analysis project Ga0187851, IMG submission 132997) | Peatland microbial communities from SPRUCE experiment site at the Marcell Experimental Forest, Minnesota, USA - June2016WEW_6_10 | ecosystem: Environmental > Terrestrial > Soil > Wetlands... | reverse complement strand
TACTTTCCTGTGGGACAAGGTATAAAGAATAAAAATAAATCAATCGAGATATTGAAGTTAGTATCAAGTTAAAGCGACTCGAACTTTATTAACAGAGGTATTTAAGCTTAAATATACCGGATCTCGATATCCGTAATTTTTGTTTTGTTATGCCTTTTTGTAGTTTTACTATGGTAAAGAAATATTATAGAGCAGTTATATGTTTCTCCATCTTTGCTAAATACTCTTAGTCGTTGTATAATATACTTCTTAATACTTCCTTGGAGTTGAGTTTTATGAGTTATGATCCAGAAACTTCAAATGACGAAAAGCGCTCTTTAATTGGCGGTGCTTTGAGTTATGAGTTTTCAGATTGCAGCATTGCTGCCGCCGATCTTAGCCAACAGGCCCATGAACTTATAGCGAACTCTAGATCAGAGAATTTTAATCTCTACGTGCTTGACGAAGAATCTGAACGACATTTTAAAATAGTTAAGATAGTTGGCTACGATAAGTCTAATAGCTATCAGCTGAACGGCCGCCCCGCAAGCATTGTCTTAGCTAACCAATTTGAAACAATCAAGACCAATAAAATAGTCGAGACTAAGCAGAAACGAAGATTTCTAAGATTTTTGGGTAAAACTACCGTTTCAAAAGTAGTGGCCAGTGAAACAGAAAGTTTGGTTGGCGATCCGTTTATTGCCGTAGTAGCTGGCTGGAATACTCTTTTGCCACTAGCTACTTTTGCCAAGCGTGATCACGGTTTATGCAGCTATGTTCAACTTGGCCAAGAAATGGAAGAAGATAACTTTTATGTCACAACCGCCGACGATAATTCATCTAGGCACGATTTAATTGAGAATCTCAGAAATTTATTAATATACTATTGTGGTCGACATGGAGTTAATCGGACAAATATTCAACATGACGGGTTGCAGCAATTTATAGATCAACAAGCCGAACGTCAAGCAGAACCGATAGCTCGTGCGTATGAGCGTCAATTAGTTCAAACTTGCTTCGCTAAATCAGTTATCCATAACGGAGTAAGAGAACTATCCGTAGCACAAGCTGATGGGACATATTTGCCTGGGAAATATTTTCCTTACACTGTTATACCACCTTGTGTACTTAAAAATGGCAGCTCAGTGGAGCTAGTTTTAGCTCAAAGCCCATCGAACCAAGATGAAACCAGCGGCCAACTGGATCTTTTGGCAGTAACCCGCCAAAACTTAGCTATACCGATTGCCAGACTTTCAGATACTTTTAACAGCATTGAGTTATTTGGCATGGATGACATGGATGAAGCCAAACGAACAGCCATAATCAGACAACTGTTGTTTGCTGTCGCTTATCGATCAAGCAGCATAAGTTCATATCCTGAATATACTAGCGATAGTCGCGATGAAGACCATAATTATTCACACCAAGAGAAAGCTATACTTGAGTACTGCGGCGACATTGGTTTAATGAGAGAACGAGAATTTAATGGTTGGAAAGGCAAAGACCGTAACGGTAATTATTCAAGGTACTCTATCCCTAAGGATATTCGAATGCAGCTTGATTTGTTCTTTGCCTATCCAGATGAGGGCCAACTGCCCTTCCCGGATTCAGATGCCCTAGAATTAGCAGTGAAAAGATTAGGGCAGTTGCAAGCGCAAGACCGAGCTTTAATGGGAATGCTTCAGATTGATGAAAAAGTGGCCGAACATGTCGGCGGGGTTCGTCGTTGCGACGAAATACTAATGCGCTATGTTAACCGGATATACCAGATTGGAACTCCATTAAGCGTAGTGTTAAATAAAATTCAAATTGGCAAAACCCTTGGTAATGCCAATGTATGCACCGCAATCAAACACAAAGACAATCGTTATCAGATACGAATATCGGGTAGACCAACATCTATGCCCGACGAACCACTCAGAGATCTTATATCTCTGGAGTTAGATCCGACAAAACCTTATTTAGGTCAAGCTGACAATCTTGACAAGCTTTTTAGCGAGCATAATGTTGCAGAATTGATAGATATTTTTTCAACTCAATTAGCGACGTGCTACGACGAGCAAACAAAAGCTAGTCTGGTTGGTCGTCCAGTCGGCTCAATTGCTCTAATTAACTGATAATAAGCTGATCCTCCCACAACGATTACCTTGTCTCTAGGATAATCAATTTGCCACAAAAGTTTTATACATTTGCTTGCATTTCTCTTTTAGAAAGTTGGTCATATATATCAAAAGCTATATTTTCTCCTGATAATAGAGATGGTACGCCTAATACTCACCCGACACAATCTTAACCGCCTTGGCTGGAGATAAGGTATTCGAACTCAAACAATATTACACTGTTAGCTTTACGCCAGTAGCTTCAGCCACTTTCAAAATCCACTGCTCTAATCGATCAACCTTGTGTGCTAACGCAAGCATTTCTTGCATATACGTCTCGACTTCCTTTGCATATGCATCAACAGCGTTAGATAAATGATCGATCCGAAGCTCAACACCATCAAAGCGAGTATTTACCTTCTTAAACTCATTCTGCATGTACTTATATAATTTTGTAAATTCATCTTCGCTCATAGTAGAAGTATTATATCATTAATCCTCGGGAGAAATATTTGTAAAATTGGCTGGGGCGGAGGGATTCGAACCCCCGAATCACGGGACCAAAACCCGTTGCCTTACCACTTGGCTACGCCCCAATATTCCTAAATCTGATTAATCAATTATATAACTGTGACCAATCCAATTAATTATAGTATATTGTGACCTTATAATTCCTATTTAATTACAATAAAAGCATATTTTATAACATTTTAATTAACTTCTCTTGTCTACAGATATATTTTGGCGTACAGTTTCTAATACCTTATGAGAAATTCTAACACTGAAGAACCAGCAGATTTCATAATTCCTGTAAACATGAACAAATTACAAGGAAGAATTTTACGCTATATAAAACCAAAACAACCAAAAAAAGAAATACTATTGGTATATGGTCATCACACTAGCATTGAAAGATGTTGGGAATTAGTTCGGGCATTTGGCAGGTATGGAGCCGTTACAGTTCCGGATTTTCCAGGATATGGCGGGATGGAAAACTTATATAAAATTTATGAAAATCCGAGTATAGATAATCTAGCTGATTATCTAGCAGCTGTCTTTAAACTTCGTTATAAACAACGACGAGTAATAATAGTGGCTATTGGTTTTGGGTTTGCTATCACAACAAGGATGTTACAAAAATATCCAGACATAGCAAAAAAAATTGATTTGTGTGTTGGTATAAACGCTTTTTCTCATAAAGATGACATTATTATTAGTAAAAGCAGACTATACTGGTATAAATTTGCTACTAGCCTACTTAGATTTAGGACTACAAGCGCGTTATTCCGTTTAATTTGGGTGCGATCAATTTTACCGGGCAAAGATAATGAAACTATATTACGCTCGATTCATAATTTTTCGTTTCGTGGTGATTCTTTTTTTGAACCTTCTAATGTTGATTACAAATTATGGGTATCAAACGATATGCGAACCCATGCCCAAACTATAAAAACAATGCTTAGCATAGATAATTGCCAGGATAATGTTAATTTACCTGTCTGGAATATATCTTTTGGCGATCAAACTTTTTTAAATGAAAATTATGTTGAGCAACATCTTAAAGTTATATTCTCGGGATACCATAAATTAACTACTAAATTTGATCTCAGCTTGCCGTTCGGCTCACCCAATAGCCATATCGGTAAAATTATCCCACCGTCATTGAGAAAAAAAATATTAGAATTAAATAGCGATTAAATAAGATAAGTTTAACTATTGTTATAAAAGATGATAAATTCTGGGTTATAAACTAGTACATATCTAATAAATAATATGCCATAATACACTTATGTTCGGATTTCTACATAAAAAATCTGATAAAGAAGTTTCTGTCACTATTACAAATCGGACAATTATTAGAGTTATTCTATTAGTAGCTATTGCTTTTATTCTTTTTATTTTTCTGCGCAAAGCATCCCATGCCATTTTTATTATATTTACAGCTTTCTTCTTGGCATTAGCCTTAAACAGTCCGGTCCACTGGTTAGCCGAACAAATTCCCGGTAAACGTAAGGGCAGCCGGACGCTGGCGACCAGTATTTCATTTTTAATCATAGTAATTATTTTAGGGGCTTTTTGCGCTGATGTAATTCCGAATCTTGCCAGGCACACTACGGCTTTTATTAAAGATTTACCCCATATTGCCCAGGAAGCCCGCAATAAACAGACTAATCTAGGTAAATTCATTAATCATTATCATCTGCAAGCTTCAATTAATAATTACTCGAATCAGTTGAGCAGTCATTTGCACAATATTACTGGAACGGTAGTATCAACTATTAGCTCTGTCGCCTCCAGCTTCTTTACTATCCTAGCGATAATTGTATTAACATTTATGATGTTGGTTGAAGGACCGTATTGGTTAAATAGAGTAAATCTGCTAATTCCAGAAGAGCATCGCAAGCATGGCAATAAATTGGCCCAGGACATGTATGCGGTTATTCGGGGATATGTTAACGGACAAGTACTATTAGCCGCAATTACTTCTATATTAATTGCGCCGGCTTTATTTATTCTCCATATCAGCAATCCAATTGCGTTAATTGTAGTAATTTTCTTGACTTCTCTAATCCCATTAATCGGCCATATGATCGGCGTAACAATCGTGACAATTGTAGCGCTTTTCCACTCACCATGGGCTGCTTTAATAATTTTTGCTTACTTCGTGCTTTATATGCAAATTGAAAATTACGTAATTCAACCGAAAATCCAAGCTAATTCTACAAATCTCTCTCCTTTACTGGTCTTTGCGGCAGTTGTTATCGGCGTGTGTTTCGGTGGCCTATTCGGCGGATTGGTCGCGATCCCAGTAATGGGCTGCTTAAGAGTCCTGGTTGTCGATTACCTACATAATCACGGCAAATTAGTCACTGAAGACCCAACTAAAGAACCTGATGTCGTAGATTAAGTATAGACACGGAACCATAAAGGTTCGCGGTCGGTATAGTTATTAATTGAAATATGGTGATTATCTAATAAGTCGGTTCGCAGTTTATCAGAAGCTGCAAAATCTTTACTGGTCGATTGGGCGTAAGCCCAGAATCGATTTTGTTGATTTAACATTTCTTTTTCGGGTATGCCGATGTCTTTCTGTTTAGATATATCAAGCCCGCTGATATCATCAACAAATACTAATAATTGTTTCAGACTATCAAGGGCGGCTTGGTCGAACAGTGTGCGATTTTTCAGATCAACCGAAAAACGACTTAGTAAACTAACAAATAGTGGCGTATTTAAATCATCCGACATGGCCGAAAATAATGATGTTTGTAAAACTTTTATTTGATCAGCAGTTAAAGAATTGGATTGATGGGTAATCAGATTTGGTTGGTGCTGCAGCTGCCCCAGAGTATAAATATCATATAAACGCAATAAAGCCTTCTTTAGTGTCTCCCAGTCAAATTGTGACTGTGTTCGATAATGGGATTGTAAAACCAGTAGACGAAAAGCCTGGAGTGAGAATGGGCTATTGCCAAGTTGCTGTTCCACATCTTCCAGAGTAATGGCATTGCCAGAACTCTTAGCTATTTTGCTATTGTCTATCAAGATATGATTCGTATGCATCCAATAAACGGCTAGCGGTTTTCCGGTGACCGATTGTGACTGGGCTATCTCATTGGTGTGATGGACTGGGATGTGATCGATGCCGCCAGCGTGAATATCAATAGTTTCTCCAAGATAACGTAGCACCATAGCCGAACACTCAATATGCCAGCCTGGGAATCCCTTTCCCCAAGGACTATTCCATTCCATATCCCTTTGAGCAAAAGTAGGCGAGAATTTCCATAATGCGAAATCGGTGGAACGTTTTTTTTGGGGATTTTCCTCTATCCTTACTGCTGTCTGTTGTTCGTCAAGGTCCAGTTGGGCAAAATCAGCATATTGCGGAAATTTTGAGGTGTCAAAATATATCCCGTCGTCAATTTTATAGGTAAACCCTTTAGCTTCCAGCTGTCTGATTAAGTCTATCTGTTCCGGAATATGTTCGGTTGCTTTTGGCATAACTTCCGGTTGGGTAAAATTTAGCCTTTTTAATCCTTTTATAAAATAAATCGTATAGAACACCGCAATCTCCCAAGCGGTTTTGCCTTCCAAACGAGCTCCTTTTTCAAGCTTATCTTCACCGCTATCGGCATCACTCACTAAATGCCCAACGTCAGTGATGTTTAGTACCCAGTGCGGTCTTAGCTTCTCGGCTTTTAGCGTACGGATTAACAAATCATAGCGAATAAATGTGAACCAATTACCAACATGCGGGTAGTTATAAACCGTTGGCCCGCAAGTATAAATGCTAACCTCGGGTGGACGCAATAATGAAACGTTTTCCACTTTCCGAGTTAGTGTGTTGTATATTTTCATGTCGATTTTTCTTCTAGAGAATTAAGAAGCTCGCTTGCTTTGGCGACAGTTTCGTTCTTGATTTCCTCTAGGGTTCGTCCATCCGTAATTTTATACCCACTGGCGTAACTATGTCCACCGCCACCAAAGTGTTCGGCTAATTGTAATCCAATGCCCTTGCCGTAATTGCATTTAATTTTCGCCGTTATCCTACCATCTTTATAAATTTTATAAGCAATTGCCACATCTACGCCTACAACCATTCGCATATCATCCAATACCAACATTGAAGGATTGTAGTCATAACTATATTTTTGAATCTCTTCCCAAGGAATTGTTATTATGGCTAGGCGGTTATTGTCAAAGTATTCTACTCTTTGCAATAATTCGCCTTTATAGCTAAGTGTTTCGGGTTTTTTGCGCATTAAATTTCGACGTCGATCTTCTAAGCCAGCCACACTAACACCCGATTCAACAATATCAGCCACCACTCGAATCGATTTAGCAGTGGTAGCTTCACTGGTTAACCCCAGACTATCGGACATCATTGCGGCTAGCAGATTCTCGTTGGCGTCATGATTTAACGGCCAGTTAAGTTTCTTGGCTAATTGATAAATTACTTCGCTTGTAGCAACCGCTGGTCGATTAAATACTACAGTTGCGTACGAAATGTTTGGAGTGCCCATATGATGATCAATTACAATACAGGGTTTAGTTGTTAACCACTTGTGCTGATTAGACCTGACTAGCGAATCAAACAAATTATCGGCTGATGTATCAACAATTATACTGATATCGAAATTAGTTGGTAATTCTTGGCTAACACGGTCCCAGCCAGTTAGATAACGAAGATACTCTGGCGTATGAACTCCACAATATAAAAAGGGCTGTTTGCCCATATCACCAAAAATATTTTCTAGTGCTAGGGCGCTACCCAAACTGTCACCGTCTGGGATATCGGCTTGCAATATGACGATTTTTGAAGCACGGTTAATAATCTCTTGGATTTGTTCAGCGTCTTTAAAATAATCATCCATATAAAACTTTACTTTCTATTTATTGCAGTATGGTCCGACCCTCTAACGCTCGTCCAAGCGTTATTTGATCGGCGTACTCAAGATCAACCCCGATTGGCAGCCCTCGCGCCAAACGGGTTATTTTAACTTTCCGTTTACCAATTTGCTGTTGAATAAATAAGGCTGTTGATTCACCTTCCACACTGGCATTGGTGGCCAGAATAATTTCTTTGACTTTATCCTCGTCAATACGCTTGATTAGCTCTGCAATATGCAACTGCTCCGGACCGATGCCATCAATTGGCGAGACTAATCCGCCTAATACATGGTAAGTGCCATGAAATTGGGCAGTTCTTTCCAGGGCGACGATATCGAACGGTTCGGCCACAACGGCAATTACGGTTTTATCGCGTCTTGGGTCAGTATATAAATCGGATAATTTTTGGTCGGCCGAGACTAGGGCAAAGGTTTTGTGACAGTAACCAATTTTCGTATTTAGTTTCTCAATTGAACGAGCCAGTTGAGCAGCTTGTTCAGGATCGTGGCGGACCAGATAATAAGCATAACGCTCAGCTGTCCGCGGACCTACTCCGGGCAAACACCCAAAAGCATCAATCACATCAACTAAGGCTGACGGTAATACTTGCATGAGCTATTTTGTTCCCTAAAGCCCCAGGTTTCCCAGGGCACCCATCATCGGTTGCATTTTTTCAGCCGCAATTTTTTGGCTTTGTTGAATAGCTTCCTTAACGGCGTCCTCTAGCCAACGTTCTAATTGAGTAATATCATCGGTATCAATCATTTCCGGATTAATATGAATTTTCTTAAGTTTTTGTTCACCATTAAACTCAACACTTACAGCACCATCACCTTTTTCAATGGTAATGGTTTGATGCTGAAGTTCTTTCTGAATTTTTTTAACCTTCATGAGCATTTTTGCCTGATCTAACCGGCTCATTGTCTGTCTCCTTGATTACTACTCTATTGTATCAGATGTTATCGGTTGAACGGTCAAAAACAATTTGGGTTGTCGGATCATTTTGCCAAGCAGTATAGTAACTGGCTATATGGTACCAACAACTAATCCCCACGGCACAACTTAGAATTAACATACCTATGGTTCTGGCTATCGGATTAACTGGGAAAATGTACAGCCAGTTTTCTAGCATATAGAAAATACCGACTGTAATTACAATATAGAATAACGGCAAAATTAAATTTACTGATACCGGACCACCGATAGTAATCAACAATATGGCGATTGCACAAAGTCCACTTAGGGCCATAAATCTTTCTGATTTACGGAAGTACCAAAGACTATAAACTCCCAGTATGAACATACATATTTCAAATATATTTAGGATTGGGATGTGCGGGACCAGTTGAGTTGGAGATAATGAACTGCGAACAAATAGATTTAGGGGAATATGGTATAAATTCCGCCACATTGCCATAAGATTAAACTGCCGTGGTAACCCAAAAATACTATACAAAAGAGATGGCAAACGAATAGCTGACCAGATAAGCGGTAGAATCAGCAAAACTCCAGCACTTAGTAAACAAATTTTTTGCCAAAGCTGACATATAATTAAACGGCGTTGGATAAGTTTATAGCGCCAAATTAAAGCTGCAGCGATGAACCAGACAAATCCCGGGATATAAATTGCAATAGCTAAAGCAATTATTGCCGCTAGTAAGGGTAATATCTTGCGCGTACTATGGGTTAACCAAGAACGAACCGCTAATAATAAAACTAATCCGAACATTAAAATACAGGGCGTTGCTTGTCTGGCATCAGCTAAAAATATACTTGAAGTCGATAGTAGGATGCTGGTTACGACAGCTGCCTTTAAGCCATACCAATGACGGACGACACCGACTATTAGACAAACAATGATTAAACCGATTATGACACTAGGTAAGCGTAATAGCATGACATTATGCGGCGCAATATAGATTGCCAGCCGCTCCAGAAGGTGAAGGGGTAAATTAATCGGGTTTCGAATAATGTTATGCCAGTTAGCAGCCTGACGGAGATTATTTACTTCAGCCGAACTTAACTTAGTGGGTTTAGTAGATAAGTGGATCAGCAATACGACAGCAGCGGCAGCAATTGCTATAAGATAAGCTATTATCAGCCGCCAATGAGTAAAAACCAGGGCACGTATTTTTTTCATTATTAACAGTTCTAGTATACATTAGTGAACCCACTGAATATTACTATGGTTGTACATTAATCTTTAAAGGGTTGGTCCTGGCGGGTTTCGAGTGATCGAAATCGTTGTTTTTTACGATCGAAGTATAATTCTATATTTTCAGTTGGACCATTGCGGTGTTTTTTAATTAAAATGTCAGCAATATTCTTTCGATCGGTATCAGGATTATAATATTCTTCCCGGTAGATAAACGCGACTACATCACTATCTTGTTCAATTGATCCAGACTCACGTAAATCAGCTAGTTGGGGGATTTGCGGACTACGACTTTCTACTAATCGACTTAGCTGGCTAACTGCTAACATTGGTACATTTAATTCTCTGGCAATACTTTTCAAGTTTTTAGATATATCTGAAACTTCTTGCACTCGGTTAACGTCACTTATAAAGCGACTGCTGCCGCTCATCAATTGGAGATAATCGACAATAACCAATCCCAATTCACGTTGGTGTGCCTCGCGGCGGGCTTTGGTACGTAAATCGCTTACTGTAATACTAGGTGTATCATCGATAAAAATTGGTGCTTCGCTTAAAGTGCCCATTGCTTGGCCAATTTTCTCAAAGTCACTATCAGTTAAGTTACCTGTTCGTAGAGCCCAAGCATCGACACCAGATTCCATAGCCAATAAACGATCAACTAACTGTTCTTTGCTCATTTCTAAACTAAATATTAAAACCGGTAATTTAGCTTGGATAGCAACATTATGGGCAATATTAAGCGCTAAGGCTGTTTTCCCCATGCTCGGTCGAGACGCCAATACAATCAAGTCGGATTTTTGCAGTCCAGCCAGTACTCTATCCAAGTCTTTATAACCAGTGGGCGTACCTCTGATTTTCTTTTTATCTTTGTGCAGTTCATCTAAGCGGTCAAAGCTCTCCGCTAAAATAGCATCAAGACCAATAACGTCATGTTTTAGGTGTTTTTGACTAACAGCGAACAAGCGAGATTCAGCTTCATCGATAAGTTCTTGCAAAGATTTTGACTCATTATACCCAAG
>Ga0187851_10005025_pt1 | contig 10647 bp, 7 predicted proteins | sample June2016WEW_6_10_FD_132997 | JGI IMG/M metagenome (GOLD analysis project Ga0187851, IMG submission 132997) | Peatland microbial communities from SPRUCE experiment site at the Marcell Experimental Forest, Minnesota, USA - June2016WEW_6_10 | ecosystem: Environmental > Terrestrial > Soil > Wetlands... | reverse complement strand
CTACAGAGCATGATTTTTATGTTTACTATGGAGAATACAGAAGGTTTCGATCAGAAAACTCTTGATAAAATGAACGCTGAAGTCAAAAAAACAATGAACAAGCACGACCCCAAATCTAAAGATTATACTAAAATTTGTGAGCAAGTTGAAGATCATATCTTTGACAAATTTTGTTCAGAAATATTTAGGCCGTCTCTTAAATTATAAAATTTACCGGAGGGCAAACTGTATTTAGGTAAGTTTCAATTTTTTTTAATTTGTACCTAGCTTTTAGCTTTTGTTATGCTCATAAATTGTGGTAAATAGTAACCTTGAGACTCTCTATACAAAATTCCAAAAAATTAGGGCACACTCATTTTTCAGATTTAATCGACGGCTCCAGAATATTACCAAAATATATTTCGACTACGCTTAGTAGTCCGCAACTCCACGAATATTTCCTTTTCATGAATCATATCGGATGTTCTTAGCGTTTTTTTCTTTGGAAACATCGAATTCAAAAAATGTTGTCCCTTATGCTCTTTTAGGAATTATATTCCCTTTATTTTTCATCCCATAATAATTCCGATCTTTACCCCAGGGACAAAAACTCTGTAACCCTCCATACCTAAATAATTTCAACATTAATGCAGAGATCACAGTAGGAGCCATTATAAATCGAGGATTAGATACATTTCATGCATTTGATTATTGGAAAGTTTAAATCTCTTAACATTAATTTTTACTCATAAAAATTTTTAATTATTTCACTATTAAAGATAACTAAAAATATCTTCAGTCAATTGGAGATAAATTTGTTGAAATTTTTTCTTTTTAATTGACTGGAAGTCTTTTAGTATCATTTATGAGTCCATATTTTAATAAAACAGTCTATAAAGTAGACCTGAAGCTAAAGTAATTATTTTTTTAAAATGCTTGTTTTCCAGCAATTTATGGCCTTTCTAACTTTGAACTTTAGAAACAATGTATTGATCTAAATTGTTTCGAAATTTCTTGGTTTTTTGAGCGTATGTCGACAGTATCGCAGTTTGGTCATTCAGAAAAAAATATTGATAAACGCAAAAAAGATGAAATATGGGGACAGTTACAAAGCCAACTCAATTGCCTTAGTTTTGAACATAAAAAAATGGAACTGACTTAGGATACTATTTTTATACATTTAGATTATGTACATGTAAAATCTGATAAACCTAGAGAAAATGGAGCAAGAACAAAGAGAATCAGGGACAAGACCTGAACAAAAAAATGGTAACAAATCATATTTTGGATATAATCTTCATAGCATTAATGGAAAAGGATCATGTGCTAATCAGAATATTCAAAAAAATGACTTTATCACCTATGATTCTTAGGTAAATATCTCAGAAAAAAATGAAGTAGTTTACAAGATAAAGGATACTTTGGAACAAAATCAGTAGAAATTATCATCAGTAAAAATTAATATTAAGAAATTTAAACTTTCCAATACTTAAATACATAGAAATTTATCGAAATTGTTTGTAAATTATCAAATTTTCAGTACATCAGAAACGCTGTTGATTCCAATTCCTCTTATAGCTATTTTCAGGGTTGACTTGATAATTAATTCGTCTTTGCGAAGATTATTTCAAAAGTATTTGTTCGATCATTGAAACACTTTATCTATTTGTATATAATATTTTTTTTGTTGAACTCTCTTGTTATTCATTTATATATGCCGTCGCTGTCTACATTTTTTTCTCAGGATTCCTCAAAATCTACATTCTATACTTGTGGAAATTTAGATAAGTTCTTATATTTTTTCTTTATGATTATAATTAGTATCTGGATGGCCTTCGAAAATAAAAGGTTTATTGAAATCCTCTTGTTCACATCTGAAAATGTCGGATTCATTAAAAGTCAGATTATTTTTTAAGTTACTGTTATATTGAGAAAAATATATAAAATCCTTGTACACATATGTGAAAAATGTATAGAGTTTGTAACTGGGATTTAGATAGAAAACATCAGTGAACTTTAGTTTTTTTCTTAATTAATTCACCAAAATTTTGAAATATACGATAATATATATCATTATATCAGTATAACTCACGTACCAAAAATCGCCTAAATTGTAAAGAGAACTTGAATAGCTATTGTTCCAACGATTAAATTCTCCAAGTTTCTTTGAATCTTGTAGATAATTGTTGATGCTTCTGCTAAAGGGCACACAGTGGCATATGAGGGAACCATACTATATACTTCTTAAGCCCTCAAACGAGGTTCCTGATCCGATTATCAGTGTATCAATTATTTTCTCTGCAGCTTTTCCATTCCCAAAGGGATTGATCCAGCTCTTTTTTCCATTTATCATTTTGACAGCTCTGATCTCATGATGTGATCCGATTCAACCCCTTATAGTATGTTAGAGCCTACTTCCAGTGTTTCAGGTCTTTCGGTATTATCTCTCAATGCTATGCAGGGTGTTCCAAGAATGCAGATTTTCTCCTGAACACCACCAGAATCAGTAAATACGAGTCTGGCATTAGCTTCAAGCTGAAGGAACTCCAGAAAACTCACTGTCCTTATAGACTCGATGCCTTCTAATGAAAAACCAAACTCTTGAATCCTTTTCTCTGCCCGCGGATGTACAGGAAATACAATAGGGATAGAGAATTCTTCTTGAGATCCCCACTTTAAGAATAAAACTATCTTAAAGTTAATTTTATCAAATTTGCAAATTTTATAGCTAAGTTAATTTCTCAGATAATTTAATTTGGTGCTCTCTTATTAATTAGTTTATATTCAAATAAATTTGTAATTTAACAGCGCTGATGATGTCTATTTACATTGAGCACTCCTCTTTCCTTTGCATTGTGTTCCTCTCTGAAACTTTATTTTCTCTTTTTTTGTTTAGTTCTCTTAAATTCTTGAAGAATTAAAAATAAATTTAATAAAATCTCATCTAAATATATATCTTTTTATTCTTCTTGAAAAGCCCATCTATTTTTCCTTTAGATCCTCTATCATTCAGTCAATAAAAAAATATCAATATCCATTTTCAGTAGGATTCAGTCAGCAAATTTCGATTGCCTCATATTATATAACTGTCGGCTATTGATTACTTTTTTTTCATTTTTTTATAAATTGGTAATCAAAGATAAATATTGGATTAAAATAGGTGTCAGTCAACTGATTTTTGGTAGGCTAATATAGTTGTTGAAATTCTGGAGGATTTTGATAAATACCTAGAACACTCTCTATTTTTATCCTGCCTGAAATTTGTATCCCATTTTTCGTAAATTTGTTAATATTTCAATTTAGTTTATATTGTTCTGTCTATAGATTCAGTATTTTTCAATCTTGTCAGTTTCTAATTAAATTATATAAATCTGGAGATATATTTCATCATTTAGGTAATGAAATCGCTGATTGTGGCATGAAAAATCACCCTACTTACTAAATATATATACGTTATTTAATGTTTGTTCCTCTGAATTGAGTAGCTTCGTTGCTATGATAATTTTTCTTGGTGAAACAAATTATAGCTATCAAGAAGTTCTTAATCTTTCATTTCATGCTGCAATGTTTTCTAATAAATCTACAGAAACTGCGATCAGCGATTAAGGATCAAAATATCACAAATAAAAATTTCATAAGATTATACCATCTTTTAATTATATCAATCACTATTTTACTGATAAAAATTCATTCTTCATTCGGAAAAATAAACTGTTAGGTGATGGTACACAATATAAAGTAATTAAAAAAGATGTTGAAAATCAGGGGGATTAGAGAGGAAAAAGGCATATACGAAAATTAAAATATTTTACTTTGAATAATTTATAGATATCCAAATCTGTGGCGGGAGTGTACATGTTGCTTGCAGTGGAGTGTACAACCGTAATCTTGATTTGCATCCAGAACTTTTATTAATTTTCCCAAAATATTAGATTTAAGTTTGTTGGATCAGATAGAAAAGTAAAGCTGAGGCCTAATTCTATTGTACCTGAAATGAGGCTAGAACTTACTTTCGAAGGCCAATATATGATTAAAGTCATTGATACGATTATTTTAAAGAAGAAATGGTGATTTCATGAATCTTGAACAGATGTTAAAAGATACTTTTAGAGGAGAAACCACTGAAGTCGGGTGGTATCTTGCGATGTCAAAAGTTGCTGAGAGTGAAGGACTTGCAGATATTGCAGTATACCTCCGCCAGATAGCTATGGATGAGGCCTGGCATGCTACGGAAGTAGCTGAGATTCTTGGACTTGTTAAAGAAAAAACCCTTGATAATCTGGAAATGATGCTAGCAGGAGAAAGCAAAGCTGAATTTGAGAAAGCCGAAGCAGCAAAAATGGCTAGAGAGGAAGGCAACATAAGAGCTGCTCTTTTTTTTGAAAGAGCTTCTTTGGATGAAGCCAGACATAAAGCAGGACTTAAAGGTTTTTTAGGAAGGCTTAAAAAGTAGCAGTGAAATAAATGAAACATATCTTCTGATCCATTTTTTTGTTATTTTGAAATCAGTTATCTAGTTTATGAGATAGGAGTGTGGAGTTTCAAGAAGATCCCTTACTTCAATCGGGAACTATTCAATCCTTCTCCTATTCATAACACATGGATGTATTTGTATATTTTGCACATATTGTTTATACGCAATTACAGGCCTAACAAATAAACCTTAGATTAAAAAAAGTCTATATGAGGCATTGAAAAAAACTCTTCTGAGCCTCTACAAGAACATTCAATATAGGTTGTACAACACAAAGCGATACTTTTCTAAATAACGATTTTTTTGGATATCTTCCAAACCATCGGAGATTTTGATAAACTTCTATATTTTGTCATATCTATATTTTATAGATACATATCAATAATTCGTGAAAATCAGTGGCTTATCGAAATCCGTTATAGTCAACTCAATGATTGACTCCATATTCCAAGGGTTAACTACGGTTATCGTTATTTATATGTATGAATATTTCCTGAGTTTACTATAATTACAATCAATTCAAAAACCTGAGATAATAAAAAATTTGTAACTATTTGGGTATTTTGACTTAGATCCCTAAGCGTCGCTAGAATACCATCTAGAAACTGCAAAAGTTTTTTCTGATTGCAGGAATGTAGACAATTTCTGCAGAAAACTGCAACTCAGTGTATGTTTACAAAAATTCTGGAATTTTTTTGCTATAATTTCATCATTCTGGTATCCCTTTTTACCCAATTTATTTCATTTGGAACTCTCAGGTAGGTAAGGAACCTTATGATATTTTCTTTGTGTTATATAATCCTCCCAAATATATTGACTCGCTTTTGTTTATGGGCTTTTAAAGCTTTGTAATTGTCTTTGGGAGATTAAAAACGCGGATTTACTTAAATTCCTTCCATTACTACGGAATCAAATCTTTATTCCAATTCTTGAGTTTGCTCCTTGCATTCATCAGTTTACTTTTCCATTTCTATCATAAAGCACATTCATCTCTTTATCATATTGTTGTTTACGATACTCTTCAATTCCTTTAAGTTATCTTTTTACTGCTATTCCTTAAAACGTTGGGAGAATTCTCATAGTTCTCATTGCTTAAAATCCTCCTTTTGGATAAGAAAGATGATATGTGTATTTGTCGGTGAAAGCTATCTGAAGCCGATTTTATTATTTCTTGATTTTCTTATTTTTCATCACAATAGGTGACAGAGGAGTTATTAGCTCTTTACTAATCACATTTTCAAATTTATCTGAATTCAAGAAATAATCTTTTAATGCTCTATGTTGGTATCAAAATAAATTTTCATCCAATTGTATCACTAAAAAACTTATAACTCCTTTTATAGGAGACGAATGAGTGGTTTTATATACCAGATTGCTGAAGCTGAAATATCAGAACCATACTGTACTGGTATTTTACTTATTCAGGAAAAACAGTTTTATTTAATCTTCCACAATGAGGTCGGTTCTCTGTCTGACCTTGATATTCTGTAAAAATAAGATTAATTGGTTGAATCTAAAAATGTTATCTTTAATCATAATATTCAATACCAAAATACTCAAGAAAGTGTCCGCATTCTCTACAGAGTTCAAAAAATGTTGTATTAGGCAATCATAAAAATTAACCATATCAAAAGTCGTTCCTTGATAATCTTATTAACTGCTAGATCTCTTAGCATTTTTTTGTGTCTTCTTTTAAAATTTTGCTTCTTTTTGACAAGCACTTTTTTGACGGAGGCTTCGGCTGCTGCTATTGCTTTGATTTAAGCGGGATTCAAATACGATTGATCTTTCTGTTAGTTCTTTAATTTGAGATTCAAGACTCACGATAATAAGCAAAAACTTTAGGGTTTGAAGCACAAAGAGCCAGAATCTCTTCATATTTTATCAGCAATAAAAACTCCATTCCATCCATCTTTTTCCGAGGTAAAAATGTGCAGTCACTTATAAAGGTTACCTAAATAGTAGGAAGATCTATTAGTACTCTATTTTTGAAGATAAAGATAATTTTGCTTTCAGAATGTTCTGATTGATTCCGGACAATTTAGAATGTTGGACCCCAAATTGAAGATGATAAGGTGGTTTAAGGCACTTTTATGTGTAGAAGTGGAAAATACACCTGGAGGGGAGTGGATTAAAATGTATGGGCTGAAATTAAACCGGATTACGGAATAATGGAGAAGGAAAATGTTATCCTTTCCATTAGTTATTGAGTAGGAATTTTTTGTGAATTTGTAGGTGAAGTTTATGTCACATTATTATTCTTTGTTCACCGGTTGAAAAATTTTATGGCCTTTCTGATGTAGATTTGACATAAGTGTACGTGAGGCAATCGATTCATCACTTATTGTCATGTTAAATGAGTTTTGAGGCAGAATTATTTCAGAATAAAATGGTAATTTTTAAATGGTAAGAAAATTCGTATTGTATGTAGATTATTTTGATAGACCCACAAATGTTATCATGTATTTATAAATGGTATATAACCGATTCTCGAAAATCAGAGGTTTATCAAAATTCTCTGTAATTCTATTGTGTGAGAACTACGACCATTTCTAATCAACAAATAAGGTTTGTTGTCCCTTTAAAAAGTGGATTCTTATCTGAGGGCTTAATAATTTTGGTTCTTTTACTATATTTTATTTACTTAACGTTAACAGGCGAAAAGTATATACTTGTTAACAATTGTATATTTAAAAATCAAAGCGCAATGTCTGTAGAATATTGTCCTTTGATCGTTAAATTGATTATCTCATGATTCGATTCTGGTGCCTTTTTTTATATGACCATAGAAATCCTTATTGCGGTAAAATCACAGGAAATGGTACCAAAAATAGTGATCCGAAAACTTATGAATTTCACTCAAAAGAATTAAATATCAACCCCAATAGATTCCAGAAACTTTTGTTATTTTCCACACATCTATTAATATTTATTTTGATTCGATTTTAAGAGGTTCATCCATGAGTGTCAAAATTACTGAAACAGTCCTTCGGGATGCACACCAATCTCTCCTGGCAACTAGAATGCGGACAAGAGATATGCTCGAAGTGGTTGAACAATTAGACAAAATTGGTTATTTTTCCCTTGAAATGTGGGGAGGTGCTACCTTTGATAGTTGTATTCGTTATCTAAACGAAGATCCCTGGCAACGCTTGAGGGACATAAAAAAGAGGATGAAAAATACCTATGCTCAGATGCTTCTTAGGGGTCAAAATCTTGTTGGATATAGGCATTATTCGGATGATGTAGTCGATAAATTCGTTACGAAATCTTATGAAAATGGAATTGATGTTTTTCGGATTTTTGATGCTGTCAACGATATCCGGAATATGGAACTTTCTATTAAAGTGGCAAAAAAACTTGGTGCTCATGTACAGGGTACTATTTGCTATACTATAAGTCCAGTACATACGGTTGAAAAGTATGTAGAACTTGCAACACAACTCGAAGAGCTTGAGTGCAATTCCCTTTGTATCAAAGATATGGCAGGTTTGCTTTCTTCCGATGGAGCCAATAACATAATCATTGGAATGAAAAAAAAAATCTCAATCCCTATTTCTCTACACTGCCACTGCACCTCTGGGATGGCTCCGATGAGCTATATGGCAGCCTGCTACGCAGGAGTGGATATCCTTGATACAGCACTTTCTCCACTAGCTTGGGGGACTTCTCAGCCTGCCACTGAGACTGTAATAGCGGCTCTTAAAGGTACACCTTATGATACTGGTCTGGATCTAGAGCTTTTCAAGGAAGTTGTTGCATATTTCAAAAATTTAAAAGAAAAATATAGGGGAATTCTTGATCCAATTTCCGAACAGATTGATACCAATGTCCTTATCTATCAGATTCCTGGAGGGATGCTCTCAAATCTGGTATCTCAATTAAAAGAGCAGAATGCTCTTGACAAATATGAGGCTGTTCTCGATGAAATGCCCAGAGTTAGAGAGGAACTTGGATATCCGCCTCTGGTTACTCCTACGAGCCAAATAGTGGGCACTCAGGCAGTGCTTAATGTGCTCATGGGAGAACGTTATAAGGTTATTCCAAAAGAAGTGAAGGATTATGTTCGTGGGCTTTATGGAAGATCTCCTGCTCCATTAAGACCCGAGATCATAGGCAAAATTATCGGAGACGAAGAACCCATAAACTGCCGTCCTGCAGACCTCCTGAAACCAGAATATAATCTGAAAAAAAAAGAAGCAGAAGACATGGGTATCGCAAAATCCGAAGAAGATATCCTTACCTACATTCTCTATCCAGCTATCGCTCCAAAATTCCTAAAAGGGGAAGTCGAAGAAGAAGCTCTCACTGTCGTTACCCATGAGGTTGCAATTCGGAATGAGTACACAATTCCAACCCATTTCAAGGTTGAGGTGGACGAAGACGTCTACGAGGTAAAGATTGAGCCTCTTGACAGTGGAGTTTCAATATCCGAATTGTCTCCCAAAAAATCGAGTGCTAAATCCGTTGAAGGGGCTGTAAGAAGCTCAATGCAGGGTATGGTTCTTTCTATTAAGGTCAAAGTTGAAGACGTTGTTGCAGAAGGCGATACAATCGCTGTCATCGAAGCTATGAAGATGGAGAACTCTATTCACGCCCCTCACTCGGGTATCGTTAAAGAAATATTTGTTTCAGAAGGGGACACCGTATCTCCTAATGATATTATATTGTCAATTCAGTAAACAACCTGTATGAGGCACAATGTTCAAAAAAGTACTCGTTGCAAACCGCGGTGAGATTGCGATTAGGGTTATGCGCGCTTGTCGGGAGCTTGGAATTTCCACTGTAGCTGTCTACTCTGAAGCAGACAAAAATGCACTTTTTGCCAAATATGCAGATGAGGCTCGCTTGATAGGTCCGGCTCCTTCCAGCCAAAGCTATTTGAATATGGAAGCTATTCTTGCAGTTTCAAAAAAAACGGGATCAGATGCGATACACCCAGGCTATGGTTTCCTTTCAGAGAATCCGATCTTTGCAAAACGTTGTGAAGAGGAAGGATTGATTTTCATAGGCCCGCCTAGCCATGTGATTGCTGAGATGGGAAACAAGATACAAGCTAGGCATCTTATGATGGAAGCAGGAGTACCTGTTATACCTGGGACGAAAGATGCAGTAGATGATGTAGACGAGGCTAAGGTGTTTGCTGAAAACATCGGATACCCGGTTATAATTAAAGCATCTGCAGGAGGTGGCGGAATTGGAATGAAAGTAGCTCATTGCAAGGAAGAATTGATGACTACGTTCGGTTCTACAAGGCAGATGGCTGGTTCGGCTTTTGGGGACTCTTCGGTTTTTATCGAAAAATATTTAGAGGAACCCAGGCATATAGAGATTCAGATACTGGCCGATTCATATGGAAATACTATTTACCTCTCTGATAGGGAATGTTCCATCCAGAGAAGACATCAGAAGCTTATAGAAGAAGCTCCTTCTCCTATCATGACTTCTGAGCTCAGGGCACAGATGGGGGAAGCCGCAGTAAAAGTAGCGAAGGCAATTGGCTATATAAATGCAGGTACAGTAGAGTTCCTTTATTCAAGGGGCGATTTTTATTTTCTCGAGGTCAATACCCGTTTGCAGGTTGAACATGGGATTACTGAAATGGTTACTGGTATTGATATTGTAATGGAACAGCTCAGGATTGCATGGGGTGAAAAAGTTGATTTTATGCAGGAAAATATTTGTATTAATGGTCATGCTATTGAATGTAGGATCAATGCTGAAGATCCATTAAATGACTTCGCCCCTTCCCCTGGAAAGATTCGAGGATACCGATCTGCAGGTGGCCCAGGTGTCAGAGTTGATAGTGGAGTACATACAGGTTATACAATATCTCCTTATTACGATTCAATGATCTCTAAGCTATGTGTTTGGGAAAGGACAAGAGATTTAGCGATTGCCAGGATGGAAAGAGCTCTGTACGAATATGTGGTTGTGGGAGTTAAAACAAATATTCCATTCCACAAGGCTGTCATGCGCAATCCAGATTTTCGAAGTGGCAACATTACAACTTCTTTTATTGAAGATCATAAAATTCTAGAATCTGTTGAAGAGATTGTCAGATCAGAAGCTGAAAAGGGTGATACTCTAGCTTCGGCGATTGAAGCAAAAGACAAAAAAGTTGCAGCTATTACAGCTGCAGTACATGCTTATGTCAGCATGGCCCAGAAAATGCAACGTTAACAAGTACTCCT
>Ga0187851_10005023_pt1 | contig 10648 bp, 6 predicted proteins | sample June2016WEW_6_10_FD_132997 | JGI IMG/M metagenome (GOLD analysis project Ga0187851, IMG submission 132997) | Peatland microbial communities from SPRUCE experiment site at the Marcell Experimental Forest, Minnesota, USA - June2016WEW_6_10 | ecosystem: Environmental > Terrestrial > Soil > Wetlands... | reverse complement strand
TCAGCTCGCAGAGAGGGACATCTGCAAGCTTCTGCGGTCGTCCACCAACGACGATTACCAGTTCGGTAACATTCTTAGTTGAGGCAACACGGTCCGGAGATCTAATTGTCGCCGATCACTTCCAAAACGTGATGCTTCTGGAACGCGCCGGAATGCCCAGTAAAGCCCTGTCGAATCGCCGTTTTCGAAAGGGTCTACGCTGGAACCTTTTGGAAGGCGTCAGACGCGACCGCCTGTGCCCGGATGGCACGCACCACCGTCCCCACTCCGATTCGCATCTGCTTGGCTATTCTCTCGATGGACAAGCCGGATTCCCGCAACCGAAGCACCTCACCCCGGTCGAAGATACGCTTTGGCCGACCGATGGCGTTGCCGCTCTTCGTGCCATGCCGGCGGGCATATTCCATTCCCGATACGACCCGCTCGCGGATGACGTTTCGCTCCAACTCCGCCATGGCGCCGATAATTGTGAACATGGCCTTGCCCATCGGCGTGGATGTGTCCAGAGCCTCCTGGCAGGAAACAAAGTCGATGCCGAGCGCGCGGAATTCGGCCAAGGCGAGCACGAGTTGCTCGATGGATCGGGCGAACCTGTCAAATCTCCAGACTAATACCACCTGAAACTCGCCCCTCTTGGCGTCTTGCATGAGGCTCTTGAGGCCGGGGCGGTCCTCTTTGGCCCCGCTCATTCGGTCTGAATAAACCTTGGCGAGGTCCCATCCGCGCTGTTGTACCATCTGGCGGAGCGGGACCTCCTGGACCTCGGGATTCTGTTCGAAACCATCTCCGCCGCGAGTGCGGTTGGCTGTGCTCACCCGGACGTAAATGGCGGCGCGTTTGGTTTTCCGGTTAGGCATAAACAAATTATTGCCTGTTCGTCAGCGCATCGCCGCCAATGTCGCGGAGGTTGCCCCCGACGTTCGCCAGCCTCGCCCACGGATATCCACTGCATAGGCAAATCGTCAGTTCGCCGGCACTCCCGGATATGGCGTGCTCGCAAAATGGTACGCCCTCCGCCGGCCGCCACGCCGCACACCATGGACGCGGGCGCCCTCCACCCGGCACGTGTCCCATCCGTACGCCGGCGTCGAGTTCACTCCCACGGTCCACCTGGCCTCCACTGCAGATGGAAGGCGTCCTCCCGCGCGGTCGCCGTCAGTGGCGCTGAGGCGAAGCGCCGCACTTGCGCCACGATCTCGTCCAAGCCGGATTCGGATTCGAATCTACTCCGGCGAACGAATGCTCGCCACTGCACGGCTCGCGCTGGATCTGCGCTGAAAGCTTCGGTCAACCCAACTGGGGTCGCGTCGATGGCGGTGCCACGATGTCGAAAGGTCGATCGAATGGCCTCGGCCAGAAGATCGCCGTCAAACGGGTACAGCCGCGCCAGCAGGGCGAGGTCGTAATAGTCCTTGATGCGACTGTTGAGGAGTCCGAGGACGGTGAGGGCCTCGAGTTTCTCTGCCACGACGGTTTCCTTCGGATAGGCCAGGAGCACTGGCGGCGGGAATTCCAACATCGCCGGGTACTCGATCTCGCTTGGTCGCGGGACAATCGTGTCCCCAAAACCAATGTCGATCTGCATCGGGATTCTCGCCTTCGCGAGCGTTGCGTGGAACCGAACGCGCACACCCTCGTACTCCGCGTCTTCCTTGATGCGCTGCACCTCGATCGAGGCGGCGGTAAACTCAATGCCGTCAGGTTCAGTAGCGAATGCGCAAACCTCGCCGACCAGCGACCGAATGTGCTCCAACTCGTTGCTCGTCTTTCCAGCCAAGTCAATGTCCATCGTTGGCCGGGCAACAGGCGCCCTCCAGGCCGTCAGCAGGAGGGCTCCCTTCAGAATGAACCGATCCGCCAATGGTGACTTCGCCAGCCGATACAGGAAGCGCTCCATGGCGAAATACTGCAGCAGTTCCTGGAATGGCCGGCGCTGCCGACGGGCTTGGTTCAGCAGACGTTGGCGGACCGAGGCGCCCAGATCACGGCCGCTCACACGATCGCCTCCAGGTACGGACGCATCGCCTTCTCCACGCGGTCGACCCGCGCAAACCTGGACAGAGCCTGGTAGTCCGGCTTGCGCGTCCGTTCCCGGTAAGTTCGCAGGGCTTCGATGGCGACGTCGAGCCCGATTTTGTTTCGGTACTTGAAGCAGTCCGCGATCGTCTTCTCCGGCGAATACACCCGCACGGGAACTTGGTCGATCGAAAGGACGTCGATCCCGGCGCTGAATGACGGATCGGAGTACCAGAATACACGTAATGGAATGCCATCGAGCTTGGGTATCTGCGCGTGGCTGGGCAGCGCAACGTCCACCGCATGAGCAACCTGTGTCGTGAGACCGTGATGTGCCAGGGCAGAGATTAGGCAGATGACCGCACGCGGTATCCGGATGGCGACGGAGACCAGGTCGGGGCTGGTGAGCGGTGGGGCGGCAGAGAGCCGGTAGATGCCACGGCCCACTTGGTCGAGCTCGCCGCGGTCCCGAAGGTTGTACAGCGTCCGGGGGTGAACGCCCAGACGAATGGCGTCGCGGGTGCGGAGCATTCCTTTGTGTTTGGTGAACACATGGCGTGCCTTGACTAGGCTGGCGTCGGCAATTGGCATTGGATAGAACCTGCGGACATTATACATGGTCTCCGAGGTTTCTATCCAGCGTTGGGCCCGCCCGCGTTCTGCTTGCGGTGGAATTCCACCCGGGTAGCGGCCTCCATGCTGCCAGGCCCGCGCTGCGGGCCAGGAGTTGACGTAATCGCCGATTATGGGAAGCCAGGTTTCCGCCGATCCGTCCGCGCGGGCCGGAGTAATAGCTGTCACTTTGCAAGTTATTTCGCGTAGAACTTTGCATGCTATTTTGGCGTACGGGCCATCTGGGAGCGGCCATTGCGCAAACCTGCCGCCATGCACGAGCGCAACGCAATACCCTTTTTGCAACGCTCAAGCCCCAGCGAAGTCGTAGGCTGCCAATTCGTTGCAAAATCGAACGTTTGCGCACGCGTGTTCAGACCGGTGTCCCGGAAAGACCTCTTTGTTCCAGTACCGTGCCGTCGGGCCAGATCAGGGCTTAGTTGACCTTGAAAGCCGTGGCGCTTGCGGCAGTGCCACCCGGTGTTGGTCACGTCGATCCTGCCGGTCACCGCACCGGTTGGCACTGTGGCTTGTAATCTCCGTGTCCGAGTTCACCGTGAACGCCGCCGTGACGCCTCCGAACGTGACGGCGGTCGTCTGCGTAAAGCTCTGACCGTTGATGGTGACCGGCATCCCCACGGGACCACTGCTCGGCGAGAATCCCGCGATCTTCGGCGTCACTCTGAATGTGCCCTCAGCCGTAGCCACGCCGCCGGCCGTGGTCACGGTGATCGATCCCGTGAGCGCACCGGTGGGCGCCGTGGCCGTGATCTCCGAATCGGAAACTACCGCGAACGCCGCCGGGACGCCACCGAATGTGACGCCCGTCGTCTGCGTGAGGCTCTGACCGTTGATCGTCACAACCGTGCCGATTGCGCCGTGAGTGGGCGCAAAGCTGGAAACGGCGGGGAGCACCCGGAATGGCAAATTGCTCGATAGCGTCCCGCTGGGAGTCACCACCTGGACGGGTCCAGTGGTGGTTTCCGCCGGTACGGTTGTTGTGATCGCGGTGCCGGTGGAGTTCACGGAGTATGACACGGGGACTCCGTTCAGGGTGACGCTGCTTGCTCCGGTCAAGTTTGTGCCCAGGATTATGAGCGGAGCGCCTGTCTTGGCGGCGGTGGGCAGCGTCTCCACAAAACGCCCCAGGCCTACAGAAAGTCTGAAGACTGTGCCGCAGCCGATCGAGCCGTCACCGCAGGCCGCCGTGTTGGCCCCTCCGATCTCGGTTGTCCCATACAGCTCCCCATTGGTGTCCTGGACAAGCCCCGCGTAGGAGTGTCCGCCGTCTGTGCAATTGGGCTGGGAGTAGAAGTTGTATAGCGTCGTCAGCGTCCCAGTCGGGGTCATTTTGAAGATAGTGCCATATCCGTTGGCACCTCCCTGCGCCATCGTTCCGTAGAAGTTACCGTCCGTGGCCTGGACGATCGCGGCGACGGGGCTCTCCCCGTCCGGGCACCCGCTCTGGGCGCAGAAGCTGTACAGCGTCGTCAGCGCACCGCTCGGGGTGATTCTGAAGACAGTACCACCACCGTAGGCCCCTCCGTATTCCGTTGTCCCGTAGAAGTTGCCATCCGTCGCCTGGACGAGCCCGGCGATCAGACTCATGAACAGATCGCCGACTGCGGCGCCATTCACCGTCTTGTAGAAGAGTGCGTTCTTGCGGTTCAGGATGGCTTTCTTCAGGGAACGCTCGACAATGTTATTGTCGAGTGGCGCGTCCGGTTGCTGTTCGGGCGATCTTGGGCGCTCCACCTCAACCAGTGAGTGGTAATGCGCGCGTGGAAACGCCGTCCATCCCCGCTGCTGCCGGCTGAGGATGTAGTCCTCCGCGCGCTCATACATACCCCTGTGCGGCACGATAGCCGTCAATATATCCACCACCGTTCCGGCGCGCGCCGCTCGAAGCGTGACCACGCCCGAGCGCCTGGCGCTGGAGGCGTGCAAGCCGTGGCCGCCGGCGGTCGCTCCACCGGCGCCCGCGCCCTTCCACAATGCCGCCCCGGCCGCCCCGCCGCTCGACGCGACCATGGCGGGCAGCACCGGTTCGCGCCAGGAGCGCGTTGTCCCTCGCCGCGACCGCCCTGCGGGCGGATGGGCGACGCGATGGGCGGCGAGACGCTGGCCACGACCAGGGAGCTTATTCGCCGCGGAGCCCGGCCATTCGTTTTGAATCGCACGCGCCGATTTCGGGCCGCGCTTGAACCGCCGGCACAAGCAGAGGCACCATCAGTAATGACTCCAGACGGTTCCTTGCCAGGAAACCGCCGAGAATTGGGATCTTGCACGCCATAGTATCGGACGGTCAGCAGAGTTTACAGGGCGGGCGGCGAAACGCGTTTTCAAAAAAACCGGGGTCACAGCGTGCGGATTGAGGAACAGAGATTCAAATCACCATGGAGAATGTTGTGACAAGGCTTTATTGTTGACCTTCGGTTCTCTGGTCGGCGCTCGGTTCTGGGACTTCCGGTTCCTGCTGATCGTGAACATGCGCGGCAAAGACCGGCAAGAGATCTATATCGGTGGGCCTGCTGTGGTCGTTGGGCGGGTCGATCCGGTGATCGTGCCGTTGGTTCCGGGTGCCAGCTACACTGTTCAGATCCCGATCTCACGCTTTGTCGCTTTGGAAGAGTCGAAGAGGGTGGAGACGTTTACGTTACGGCGTTGCCAGTTGCGGGTTGAGTTGGACGTTCAGAATACGTCCTGTCGCATGTAGGGCTACCCAAATCCAAACATGATCCAGCGCTGGCAAGGCAAGGTGGCATCAACATTCTCGAACTGCCGACGTGAGCAGTTTGGGCCAAAGCCATGCCCGTAACCGCTGTCCAAACCGAAGCCAATCAGGGATACGGAACCGGCGATCAATCTGGCGAAAATGGAAACGGTGGTAATGATGCCGATCATCGCCAGCGCAGGCATCGACACCTTCGTGGTAAGGCGTTTTGCGACCCGGATCTTCGATGACAAAGAGATTAAGCGAAACCCTGAGCCGAAGGCCACCCGGCCCGCAGAGCCGGGATTGGAATGACGAATTGTTTTATGAAATCCCGCAGCCGTTAATATTTCTTTATTGATAATGTACCGGATCATACCTTCACCAACTGGCGCTTTACTTTACGTATGTTGCAGCCGCATTTGCACGGCCGTGTGTCTCAAATCAGGCTCAAACCTTCATTACGCATGTTGACAATCCGTCGCTTCGGGTGAATTCTAGCAGGTATAGGACTTTTCCTATGCTTCCGGGAACCGCGGCGGCTTGCTGCGATATGAAATGCTCATTCAGACTCTATCTCGTCTCCCGAATTGTAGAACCGGACAAACGGCTCGACGCCGATTGACGGTCGATCAAGCCAAGATCAGTGACGTGAGAATAGCCGTTGAACGGGAGCGGCTTGCAATTCTAGAAAGGCGATTCAAATGCAGCAAAAGCTCCACCTAGTCTCACGGCAACAGCAAGTAGTTTCCGTCGCTTCGCCCGGAAAGGCAAGACTTTCCATCTGGCAGTCTGCGGTTCTCTCATACGCACTGTAAGGCATGAGCTGGCAAGAAACTCAGGAGAACACAAAATGAAACATACGGAGCAGATGTTGTTGCTGGCGTTGACATGCGCGCTTATTGCGATGCCACTCCCCACAGCCCTGGCGCAAAGCACTGCCAATCCGGACTCTCAGGACCTGCCCAATATGGGCCAGCAAATCACGCCGCTGGCGCCCCTCGGCTCCCGTTTCGAGCCGATGAATCCGGATCTGGCCACTAACCCGTCCTGGCTGGCAGGACAAGCCGTGACGACAGTGGTCAGTCCCGACCATAAGACGTTGCTGGTTCTGTGCAGCGGATTCAACGTGGTCTTCAACGGCACGACGGCGCCACCTACCACCAGCCAGTTTGTGTTCATCTACGACATCTCCGCGAACCAGCCGGTGAAGAAGCAAGTCGTGCCGATCCCCAATACTTACAACGGCGTTGTGTTCGATCCCTCCGGCACGCATTTTTACGTGGCGGGAGGCGCGGACGACAATATCCACACCATTACGCTCGGTTCCAACGGAAAATGGGCCGAGGAACAAGCGGCCAGCCCGGCGCTCACCATGGGGCATGCCGCCGGCAATGGCCTGGAAGTGCAGCAAGGGGGCACGGGTCCGGTGAACGCGCAAGTATCCGTGAAGCCTTGCGCGGCTGGCTTGGCGATCTCGAACGATGGCAAGACGTTGGTGGTGGCCAACTACTATAACGATTCGATCACCATCTTCACCGGCGGCTACGGCAACTGGTCGAAGGGGACCGAACTCGATCTGCGGCCCGGCAAGAGCGACGCTACCCAAGCCGGCGTGCCGGGCGGTGAATATCCGTTTTGGGTTGTGGTGAAGGGAAGCGCAGCTAGCGCGACGGCGTACATCTCCAGCATCCGCGACCGCGAGATCGATGTAGTGAGCCTCGCCGGGACTCCTACCGTTACGGCCCGCATCTCAGTGAAAGGCCAGCCCAACAAGATGACCCTGAACGCGGTGCAGTCCTTGGTGTATGTGGTCGAGGACGAGTCAGATACGGTGGACGTGATCGCCACCGCCACCAACGCGATCCTGGAGACGATTCCGGTAATCGCTCCGCCCGGCGTGTTGCCAACGGCCCTCGCGCAATACACCGGCGCGAACTCTGATAGCGCCACGCTGTCGCCGGATGAGAAGCAGCTTTACGTGACCAACGGCAATCTGAATTCGATCGCGGTGGTGGCGCTGAGCGGAACCAATGGCGGCGACCAGGTAGTGGGGCTGATTCCCACCGGCTGGTACCCTAACTCGGTGAGCTTCAGCGCCGATGGATCGTGGGTTTATGCGGTCAACGGAAAATCGCCGACCGGCGCGAATCCCGGCTTCTGCTATAGCGGCGGCGCGCCCTTGTATCCAAGTTGCCTGCTGGCGAACCAATATAATCCCCAGTTGATCAAGGCCGGTTTCCAGACCTTTCCTCGCCCCACCAGCGCGCAACTTACCGCGCTGACGGCGCAAGTAGCCGTGAATAACCGATTTTCGAGTACCGAGAGCGCCAGCGACGCTGCCGTGATGGCGGCCGTGCGCGCCGGCGTCCAGCATGTCGTCTTCATCCTCAAGGAGAATCGCACGTACGATCAGATTCTGGGCGATCTGGAAGTGGGCAACGGCGATCCCGATTTGACCGAATTCGGGCAGCCCATCACGCCGAATCAACATAACCTGGCGTTAAATTTCGTCACGCTCGACAATTTCATGGTGACCGCTGAAGTGAGCAACGATGGCTGGCCTTGGAGCACTTCCGCGCGCGCGCCCGACGTGGTCGAGCGCCAGTTTCCGGTGGCTTATGCGGCTGTCCTGGGTGTGGCACGCGGACTCAGTGTCGACTCTGAAGGTCTGAATCGCAGCGTGAACGTGGCCTATCCGACGCTCGCCGAGCGCCAGTACGCCGATCCGTTTACGCCTAACGATCCGGATCTCCTGCCCGGACAGACCGACGTGGCCGCGCCCGATGGGCCCGATAACGAAATAAACACCGGCTATCTGTGGGACGCCGCGTTGCGCGCTAATCTGACGGTGCGCAATTACGGCTTTTTTATCGACGGCACGCGTTATAACACTACCACCAACACCATCCCCCTGGTCGAAAACCCGGCGGCGGACGGCATCGTGGTGGCATATCCCGCGAATGCCGCGCTGGCCCCGCGCACCGATCTCTACTTCCGCGGATTCGACAACGCCTTCCCGGATTATTACCGTTACGCGGAATGGGCCCGTGAGTTCGATAACAACTACTTCGTGCCTGCCTGCCGCGCGCCGGAGCCGCGGAAACTGGCCTCCGCGCCCGCCGCGTCGCCGTGCACGCCGCACCGTGAAACCGCGCCCCGCAGCACGGGCATGCCCTCCTTGAGCCTGGTACGCTTCATGCACGATCATACCGGCAGCTTTGGCGCCGCCATCGACGGCGTGAATACCCCGGACCTGCAGGTGGCGGACAACGACTATGCGGTCGGCCTACTGGTGCAGAAGATAGCCAATAGCCAGTACGCCAACAACACGCTGATCTTCGTGGTGGAGGACGATGCGCAAGACGGCGGCGACCATGTCGACTCGCACCGCAGCGTGGCTTTCGTGGCGGGCGCCTTCGTGAAACAGGGCGCTCTGGTATCCACGCCATATAACACTCTCGATTTCGTGCGCACCATGGAGGAGGTACTAGGCCTGCCGCCGATGAACCTGAACGACGCCTTGGCCAAACCCATGGCCGATATCTTCAATACCACGCCCAGCGCGTGGAGCTTTACCGCTACTCCCTCGGCCCTCCTGTATGCTCCTGGTGTATCGCTGCCGCTGCCCCCGCAGCCGACCAGCTTAGTCGTGCCAAAGCCGTCACACGATGCAGCCTATTGGGCCCGGGCCACCGCGGGCATGGATTTCACGTCGGAGGATCGCGTCGATCCCGCCGGTTTCAATCGCCTCCTTTGGAAAGGCCTGATGGGCGATAAGGCCTATCCCGCCATTCCGAGTGGGAAGGATCTGCGGCATAATCGCGCCACGTTGCTGGTGCGTTACCGGCAGGCCCTGAAGGACGAACGGCGTCGTAACTGAGGGTCCGCCGGGTGCCACTACCGCACCCGGACTTCACCGGCGTGCCGCGTTGTGCGCGACGTGATGGCGCCTCTTCGAAGGCTGCCCCAAGTGTCAGCCTGCCATGTTCCAGCGTGACATTTGTGCGCTACCATTTGGAATTCGGAGACAGTCATTATAATGAGACCGTCTTGTCTTTTGATGTTTCTGCTTTCACTATTCAGCAGTCTTAATGCCCAAGTCGCCAGAACCACCCTTAACGGAGCGGTGACGGATCAGCATGGCAATGCTGTGCCATCGGCCAAGGTGAGAGCTATTAGCCTCGCAACAGGCCTCAAACGAGAGGTAGAGACAGGCATTGAGGGCACTTACGCGCTTGCCGATTTGGACGTAGGGAATTGCCTTATCGAGATTGGAAAAGAGGGATTCAGCACCGTTCGGCTCCAAACCGTGAAGCTTGAGGTCGGTCAGACTCGCACGCTGGATGTGACATTGGACTTGGCAGGGCGGACCGAACAGGTGACCGTGACGGAAGCCATGTTACAGATAGACAGAGTGGACGCCACTATCGGTGAGCCGATCGAACAGAAGCAGGTCGATGAGCTGCCGATCAACGGCCGGAACTGGTCGACGCTTACCGCGCTTGTCCCGGGCGCGGTGGATACGGGCGCGAGCGATCAGCGCACCATTCGTTTCGTGGGCCACGGCCTCGACGACAACAATCTAACCTTGGACGGCGTGGACGCGACGGCGGTATTCAATCAGATGCAGCGGGAGTATGTCAGGCTCACGATTCCGCTGGAAGCGATCGACCAGTTCGACGTCAAGGACCAGACGTTCGGGGCGGATGTCGAAGGCGGCACTTCCGGCGCCCAGGTTGCAGTGGTATCGCCTGCCGGCACAAATAGTATTCACGGTAACGCTTTCGATTACTTCCGGAACGATGCCATGGAGGCGCGCACACCGTTCAATGGGGCCTCACCGAATCCGTTCCTTTTGAATCAGTTCGGAGGAGCTTTGGGTGGTCCCATCCTCCGCAACAAGCTATTCTTCTATGCCGCCTATGAGGGGCTGCGACAGCGCCTGGATGGAACGCAGATCGGAGTCGTGCCAAGCCCCAGCTTCGTTGCTCAAGCCGGTACCACTTCGCCGGCCCTGCTGCCGGTCGTACAAGCCTATCCCAGCGGGACGTCGCCGACTTCCAATCCCAACGCATGGAACTACCAGGCGCTCGGGCGCCAGATCGACAACGAAGACTCCGGGATGGTCAGGCTCGATTATCACTACTCCGACCGGACGACTGCGTTCGTGCGCTTCAACTCCGATGAGGCGGTGGAGACCACCCCAACAGGCCAGTTGATGGCGAAGACACTGTGGGACACGAAGTTCAACAACGGCGTTTTCGAACTCTTGCACGTCTTCTCGCCGAGGTTGGTGAACGAGTT
>Ga0187851_10005021_pt1 | contig 10657 bp, 13 predicted proteins | sample June2016WEW_6_10_FD_132997 | JGI IMG/M metagenome (GOLD analysis project Ga0187851, IMG submission 132997) | Peatland microbial communities from SPRUCE experiment site at the Marcell Experimental Forest, Minnesota, USA - June2016WEW_6_10 | ecosystem: Environmental > Terrestrial > Soil >... | reverse complement strand
CCTCTCTGGCGCCCACTGACAGCGCCGCGCCCGCTGGCCAGTATTACAAGGTCACCTGCTCGGTGCCGCAGCAAATCGTGAATAGCCGATTGGTCGGACCGTACTCCTGGGGACCGCGCTACTGGCTTGTCCCAACCAACGCCAACAGCCTCGATATCGGCACGGTGGAGATTACTTCCTCTCCTCCCAGTCCTTCGTGGGTCATCAACTGGTCGCAACTCGCACAGAACGGGGCACAGGCGGGGCAGTCGCCGGTCTGGAACGGGTACTCGTGGCAACCAGCGAACCCGCCATCGGCGGCCTGGGGATCGATCACCGGCCGGTTGACTGATCAGGCCGATATCCAGAACGCTCTGGCTGCCAAGGAGCCGGCGTTTCCGCCAGGTACGGCACCGCAGTTTTGGCGTGGCGACAAGACTTGGAGCTCGGTAACCTTCGCCGACCTGGGTGGCGCGGCGAGTGCAGCCCAGTTGCCCGGCGTGGGCGGCGACTTGAGCGGTCCGCTCACCAACGCTACCGTCGCCAGGCTCCAAGGCAACCCGATCTCCAACACGGCCCCCGCGGACGGTCAGATGATGCGCTGGAGCGCCAGCGCCGGTCAATGGCAGCCGGCCCAGGTGCGATATACGGCCACCTTCGCCAATGCGGCCACGATCACGATCCTGGGCGGCGCTCATCAACTGGGAACGGCAGACCTCACCATCACCTGTTATGACGCCTCCACGCCACCCAATATCGTCGAGCCGAGTAGTTGGATCAGCGACCCAGTCACCTTCGATGTGACGATCTACTTCGCGGTGGCTCGCAGCGGCAGATGCGTTCTTCGATGAGCGTTCCGGCAGTTCCTCGCGAATTCGTCCCATAGTCCGCTCCACCACCACAGGTCCGTTCGAAAAGTTCTGTTTCCAAATCGAGGGTTCCGATGATTCCAGAAAACGTGAGTCCACTTGCCCTGGCCTTGGAAGGCTGCAGGCGTTGCGCCGGCATTGGCGAACTCAGGCAACAGAGCCGCCGTTGCCTCTGCGTTTGCGTCTACAGGCGGGTGTTTCGCGTCTGTAGCGGCAAATATTGGGAACTGCGGGAACAGGATGGCGATTTCGCGCGGCGCGTGAATTTGGAGAGAACTTCCTACCGGGACGGCCAACGCGGCATGAGCGCGGGCTTCAAGGCCGCGGAATACTTAGCCGACTTCGAGTTGGTGGCGCGCAAGGCGTTACAGGATATGCCGCTCGAATACGAAGTCTTCCGGCATCACTGTCTCCACTGTCTGCCGTGGACGGCCTGTTTGCCGATGATCTCGCGGAGCCTGGGGCAGCCCTTGAGCCGGGGCAACTTTTTTCACGCTGTGTACCGCATGGAGGAGACGCTCGGCCGGGCGTTTCTGGAACTACGGCCGTACAGCCTGGTCCCACGTGACTACTTCTCGGGCTGTTACCTCCACCTGCCGGCCTTGCGCCTCCGGGCCGCTGGCAAGGGCTACCCACTCCTCAAAGAACCGCCGGCCGGCGAGATCCAAAGCGCGCCTGAGGCCGGGTTGTGCCAGGTCGCGCCGGAGAAGGGTCTCGCTTTTCGCGCCGCGTAAGTGGGCGTGCAACTTCCTTAAGGAGTTTCAACATGAAGGAACGCCAAGAGCGACTGGAACAGGTCGCGCACATGCTTAAGACCGCGCTCACGTGTCTCTTGCTGGCGGCTCTCACTGCCGCCAGTGTGTCGGTCCTCCTGTTGGTCCGCACAGCTACCGCAGTTGTGGCCACAACGCCGGGCCAGATTCAGGCGACGCGAGCGGCGCTTCTGGCAGAGACTCAGGCTGCGCGCGGCGATTTCATCGGCCAGATGGAATCGGCGCGACGAGACTTGCTCGGCCGCACGGAGCGCCAGGCGGCGGCTCTCCGCGGCGACGTCATGGGCGAAGTCTCCGAAATCCGAAAGGCCGCCGACCGGCGCGTCGGCGATACGCTCGGGCGTGTGGATACCGCCCTCGGCAAGATCGAAGAATTGCGCGGCGATCTCAAGCCAACGCTCGATCACACCGCCAGCCTCACGAAGCAGGTGGACGACGCAGCTCCCTTGTTCCTCGATTGCGAGTCCAACCCGGATTGCGTCTTCAATCGGTACGTCGGCGCCTCGAAAGGCATCGAGCGCGCCGCGCTGAACTTCGGCCAGATGTCGGCGGATGTCCGAACGGCGCTGCCCACGGGCATCGCGACGTGGCAAGGCATCGGCGCGAACGTGGGCGGCATTACCGCGAACGTCAATCAGCTCACGAAGCCGCGATGGTACGACCGCCTGCTGGGCTATGGGCTGAACGGCGTAGTCATCTACCGCAATCTGAACCCCGCAACCAATATCACGGTGAAAGGCGCGCAAATCATCTCCTCGCGCCCGTAGCAGTTCCAACCGCGCCTGGCGGTCTCCAGGCAGAAAGAAGAAGGAAACGTCCATGATTTCGTTCAATTCGATTGGGAACGCGTTTGCGTTCGCTCTTCAGCAGATCCATGCCGGTCTGCAGGCTGTCGAGAAGGTCATTCCGGTAGTTCAGAAGGATGCCGCCATCGTCGAAGGGATCACGGCGCTGATCCCCGGAGCGGGGGCGCAGACGGCCGTCGCCATCGAGCGCGTTGCGTTCGGCGTCCTTGGCGACGTGGCGTCAGCGGTCAACGCGGCGGACCAGGCCGCATTGACGAAGGGAATCAGCGTCATCCTGGACGCCGAGGTCGTGGCGGCCGTTAAGACGCTGCTCGCCGATTTCAAATCCGAATTGCAGACTGTCGGCCTCAGAGTCTGACCGCATGCCGCGAATCGGCCGCATTTCTGGAGCGCGAGGCTGGCCACGTTGTGGTCAGCCTCATCCTGATCGCCTTTGGCGCGGTCCTCTGGCTGCTGAAGGTTCCTAAAGGTGAGGATTTGATCCCGTTCGCGCTGGGCGTGCTCGCGAGAAGCATGATCGGGAATCAGTCCACACCTCCGCAGTGACCCAGGTCCCCACGCTTACCCCGTAGTATCCTCGCATTCGCATCCTTTTCGGCTGTTTCTTCACAGTCGAGAATTCAAAAAACAATCGATCCGGGATTTGTTTTTGCATGGACCCCTCCAAGGCTGCGTAAACTCGTCGCCTAATCCCTTGCGCATCTAAGGGATGCAGCGGCGCGCCATCGGGCGCAACGCAGTTCTGGAGTCCAGAATCCGAAACTTGACGGCTTTTATTCTCAACGCCTGCATGCGGTTGCAGGGGATGGCGGTACGTTCGTGGTCTTGACAGTTTTGAACTCCATGTTACTTTTCGGTTGTACGACGGACCAAGCGACAAGGAATCGGGGTTCGGAGTCATGAAGCGCACGCGGATGCCGACGGCGCGTCGGTGAAACCATCTCAAGCATAGAGGGCACAGCGGCCATTGATGTCGGACGCCCGAAGTGTCTGCGCGCGCGGAAAAACAGAGGGACGAGCAAAAGAGTATGGCGACAACTTACAGGAAAGCTGCGCCCAAACGAAGGCTGCACAGAAACGTGCGGCACCCCGAGTTGCGGTTGGCCGCCGAGATTGCGGGCGTCTCCTATAGCATGGCCTACAAAGTAAAGCACCGCGAAGCGAAATCGCGCAACGTCGTGGACGCGCTCGCAAAAGCGCGAATGAAACTCCGGCTGGAGCAGGCATGAACACGTCGGTCGAGGTCGTGGCAGGCAGGATTCTCTTGCGCCCTTCGTTCGCGGATTTGTTGTTGTGCCAGCGATTGGGCAGGCGGTTCCGGACGGGCAGCCACGCCTGGGAGTTCGCTGCCACGCCCGACAACGCGCGGCTCATCCGCAATCGGTTCGGCGAACTGAGGACCACGCTTGAATTCGACGCGTTGCTCAGTTCCGTGGCCTCAGCCGTGCCGAATCACTTTGCCACCTCATCAGCACAGCAGACGGTAGCGAACGCAGGGGCATTGATCGCCGCCGCGGAGCCGCCAGCGCCCGCCAGCGCAGAGGTGCAGGTGCAGGTGGCCATCGTACCGGAGATGCCGGCAGCGGAAAACACGCCGGCGACCGCACTGGAGGTCCTGCCGCCACCGCCGCAGGAGCCCAACGTGACAATTCCAGACGGCATTCTCACCGCTCCTTGGCGGCACCAGAAGGCCGCATTCGCGTTCTGCCAGGACAAGTTCGCCGCGGGGTTCCATGGTCTCCTTCTGGCAATGGGGATGGGAACCGGAAAGAGTCTCGTCGCCTGCATGCTGCTGCTAGCGATCGGCGCCCGGCGCACGCTGATCGCTTGCCCGCTGCGAGTCATCCAGGTGTGGCTAACGCAGCTCGAACGCCACGTCGGAATCCCGGTCGTGATCGTCCCCCTGGACGACGACACTGGTTCCGTGGCGAAGAAGCAGCAACTCGCCCTGGAAAAGCTGGAACTGGCGAGGGTGCTGGGCCGGCCCTTCGTCGCGGTGATCAACTACGATAGCCTGTGGCGCGATCCCTTCGCAGCGTGGGCTGAGAAGGTGACGTGGGATGCAATCATCGGCGACGAACTGCACCGCGCGAAGTCGCCCAGCAGCAGGGTGTCGCTTGGTCTGAAGCGGCTGCGCCTGCGCGCCCGGTATCGCTTGGGCCTCACCGGGACGCCCATGCCACACGGCCCGATGGACATTTACGCGCAGTACCGCTTCCTGGATGTCAGGGTGTTCGGGCCTTCTTTCTCGGCGTTCCGTGCCAAGTACGCCGTCATGGGAGGTTATCAGCGCAAGCAGGTTACCGGCTATCAGCGCCTAGATGAGTTGGAATCGCTGATGGGCCAGATCATGTTCCGCGTCGGTTCTGAAGTCCTGGACCTTCCCCCGGCCACGGAGGTCACCTACCACTGCGTCCTGACTGGCGAGGCCGCCAGGATCTACCGCGACCTCGAAGAAGAGTTCGTGGCCCGCGTGAAGGAGGGGATCGTCACGGCGGCCAATGCCATGGTAAAGGTCCTGCGCCTGGAGCAGGTCACCGGCGGCTGTGTGCCGACCGACGACGGCGCCGAGGTGCGGATCGATTCCGCTAAGCTCCGGTTGCTGGCCGACACCATCGAGGACATTGGCGATCAGGAGCCGATGGTCGTGTTCTGCTGGTTCCACGCCGACCTCGATGGCGTGCATGAGGCCTGCGTGAACCTCGGCCTTCGCAGCCTGGAGTTGTCGGGCCGGCGCGATGAGCTGAAGCGCTGGCAGGACGGCGAGGCGCAGGTGCTCGCCGTCCAAATCGCCTCCGGCAGCGAGGGCGTCGATTTCACCCGCGCCCGCTACTCGATTTTCTATTCGATTGGATACCGGCTCGACAAGTACGAGCAGGCCAAGAAACGCACACACCGGCCGGGACAAACCAAGCCGGTGACGCATATTCACCTGATCGCCAGGAACACGGTCGACGTGAAGATCATGCGCGCCCTCGAACGGCGCGCGGACATCATCGACTCGATCCTGAGCGAAATCAAGAACTAGGCGAAAGGGCGGAAGGGATGAACGAGCAACCGCTGAAGGAATACGTGTGCCTGGAGAAACGGAAAAAGGACCTAACGGCCGAACTCAAGCAAATCCAGGCGGATCTGGACCGGCTGGAGACGGTCGTGATTGACGAGATGGTCCGCGCCGGCGTCCAGAAGGTCGAGGTCGATGGTCGCACCTTGAAGATCGTGCCGGCGGTCTTCTGCAGCCCGGTCGAGAACCGGTGGGCCGTGGTGGAGGCGCTCAAGGAAGCCGGCCTGGATCAGTTCATTCCGCAGAACTACAACGAGGCGCAACTCCGCGGCTTTGTGAAAGAGACGGCCGCGGAGGTGTTCGCCCGCGCCGACCAGGAAGACCGCGTCGCCACCGCCGAGGAGATCGCGGCGGCGCTCCCGGAACCGCTGGGGCGCGCGCTCAAGGTCTATCTCGGCCACGAACTTAGCAGTCGTAAAGCCTGATTCGAAAGGAGAGAAGAATGTCGCAGGAACTTACTACGATCCCCGCCTCGGCGCTGCCTCTGGCGCTTAGTGCGCCCCAGCAGGAAATCGATGAGGTCGCCGAAGCCGTCGCCATGAACGCCGACAACGGCGGCATGTCGGAGTTGGATATTCCGCGCATCACCATTGCGCCGGGGGCGTTCAAGACGCCCACGGCAAAGGGAACCACGCTGGCGGAACGTATCGTCGGCGTGGTCGTTTACATCCGCCACGTGCGCACTTATTACAAGTCCAAGGACCAGGGCAACCGGCCTCCCGATTGCTCCTCCAAGGACTGCATTACGGGTCGCGGCGACCCTGGCGGGCGCTGCACGCCGCTGGTGGACCTCTCGACGGGGAAGGTCTCGATTCCCGGGTGTCCCCTGGCGGCTTTCGAGAGTGCGACCACCCCCGATGGAAGGCAGGGCAAGGGGCAGGCCTGCAAGGAAACGAAGCAACTCTTCATTCTGCGGGGCGACTCCCTGATGCCGGAGATTCTCTCCATTCCGCCCACCAGCCTCGTCGCCGCGCGCAAGTTTTTCAACTTCGTGGCGGCCCGCTTCCCATACCCGAAAGCGCTGATCAGCATCACGGTCAGCAACCAGAAGAACACGCAGGGCCAGGAATACGGAACGGCGGCTTTCGACCTGGTCCGCAAGCTGACATCCGAAGAGGCGCAGCGCATGATGACCTTCCACAAGATGTGCGAGAAGTTCCTCAAGACGACCGCCATCAACGAGCCCGCCGACGCGGAGTAGAGGCGACAGATGAAGAGTTCTCCTGCGAGATTGTGCGGCCGCGCCGCTATATCGAGAGCGCGCTCCGCGAGTTCCGCCAGCGCATCGAGCAGGGGACCGGCATCAGCGTCTTTGCGGCGGTGGCGACACGGTAGCAACTCAGCCTACGCGCGGGCCGGTTCGCCGGCCCGCGCCACTGGAAGGTCATCCATGCGTAGGGACTACGAACAGGTGGCGCTGGACTGCGCCATGCTCCGGCAGGCGCTCACCGATCTGTGGGCGTGGAAGAGGCCGTTCCCGGCGCCCAAAAAGGCCGCCTCGAAGGCGAGGCCACGGCGTGCTCCTCAACCGGTCGCTTGGCCCGGATCGGAACCATTCCTCGCGTTCGGCGATGCCGCACGGTGGATGTTCGATGGCGTCCGCCACGTCGAGTGGCATTTCAGCTTCCAGACGGTCTGTTCGCGTTTGGACATCGATGCTCGCAAGGTGCGCGATGCGATCCGCAGCAGGTTAACGCCGCACCAGCGGGCGTGGATTTCGGCGCTGGGTCTCGAAAGGGGATTGGTCCGTGGACGTGCATAAAAACATCTTGGTCCGCACCGCGCCTAATGAAGCAGGGGCGCGGCCGCGCCGCGAGGCGACTGTGTACCGCAGGCCGGAGGGGAAATAGCGATGCCCCTTCCCATTGCGCCTTGCCGCCACGTCTGGGGATTCCCGCGCCGGTGGCCGGAGTTCCAATGCCGGCGCAACGCCGACGTGCAGACCTGCGTAAAGTGCGGCGCCCGACGACTCTCGATTGTGCAGTTCGGCCCCACCCAGCAGAGCAGCCAGACGCCGGCGGTCGTGGAGAGCGATCCCGTGCGCCAGGAGGTGCGTTTGTGAAACAGCAGATTGTATCGGAGAAGTCGCAGGTCAATCGCATCATGGTCAGGCTGAGGAAGGTCGCCGGTATTGTGGTCCGCAAGCGCCACGGAACGGCCATGGGCGTAGCTGGTGATCCGGATCTTTATGGCAGCTATCGCGGCCGGCACTTCGAGATCGAAGTGAAGCGGCCTAACGACCCGGGCGCGCATTTGACCAAGATCCAGGCTGAGCGAGGGCGGGAGTGGAGCGTCGAAGGCAAGGCGCTGTGGGGCGTAGCACGCTCGCCTGAAGAGGCGCTCGCGATTCTCGGTCTGCCGAAACCGGAGCCGGTTTGGATCTGCGCTGGCTGCTGCGAGTACCGCTGGCAGGGCGACGAGCCGCCCGCCCGCTGTCCCAACTGCGGCCACATCCACTTCGAGCGGGAGGGGCGCGATGTTCGCGGATGAACTCGACGCCCTTGAGGGGCAGTTGAACAGAGACATGCCGCTCACCTCCGCCCGAATCGAGGCGTGGTTGGAGTGCCGGGATAGGTCGGAGCCCCTGGAGCATGTCGGGCACAGCGGCAAGGCGCCGGCCGGATGCGTCGACGTCTGCCCGCTGTGCGGATCGGGCTTCGCGTCCCCGAAGGAACTCGCCGCTCACAGGCGGGTGGAGCACCGGCGGACGCGGAAGAGGCGAGCCGCACGGGAGATGGAAGGCGTCCTGTGACCGCCTCGGCTTACGGCCGCGAAGCCCTGCGCCGTTTCCGGGAGCAGCAGGCGCAGACTAGCCAGAAACCGGAGCGCCAATCGTCGCTGCTGGACCAAATCCCTTCGGACGCGCCGATGGACGACGCCACAATCACGGTCTGGAATGGCGAGCGGTTTGTTGCTAACGACAAATGGTCCGCCACGGCGCCACTCGTCGCTGAGGAGGGGCCCGAGATGAATGGGCCCGCCATTCCAGCCGACGCGGCCTGCGTTGCTGGTGACTGCGTCAGCGCCCGCGTGTGGCTGGTCCGCGAGGGCGAGCGCTGGCTCATGTTCGTGGGCTCGCGCACCGCCAATGGCCGGCGGCGGGACTTCGCCTCACCGTTCCTGAAACACGCGATGAGGACAGCAGAGCTCTGGTACGGGGTGCCAGCCGGCGGTTGGCTTGTGGAGAGTGGATAATGGCCGTGCGCTATTTCCGTACTTACACCGGCAAGCACGTCCACGCGCTCTGTCCTTCTCCGGAAGAGATCGATATCGGGGACGTGGCGCACTCCCTCTCGCAGATGTGCCGGTTCGTGGGCCACACAGACGGCTTCTACTCGATCGCACAGCATTCGGTGCTGGTTAGCGAACTGGTTCCGCGCGGGGACGCCTTGTGGGGACTGCTGCACGATGCAAGCGAGGCGTACCTGTGCGACCTGCCCGCGCCCATCAAGCGCGACCCGGAGATGAGTTTCTACCGGATCGCGGAGGACCGGCTCATGCGCACGATATGCCGGAAGTTCGGCCTGCCGCCGGAGATGCCGCAGTCCGTAATGGCCGCCGACAGACTCGCGCTGGCGACCGAATTCCGCGACGTGACAACAGTGGACGATCCCGCCTGGATCCTCGCGGAATGCGGCGTCGCGCCCATATCGGACTACACGATCTTTCCCTGGCCCCCGGCAGTGGCCGAAGACCGGTTTTTGCGGCTCTTTTGGGAGCTGAGTCAGTGACTCCGCTCGAATTCCTGGCCGTGCTCTGGCAGCACAAGCCGGAGGCGATGTACATCCTCATATGGACCGGCCAGGACAAGCGCTCGTACTGGTTCAAGGACGTCGCGGCGGCGGGCGGACTCGTGGCCTCGGACGCCTGCCGAAACACGTGCGTTTTCGTGGGCTTGGGGCTGTCCAGAGCGGACAACGGACCCAATCGGCGCTGCGCGTCGAAGGAGATCGCGGGCCTCTGCGGCGTATGGGCCGACCTGGACATCGCGTCGCCAGCACACGCCGGCAAAGCGCTTCCGCCGACCGTGGCCGACGCGATCTCAATCCTGCCCACATACATGCCGCCGACCATCACCGTGGCCACGGGAAACGGCGCCCAGGCGTGGTGGCTGTTCAAGGAACCGCTGATTTTCGAGACGGACGAAGAGAGCCGCGATGCAGCCCGGATCATCAACCGCTGGCACACGATGATTCGGCTGGACTGTGCCACGCGCGGTTGGGCATATGACCGCCTGGCCGACTTCGCCCGGGTCGCGCGGGTGCCCGGTACGCGCAACATGAAGGACCCCGCCAACCCCAAAGACGTGCACGTCATCTCTTGCAACGAGTCGCGCCGTTACGGCCTGTCGGACTTCGAGGAGTTCCTCGATCATGCGGCCATCCCCGATATCGAGGCCCAGGAGAAAACGGCTCAGGCTTGGGGCGAGCGGTTCAAGGACGCGCCCATTGCCATCAGCTTGGCAGCGCGCATCCCGCAAGAGATGATCGACGGTTGGCTGGGCCTGGATGCCCGGTTCCGCAATACCTGGGAGCGGCGCCGGCACGATCTCAAGGATGATTCCCAATCCGGCTATGACATGGCGCTCGCGGATTTCGGGGTGGAGGCGGGCCTTCCGGAGCAGCAGATCGTGGACCTCATCGTCCACCACCGCACGATACACGGCCAGAGACAGCGCACGAAGCTAGATTACTTCCAGCGCACCATCGCCAGGGCATTCGAACGCAATCCCGAAGCGCCCGCCGGCCAGCACTTCGCCAGCACACCGGCTGCGGCCGCCACGAGCGCTCCGGTCATTGCGAGTACGCCGGTTGCCGCGAGTCCGCCTGTCGACACTGGCAGCGCAACGCAGGAGAATCCGCCGCCGGCCATGTCTCCGGAGCGCGCGAAGGCAGATCTTTGCGCGAAGATCTCCACGGCCATCGGCATCCCGGTCCCCATCACCAGGCTGGTGCGGATTACGGGGAAAGATCCCTCCTACCGCATGGAATTGGGCGACGGTGCCAAGATCGAGTTCACGACGGTCAACAAGTTCGCGGACCAGGCCGCCGTCCGCTGGGCGGTGGCGACGCAGACGAAATGGATCATGCCGCAGGTCAAGCCCATGCGATGGCGCGAGATTGCGCAGGATATGCTGCACGCCTGCTTCGACGAGCAGGGGCCGAT
>Ga0187851_10005020_pt1 | contig 10658 bp, 8 predicted proteins | sample June2016WEW_6_10_FD_132997 | JGI IMG/M metagenome (GOLD analysis project Ga0187851, IMG submission 132997) | Peatland microbial communities from SPRUCE experiment site at the Marcell Experimental Forest, Minnesota, USA - June2016WEW_6_10 | ecosystem: Environmental > Terrestrial > Soil > Wetlands... | reverse complement strand
CCTCTTGGATCAGGGGGCGGATGTCCGGGGGCGACTCCGCAAAGTCGCGGTACGCCTCGTCGACAACGCAGATCACGCGCTCCGGAAGGGCCCGGATGAAGCCGAGGAGCTCCTCCCCGGTGTTCGCGGCGCCGGTCGGGTTGTTCGGAGTCGAGACAACCACGATCTTCGTCCTCGCCGTCACGGCGCGGGCGAGCGCACCGAGGTCGTTCCTGAAATGGACGAGGGGCACCTCGACCGGCGTGGCGCCGAAGAGGAGCGCCACGAGGCGGTAGACGACGAATTCCGGCTTTCCCATCAGCACCTCGTCGCCGGGCTCCAGGAAAACGTGGCCGATCAGCTCGATCACCTCGTTCGAGCCGTTGCCGATCACGAGCTGCTCGGGCGCCAGGTCGAGGAAGCGGGCCAGCCGCTCTCGCAGCGCGTAGCAGCCCCCGTCCGGATAGTACTGGCCCTGCTCGATCGCTCGCTTGCCCGCCTCAACCGCCTTTGGCGACGGGCCGAACGGGTTCTCGTTCGACGCGAGCTTGATGATGCCCGCCGGGTCGAGGCCGAGGTCGCGCGCCACGTCCTCGATCGGCCTGCCCGGAACATAGGACGGGTAGGATTGGACGAAGGGCCTTGCCAGGTCGGCGGGTTTCACGGGAATGGGGCCCCGATTGGAGCCGAACCCGACCCCGAGCTGAAGCCAAAAGGTATTCGCAATCAAAGGGAGGCGCGGCCATAGGATGGCACGATGGCGAAACGGCTCGTCCCAACTGCGCTGGCCCCGGCCCTGGTCGCCGCGGCCCTCGCCCTCCTCCCCGCCCTCCCGGCGCGCGCGGACGACTCGACCAAGGTCGAACGGGGGCAAATCGCGGGCGCGCGCTTCGCGATCGCCGTGCCCCCGGGCGAGTGGAACCACCGCCTCCTGCTCCTCGCCCACGGATACCGGCCGGACTCCGCGCCGCTCGTCGCGGACCTCAACCCGGAGCGGATCTCGATCAAGGCGGTGCTCGACGAGGGATGGATGGTCGCCACGACGAGCTACCGCAGGAACGGCATCGTGATCGGCGACGCGATCGACGACCTGGACGCGCTCCGCTCCTACATCGCGAGGGCCTACGGAGACCCCGAGCGCGTCATCATCGAGGGGGAGTCGATGGGCGGCCTGATCGCAACCATCATGGCCGAGCGCGACAAGGGCCTCTACGACGGGGCCGTCGCCTTCGACGCGACGCTCTACATCAAGGAGGCAAGCTCCCAGGTGGGCCTGACCCTCCTCCCGCGGATCCCTCTCCTCTTCGTGGCCACGGCGCGCGAGGTCGCCGAGCCGAGGAGCTACCTGACGGCGCTCGTCGCGCGGCCGCCCCCCGTGGTCCAGCCCGTCCTCTTCCTGATCAAGCGGGTCGGCCACACCAACATCAACCAGCCCGAGCACCTGGAGGCGTTCAGGGCCCTGAACGCCTGGATAGACGGGGGCCCCGACGCACTCCCGAAGCCGGCGAACCAGGCCGTCTATTTTGACGCCACGCTCGAGATGGACCCGGGGCCCTCGACGGCGGTCATCCTCGAGGGGAGGCACGCCTTCAGGACGAGGGTGGCCGAGGTCGACCCGGTCTACGGGAACATTCTCCTGGAGGCCCAGGCCCAGGATTTCGACGACTGCGGGATCCCCCCGATGACCTATTGCACGCTGGCGGCCCGCGGGGGCTCCTTCAGGACCCTCTATGGGCGGACCTACACCGACGTGAAGACCGGCGAATGGGTCGCATTCCCCGACGCCGACGGCCGCACGGTCCTCTCGAGGGTCTTTGGGGACGCGGCCGCCACGGCGCGCCTCAAGGTGGGGGACGCGGTCACGCTCACGGCCATCGGGCCCGGCGGTCCGCTACACTAGGAGCCGGCTCTGGACGAAGACCCACTTCATCCCGGCGGCCTCCGCGGCCTTTATGCCCGGCTTGCCGTCCTCGAAGACGAGGCAGGTTCCCGGAGGGACCCCCATGCGCTTCGCCGCAAGCAGGAACATGTCGGGCGCAGGCTTGCCGTGCTCGACGTCGTCGGCGGTGACGACGACGGGGAAGAGCTCGGCCAGTCCCGTCTTCCGAAGCGTGCTCTCGACCACGTCCCTCGTTCCGCCCGAGGCGATCGCGACGGGCCGGCTCTTGCTGACGCGCCTGGCGAAGTCGACCACCGGGGCGATCACGGAGAGCTTCTGCAGCGACGCCTTGAAGACCTCCTCCTTGTCCTTGTAGACGGCGACCGGATCGAGGGTGAGCCCGTGGCGCTTGCCGAGGAGCGCCGCCACCTTGCGCGAGGGCACGCCGCCGAGCTCGTAGAACAGGTTCTCGTCCAGGCTCCCCTTCAGGCCCGCCTTCCTGAGCGCCGCCTCCCACGCCGTGTAATGAAGCGGCATCGTGTCGACCAGGGTCCCGTCGAGGTCGAAGATGTAGCCGCCAAAGTCGCCTTCCGGTATCTGGATCTTCATTGAAGACCGCAACGACGCCGCGAAGGGGCCCCGCCCGCAACCTCAAAAAACGCTCGTTCGCGGCCGCTCCCGCGGTAGGATCGCAGCAGAGGCACCCACAAAATATGAAAAAATACGTCGTCGAGTTCATCGGCACTTTCTTCCTCGTCTTCACGGTCGGGAGCACGGTGATCAGCCCCGGGGCCGGGCCGCTGGCCCCGCTGGCGATCGGGGCCTCGCTCATGGTCATGGTCTTCGCCGGCGGCCACATCTCCGGGGGGCACTACAACCCCGCCGTGACGCTTGCCGTCTGGATCCGGGGCAAGTGCGACACGAAGGATGTCGTCGCCTACTGGATCGCGCAGATCGCCGCCGCGCTCGCGGCCGCCTGGCTTGTCGGGAAGATCAAGATGGCGGGGGCTGCGCAACCCCTCATGCTCACGAGCTGGAAGCCTGCATTTGTCGCGGAATTCCTCTTCACGTTCGCGCTCTGCTGGGTCGTCCTGAACGTCGCGACCTCGAAGGGCACGGCGGGCAACTCCTTCTACGGGCTCGCGATCGGCATGACCGTGATGGTCGGAGCCTTTGCCGTCGGGGGCGTGTCGGGCGGCGCCTTCAACCCCGCGGTCGCCACCGGGATCACCCGGATGGGACTTTCGCTGTGGAGCAACTACTGGGTGCTCCTCTCCGGGGAGATCGCAGGAGCGATTGTCGCCGCGTCCGCCTACAAGTTCGCGAACGGCGACGACTGAGCCGCGGGGCCTACTTTCGGTATCCGCGATGCAGCCGTCCGGCGGCCTTCGGGGCCGCCTCCTCCTGGATCTTCTCGTCAAAGAGCGCCGAGTAGATGTAGGGGAAGCCCTCGATCTTCTTGCGCTCGACCGTTGCGCCGATGAACCGCTCGATGCTCCGGGCGTCGCGGACGTCGTCCTCGGTCACGAGGGTGAACGCGTCCCCCGTGTTGTGGGCGCGCCCCGTCCGGCCGATCCGGTGGACATAGTCCTCGGCGTTCTCGGGGACGTCGTAGTTGATCACGTGGGAGACGCCCGCGATGTCGAGGCCACGCGCGGCGATGTCGGTGGCGACCAGCACCTCGTTCTTGCCGCTCTTGAAGCCCTCGAGCGCCTCGACGCGCTCGCGCTGGTTCCGGTCCGAGTGCATGACCCCCACCCGGTGCCCCTTGTGGACCAGGCGGGCGGCGATCCGGTCGGCGCCCATGCGCGTGCGGCAGAAGATGAGGACGCTCTTGAACTCGGTGCGCTCAAGCAGCAGCTGGAGCAGCTCGAACTTCTGGGAGGCGACGACCGGGTAGAAGCAGTGCGCGATCGTGTCGGCGGCGGAGTGCTTGCGGCCGATCTCGACCTTGGACGGATTGCGCAGGGCCCAGCCGGCCAGCTGCTCGATCTCCGGCGGAAGGGTCGCGGTGAAGAAGAGCGTCTGGCGGTTCGTCGCGCACTTCTGGACGATCCGCTTCACGTCGGGCAGAAATCCCATGTCGAGCATCCGGTCGACCTCGTCCAGGACGAGGATGTCGATCTTGTCGAGGGAGCAGTTGCCCTGCTCGAGGTGGTCGAGGAGCCGTCCCGGCGTCGCCGCGAGGATGTCCACCCCGCGCCTCAGGTCGTCGGTCTGCTTCCCGTATCCGACCCCTCCGTACACGATCGTCACCCTCAGGTCCGTGAATTCCGCAAACTTGTGGAAGGCCTCCTCGACCTGGAGCGCGAGCTCGCGGGTGGGCTCGAGGATCAGGCAGCGCATGGCGCCGTGGCGGCCGAGGCGCTGGATGATGGGGAGCGCAAATGCGGCGGTCTTCCCGGTCCCGGTCTGCGCCGAGCCGATCACGTCCTTGCCCGCCAGGATGAGCGGGATCGCCTGGACCTGGATCGGCGTCGGCTCCGTGTAGCCCATCTCCCTGACCGCATAGGCAAGCGGATCGATGAGCCCGAGCTTCGAGAAGACGGTGTCCATCTTCGGGATGTCCACCGGGACGGCGTGCTTGAAGGTGACCGGGGCCGGATGCTCGAAATCGTCGCGAACCGGACGGGGCCGGCGGCCGTCGCCCGGCCTGCCGGGTCCGGACCTCGAGGGACCGCGACCCGCCGGACGGCGCTCGTCCTGCCTCGGGCGCCCCTCCTGGGGACGGCCCTGGGGATGGCCCCCGTGGGAATGGCCCTGCGGGCGACCCTGGGGCTGGCGCTGGCCCTGTCCCTGCGGACGGCCCTCGCCCGCGTGCGCGGGGCGCCTCGGCGCGGGACCCTCCTGGGGACGGCTCGCGCCCTGGGGGGCGGCCGGCTTCGGCTTCTTGGCTGGGGCTATCGATTCACGAAGCCGGGCAATGAACTTGCGTAGCATGATCTGTGGATGAAAGGGTCACAATTCCCGCGATCCCAGGTTTTTGCAATCCCCCATTGCGGCGGCGCCGTAAGGTGGCGGCCCTGCGGCAATTGGATTCTCGCTTGGCAGGCCCGCCGGGCGCGGCATGATCGGTCCGGCAATACCGCCCTGAATGAATCCCGACCTCCTCTGGTTCGTCGAACTTGGCATCGATCAGGGCCTTTTTACCCGCGTGCAGTGCGTGAAGGCGCGCGACGCCCTTGGCGGCAAGCCCAGCATGCTCGTCTTCGCCCAGAAGCTGATCGACGAGGAGATCGTTTCCAATGTGGAGGCCTTGGAGAAGCTCGCCGGCCAGGCCGCGCTCCGGGCCAAGAAGGGCCCGCCGAGCGCGAATCCCTTCGTCGCGGCCGAGGAGCAGGTCGAGGAGAAGGTGCTTGTCGCGCCGAAGAAGGCGGAGGCGGGCCCCAAACCGACGTTCCCCCCCGACCCGGTCGACAAGCTCGACGAGAAGGCGCTCGGCGCCCTCCTCAAGAGCCTCCTTGACGCATCGGTGAGCTACGGCGCGAGCGACCTGCACCTGTGCACGGGCAGGAGGCCATTCGTGAGGAAGGACCGGATGATCACGTACATCAGCGACCGGCTCCTCGGGCCCGAGGAGGCCCTGAAGCTGAACACGGCGCTCCTCTCGCCCGCGCAGAAGAAGACGTTTGTGGAGACGCACGACCTGGACTTCGCCCTGGCGCTCGGGGGGGCCGAGCGCTACCGGGTCAACCTCATGTTCCACAAGGACGGGGCCGCGGGCTCGTACCGGATCGTCCCGAAGCAGGTGAAGACGATGCAGGAGCTCGGCTTTGAGAAGCACCTGGAGACGCTGAAGAGGCTCCTGAGCTACCACAACGGCCTGGTCCTCATCACCGGGCCCGTGGGTTCGGGGAAGACCACGACGCTCGCGTCGATGGTGGCCTACCTGAACGACACCCGCAAGGACCACATCATCACGGTGGAGGACCCGATCGAGGTGATCCAGCCCTCGAGAAACGCCACCGTCACCCAGCGCCAGGTGGGCGACCACACCCGGTCGTTCTTCTCGGCGCTCAAGGGTGCGCTGCGCGAGGATCCGGACATCATCGTGATCGGCGAGCTTCGCGACCTTGAGACGATCGACATGGCGATCAGCGCGGCCGAGACCGGCCATCTCGTGATCGGCACCATGCACACGAGCGATGCCGCGACCACGCTGAACCGGCTCCTTGACGTCTTCCCCGCCTCGCAGCAGACGCAGATCCGGGCGAGCGTCGCCGAGAGCCTGCGCGGCATCGTCTGCCAGCGCCTGCTTCCCGCCGTAAAGGGGGGGCTTGTCATGGCCTGCGAGATCCTCGTCTGCAACGTGGCGATCTCCAACCTCGTGCGCGAAGGCAAGACGACCGGTTTGCGCAACACGATGGAGACCGGGCTGCGCGAGGGGATGTGCCTCATGGACAACGTCATCTACTCCCTCTGGCAGGAGGGCCAGGTGTCGAAGGAGACGGCCCTCGGGACCATCTCAAACCGCGTGCTCCGCGCACGCATCACCTGAGCGGGCCATGGCCGAGATCGACACACTGCTTCGCATGATGGTGGACAAGGGCGGCTCCGACCTGCACCTGGCGACCGGCCAGCCGCCGAAGGCCCGGATCTCCGGGTCCATCGTGGCGATCGGGGACAAGCCGACCGACGCGGCGGCCATGGAGCGCATGCTCCGGGAGGTCGTCCCGGAGAGGCGCTGGAAGGACTTCCTCGCAAACAAGGACCTCGACCTCGCCCACGAGATAGCCGGCTTCGCGCGATTCCGCGGGAACTTCCTCTACAACCACTGGGGCCAGGCCGCCGTGTTCCGCCAGATCCCCGTGAAGATCCTCTCCTTCGAGGAGCTGAAGCTGCCGGAGGCGATCAAGAAGCTCTGCCACCTGAACGAGGGGCTTGTCGTCGTCACGGGGCCCACCGGCAGCGGCAAGTCGACGACGCTTGCGGCGATGATCGACTACATCAACTCCAACTTCAGCCGGCACATCATCACGATCGAGGACCCGATCGAGTTCGTCCACCCCGTGAAGAAGTGCGTGATCGTGCACCGGGAGGTCGGCGAGCACACCTCCACCTTCGCCTCGGCGCTGAAGGGCGCGATGCGCCACGACCCGGACATCCTCCTCGTCGGCGAGATGCGCGAGCTCGAGACGATCAAGCTCGCGCTCGACTGCGCCTCCATGGGGATGCTCGTCCTCGGCACCCTGCACACGAACAACGCCCCGAAGACCGTCGACCGGATCATCAACGCCTTCCCGGCCGACGAGCAGAACCAGGTGCGCGTGATGCTCGCCGGCTGCCTCGCGGGCATCGTGGCGCAGCTTCTCTGCAAGAGGATCCCCAAGGGCCGGTGCGCGGTCCACGAGATCCTGCTCTCCCACGAGGCCCTCGCCAACACCGTGCGCTCCGGCCAGATCGCCAACATCCGCCAGATCATCGAAAGCGGCGGCAACGACGGGATGGTCCTGATGGATTCGAGCCTCATGAGCCGGGTCAAGGACGGCACGATCGAGGCGAAGGAGGCCTACATGAAGGCGGCCAACAAGGCCGCGTTCGCCCCGCTCCTGAAGGCGGGCGACCTGGAGCTCGAGGGCGGCCTCTGAGCCGGCCCCGTTGAAAACGGCTGTAAGCGGCTCTCAACCGTTTTCAGCTGAAATGCGTCAACACGCTTTCAACCATTCGCAATAGTTGCGCATGGGCCAAACCACTCGCTCGCAGGGCATTTATGTGGAAGGGATTCATATGCCGCAAACCTGCATGTAATGATAGGGCTTAACCTGGTTTCGCTCGGTATAACGCGCGAAGCTCGTACGCAAAGGCGGACACGAAGATGTGTTGCGTATGACCCAATGGGTTTCCGATGCGTTGGAGTCATTCGTGCGGCGGAACCGACGGGATGACCCTCATTAACACGAGCCCTATGAACCGGGTGACGGACGGCTCGGTTGAGCCGCTCGATGCCTACATGAAGGGCGCCAACAAGGCGGCGATCGCACACTTCCCCAAGCCCGTCGACCTCGAGGGCGGCCATTAAGGCCCGGGAACCCCGTGCGGGCAGTCCCGAATTAGGGAAGAGCCCGTCCCATTTTCAGCGTCAAGGGCAGGGACGGACGCGACATCATTTTCTATAAGCCAATACAAGACAAGCGGTAGCTAATGATCGAGGGGATTGGTATGCGCAAAGCTGTATTGGCCCGGCATGCTCTCCAACCTCCGCTTCGCTCTCCGGCAACTTCGAAAAAGTCCCGGCTTCACGTTCGTTTCGATAGCGACGCTGGCGGGCGGTATAGGCGCCTGCACGGCGATGTTCTCCATCATAAACGCCGTGCTGCTGAAGCCCCTGCCTTTCCGCGAGCCGGATCGCCTTGTGTGGATCGAACGGGAGCATGCGCAGGACCTTTCGACACGCACCTCCCAGGTTAACTCCGTCCTCGGCTGGCGCGAGCACGCGACTAAGTCATTCGAGTCGATCGGCGCCTACTTCGCCTTTTTTGACTACATTCCCTACACGCTGACCGGCACCCGCGAGCCCGTGCGTCTGAGGGGTGTCGGCATTTCCGAGAACCTGCTTCCCACGCTCGGAGTCACACCGCTCTACGGGCGAAACTTCATGGCCGAGGAATGCCGCTTCAACGCGCCCGGCGCCGTAATCCTTGAGTATGCCTACTGGCGAGCCCACTTCCAGGCGGACCCGGGAATCGTCGGCCGGACGATCTCCCTCAACAACCAGCCGGCCACTGTGGTCGGCGTGCTCCCCGAGTCCTTCGACTTCACCTCCATCTTCTCCCCGGGGACCGAGGTGGGGATGATGGTGCCCTTTCCCCTGGCGCCGGAGACGCAGCAGTGGGGTAACACGCTCTTCGGGATCGGAAGGCTGCGCCCGGGCGTGACCCTCGCCCAGGCCCAGGACGAGCTTTCCGCCGCCAACCGCCTGAACGAGCAGAAGTACCCAAAGAATGGGACACTTGGAGCCGTCGCGAGCCCGCTGGACTCCGCCCTCCGGGGGAAATTCCGCAAGGCCTTCCTCATCCTTGTGGGCGCCGTCGGCTGCATCCTCGCGATCGCCTGCGTCAACCTCTCGAACCTGCTCCTCAGCCGCCTGAACGCCCGCAGGCAGGAGTTCTCAGTGCGGATCGCGGTCGGTGCCCGGCCGGGCCACCTGACGGCCCAGACGCTGACCGAGAGCATGCTGCTCGCGGTCGGAGGCAGCATCATCGGCATCCCTGTCGCAGCGCTTACGACCGACATCCTCTCGCGCCTGCAAACTTTCGGCGTGCCCCTGATGGGTGGGGCAAGGGTGGATCCGACGACGCTTGCGTTGACGATCGGCCTGACTCTCACCGCAGGCGTTGCCTGCGGCATTCTGCCTGCGCTCCATCTCGCCGCCGACGCCAACAACACCTCGCAGGGCGGCAACAACCAGAGGAGCGCAGGCCTCTCGGCCTCGGCGCTTCGCGATTCCCTGATCGTGGCCGAGATCGCGCTCGCCTGCGTGCTGCTGATCGGCGCGGGCCTGCTGTTTAGCAGCTTCAATACGCTGCTCAAGGTGAACCTTGGCTTCCAGCCGGAGCACGCCATGGCGTGGAGGATCGATCCTCCCCGTTCGTTCAAGTCCAACGCCGAGGCAAACCACTACCTTTCGGACGCCGTGCGCCAGGTCTCGGAGCTGCCCGGCGTCGAGGCCGCCGGCATTAGCGACACCCTGCCTCTCGGCCGGAACAGGACCTGGGGCGCCGCCGAGGTTGGCGTCCAGTATCCCGCGGGGCAGGCGCCGTATGCACTCCCGCGCATCGTCGACAACGGCTACCTCCAGGCAATGAGGATCCCCCTGCGCGAAGGCCGCTACTTCGACTCACGCGACACGTTGCCCGGGGCCAATACCGTCATCATCAACGATACGTTGGCAAAGGTCCTTGAGCCCCACGGAAGTCCCATCGGCAAGAAGCTCGCCCTGTACAAAGACGGCACGACCATCATCGGGGTCGTCGGCGACGTGCGGCACAGCTCCCTCGAGGAGCCGGGGGAGGGAGAGATGTACCTCAACATCGCCCAGACGACCGACTGGAGCGCCGTTGAGCTCGTGGTCCGGAGCGCGCTGCCGATGGCGACACTGGCGCCCGAGATGCGCGCGACGCTGGCGAAGTTCGACCCGGGGATGCCCTCGGGCGAATACTACGAACTCGGCAAGCTGGTGGACGACGCGGTGGCTCCCCGGCGCCTCATCACGCGCCTCCTCGGGGTCTTCTCCGCCATGGCCCTGGTGCTCGCGGCCATCGGCCTCTACGGGGTCATCTCCTACACGACAGGTCAGCGCACGCAGGAGATCGGGATCCGCATGGCGGTCGGCGCGCAGCGCTCCGACATCCTCCGCCTGATCCTGCGCGGCGGCTTCCGGCTGATCGCAATAGGGATAGTGATCGGGCTCCTCGCCTCGCTGGCGCTCGCCCGCCTGGTGGAGCAGATGCTCTACGGGATCTCGGCCCACGACCCCCTGATCTTTGCTTCGATTGCGGGCCTACTCTGCATGGTGGGGCTCATCGCCAGCATCGTGCCCGCGGTGCGGGCGACCAGGCTCGAGCCGAGCTCGGTCCTGCGCGGGGCCTAGACCGGGGCCCGCCCCTGGGCGCCCCGTTCGCCATGGTTGACAACCGTTTTCAGGGGAAATTCGTCCACCCGCTTTCAATGATTCGCAATCATTGGGTATGGGCCAAACCACTCGCTCGCAGGGCATTTCCTTCACGCACGAAATGTGGACGCGCCTTGAGGCGCGCCGCGCCGAGCTCAAGGTCGGCAGGAGCCAGTATTTCCAGATGCT
>Ga0187851_10005018_pt1 | contig 10662 bp, 8 predicted proteins | sample June2016WEW_6_10_FD_132997 | JGI IMG/M metagenome (GOLD analysis project Ga0187851, IMG submission 132997) | Peatland microbial communities from SPRUCE experiment site at the Marcell Experimental Forest, Minnesota, USA - June2016WEW_6_10 | ecosystem: Environmental > Terrestrial > Soil > Wetlands... | reverse complement strand
TTTTGGCGGAGGTTGCGTTGGCGAAGGCCGATGTTGCCGCCGCGATTCCGGAGCTGGAGGCCGAGCGCAAGATCAATCCACTGAATGGGAATCTTTATGACCGGCTGGGTGACGCTTACCTGCGCAATGGACAGTTTGATCAAGCCAAGGAAGCGTTGAATCGGGCAGTGCTTCTCGAGCCGAGCGCGACTGCGCCGTATATTTTGCTCGGCGAGGTTTTTTTGAAGTTGAAGCAGCCCATCGAGGCGCTGCACTATCTGGATCACGCGGCGAAGATGGACCCATCGAACTACCTGACGCACAATCTGCTTGGGCAGGCGTATAAGGCCACGGGCCAGGTAGAGGAAGCGAATCGCGAGTTCCAATTGGTTGTCGACCTGCAGAACAACGACAAGCAACGGCCAGCGGGAAAATAAGGCATGCGCGCGGAATTCCTGCGATTCCAAAGTTGTTTGTTCGCGCTGCTGCTGATGCTTGTGTGCGCGGCATCGGTCGAGGGGCAAAGCGACAAAGAAAGCCACGCGTTGAAGGAGGCGGACGCGGCATTCCATGCGGGCGTCGCGGCTCGAGACGCTGGAAAACTCGACGAGGCGCAGGCGCGCTTTGCTGCGGTTGTTCGGCTGGCACCGAAGATTCCCGAGGGACACGCGGCGCTGGGCGAGGTACTCATCGAGTTGGGCAGGCCGGCCGAGGCAGCGCCGGAGTTTGAAGCGGCGCTCCATCTTCGGCCCGGCGACCAGGGGTTTGAAGCGAACCTGGCATTAGCCGATGCGGCAGCCGGCAAGGCGGCGAAAGCCGTTACGGAATTTGCCGCCGCACTGGACCAGTCGAAGAATCCCGGCGGGCAGGTTTTGGACGCAGCCTTCTATCAGGCGTATGCGCGCTCTCTTGCGGCGACTGGTAAGCCCACGGAGGCTGTCGTCGAGTTTCAGAAGGCGATTGAACTGGGAGCGGCGACGCCGGGGCTGTTCGATGCGGTGGGCTCCCTTTACGCTCAATCGGGCGACTGGGACAAAGCCCGGGTGAGTTTTGACCACGCTCTAGAACTTGACGGTTCGTATGTTCCGTCGAAAATCCATCTTGGCGTGATTCAACGGCAACTGAACGATCTTCCGGGAGCACTTGCTAACTTGCAGGCCGCGGTTGCAGCCGATCCGCAGAATGCGCTTGGCCAATCGGAGCTGGGGCGCACACTGGAAGCGGCGGGGAAGGACGAAGAGGCGCTTCCGCACCTGGAGCAGGCGGCGAAACTCGATGCTGAATTGCCTGGGATTCAAAACGAAGTTGCGATGGCGCTGCAAAGGCAGGGACGTCAGGAGGAAGCGGTTCCGCTGTTTCGACGAGCGATCGAGCGCGAACCGCGCAACGTGAGCGCACTTACGAATCTTGGCCTGGCGCTGACGTTGACGGGGAAAGCGAAGGACGCGCTTGCGTACTTCAAGAGGGCGCGAGAAGCAGCCACACCAGACGCGACTCTTTTCAAAGACGAAGGGGTTGCGCAGGTTCAGCTATCGGGATTCGATGAAGCCATCATCGATTTCAAAGCCGCGCTGGCGCTCGATCCGAACGATCCGCAACTTCACTACGACCTGGGGATGGCATACAAGTTCAAAGACCATGTGGACGATGCGATCGCGGAGCTGACACGCGCCGGGCAGATGGATCCGACCTTGCAGGATCCGCCGTACACGCTTGGCATCCTTTATATGCAGATCGGCAAGCTCGATGAAGCGGTGGTTGAGCTGAAGAAGGCCGTTGCGCTGCGGCCGGACAACGGGGATGCGTGGGCGATACTCGGGAGCACATTGAAGCAGGATTCGCGACTGGACGAGGCCCGCGAAGCGCTGGAGAAAGCGATTCCGCTGTTGCCGGGCCAGCCTGGACCGCGAGTGACGCTGGCTGGAGTGCTTGCCGAGGAGGCGGGTACCGACAGCGCGGCTGCCGATGCGGCCGAAGCTTCCGGGGATCATGCGAAGGCTGAACAACTGCAAGCCACCGTAAAGACGTTGCGCGCCGAGGCCGCGGAGTATCGCCGGCAAGGCGCGGAGCTGGCGCGCGGTGCGGTAAACCGGCAAAAGGCAAACTTCGCCATGAATGCGGGGAACCAGCTGCTGCTGAAAGGTCAGATTGGAGAAGCGGTAGGGCGCTATCAAGAGGCCATCGCGGCAGACCCTACGTTTGCCGAGCCGCACAGTCAGCTCGCGCTCGCGTACGAACGGCAGGGGCGCCCGGATGATGCGGCGGCGGAACGGGGCAAGGCTGCCAGCCTTGCGGCCGGGAAATGAACCCCATTGGCCGCGGGCGCTTACCGCGGCCGGCCGGCTGAATTGCGGGAGGCTTACTCCACTATCACCAGGGCCGGAGCCGAGGCGATTCCGTTGGCGACGACGACCAGCAGGTTAAGGCCCTTCTCCTGTGCAAGGGGAACATCGAAGTGCGTCGAGGACCGATTGCCCTTGCTGACACCCATGCTGCTGTGGTCGTGGGTTCGGCTATAGAACACGTGCTTCGTTTCAAGATTGGTCACTCGAACGAGCGGGTAATTTGGCGGGCGCCGGACTTGAAGGCGCGCGACATTGCTTGGAGATTGGGGATTCGGGAAGCCGGGGGGAGAACGTTGGCCAAGTTTATCCATCGCCTCGTGGTCCGTCAAGGATGCTGGCGGAGACCGGGTGGCGACAAAGACGCCTCCCATTCGGCAATGCGGCCGGCAGATGGGCGGGTGCGCGACGGAAATTCACCTATCTTGAAAAAATTGAGGCAGGAAATCGGTTATCAGAAGTCGGTTCATAGCGCTGATTCTTCGCGGGTTATCTGGTTAGATCGGAATAAGAAACAGATTTGTTGCCTGCCGATGAGGACCCCTGCAAACTGCGGATGGGTCACAGGAGGCCCTCACGATGCGTAAGCAGATTTCGAACCTTTTCTCGAAGCTAAACGCGATGGGCAGCCGCCCTTCGCTCGCCCAGACGATTTCAACCTTCCTCTATCGGTCACTCTTCTTTGGAGTCTTTGTTGCACTGGCGACGTCGATGATGGCCCAAACCGAGGACGCGAGCGACGCAACAGAAGCCCCTGCGGCGTCGGCTGAACCAACGCAGCTTGCCTTGATCAATGGCTGGTACAACGCACCCTATAGCACCAGCAATGCTGAAGTTCAGACGGTGAGTGGGATCGTGCACTTCAAAGGCGCCATCGCCAGCATTGCAAGCGACTCAGAACCGTTTGTTTTACCGAAGGCGTTCCGGCCGAAGACGGATGTATACATCCCGGTGGATCTGTGCAACGCGCAAAACGGACGCCTTTACATTCAGCCCAGCGGCGATGTGTACATTCAGTCAGAAAACTCGTTCACGAATGCGGAGTGCTTTACGTCGCTGGATGGCGCATCGTTTGCGCTGAATGGGAGCGGCTATACCGAGCTAAGCCTGATTAACGGCTGGTACAACGCACCCTACAGCACCAGTAATGCTGAAGTGAAAAAGATCAACGGCGTTGTGCACTTCAAGGGAGCCATTGCGAGCATCGCGGATAATGCGGAGGCATTTGTGCTTCCTAAAGCGTACTGGCCGAAAACCTACGTTTACATTCCCGTTGATCTTTGCAATGCAACCAACGGACGGCTCTTCATTCAGCCCACCGGCGAAGTGTATGTCCAGGCAGAAACGTACTTTTCTAATGCCGAGTGCTTTACATCGCTTGATGGAGCATGGTTTGTGGCGTCGGATTCGGGAGCCAAGACCCTGGATCTGGTGAACGGGTGGATCGGCGCGCCTTATGGCACGAGTGCTGCAAAAGCGGAAAAATCGAGCGGGATCGTGTACTTGCAAGGGTCGATTGAAACGTCAGGCGACTACACAGAACCTCTTGTGCTGCCGTCGTCGATGATTCCGCAGACGAGTGTTTATGTGCCGGTGGATTTGTGCAACGCGACGAAGGGCCGGTTGTACATTCAGCCCAATGGGGTTGTCACCGTGCAGGCGGAAACGACGTTTGCCGATGCGCAGTGCTTTACTTCGCTCGACGGCGTTTCGTTTGTCCAATAATCAGGCAGGGCTTCAGTCGGAACGCACGCATGGAGGTTCAACTTTGAAGTCAAGACAGAGCAACCGAGCTACCGGTGGAGGAGATTGCCGGCTCCTCTACCGGCTCGGGCGCCGGGAACGATGTGCGCCGCAACCATGTGTCATTGACTGACTAAGTAAGCACTATGCTGAGTTACCGTTTTTGCGGTACGTTCGGGTTCCGATCTGTCCTCTTCCTTCACGACCGGCTTAATTCACTCCCTTCCGATCGAACCGGGGATTTTTGGGACGTTGCTTCGTTTGACTCGATCCCATCGATTCTTTGCTCGCAACCGGACCATGAAACAAGGAAGCCCACTCGAAAGGAGAATTCTAATGAACCGCTCTCTGAACTTTGCCGTCTGTGCCACGCTTCTTTTTGCCGGAGAGGCAATCGCTCAAACCGCCGAGGAAGCGACTACAAATGCTTCGAGCTCACCTGTTGCCTATGTCTATGTGGCAAGGCCGACGCATGTTGACGGTTTTGCCGTCGCTGCGAACGGAAAGCTCACCGCTGTTCCTGGCTCACCCTTCGCAAACATCGCGTTAACTCACTTGAACGTGAACAAGAACTATCTATTTGGTCCAGGGGCCGACGGTGCGAGTATCAATTCCTATTCGATCGCGTCGAACGGATCGTTGAAAGCGGCGGGATCGGTGAACGCACAGAAATATAACTCGGATAACTGCGGCGGATTCGGACCCACGTCGCTGGATACTACCGGGACGACCTTGTATAACATCGTCAACTCGGAATGCGAGGTTTTGGTTCAATCGTTCAAGATCGAATCCAATGGTGAGTTCCAGTATTTAGGTGTCGCCGACTCCGGAGTTCCTGGAGATCTTTTCGGGGTCAGCAATGTTGCGGTTCTGGAGAACAACAAGTTTGCTTTCCAGACGCTTTGTGGAGGCGACTCGTTTCCGGGAGGCGGGATCGTCGAATACAAGCGCGAGAGCAATGGTCTGCTCGCAGTTACTTCTGACCGTCCCGAGATTCCGCCAACGAAAAATCCGGATGATACGTATTGCCCGTATTTCACGATTGCCACGGATTCGTCGGATCACTTCGCCATGGTTCTTTCGCCCCTTGATGACTCCTGGGACTCGGACGGCCCGGATGCCATTGCGACCTACTCTGTCGGCTCGAACGGTGCAGCCACGACTAAAAGCACCTATGAGAACATGCCTTCCGATGCAGTTGATGGAGCCGGCACGATGAGTATCTCTCCATCAAGCAAGCTGCTCGCAATCGGGGGAGATGGATTTCAGGTTTTCCATTTCAACGGTGGATCCCAGGTGACGAAGTACAGCGGGGCGATTCAGAAAGGGAATAATTTCATTCAATTCTGCTGGGACAGCGACAACCACCTCTTTGCCCTCAGCGACAACGGGAAAGTCTTTGTCTACACCGTGACGCCAACGACCATCACCGAAGCGTCGGGCTCGCCTTATTCAATTCCTGAGGCGGGAAGCATTATTGCGCTTTCGAAGTAGCGGGAATCGAGTTGTTTTCGGAGAGTGGGTTCGGCTCCCCGAGGCGCAGGGTCAGGTGATTGTTCGACGAAGTGCGGGTCCGGCGCTTTCCGGCCTGAGAGGCTTTTCGCGCCACGGCTCGCGAATCCCTTTCCAATGCAGAAGGTAGACTCGGCGCTCAAGCCTCTTGCCATCCTTGGAAGTTTGTGAACGGCGGCAACGGGATTCAATGTGAAGTCCCAAACTGCTCTGCCGCCTGCGCATCAGCACACGCGCAGCGGCGAGGGCTCGCATTCACCTTTTCGGCGGTCCACGCTTAGCGATTCGCAAGCGTGAAGGCTGTCGGGCGTGGGATCGATGCGCGTGGGTTCGTGAATCGATCTCGAAACGGAACTGAAGGCTGTAAGCGAGGAGGCAGCACATGGCAAAGGATCAGAGACAGTTGAACCCTGAGTTGGTTGAGTGGTTGAATGAGCGGCAGAAGTCGCTCGAGATCGTGAAAACGACCAGAACGCGGGCCGGAATGTTTGTGGACTGGATTCCGCTGGAGAGCCAGGTGGAGGGCGGCAGGATCGCAACGCCGCGGCCTGTGAAGGTGATCGCGAAGAGCTCGAAGCGAGGGAAGATGCAGAGGGCCACTTTTGAGCTCGATAGCCCGGAGGTGGAGCGTGGTCCGGATGGGACGGTTCCGATTCTCAGGCCGGATATCTCGAGGCTGACGAAAAAGATCCGGCTGGAAGATTATCTGAACAAGCGAGGCGGACGGAAACTGTTCCGCCCGCGAACGAAGCACGATCCGGCCGATCCCGCTTCCGGCGGATACTTTCACAACACGGATGTGCAGGATGGCGAGTTCTTCGGGTTCAGCGGGATCTTCAACGTGTGGGCGCCGGCGATCAACGTCCCCAAAGGCGATGAGGATCACTCGATTCTGCAGGCGTGGCTGGCGAACCTGAGGGGCGTACGTCAAACGCTGGAGGGCGGCTGGACGGTGGACAAGTCGTTGAACGGCGATCTGTCGCCGCACGTTTTCACCTACTACACGACGAACAACTACGCCAAGGACGGCAACAATCTGGGCGGATATAACCGGCAACACAAGGGCTGGGTGCAGTACAGCGGGCCATCGACGACGGGGCGCACGCTGTATCCAGGAATTGCGATTACGAGCGTCAGTGTATTCGACGGACCGCAGTTCGAAATGCCGATGCAGTTTCAGCTCCAGATCGACGGCGCCACACAGGACAAGAGCTGGTGGGTCTTTGTCGACGGCATCCCCATGGGTTACTACCCGGCGTCGTTGTATGGTGCGGGCGGGATGAGCGGCGGCACCACTTCTGTTTCCTCGGGGGGTGAGATCTACTCGGGATTGAAGAATCCGGCACTGACGCAGAACCAGATGGGAAGCGGATTTGTGGCTGCGGCGGGGCTCGCCCGGGCAGCCTATGTGCGCAACCTGCAGGTCCAGACCGATCTGAACGGGACGTTGGTCGACAACATCGGACTACCGGAGGCGGACGTTGCAGTTGCGAGCGCCGCGGACCCATATTCGATTGCGTTGAACCCGGCGCCGGCCGAGCCGAACTGGGGACAATACTATTTTGTCGGAGGACCTTCCAATGTCTCGCTGGCCACTTGGCTCGTGGATAACGTGCCGTTGCCAAAGGGGATTTGGGATGGGGTCAAGTGGTCGAAGCAAGACTCGCGATCGAGCAACGACCGATATCTGCTGCCGCCGGCGGGTGCGGACGCGATCAAATTTTTGGTGACCGGTACGCCCCAGAAGGTAAGCGAGATCAGTTTCGATGTGGCGATTGATCGACCAGGCTCCGATAAGACGTGCTGGAGCGGGATCGGCGATGGGACGGTAGTGGGGATGGCGGCTTCACTGGCGCATGTGAAGATGACCCTGGCGAAAGCGAACGAGCGGGGATTTTACATCTGCAAAGTGAAGGGCGCGACGCAGCCGTTCGAGGTGACGGCGGAGATCGACGGATAGTCGGCAGCGTGCTGCGGGGAGCGTTTCTCCAGGCGAGCAGTGATTATGCTCTGTGGAGGCTTTTCGCGCCGCAGCACGCGCATTACTTTCCGGTGCGGAAGGTGGAATGGGCGCATAAGGTTCCTGTTTTCTTTGTCGTTTACGTAATTGAGTCGAAGACCCGCTGGAGTCCCAAAGTAGTATTTCATCCCCAGGCCGCCGGCCATTCAAAATCACATCTCGCAATGGAAGCCGACCGTTTTGGCTTAAATTCGCTGGGTGGACTCCCAAGGAACGGCTGCGGTTCGCGGCATTTATGGGGCTCCGGAATGGCATGTAGCCATGGAAAGGGACTAGAGAAATCTAAACGCAATTTACTGTGACGGCGTGCTCAATCGAGGGTCTCGCTCAAAGGGCGTTTAGGGTTCTGAAATCCTTGCAACTGAGCATGTCGATCTGGTAGCCTGCTTTTCCCCACGAAACGAGGATTCCCCAATGTCCAAAATTGAACGCCATTTGGCGTATATGCTCTTGCTCGGCATGTCTGTCGGCGCGACTGCGGACGCAATTGCCCAAAGTTGCAATCCCAGCGAAGCGCTCCAGGAGTCGACCCAGATCAGCGCGGGCGGACCCTACGTAGCCAACGCCGGTTCCCCGATCACTCTGCACGGGATCTACAATGTCGAAGGCCAAAGTGAGGACAGCGATCATCTGAAGATGATCGGCCTCGCGATCCAGGCATATGCAAAGGAAAACGGATCCTATCCACCCGCCGCGCTCTTGAATGGCAAGGGCCAACCCACTGTGAGTTGGCGCGTTTTAATTCTTCCCTATCTCGGCTATAAAGATCTGTACGAGCGGTTCGATCTCGCCAAGCCATGGAACGATCCGGTCAACCTTCCACTGCTCTGGGAGATGCCGAGCGTGTACCGAAGGAGCGGCGACACCGAGCGAACGGAGACTGGGTTTGCCGGAGTTCAGGGTGTGGGGTCGCTCTTTCAGAACGCTTCCACTCAATTGAACGGCGGCAGGCCGCTCACCGGAATCTCTGTCACAGAAAAGCTGGCCGCAGGCCCTGTGGGCCGCGATGTGCATCTGCCATGGTCGGCTCCGGGAGACGTCGCGATCCAGAAGGCTCCGCAGCTCGGATCTTCGCACGGATTCTCCGGCTCAGGCTGCGCATTCACGCCGCTTCTCTTCCTCGACGGCTCCGTTCACCTGATGCCCAACAGCGTCGGCGCCGGACCCATGATTACGTGGACTCTCTTCTCGAACAGCGGAATGCAAAACAAGTGTCCGTGCGCTCCGCCCAGTTCGGTCGATGCGGGTTTCCGCGCTGTCTGGGATCTCGGCAAAGGGGGCACGTTCAATACGCAGGGGTGGGATGTGCCCTTCGTGGCGCCCAGTCCGGGGATTTACACCGTGACCCTGCATGCCTCCGATCAATTTGGTGGTCATTATCAACGCTCAACCGTTGTGCTGGTTCGCTGAAATGGACGCAATCGACATGAAATCACTCAAAGCAAAACTCGTATCTTTCGCGGTGGTAGCTGGGTTCTCTGTTCTCGCGACACCACCGTCGCACGCTCAGACTGTTGTTACTGGCCCGAGGGCTGTCGCGGTGCTCCTCTGCCAGTACTCCGACAAGCCCAATACCTACGGCTACACCGCAGCCGGCATCCTGAATTCAACATGGCTTTCCAACAACATCACCATGAACGGCGCAACCGTGGATAACTCAATCTCCGGACTTATTGCGGAAGCCACATACGGCAATATCACCTTGACGGGCACTCAGGCCTTCGGCTGGTTCACCCTGCCGAATCCTCTTGCCAGCTATCCCGTGAGCTCCAACGCGGGCGATGACTGCATCACTGCTGCACAGAGCAATGGCGTCAATTTAACGCCTTTCACCTACGTAGCCGTGTACGTGAACGACGTCCTGAATGACGCTTCAGGTGAATCCTGGACGGCTACCCTGCCTGGTCCAGCATCTCCAACGCAGTTGAACGCTCTGATCGTCGGGGTGCGCGGATTTACATCGCCTCCGTTGGTGCTGCATGAGATTGGCCATATCCTGTGCCTGAGTGGATACGGAGGCTCCCATACGGATTCTTTCTCCGATCCGCTGGGAGGTGGCGCGGCCCTGGGCGACGATCCGATGCAACCGATCAAGAATGGCGAGACAGCCTTGCGCGTTGCTTCCGTTTCTCCGGAGTGGGATGCCTCACGGCGCGAACTGATGGGGCTCATTCCGACGGCCAGCAATCCGCAATTTGCCGGTGGAACGCAGACCTATAACCTCAGCCGACTGACACAACCGTTGCTGGGCCTGCCAACGGCCATCGATGTGCCGTTGCCCGGAGGCACCAAGTATGTGATCTCGGCACGCACTCACATCGGCTACGACTCCTACCAGACATTCCCGAACGATCTCTATATCACCGGCGACACGATGGCCACGGAAGGCGTGAGAATTGAGCTGTTCACATCGACCAATGTCGATGCCCATGTCGAGATGTCCAATCCAGGTGGAGATCCCACGAGCACCGATGCAGTCTGGCTGACTGGCCAAACGTATACGGACACGGCCAACGGCATTACGATTGCCGTCACGAATTTCAATCCGACGGGAGATCCAACGGCGCAGATCACGGTGACATCGACCGGCACGCAAACGCAGGCCCATCGCGCTCAGAGCAGCTTGAAAGTCCGTTAACCCACGCTGGTTGGGTGAGGTATTTTCGCTCACCCCGCTCCACTTCACCGATCAACCAGATAAGGGAGAACGGGAGACTCTCGCGGACGCAACGAAACTTGCTCGCCTGGGTTGCGAGTGTATGTTCAGGTGCGGAGCGACGAGACCGTCTGAGTCTTGACTCTATTTTCCGATGCAGAAGGTTAGAATATGTCCGTATACGGCACAAGCGTCAATGTTTATGCGGGTTCGAGCGTATCTTCTGAAGTTGCGTGGACTTCCTGGAGACTTACTGGAGACTAGAATTGCCGCTCCGGGACAAGGGCATCCACGCGTCGCGTTGCCTCAACAAAGAGATCAACCAGCATTGGCGACAAGAGCCCGGGCTCGCTGCCGTGTAGGCCTCCGGAAGATTGAGCGGCGTCCTTCTCGCCGTCGCCCCGATGGTC
>Ga0187851_10005017_pt1 | contig 10662 bp, 7 predicted proteins | sample June2016WEW_6_10_FD_132997 | JGI IMG/M metagenome (GOLD analysis project Ga0187851, IMG submission 132997) | Peatland microbial communities from SPRUCE experiment site at the Marcell Experimental Forest, Minnesota, USA - June2016WEW_6_10 | ecosystem: Environmental > Terrestrial > Soil > Wetlands... | reverse complement strand
TGCGCTGCTGGAAGAAGCTGGGCGCGGGATCGTCACGCAAGCGGCGCGAAACGTTCTGGAAGAGCTGCGCGCGGAGCTGAAAATCGCCGCCAGCAGCCCGATCGGAATGGACGCGATCGCCGCTCGGGTTGCCGCCACGGTCCAATCACAGGTCGCGCCGTCGCTCCGTCGCGTGATCAATGCAACGGGAGTGATCCTGCACACCAACCTTGGCCGCGCCCCGCTTTGCTCGGCTGCGGTTGCCGAAATCGCCAAGACAGCCGCGCGCTATTCGAATCTTGAATACGACACCAGGCGAGGCGAACGCGGGAAACGCGACGTGCACACGGCACGGCTCCTTGCGGATCTGACAGGCGCGGAAGCCGCGATCGTGGTGAACAACAACGCCGCCGCCGTATTCCTGGTGCTGACCGCCCTCGCAAAAGGAAACGAGGTCGTTGTCTCACGAGGGGAGCTGATCGAGATTGGCGACGGATTTCGTATCCCGGACATCATGTCTGAGAGTGGCGCGGTTGTTCGCGAGGTTGGCACCACCAACCGGACCCGCCTGCGCGATTACGAGCGTGCCATCAACGAACGCACCCGGTTGCTTTTGCGCGTGCACCCTTCGAACTTCCGGATTACGGGATTTACCGAGCGGCCCTCGCTCGAAGAGATGGTCGCACTTGGCCGCCGCACGCAAATTCCCGTCTACGAGGACCTTGGATCGGGCTGCCTGGCCGATCTCACTGTCAGCGGTATCGAGGAACCCGTTGTGCGAGCCAGCTGTGCGGCAGCAGCGTCGGTTGTCTCCTTCAGCGCAGACAAACTGCTCGGAGGACCGCAGGCGGGGATCATCGCGGGGCAGAAGGAGATTATCGAGCGCATCCGGCGCAACCCGCTGTTTCGCGTGCTACGAGTTGACAAACTCACGATTGCGGCCCTGGAAGTTACGCTGAAGGCACATCAAAGAGGCGCGCTCGACGAAATTCCCACACTGCGCATGATTCAGATGCCGGCCGGCGAGATTGGCCGCCGTGCCGCTCTGTTTGTCGAGCGGCTGCAGGCTTCCCTGGCAGGGGAGGCCACTGTCGAAGTGCGCGAGGGATTTTCGGTCATCGGCGGAGGATCAACACCCGATCAGCAGTTGCCGACATATCTTATTTCGATTGCAAGTCCGCGCTATTCTCCCGCCACAATCAAACGTCGCCTTCGCAATCCCCAGGAAGGAACGCCTGTGGTCGCGCGCATCGAGGATGATCGATTCGTCCTTGATCTGCGCACGGTGTTCCTCGATGAAGAAGCCCCGCTGGGCTCGGCGCTCGTGGCTGCGCTAGAGGAGTGATCGCGCTCGCCACACGCCCGGCGCCTGCGGTCTCCGCGTTCATCCGCGAACTTGCAGAAACGGCCACTAAACCTTAGTCTATCGCCGTGATCACTCCCGAATTTCTCGTCCTGGGCCTCATTTGGTACATCGTTTTTCTTTTCTCGACCACCTGCCACGAAGGGGCGCATTCCCTGGCCGCTCGTCTCGGCGGCGATCCCACTGCGTTCCAGGCAGGACAAGCATCTCTGAACCCGCTGCCACACATCCGCCGCGAGCCGGTGGGACTTCTGGTTGTCCCGATCCTTTCCTACCTTGCCGCTCATTGGATGATCGGATGGGCTAGCGCGCCCTTTAATCCCGCTTGGCAGCAGCGCTACCCGCGCCGCGCTGCCTGGATGGCCTTGGCGGGTCCGGGTGCAAACTTCGTTCTTGTGGCCGTGGCGGCACTATCGATCCGCATCGGCACCGCTTGGGGATTTTTCCGCATGCCGAGTTCGATCGGCTTTACCCACGTCACCGAGGCCGCCGTCCCCGGCATCGCAGGGTTAGCCGCCACGTTTCTCAGCATTCTCTTCGTGCTCAACCTCTTGCTCGGGACGTTCAATCTTCTGCCGGTCCCGCCCCTCGACGGAAATACCGCGATAACGGTATTTATGAGCGACCGGGCAGCCCTGCGGTTCATCTCCTGGACGAGGAGCCAGGGATTGGGCATGGCGGGATTGCTACTGGCCTGGGTGCTCTACGATCGAATCTTCGGCTCCATCTTTCGCGTCGCTCTTGCCGCTCTCTACCCTGGCTCGCATTGGGGTTGATCTGGCACCTCTCGCATCGGCCGCTGCATCCTGGCTCAAGCGCACACAGATGCAACAGAACAGAACATTGTGCCGCGTAAGGCCTAACCCAGCTGAACGTCTCAAGTTCTTCCCATTGCATCGCGACAAATCGCTGCTGTTGAAAAGGCTGCTGCATCCATCGCCTTGGAGGGGACGATGGATTGGATAACAAGGGAGACTGTCTACCCTGGGGAGGTTTCAGGCGTCAAGACGCCTCGGAGAGGTTCTTTGCCGAAGAAGACCACGCTTGATTGACGAGGAGGCGAGCAAACCTAAATCGGTCTTGGGGTCAGCGTGCGCGAGGGTGCTGCACAAGCCTAGTCCCGTCTCGCGCGAGAGCGGTTTCCTAACGTCGCCGGCAACCAGCCCTGGCGGCGCGCAGTTTGACCGAGCGAACCGCGCGCTGCCCCCACCGGCTACCGCAAGCCGCCGCTAAAGAAGCCAACTCGAACATCAACGCCCGCGCTTTAGTTTCCGCTGCTGGGATAGGACGCGTTATGCAGCAAAGACGCCGGCAACGAAACGGCCGAATCCATGCGCACCAGCATTCCCGTCTGTGCGGGAAGCTCTACGTCCTTGCCCTTCTTCGCGACGACGTAAGCGGTGCCGCCTATGAACCCAATCAACGTTCCGCGCACGACGCGGCTGAAGATGAGTCCTGCCGTGGATCCGCCCGCCGTTCCGATCGCAACATCCTCAACGTCGGTCTTCACGTCGTGTCGCTCCTCCACTACGACGCCTTCCACCGTGGAGAGATCTTTGCGTTGCTTGCCCGGGTCTGCGCCTGCGTTGTAGATCGATAGAATACTCATGCGCGCCGGGAAGATGCGGCTCTCGACTTCCACGGAATTAAAGACCAGGTTCATCGAAGCTCCACCGCGGAACATCGATACCCACTTGGGACGCTGCACGCTGCTTACGGTGCCGTGAACCTTGGCCCCCGCGGGCAGGATGATCTGGTTGCCGATGAAAACCGGCTCGGCGATGACGGCGGTAAAGGGATCGCCATTGTGAGCTACCGTAGTGCTCAGGCCGTTTGAAAGCGTAACGCGAACCTGCGTGCCGGGAATTACAGACTGGGACTGATTAGCCTGGGCGTGAATCGCCGGGGTCGCAAATAGGACCAGCAACGCCGCAGTGCCAAGAGTTCGAGTTGCAAAGCTCTTCATTGAATCCTCCTGTGTCGTGAGCGGAACGCATTGCGCCCGCGAAAAATTGGGGGGTTAGAACCTGCACGAAGATTTCATTTCGCGAAGGTGTGGGGAGCAGAACCTCTGGCCGAACGCAAGATGGCCGAGCAAAGCTCCCGACGCCCCCGTGACGGGGGGGGTACCGCTGGCGCAGCGGTGAGAGCGCGGAGGACGCGCCCGAGCGATACGATACATCATCGAGAGAAGTTGCAACACGGAAAAAACGAAAAGCGTTCGTAAACGGCATACGGTGATTCCAAGAGTGGGAGCGCAGACGCCCGAGCCGTTTGGATTACGATCCTAAAAATCGCACATTACTTGAATCTGCGGGTGCCCGATCCTTCCTAGACCAAAGAGTCGGGCACCCGAACAAGCGTCACACGCTATTTAGCGGGTCGGGCGGCCCTTGGCTGCGGCGGCAGCCATAGCCGCGGGCTTTTCGGCCTCGGCTGCGGGCTTTTTGGTTTCTTCCTGTCCGTTTGTGGATACAAGACCCAGGGATTTGCGCAATTCGTGGTCGATTTTGCCGCGAATATCCTCGTGCTCTTTCAGGAAGATACGGGCATTTTCGCGGCCCTGGCCGAGGCGTTCGCCCTTGTAGGAGATCCAGGTGCCGGATTTCTCGACGATTCCCTTCATGACCCCCAGATCCAGCAAATCGCCCTCGCGGGAGACGCCTTCGCCATAAATAATGTCGAATTCCGCTTCACGGAAGGGCGCAGCGACCTTGTTTTTGACGACTTTGGCGCGTGTGCGCGAACCGATGACCCGGTCGCCTTCCTTGATTGACTGGATACGCCGGATATCGACGCGGATGGAGGCATAAAACTTGAGGGCGCGGCCGCCGGTGGTGGTTTCCGGGTTGCCGAACATGACGCCGATCTTCTCGCGGATCTGGTTGATGAAGATCAGGCAGGTCCTCGATTTGGAGACGATCGCCGTCAGTTTGCGCAGCGCCTGCGACATCAGGCGCGCCTGGAGGCCCATCTGAGGCTCGCCCATTTCGCCTTCAAGTTCAGCCTTGGGCACCAGCGCTGCCACCGAGTCCACCACAACCACGTCGACGGCATTCGAGCGAATTAGAGCCTCGGCGATTTCAAGCGCCTGCTCGCCGTTGTCGGGCTGCGACACCAGGAGATTGTCCACATCCACACCCAGCTTGCGCGCGTAGACGGGGTCGAGCGCGTGCTCGGCGTCGATGAACGCGGCCTGACCGCCCAGCTTCTGGGCCTCGGCGATCACATGGAGGGTCAGGGTTGTCTTGCCGCCGGATTCAGGGCCATACACCTCGATTACGCGCCCGCGCGGAAAACCGCCGATGCCAAGGGCCGCATCGATGGAAATCGACCCCGTGGGAATTACGCTTACCGGAACCAGCACATCCCGATTGCCGAGCCGGATGATCGAACCCTTGCCGTGCTGCTTTTCAATCTGCGATATCGCGAGATCCAGATTTTTAGACTTTTCGTCGTTCATAGGTGCCACCTCGAAGGCTTTCGTTTAGATCCCGCCGCAGCGGGCGGCCCGATTCTACCAGAGTGCGTATTGCCCGGCCCCGGCATTTCTGGACGAGCATCGTAGCACATGGCGAACATAAGGCGAAAGTGCTATTTGGGGGCTTTGCATCCTGCCGCCCTGCGGTAGGGCGGAAGCCAACGGCATCCAGGTGCATTCCTGAGGCATTTTCTGGCTCGGTTTTTCGCCATGTGTTCCGCATCGCCATATGCTCTCCGTTTCGCGGGACGCCTGGTGACTTGTAAGGAGGTCGTTCTAGTGGTGTTCTGGAACACGCTGCCGAAACGAGTCTCAATTGACGGTTAGCGAAACAAGCGTGCTGTGTGTGGTGCCGCCGGAGCTAGCAGTCACCATGACGACATAGCTTCCCGGAACCGTCCCCGGATCGGTCGAAGGCGTTGAGGTCGCAGGGACCGTAGAGGAACCGCTACCGCAACCGATGTCGGCAAAGGTGATCAGGATCGCCAGGAGAAGCGTGCCCCAGCGAGGTTGTCTCGACGTTCCCGCAAGGAACACCGCACATAGCAAGGCGACCGCCAACAAGTCGCTCCAGTTGGCGCGGGCGCCGGGCTGCCGAAGAGCAGCAACTTGATGGGGGGCCGTTGTCGCAATCATGAGCGTGGTTCCTCCGGCGCCAGCGACAGAAGCAGGGGTGAAGCTGCAGGAACTTTCAGCGGGCAGGCCGGAGCAGGCGGAGGGGGTAAAAGCGACGGTGCCGTTGTAGCCATCCACTGACGTGATGCTGATGGTCACCGATGCCGAACTTCCCGGGTTGACGGTCAGGGTGCTCGGAGTGCTGGCGATTCCAAAATCGGGCTTTAGGGTAACAGCAAGGTTTCCAGAAGAGGCCAGGTAGTTCGCGTCACCTCCATAGGAAGCAGTGACGGTGTAATTCTGGCCGTTCGCGAGACCCGGATAGGTGATGGTCGCAGATGCCTGAGCTGTGATCTGAGATGTGGACAAGGTAGAGGGCGACGCAATCAGGGCTCCACTCACGGGAACTGTCGTAGCTATCCCATTCAAGACGAAAGTTACCGAGCCGGTTGGATTGTTGCCCCCGCTCGTCGTGCCTACCGTTGCCGTCACAGCGAGACCTTGCGCGGCGGCACTGTCGGTCACAGCGGTCGTGGTGGGCGCGGGCGTAATGGTGAAAGACTTTGTGGCGCTCTGACTCGCATTGAAGCTGGCATCGCCACTGTAGGCGGCGGTGATATTGTGAGAGCCCACCGAAAGAACAAAGATCCCGTCGGGAGTCGCGGCATTCCCCTGAGAATTTAACGCGAATGGATTACCAGAGATACTGCTCGCAGAGTCAGAGAACGTCGCGCTTCCCGTGGCCACGCCATTCTGAGACTGTCCTGCCACATCGGCGCGCAGATACACGAAGCTTCCGTAAGGCAGGCTCGTGAAGGGTTGAATTGTTTGACCTTGGCCTGCTGATCCAAGAACAGACAATGTCGTAATGCTCGGCTCCGGGTTGACCGTTATGGAGGCAGAGGGCGAAGAGCTGCTGGGCTCAAAAATTCCGTCGCCTCCGTAATAGGCCGTCAGAGTATAAGTTCCCCCAGGTAAAGTTGAAACCGACGGAAGCGACGAGCCCGCCGACAAAGGGAAAGCGCCGATGCTCGTGCCGTAATTGTACAAAGGGCTGGTTCTCAGCAGCGACACCGCCCCGGTTGGCGTTCCGCTGTTGCTGGCCACCTGCACGTCGATGTTGACGGGCTGGCCGTGGGTAATCGAAGCGGGAGCGACGCTGAGGATCGTCGTCGATGTCGCGTGGAAGGTAGCAGAGGGCCAGTTCTTTAGAAGATTCATGATGTTGACTGAACCCAAGCCCGTCGCCAAGTCGAAGCCGATCCCGCTCTGATATGATTCGTTAGCACTGCCGTAACCCGATTCGCCGGGAACAGCATTGTTGCCCACGGTCACGTCGTTGAAGGTACACGAGGCCGCAGGAAGGCCGGCGGTATTCGAGCCATTGCATTGGGAGAGATTATTCGTTGCAGCCAGTTTATACAGGACATAGTCGGCTTGACCTTGGCGCGACATGGCGGATATGTCGACGAGTCCCATGATTCCCGCAAACGCGGGAGCCGCGACGGAGGTTCCGTAGGCTGCATAGAAACTGAGCTCGCCTTGGGCATTGGGGACACAGGAACGGTGCAAGCAGAAAAGGTAGGGATCATGGGAGCTGGCAGAAAAGGAAATGTCCGGGAGGTCGCGCGCTCCGTCACCCGGAATGCCGGCGACGCCACTCTGCCAGGAAGGCTTGGCAAAAAAGACGCTCGATCCTCCGCCACCTGCAAGAATGTTGTTATCCAGACCACATTGAGCAGCGGAGCAGCTGTCGTTCCATACATCCTCGGGTATATAGGAGATGGCCGAACCAGCGGTGATCGCCGCGTTGGACGAACTCCAGTAATTGGAATCCTGACCGTTTTCATTGAACTCTGTGCCGCCGGCGGCGATGGTGTAGGGAGACGAAGCCAGTACATTGACCGAAATCGGGCCGGTGGCAAGGGTTTCGGTGTCGGGGTCATCGCAGCCTTCGGCGCCGCTATCCCCCGCTGACACGATGTAGGTGATGCCTTGTGCGGCGGCCTGCTGAGCGAGGCTGGCAATGGCCGTTGCCTGGGCAGCCGTATCATTCGCTTCACAATCCCCGAAACTCTCTGTCATTACATCCGTAAGGTCATTGTCGATGATGTAGAGCTCCGAGAGGTCCACGCCGTCGGTCGTGTTGGTGGTCGCCGAAACAACCAGAAGCACCGTCGGAAGGTCGTTCTCCATCAGCGTGCCGGACCAACTCGTATCAAACACCGCCTCGGCTTCGTCCGCCCCGCCTAAGTCGCCTGGGTTTGGACCGTTGAGGATCACGTATGGCGTGGGGACCGCATTTAATCCGTTTACCGGCAAGTGTTGATTGAAATCGTTGACGTCGTCGGTATCGATGTTGGAACTGCCAACGATCCCGATGCGCGGCAAAAAACCATTGTTTGGCTGATAGCCTGTGTTGAAATTATAGATTGTCGCGAAATCGGCGGGAGCGATGGCGTGCGTGGGAGGATTCGAAGTCGACGTAAAAGAGGGACCGCTGCGTGGTGTTTGCAATGAAACTTTGGCCTGCAGCGGGTGTTCTGCGAGGCGAATCTGGGGCGCTTTCAGAAAATTGTGCAGTGTGAGCACGCCCGCCACAACCGGCGCAAGCGCGGAGGGTATCTGGGGATCGGCGGCGTTGGCCCAGTGCTGTTCACCGTTCACGGAATATTTGTGCATGGAGGTATGAAACGCATCCTCAACTTGTGCGGCCGTGCCGGAAAACTCGATTACCGTGCGGCCCCTGCTCACCTGGGCTACGCTGAAGCCGTGCAATCGCAGCCATGCGGTGATGGTTTGAACGTCGGAATCGGCTGGACCGAATAGCTGCCCGAATTGGACTGGGCTCAGCCACTGGTGATAGCGCGGCGAGGACTTATCCTGCTGGTCATCGAGCAGTTTTGTGAGGGCCGATTCTTGCTCCGGATTGCGCTTGAGCACGAGCAACATGCGGTCCAAGGGCAGATCCGGCGGAGCGCTTCCCAGGTCAAATTGCAGACGGGCGAGGCGGTGGGTGTTACGGGGCAACAACACGAGATTGCGCTCATCAATTGCTTGCGTAATCCGGGGCGCGACATTGGGCGTCTGCGCCGAGACACCGAGGCCGCAAGAGGTACTCAAGAAGCCTGCGATCAACGCGCAGTAGGCCACGCTCGGCTTCGGGAATTGCATCAATCCTGTCCTGTCCGGCAAAAATTGACCGAGCCGTTCGGAGGCGCCGTCCGGCGATAAACTCAGAGGCTTTTATACAACAGAACCACCAGCACCTGGTAGTAGGCTCCCGTCGAGGTCCGTCGAGGTAGCCAGAAAAGCAACCAGACGAATTTCTTTTAAGCCCGATCGAGACAACCAGAGGCAAAAACGCGGCCCCCGAAGGCTTTCGCCCCTCGCCCAGGCGGCACCCCAAGAAAAGCAGGACGCCGGCGCAGCGGGAATGGCCTCGCTTTCTTCAGGCGCTCTGTTTGCGCGAGCGAGCTGTTTTCCTACGTACCGGGTTTCAAATCGGGAGGGATTCTTCGCTTCGCTCAGAACTACGGAGCTTTCGACAGGCCGATAGAAATATGAATGAGGGGCGAGGGATGCTAGGATGGACCATGAGCAACGCTTACCGATTCGTCTTTGAATGCCCCAACGGCCACTACATCAACCTTCAACAGAAGTGCGCCAAGGAAGCGCTCTCTGAGACCGAGGCGCTCGAGATATTTGGCGACGTCGAGGTTTCCTGCGAGAGACTGAAGTGCGGCTGGCGCGGGAAAGCTTCGAAGGCGAGACTTCTGCGGATATTGCCTTTCAACTGGATTCTTTCGCCCGTCTCTTGAGCGTCCCTATCGCACTCGTCTCATCGTGATCTCTACCATCGGCGCGGGTACTTTGTTGCCGTCGCAAGTTTTCTCGGACGTGGGTTTACTGTCTATGAAGGCGATTGCCATCCGAACGGGACAGCAACGGCAGAAGGGGCCGGGAAAATTCCACTCGATCACCACTGTGGCGTGTGACAAATGCGATGCCCAGTACGTGATCAGCCACAAGCGGAAGCTGCGAGCAAGCCCCACAATTGCGGCCGCGCAGGCGGAGGAATTGAAAATGCTTTTGGCTGAGGACCATCAACCAAAGGCCAGGCGCGAGCATCCGGATCTGGTTGAATTCGACTGAAAGCCCTAGGATCTGTTCTTGTTCCAGTGTTTTTTGAGCCGCGTCTTCACCCACCCGCCCAGCGCCACATAGTCCCGCTGGCCCTTGATCAGCGCGGCTTGCGATGTTTCGCCGACCTTGAGCAGGAGCTCACGCCTCTGGTTGCTGTCCAGGCTGTCATATTGCTCTTGTACGGTCATCAGTGCCTCCCGGGTACCACCTCACAAATCAAACCGCTTCAATCAGATGAGCGGAAGCTGGAAATTACACGGATTCGTCATGCGCTTTCCAGCAGTTCCGGGGCAAACAGCGTTTCTACTTGTTGGCGGGTAATTGGAAATGGCACGTCAAGATGCACATGGAAGGACTCTTTTCCCTCCACCTGAGCCGTTATGTCCCCCCACTCGGGTGTGCGTTCGTGGCAGGTGTAGGTAACCTGCCTGCCCGCCGGAGTCGCCGCCTTCCACCCTTCCCGTTTCATGTTTCCCCCGCCGGTGGGTTACACCCCCACCAGAAGTCCCGGCACCTTCCAGGGCTCGCAACTGACGCTAGATTCAAAGCCTCTGTGAGCCCCCAGCTGCCCCCCCCCGCACAATAACGCTCGGGGAAGCTAGGGCTCAAGCAAGTTCATCGGCAATGTCCCCGTGCCTGGCCAATGGGGTCCCGACTTAGTACATTCCGCCCATGCCGCCGCCACCGCCCTGGCCTGCGCCCGCGCCAACCGCTTCGGCCTCTTCCTTGATGTCGGCGATCAGGACTTCGGTCGTCAGCATGAGTGCGACGATCGAGGCGGCATTCTGCAATGCAAGGCGCGTAACTTTGGTTGGATCGATTACGCCGGCCTTGATCATGTCGCCGAACTCACCGGTTTCTGCGTTGTATCCGAAGTTTTCGTCCTTCGAATCACGGATCCGGCCCACGATAATCGCGCCTTCCTGTCCGGCGTTCTGGGCAATTTGACGCGCGGGCTCTTCGAGGGCTCGCTTCACGATGGCGACGCCGGTGGCTTCGTCATTTTCGAGCTTCAGCTTGTCGAGTGCGTCGATGCAGCGCAGGAGCGCCACCCCGCCGCCGGGAACGATGCCCTCTT
>Ga0187851_10005016_pt1 | contig 10664 bp, 12 predicted proteins | sample June2016WEW_6_10_FD_132997 | JGI IMG/M metagenome (GOLD analysis project Ga0187851, IMG submission 132997) | Peatland microbial communities from SPRUCE experiment site at the Marcell Experimental Forest, Minnesota, USA - June2016WEW_6_10 | ecosystem: Environmental > Terrestrial > Soil >... | reverse complement strand
GCGATAATGTTATTACATAGTGACCCACAAGGTCATCGATGTTGCCTATGTTGTAAAATGGCTCAAGTTTGTAGAATTTTACAAGCAGCGCGTCAATGAATTTTGCAACATTAACCAAATGCTCTGCGCCATTCCTGTTTATCACTAAATCCTGGTGCTTCAATTCAAGAAGCTGGTCATTGTTCTCCAACTTGTTGCCAAAATAGTCCTTGTCGTATCCCAAACTTATCAATTTCTCGATTTTCACCATGGATTCACTGGGATAGAAGTGAGTCATGGGCATGTCAGTGGCATCGAACCTTGAAGTTCCGTCCTTGAATATGTGTACATTGTAATTGGCCCTTAGTATTCCTTTTTCTATCGCCTCTGGAACCTTGTCCCTGCTCCAAAGCCCCTTAACGCCTTTGAGGTTCTTGCTTATGGAGAGGATATCTAATCCTTTCAGCGAATTGTCTATTACCTGCTGCAGGTTTACTGGCCTTAGCTCGCTTGCGAATGCCTTGCCTCCGCAATCCAAGCAGATAGGTTCAATAGTAGTTCTCCCGCAGCTGGTGCACACTCTTTCCATTTTCGCAAAGGAATCATGCTTGCTGCAATAGGGAAGATACACCAATTCCTTTCCAGCAATGCACCTGTATTTCACAATATCTATCATTATGCCGGTGTTGTTGAATTTCTTCTTCTCATTGTTATAGGCTTTGAATATGCTTCTTTCCTTGCCTCCATATTCCGCTACTGGAAACAATACGCTTGGTGCAGGTTTCATAAGGCGCTCCTTTGCCTTTTCCGGACGTCCTATTCTGCCGCCTATTCTTGTGGCCCTTTTCATTATCTTGAACGGCGCCGAGATATTAACCGCATCAAGCGCACTCATATTCTCGTCATGAATTATTTTCTTGTCTTTGTTTAATTTGTTCGAATCCACAAGGCCGATGCTGCAAAGAAGGCTCTGCGCATGGTCGTTGCTTATTATTATGGACGAATTGCCTTCTTTGTGAGGTATGCATAATCTTTCCAGCACGTCAACTATTGATATAGAATTGCTTTCCTTTTGTAGCTCTATTGTCTTTAGGTCGAATATGCTTTCTGAACTGCTTTCCGATTCAGAACTTTGGATTGTTTTTGAAAGCTCATTTAATTCCCTTGCTGTTATGTCAGTGTAATCGTATATGTAAAGCGGATGCATTGGCACATTGTATTTTGCGGAAATATCAAATGCTTCCTTGAATGATAATTCCGAAGGGACTTTTCCCGAGTATCCGTTTTTCTTCAATTGCGCTTCCCAATACTCTTCAACGTAGCTTGTAGGTTGCAGTGGGGTATTTGATTTCTTGAAATCACCATAGGTAACAAGTATGTCCCCTACAGAGATTATTTTCACTATTCTTGACTTGAGATTCCTTGCTGTTTCTATGTCATTGATGCGCAGTGCTTCCCCATCATCCAATTTTACGAAAGGCCCTTCTATTGTATCCACAGGAGCTGCAACACAGCCCTTTCCTGGTTTTTCTATTCTCAATTGCGTGCCGCAGGCTATGAATTCGCCAAGTATGAGCATGGTAGCAGGGCTGAAGCCCTTTGCGGCTATTCCCGTAAGCCTTGATCTACCATATCTTAATCTAAAGCTACCATTCCTGCCAGGATAGGACAGCACAGGCCTTCCTGCAACTAATTCCTGCAAAAATACCATATTCAGTTTTTCCTTTGCATCTTCCTTTGGAGTTTGACCCTTGTCGACTTTTATTATGTTGTTGAGCCAGTTCCAGTCAAGGTCATTGGCCTTTGTGTGCTTCAATACGCTTTTTGCCTTCTGCGCTATTCCTTCGCAGAGCACCAATCCGATTCCTCCCCTTATTTTGTTAGTTATGATCTGCTCTTTCCCATTCTTGTCAAGGCGCTTGATGTTCCTGTGAATATTAACCTCTAATTTTTCAGTAGGTAATCCGTCTACGCAGACAGGACAATTTTCAAGTATTGTGCGGATATCGCTCTCTGGAGGATAATACTGCAATCGCGCAATTCTTGAATGATAGATTTGCATTTCTTCGATGTAGCGCTCTATTTCAGATTGCTGAGGCTTATATGCTCCTATGCCCAATAGTTTTCTTCCGTAATCTGCCAGTGCAACAGACATGGCAGCTCCTGTTCCGCCTGCGCCCCTTATGGGTCCAGCATATAGTATTGCTATGTAATCGGAGCCATCGGTTGTCTTGTGTATTTCTATGCCCTGGATTCCTTCCGTTGGAGCCACGACAATCCCTTCAGTTAATATTGCAAGGCCAACTCTTGTTCCGATGGTAAGCCGCTCCTCGATTGTTTTGCTTTCGAATCTTTTTCCGGTGCATATTTCCCTTACCATCTGGAATGCTAATTCTTGCCTTGAGCGTCCCTGAGCTGCTTCATTTATCATTTGCGCAAGTCCGTCTATTGCCATTATTCCCTCTACTCTTGAGGCAATGTCAGGAGCAGGCTTTATCTCAACAACATTTTTCGGATCATAGCCTTTTGATCGGGCATCAGATGCAACTGCATATGCTAGGTCGAAATGCCTTCTGAGCTCTGCAAAATATTCGTTGGAATCCATGCTTTCACTTGTTGAAGTTTATATGAGTAAACCTGTTTGCCTTTGATTCGTAAATAGGAACAATGCCTGGAGTTGGGATGTGCCCTTTCATTAACTGGAAGTCTGTTGTCGCCTGCCATGTGCCGCTGTTTATTATGTCAACGCCATGATAGTTTGCGCTGCCGTTTTTGTGCACGTGACCCATGTGCAGAATATCAGGGATTTTATCTATTACCATGTTGTCGTTCTTGCTGGGAACTGTTATGTTGCCTCCATATATTGGAGACAAGTGCCTTCTTTTCAGTATTTCGATCATCGGCTTTTCCGGCTTCGCGTAGCTCATGCCAGGTATGGCGCCTATTACCGAATCAAGAGAGGTGCCGTGGTAGGCGAGTATGTTTATACCATGAAGCGTCAGGAAGCTGGGATTTGGAAGTATATGCACATTATCTGCCTTGAAATCGCTTATGAGATCGCTTGTTAGCTGCGGCTGCGGCTCAGCTCTTTGAACCGCATCATGATTTCCAGGTATTACAAAAACATGTATGTAATCCGGGACCATGCTTATCATGTTGAAAAAAAGCTTGTATTGAGCGTATATATCCAGTATTGCAAGGTCCTTGTCCTGATTGGGATACACGCCTATGCCATCAACTATGTCTCCTCCTACCATCAAATATTTTATCTTGCTTGCCAATTCTTTGTGCTCATCGGAATTTCCATTGATCCATCTTATGAAGCTTGAAAAGTTCTTCTCCATGAACTGCTTGCTTCCTGCATGAATATCCGATATGAACGCTATCGCAAGGTCTTCTTCTGTCTCTTTCCTTTCCTGTATGGGCACATCGGGCCATATCATTTCCTTTGCTATTACAAAAGGCCCAGATATCTTTCCCTTTACTGCAATGACTTCATCATTTACAAGATGCCTTGCCTTTTCGAACAGGTCTTTCCCCTGCTGCGAAGTCCCATTCATGAATATTACTTTCGCATCTGCAGTTTCATCCTCTATTATTGACATTATGTTTCCGTTCTTTGTTGTCGTCTTTGTAGTAATTATGCCAAGAACTGTAACTTCCCTCCCATCAGAATAGGATCTAAGCCTTTCAAGATTCGGCACCATCCCGTTCAATGAATTCCTGTGCTGCTCTATTATTCTTCTTAATCGTTCTAATCTGCTTCTGAAATGCTGCACAAACTCATCTACGGTTCCATTGGAGAATTCGATTTCCTTGTTGGTTATGATGTAATTTGCGTCTATTTCAGATGCGTATGCCTTGAATTCCGGTTTTTGAATTATTTCAATGGGAACAGGAGCCTTTTCGAGCTTTATTTCTTCAATTATGTTTTGTATGTCCGCATTGGTGATTATGCTTATTGCAGGGTCTGCGACTCTTCGCTCTATTATCCTAGAAGTTATTGCTTCTATATCTAAACCATCAAGGCTTGCGGCATTCACATCGCCAGAGACAAGAAGCCCCAATTTAGACAGCTGTTTTACCAGTTCCTTGATAGTGTTTTCACCAGGCATCTCAGTTGCTGGTCTTTATCGATTCCAGCATGCTCAGTATGCTCCATACCGCAGTTCTTGCCTGTGCAGGTAGATTTATGTCGTTGCTTATTGCATCGATGTTGTATATCGCTGATGAAACTTTAACTATATCGTCGTCTTCCTTGTTCAGGTTCTCCCTTGCTTCCTTTATTGCGCTCTTCACGTTCTTTGGAACACTAGTATCATTCAGAAGCATGTCCATCTGCCTCTTTATTTGGTCTATAACTTCAGCTACCTCTTTATTATCCATAATAATCCCCCAATAGAAATTAGACATATTATTACTGTTATTAACGTATTTATTCTTATCTGAAATGTGAGTGTATAGTTTTATACGCAAATATGCATTGCATGGCAAGAGAATACAGTATTTTTGTTTTGCAACTATGGGTTATTTAAATTTTCAGAGACCTCACTTGATGGAAGTAAGCGGTGCAGGCTTTGAGAATTTATAAAATGAAAAAAGAGGCAAGTGAAAATTCATCACATTCCAATTTCCTGTCTGATTTTATTCTGGGAAGCCAGGACGGGCTTGTAAATGTTCTTGGAATATTGTTAGGATTAGCTGCAGCTACGAGTGACATACGACTGATTTTCGTAGCTGCCTTGGCTGCACTTGGTGCAGAATCAATTTCAATGGGAGCTGTTGCATATACATCCACAATGGCAAGATACAACCAGTACATAAGAGCAGTTGAAAAGGAAAAAGATGACATCAAGAATATACCGAACCACAGCATAGAAGAAATCAAGAGGATATTCAAAAAATGGGGCTACAAAGGAAAAGAATTGGAAGTATTAGCCAAGCACATAAAGGCAAATCCTGAAGCTTCGCTGGAATTCCTAGTCTCTTTTGAGCATGGATTCTCGCCAGTAGATAAATCAGCACCAATGCGAAGCTTCCTGACAGTTCTCAGCTCAACCACAGTCGGTTCTGTAATACCAATAATACCATTCATATTTCTGAGCCATAACATATTTGCAGCTGCAATATGCTCGGTAATAGTCTGCGGAATTACTTTATTCTTTATAGGATATTATGAAGCGAAAACAACAGTTGGCTCTTTGTGGCGCAGCGGATTGAAGATGCTGATAATAGGATTGACAGCTGGTTTTGCAGGTTATCTGATAGGTCACTTCGTTGGAGCAATTCCAATATGACAAGGTTTTTGTATGGAAAATGATAGGATATTGCGCGAACATCTCCTTTCCTTAACCAAAGGAGGAAATGCACATGCAAAATTTGACGAAGCAGTAAAGGGCTTTCCTGTTTCTCACATAAACACCAAATTTAAAGACAGTCCATATACTTTCTGGGAATTGCTTGAACATATAAGAATAACGCAGTGGGACATTCTCGATTTTATCAGAAATCCGAATTACAAATACATGAAATGGCCAAAGGATTACTGGCCAGACAAAGGCAAAAAGGCAACAAAGAAAGACTGGGACAATACAATCGCATTGTTCAACAAGGATTCAAAGGAACTGCAGAGCATTATAAAAAATCCTAAGATAGACATTTATGGAAAGATAAAGCAGGGAACAGGCCAGACAGTGTTGAGGGAAATTCTTCTAGTAGCAGATCACAATGCTTACCATATAGGAGAATTAGTTGTAATGAGAAGATTTATCGGCATATGGAAAAAGTGAATACTTAGCTAAGTTATTTATTTATTGAAAATAAAGTGAATGATGTTTTAACAAGAGTTGATGATATGGCAAAATTAGTAGTTTTAGGGGTAGGAGCACATCCGGATGATCTTGATTTCGGAGCCGGAGGAACTTTCGCAAAGTTTGCAAAGGAAGGGGCAGATTGCTATTATCTAATATGCACTGATGGATCAAAGGGAACAAGAGATCCGGAGATGACTGTGAAGAAGCTTGCAGAAATAAGGAAAAAAGAACAGAGAGCATCGGCAAAGATGCTGGGCATAAAAGAAGTATTCTTCCTGGACCATAGTGATGCAGAGCTTGTGGTTGACTTGGCATTGAAGAAAGAGATAGTAAGATACATACGCAAGCTGAAGCCAGATATAGTGATTACGACAGATCCAACTTTCATATATTCAGACAGATTCGTAAACCACAGCGACCATAGGGCAGCAGGAATGGCAACAATAGATGCAGTGTTTCCGATGTCAAGGAATCCTATGACATTCCCAGAGCTTAAGAAAGAAGGCCATGAGGTACATAGAGTAAAGCAAATGTATTTAGTAAATTATCAAAACCCTAACTATGCAGTTGACATAAGCAAGACAGTAGACCTTAAGGTAAAGGCATTGGCGCAGCATCAAAGCCAGGGCATAGGCAAAAACTCGGGCTTTGTGAAGGACATGGCAGCAGGAATGGGGAAGAGATGGAAGTACAAGTATGCAGAGCCATTCTTCAAGATAGAGTTCATGATTCAAATTTGAATCATGCTTTATCGTAGATCATCAGCAATGCTCCAAGTATTGTAACAGCTATCCAGCTTATTACCATAAGAAGCAATCCGAGCGAATAGGTTGAGAAATTCAAATGGCTTGCAAATGCTGAAGGGGTTATTCCTGGTATTGCTACAAATCCTGAAAGGAAAAAGAGAAACAGGTTCAATATATTGAATAACCATGACGCTAGGTAAATTTCTCTAATGCCCAGCATATAAACTACAGCAATTAGCGTAAATCCTATTACTTCTATTTCGAACCATAATCCCAGTATTTGAAAGCCATAATCAGATTGAGGTTTTGCTATCATATTGGAAGTTTGAACTGTATTTGAAGTTGGTGATTTCATTGGGCCGCTATTTCCAGAACTTACAAAAGGAAGATGAGTTGCAGCTATTAGCACTGCAAAAATCACAAGTAGGTATCTGCACCATTTGATCCAGTTTTTGTTATTGGATCTTTTTGGATTTGTGGCCATTGGATCACACGTATTTGAATTATTGTTTATTTAATATTGCCTGAAACAGTATTATATTGAAATGTGCAAGAAATGTCTTATCAAGAGGCCAAATCCGAATAGAACAACTGTTGCCAAGAGCATTATACCGGCCAGTTCCATGAAGTCTCTCCTGAACTTGCTGCCTGAAATTATTGAATTGTACCATGTTGCCAATGCAATTATAAGAATTCCAAAAACTAAAGAGATAGTTATTGCATAAAGCATTACACTGGTTAGGAAATAGGGCATTGCAAGTATTACCGCGCTGACAAAATATGATATTCCAGTATACATTGCTGCTAGTTTTGCAGAACCTTCGAATCCCTGCTTTGCCTGAGCATAGGAAGCTGATGCCATTGCAATGGATGCCGCTGCACCTGCTATTATACCAGCAAGCCCCGTAAGTTCCGTTGAATTGTATATTCCTAAAGATCCAGCATGTATTCCCCCTATTTCAACCAATGCATCTGCAAGTCCAAGAACGATAAAAGAGATATATTTCACATAGGTTCCTTGAATCTGGTCAGCGAATTCCTTTTCATGCTTTTGCTCCTCTAGAATAATTTTATCGAATGTTTCGCGGTCCTCTTTGGGTATTGAGCGTTTTATGAACTCATACTTCTTTATGGCTAGATTTTCGTGTTTTTCAAGATATTTGATGGCGAATGCCCCACCAAAAATATATCTGAGAATAAGAACAAGGTAAACCTTGAATAGGTCAGGACCAACATTTTTGTTTTCAATGTACTTTGCCCAAAAATTGTAATGCTTGTATTCAACATTTGTTAGTTCTGAAAAGATGGTCTTGTACTTTGGGTTCTTTTCCATATTGGAGAGTTTTTTGTATACAGTATAATCAGTGATCTCATCTTTGCTTTCCTCTAAAGCTATTTCGTACAACGACCTTGGCTTCAAATAAATCCACCAAGCAGATTTTAGAACTTGAAATTTATAAATAGATAGGGTGCGATTTTGTTTGAAATCAAATCAATTTGAAATTAGTAATATTTGATAAATAGAGCCTCGCATTCTTTCTTAAGCACCCCTCCAAAGACATCTATCCCATCTTTTTCGTATTTTATTTGCTTTGTATCTGCTATTTTTTTACCAGCTTGTATCTTTGTTAACTCCTTTAAACTAATTCCATAAATTATATTTTTTATGCCTGACCATTTACAAGCACCAAAACACATAGGGCAAGGTTCACAAGTTGAATACAAAGTAAGGCCAGACAGACCATTATGTAGCTTTTTTGCTTTCATTTTCTTGCAAGCTGAACGTATTGTGTTAATTTCACCATGAGCCACAACATCATTGTTCCCTTTTGCTTCACCAATATGAACTGTATTATGGCCTAAGCCAATAATTTTATTGCCTTTAACTATACAGCCGGCATAGGGCATTTGTCCGCCTTTCATTCCTCTTTTAGCTTCTTCCAATGCCTTTAGCATAAACTTTTCATGATCCATACAAATACCTTACATAATAACAATAAGAATTTAAGCATTACTTAATCTAATTCCAACACTTAATCTGAGCCTTTGAATTTAGATCAATGTTTTAAGTATTAAAACAGTTCTAAGCCAAAGCTTTCAAACGCCTTAAAATGGCTAATGTTGTTTGTGTATAGCTTTGCTCCTGCATTTATGGCTATTGCTGCTATCATGGCATCAGGCCTTGCTATCTTTTTGCCCTTCATTTCTGCTTTATACTCCAATTCGGCAGAAAGAAGAGCATCTTCTCTAGTATAATCAATAACTGGTAAGGCAGTAACGTACTCTGTATTTCCTCCGTATTTCTTTAGTCCATAGAGAACTTCGTGCATGCTTATTGCAGTTGTGGAAAATTCTTCAAGGCTTTCGTTGATTTTAGAGAATGCCCTATTACCTAGTTCTGAGTCCTTTTCAAATATCTCTATCAATATATCAGCATCTAAAATTATCATCGCCACACCGATCTTTTGGAGTATATCTCAGATATCATTTTGGATTTGTTTTTGAAGGTCATGCTGCCTTTAAGTTTAGTTAATATATCTATTGCCCTTGCTTGGGACAAAAGACGTTCAAATAAGTCGCTGAAGCTCTCATCAGTACCTTTAACCTTCACCAAATCTTTGTAGACGCTTTCCTTTATGGTTATTGTTTTTACCAATGTTAACACCTATATGTTTATGTTTAAACATATATTTAAACTTATCGTTAAGTCAGCCTTTAGTAAGAGTGTTTTCTTGGATTATGTTCTACCCTTGCATATATTAAAATTCATCATTTTTATTCAAAATGTAAGGTACAAAATCATTCGCCTTGGCCGTTCTTTAAACATATGTTTAACACCCAGTCTTTGTCTTATGTAAAGGTAAAGGAATTTTATAGAGCATTAAGTCTTTTGTGTAACTAACCTTCTAGTTGTGGTATCTGCTTTGCCATTTTGCCTTACCAGCTTCGATAAACTTGCTAAAGTGGTTGCTTCATTAGAAAAATGTCCTATTCCTCTAATGCATATATCTCTAACTACTTCTAATCCCTCTTTGTCTCCCCTTTCAATAGTTCTATTCAATATTTCATGGGCATAAATAGTATCTTGTTTGGATCCAGGTCTCAAAAGTCTATGACTTACTGAACTAATTGAACGTCTTCTTATCATACTATTTTTGCTTGTTAATCCATCGACAATAGCCTCTATATGGAAACTAATGTATTCTGGAATACCGGGTTTGTTATAACCATTTAATACTCTGTTGGCCCAAGAAATTCTATTATCAAATTCACGATATTCTTTATCTTTTCTAATTGATTTTGTAGTACTTTTAGATTTTCGTACTCCTAGCATAGTTATCACTCAGTTTAATCTGTTCTAAGAAATATTTATAACCCTACGTTCCATCTGCCCTACTTTCAAAAATTCTTATATTATCTTGGCATCTTAATTTTTTTAGTCCACTAGCTTCCAAGGTTCTTATGTTACCTACCGTAAGAGAATTGTGTGATGTGGAAGATAAAAGTTCATGTATCTGCTCTGGGCTATGCTCAACACCATCAGTCAATCCATATCTTAGGTCTATTACCTTAGCTTCGTTTGGCGCAAGCACATCCAACATCCAATTTGCCTTTTTCAATAAATGCACACCAATTTGAGCATCTATGCTACCTGTTTCAATACTCCATTTTCTAAGAATTCTGACTAATAGCCTTTCCTTCCCAGTTAGCTTTCTATTTTGCATAGTAATCTTATCACTTATTTTAGTTTCTTTCAGAAAATATTAATAACCTACTTTAGATCTACATTGAATTAAAAAGTAGGGGGTTTCGAACCTCAAATTATTCGACTGCTAAACCTCTAAGAACGCCTTGGCCGGGATTCGAACCCGGGTCTGTTGATCTATTAACAAGAGCTAATAGGTTTACAACCGTGACAGGGTCGCATGCTGGACCACTACATTACCAAGGCACACATAGTATAAGCTCGGTTATAACTAAATCAGTTTGGTTTAACAAAATAAATAAACCTATCGAAATCTGATATCATTCAATTTAGAGATAATTACTTTTATGGGACGAGCCTCTCCGGATCTCTTGGGAACAGAACCGCCTCTCTTACATTCTTTAGTCCCAGCATTTGCTC
>Ga0187851_10005015_pt1 | contig 10667 bp, 7 predicted proteins | sample June2016WEW_6_10_FD_132997 | JGI IMG/M metagenome (GOLD analysis project Ga0187851, IMG submission 132997) | Peatland microbial communities from SPRUCE experiment site at the Marcell Experimental Forest, Minnesota, USA - June2016WEW_6_10 | ecosystem: Environmental > Terrestrial > Soil > Wetlands... | reverse complement strand
CATAGACCATCTTTCAGGCTTCCCACCAGTGGCCTCCCAATCGGCCAGCCGAACTGCACTCGCATGAGGTCAAGCCCGATAGCGCGCCGGTCGTCCTTGTCAAGGCCGCGCAGCCAATCGAGCACCGGAGACCCGCCTGCTGCCGTGCGATAAAACCGGACCGGTATCTCCGGGTTTTGTTCTTTGCTCATCACGTCTCACAATCCAATATGTACCAGAAGTGGTACATTGTCCAGTATTATGTTTCGGGGGGGGGAAGGTCAGGAACCGTTTCCTTTCCGCCTACTCGGTTGTTAGTTCTTGTTGCCGTGCGGCCTCAACCGTTCCGATGTCGAGGTACATCCGGGTGGCTAGTGAAGGGGGAAAACGGCGTCAGGCGAAGCCGGTCTTCTTCACTTCGTGGTACTCTTCCGCCCTCGGCAGAATAAGCCTTCCGTCTTGTAACGTCACGAGATGTCTGACGCTTTCTATCGATCCTGAGGGCGAATGGTGTCAGGAACCATTTTATTTCACGCTAGGCTTTCAGCCCAAAAAGAGCGGCCAATTTTCGATTTACATCACGCTGCAAACGCGGGGACAACTGGCCCAACTCCCGCTGGATCAAGGCGCTCGTCAACGTGACCAGCCGATGCAACCGAAGAACCGAGGGAACGCGCAATCAAAAATCCTTCTGGCGTGAATCGAGCACGATGTCCGTGGCAGACACGGAGGTTGGCATCTGGCTGCTGATGAAGGCCACGATCAGATGGCGATGAGGTCCAATGGGGTCAGTCAAACAAAGGGCGGGCTGGCGCAGAGCGAGCGCAGCTCGGCGACTCATCCATTTTGAATACCATGATCGCAGGGGGAAACAGTGTCAGGTACCTTTCTCCTCCTCGGGATTTAGGTGCTGCTACTTGGGCGGCGCGACCCTACCGAAAGCCTCGTCGGTGGCCAGTTCGAGTTCAGCCGTTTCCTCTTCGCTTAAGTCCCGGATTGTTTTCGGGAGAGCGGAGAGCCGCAGACCGCAAACCCGGCGGTCTGCGCTACGGGCTGGGGAATTGCACGTAACTGAAAGGATGACACCCTTCCACCCTAAGCGCGGAGGTAGCGTCGTTCAGCTTCCTGCGCGGTTCTTAACATCGCAACAACGTTCTAGCATATTCAATATCGGTTAATGCCCAAGGGAAAAGCCGCAGACGAAGCCAAACGGCGGCTACGTCTGCGCTACCCCGCTTTTCAAGCAGTCTCACAAAGTCACTGTCTTTGGTGATCAGGATAGCGAGCGCCTCTCTTGCCGCGAAGAAAATCTCCCGATCTCCGGAGTTGCGCAGCCCCAAGTCACGCAGTGCGAGCGCTGACACGGCAAACTGCGCGCTCATCCAGGGCGCCAGGGCCGGCGGCAATTGCGCGTCCAGCCAGATCTTCATGTTGCCAGCACAGGGTGGTCCACTCGAAGCGCTGCATAGTGAAGCGCTGCCTTCAGGTCCTCGATCTCGAGATCAGGCATCTCGGCCAGTATCTGCTCCGAGCTCAAGCCTGCCGCGAATAGGTCCAGCACATCGATGACGCGGATTCGCATGCCCCGAATGCAGGGACGCCCGCCGCACTGCTCCGGGTCGACGGTAATTCTTTCCATTAAATTCGGCATGGTTCCCTCGACGCACAACGCTTGCCCCGCAGAGAATAACACGCTAATGATAACATGGAGGGATTAGGAGAATCCGGGCCAGGCACGATATTTCCTATTTCCTGTGGCCATGCTTCAGGGTTCTGAGCTTGACGCGGCGGCGTCCCTTGCCTCCCCGGCACCGGGTCACGACCCCGGCTTCACTTCGTAGTACTCTTCCCGCCCTCGGCAGAATAAGCCTTCCGGCTTGTAGTGTCACGAGATGCCTGACGCTTTTTATCGATCCTGAGGTGCAGGGTGGTGGGTCCGGGAGAGCCGACAGCGGCTGCGATCGCACCGGGATTCAGTGCGGTGAACAGGGCAACGGATTCTTGTCGATGACGGTGAGCAAAGTACGAGCGGGCGCTTCCGGGGTCCTCCGCCCTCCCTCCCAGTGCTTGATCGCGTTAAGGCTGAACCCAAAAGTGTTCGAGATTCTGGCTTGTGTCATGCCCAGTCGATTTCGGATCGCTTTCACGTCAACTTCCTGCGGCACATGTACCTTGAACCCTTCTCGCTCCCCAGCGAGAAAAGCCTCAACATCGTTAAGGCCGTCCATCATCTGTTAGAATTGGCTTTTCATGCTAGCTCCCGTGCGTCTCGAAAATACTGTTGGCTCGTTTCCTGAGCGTGTTGCGCTCTGCCATCGACAGATTTTCTTTCTGATTTTTGGCGAAAACGGTGATAAGAAAAACTTGTTGTACTCCATTGGACACCATCCGTCAAGCCGAATTGATGCCTTGGGAGGAAGACGGTGTCAGGGACCCTTTCTCTTCCCACCGGGGTTTAGGTGCTGCTACTGGGGCGGCGGCTCGACCCGACCGAGAGCCTCGTGGGTGGCCAGTTCGAGTTCAGCCGTTTCCTCTGCGGTTAAGTTCCGGATTTTTTTCTGGAGAGCGAAGAGCCGCAGACCGCAAACCCGGCGGTCTGCGCTACGGGCTGGGGAAATGCACGTAACTTATCAGCGAACCTCGGCATCGAGGTTCGCCGCCCAGCCCTCCAGGCCCTGCTCGGCCCACCAAATTTAACCCCGCTTCATCGGCCGCGGGGCTCGGCGCCAGACGGGACAGGTCCCATCGCTTCGGATCCGGCTGCCGCATCACGATCAGATGGATACGCTCTCGCGGACGAAGGGTCAACGGCGTGCTGGGCTTGGTAGCGTCATGGTTTGAATGTAGCGCCGCCCTTTAGGGCGGCACATGCCGGGCTAAAGCCCGGCGCTACGCCGCAAACTAGGACACTACCCAAATTCGGCAAGCACTTCACCGGTTGCTGGATTCAACGACTGAAGCTTGTATCGCACCGCTGCCTGCCCGCCTGAGGTCTTGGCCGAATTGGCGATTTGCATGATTCACCCCCTTTCAGTGGATGAACTGAGTCTTCGTTCTGCCCCCGTTTCTTCCCGATTCAGCGCGAGGTTTCTGGCGACGATTTCCGCGATGTCCAGAATCTCGACATCGTCGCGCTGGAGGGCGTTGGCGGCGTCGCGCAGCATGATGGGGCAATACGGGCACGCCACCGCCACTATCGTACTCTGGGTTTGCATCAGTTCGGCGAAGCGCCGCTGGTTAACGCGCACTTTGCCCTGCTCGCGAGTGTCATCGGCCACAAAAAGCTGCGCGCCGCCCGCTCCGCAGCATTGTGTGTTCTGGCCATGATGGGAGGCTTCGGTCAGGGCGACCCCTGCGGCATGCAGGATTTGGCGCGGCGCCGCCGTGACGCCGCGTCCCCGCGCCAAATAGCAGGGATCGTGGTAGGTGACCTTCGCACCCGAGGGTGTGATCGGGAGCTTGGGCAGCACCTGGGCGATGAATTCCGTGTGGTGCATAATCTCGATTTCGAGCTGCGCGTAAGAAGCAATTTGGCGGTAATCCTTGTCCAGCATCGTGGCGCAATGAGGGCAGCAGGTAACAATCTTCTTCACGCGCGCGCCCTCAAAGGACTCCACCAGCTTGCCGGAAAGCTCCAGGAAAAGGTATTCGTTCCCGGCCCGCCGTGCCGGTTCGCCGCAACAGGTTTCACGCGCCAGCACGCCCCAGGAAGCGCCCGCGGCATCCAGAATCTGCCGCATGGCCTGGGCGACGGCCTGCCCATGCGCATCGTAACTCAGTCCGCAACCCAACCAGAAGAGCCATTCCTGCGTACCGTCAAAAATCGGGAATTGCTTGGACTCGATCAGTTTTTGCCGCGTGTCGTGGGCGATGCCCCAGGGATTGTGCGGGGCGCGTTCCATGGTGGTGAAGAGTTGATTGACCCGGTCGTTCGTTATCCGGCCTTCGCTGGCGAGTCCGCGCCGGAGGTCAAGGATTTTCCTGCCCACGTGCTCGATGCCCACCGGACACACATATTCGCACGCCCCGCAGGAGAAGCACTGGAATAGGTCTTCCTCGGTGACGAAGACTTTGCCCTGCTTTTTTTCTTCCGCCGTTCCGGCCACCACATCTCCGCCGGACAGAAGACCTTGGCGCAGGTCCAGGATGATTTCTTTGGGACTCAGCGTTCCTCCCGAAAGGTTGGCGGGGCAGAAGTCCGTGCAACGGCCGCACTCGACACAAGCATCGACGTCGAGAACGTCTTTGCGTCCCAGGTCCTTAAAATGAATCATCCCCAGGTCATCGCCGTCTTCCGCGAGGGCGCGCATGGGACTGGTGGTCTCCGGGCGGAAGAAAATCGTGACCGGGGCGAGCACCAGGTGCAGGTGCTTCGAGATGGGGATCGCCACCAGCAAGGCAAAAAATGCCACGGTGTGGAACCACCAATTCACTTTCCAAGACAGGCTGCCGGCCGGAAACTCTCCCCAGCCCAACAGGTAGGTGACCATGAGCGCCGAAATCAAAAAGGCGACCGCACCGGAGGTGGGCGAGAGCTTCCCGAGAGCCTTGGGCCTTAACACGAAGCGCCGGAACGACAGCCCGATCATTCCCACCAGCACCGCTGCGGCCCATACGGCGACAAACGCGCCGTACCAAGTGCGCTCCCCAGAGGCCTTATCCAGCCCTCGCAAGCCCAGCAGCATGTGGTTGGCGCTGACCCATCCGAAGGCAAGAAATCCCCACAATACGAAGGCGTGGAGAATACCCACCACAGGCCGGTCGCGCACCACTCGATATTGCAGAATGACCTCGACAAAAACCCGCCAGAGGCGCTTGGGAACATGGTCGTAAGGCAGATCGCCGTGCCGGGGAAATACCGAAAAAAGGCGGCGGTTGACGGTTCGGAAAAAGAGCCCAACACTGCTTAATGCGATTACGATAAAAACCGCTTGCGCCCAGCCGCCCAGGAAAAAGGCGGCGGAGGACACAAGCGCGATGAGTGCGATGACCCAGGAATTACTTCGGGTTAGCTTTAGGTCCATTTATTACCTCGTATGGCCGTAACTCTTCGATCCTCAGTTTTGAGTTATTAGCATCTGGGTGAGACCCCTCATGAGGCCTGCACGATACCATGGGCGATGGCATAACGGGTCAGTTCGGCGATGGTTCCCGAAAGCTCTTTGGGAGCCGCCAGGGCGCGTTTGTGGGTATACGCAACTTCTTCCTTGGGGCGGCGTTTTGGACTGGGGCTGAAAGACTTAGCTGGTCCCGATTTCTTTTTGCTCATCGGAGACCCCCTTGCCATCTGAGCGTCTGAAACCCGGAGGCTCGGCGGTGACAGAATATATTCAAAACCGGATGCCTTTGCAAGTGATATCGATGGCCCCTGACCTCTTAGTCACGGAGCGCAATTCTTCGCTTGACGGTACATCTTGCCCTTGGGCAGCTATTGCTCCATCCCGCGTATAGCCGCAGCGATCTGGGGGATTGGCTGCATCGCCCGCAGCTCCGTCACGATTCTCTACCAATTGAGCCAGGGCAGAATCTGTTTACAAAGGGCTAGGCAAGGAGAGGTGTTGTAAAAGTCGCGGAATATTGGGCGATTTCGGCCGTGCTATGGCGAATCTCAAACCGTTGGGGGCGCTCCGGAGGAGAGTTGTTTCACAATGTCGCGAACGCGCGGGATGGGGGTAAAATCGGCACCGTGTTTGAAGTCAAAAAGGAGATTCCGGCTTAAAGGAGAGAACATGCCAAATTCAACCAAGGTCCGATGCGCAGGAACACACCGGGTGGCCAAAATGCTCCTCTTGCTCACCTCTGCCGTACTCCTTGCTTCCGCGCCGACTCTTGGTCGGCAACAGTATGACGTGGTATATCGAATGCGGTCCCGCGGAAGATCTCCGAGGAGCGGAGACTGCTTCGCATCTCGTGCAGCAATTACTCTCGCAGTCAGTTCGTGGTCCGGGATTGTCGCCGCAGATGTCGTCGCTTGACCCGCTCGGGAGGGTGCGGGATAATTGCATCGTCTTCTTTCTCAATTATGTTGGGGGCCAATCGTGCGCGACATCCACAAGGTGGCTGTGCTGGGCGCGGGGACGATGGGAGCTCGTATTGCCGCCCATCTCGCCAACGCGTCCGTTCCTTCCTTGCTGCTGGACATCATTCCTAAATCGTTAACGCCCGACGAGCAAGCCAAAGGACTGGGGCTTGATTCGCCACTCGTTCGTAATCGCCTGGCGCGGGCCGGCCTGGACGCGGCGCTCAAGTCGCGCCCGGCTGCTTTCTTCGTCCCGGAATCTGCACGCCTGATTACCCCGGGAAACTTTGAAGACCATCTCGCGAACCTCAAAGAGTGTGATTGGATCATCGAAGCGGTGATGGAGGACCTCGCGATAAAGCGCTCGCTGCTGGAGAGAGTCAAAGCGGTCCGTTCCTCGGGCGTCATCGTCAGTTCGAACACGTCGGGAATTTCTATTTCCTCTTTGAGCGCAGGATTCGACGAGGAATTTCGACGATACTTTCTGGGGACCCACTTTTTTAATCCCCCCCGCTACCTGCACCTATTGGAGATCATTCCCACTCCGGAAACGCTGCCTGGTGTGATTGACACGATTTCCCACTTCGGTGACCAAGTCCTGGGCAAGGGAATCGTAGTGGCCAAGGATACGCCGAACTTCATTGCCAATCGGATTGGGGTCTTTACCACTCTGGACGTGCTCCGCATCATGCAAGAGGGCGGTTACACCATCGAAGAAATTGATGCGTTGACGGGCCCGGTGCTGGGCATGCCGAAATCCGCCACCTTTCGCACCATGGATATCGTCGGCCTGGACGTGCTGGCGCACGTGGTGAAAAATTTGCGCGAGTCCTTGCCTCAGGATGAGTGCCACGCCCTCTTCCAAATTCCCGACTTTGTTGCGCAGATGATCCAACGCGGACTGCTGGGCGACAAGACCGGGCAAGGCTTTTACAAAAAGCTTAAAGGAAAGAGCGGAGACGAGATTCTGACCCTCGATCTCGCTACGTACGAGTATCGCGCCCGCCAGCGCGCCACATTTCCCTCCTTGGAGATGGCGCGAAACCTGGAAGACCTGCGCGAGCGTGTCAAGATTCTTTGCCAAGCCCCCGATCGCGCCGGCCAGTTTTATCGCCAGTTGTTTTCCGACATCTTCCACTACGCGGCTATGCGCGTGCCGGAAATTTCCGATGACCTCGTCTCTATCGATAACGCCATGAAGTGGGGATTTGGTTGGGAAATGGGACCGTTCGAATTGTGGGACGCCCAAGGTGGCGAGCGCATCGCTGAAGGATGGGCAAAAGAGAATCGGCCCATGCCGCCCCTCTTGGAAAAATTGCGCGCCACGGGCGGCACATCCTTTTACCGTCAGCAGGAAGGAATCACCACGTGGTTCGACGGAGCATCCGCCGGATATCGCCCGCTGCCGGAGAGGCCGGGGGTCGTCATTCTGCCCTCCCTCAAAGCGCGCAAAAAGGAAATGAAGAAGAACCCCGGTGCGAGCCTGGTCGATCTGGGTGACGGTGTGCTGTGCCTGGAATTTCACTCCAAGATGAATGCCATTGGTGGCGACACCGTGCAGATGGTGCACGCCGGGCTGAAGGCCCTCGGTGAAAATTTCGACGCCATGGTCATCGGCAATCAAGCGTCGAACTTTTGTGTGGGCGCCAACCTGATGCTGATCCTCACCGCGATTCAGGATGGCGATTGGGACGAGGTACACCACGCCGTGCGGGCTTTTCAAAATGCCAATATGGCTTTGAAGTACGCACCAAAACCAGTGGTGGCGGCGCCGTTCGGAATGACGCTGGGAGGCGGAACGGAAGTCTGTCTGCACACCACCCGCGTGCGTGCCGCGGCGGAGACCTACATGGGATTGGTGGAAGCAGGTGTTGGACTGATCCCCGCGGGCGGCGGCACGAAAGAGATGCTGCTGCGCGCACTGGATGGTGTACCGGCCGATCCCGAAGCCGATTCTTTCACGTATGTGAAGGAAGTGTTCCTGAACATCGGCATGGCCAAGGTCTCCACCAGCGCCGCGGAAGCGCGCCGTTTGCGTTATCTCTCCCCGCAGGATTCCATTAGCATGAATCGCGACCGGCTCATTTCGGACGCCAAACAAGTAGCCCTCGATTTGGTCCGCCTGGGATATCGCCCCGGGCAGCCGCGCCAGGATATTCGCGCCCTTGGCCAACCCGCCCTCGCCAAGATGAAGCTTGGGCTTCACCTCATGCGTCGCGCCGAGTACATCTCTGAATATGACGCGGTAGTTGGAACCCAGCTCGCCAAAGTGCTCTCCGGAGGCGGCGAATTCACTTCACCGCAGTTCGTGTCGGAACAATATTTGCTAGATTTGGAGCGGGAGGCTTTCCTCAGCCTTTGTGGGCAAAGGAAGACCCTCGAACGCATCCAGTTCACCTTGAAAAAAGGCGAACCGCTGAGGAACTGAGGGCATGGGTGATTAGTGATTCGTGATTGGTGATTTGCAATTGGCCAACCGGAAGGAGGCCGGTTGATGTTTTCTTTGGAACATGGGAGCGATGTAGCAAATCTAACCTGCGATTGTTGTGGCAAACCCTTTAAGAGCGTCTGCGGGTTCATCAAAAAGGACGACTGGGCTTACAGTGACACAGCACTTTGTATGGTCACGGCTTGCAATCGCCAATCACAAATCGCAAATCACCAATCGCAACTGACGTCTTAAATCGGGAGGAGAGCATGAGAGCAGCAGTCATAGTTTCCATTGCGCGTACTGCCGTCGGCAAGGCTCCGCGGGGCGCCTTGCGCACTACGCGACCGGATGACATGGCCGCGGCAGCGATCCGGGAAGTCCTGCGGCGTGTGCCATCCCTCGATCCCAGCGAAGTTGAGGACGTGATCCTGGGCTGCGCCATGCCGGAAGCCGAGCAAGGGAATAATGTGGCCCGCGTGGCGTCGCTGCGCGCGGGCCTTCCCGTGACGACCTCGGCAATGACTATCAATCGCTTCTGTTCCTCCGGACTCCAGGCGATGGCGATCGCTTGTGAACGCATCCTGGCGGGCTTCGCCGAGGTGGTCATTACGGGCGGTACCGAAACCATGAGCATGATCCCCATGGGGGGATATCATTTCTCTCCCAACCCTTACCTAATGGAACACTACCCCGATTCATATTTGAACATGGGGCTGACGGCGGAAAACCTGGCGGTGAAGTATCACATCACCAGGGAAGAACAGGATCAGTTTGCGTTTCGCAGCCACGAGCGGGCGATTGCCGCCATCGAGCAGGGGAGATTCCGGGAAGAAATAGTCCCCCTCGAGGTCATCGACGTCACCATGAACGGCGGGAGCAAACCTCAAACGCGAAAGGTGAGGTTCGAGACAGACGAAGGGCCGCGACGCGATACGTCGATGGGGGCGCTGGCCAATCTCAAGCCCGCATTTCACGCGCGCGGAACAGTGACGGCGGGCAATTCCTCGCAGATGAGCGATGGAGCAGCGGCTGCGGTGGTGATGTCGCTCGACCGGGCTAAGGCTTTAGGCCTCGGACCCCTGGCCCGGTTTATAAGCTTTGCGACGGCCGGCTGCCTGCCCGAGGAAATGGGCGTGGGACCCGTATACGCCATACCCAAAGCACTGAAACTGGCCGGGCTGAAGGCGCCAGATTTGGACGTGATTGAATTGAATGAGGCCTTTGCCGCGCAGGCCCTGTCGGTGATTAAGCTGGCAGATCTCGACTTGGATCGGACCAACGTAAACGGCGGGGCCATCGCCTTAGGCCATCCGCTGGGTTGCACGGGGGCGAAGCTGACAACCACCCTGCTTGGCGAGTTGAAGCGCCGCAACGGCCGCTATGGAATGGTGACCATGTGCGTGGGCGGCGGGATGGGCGCGGCAGGAATATTTGAAAACTTGCAATAATTGGAGACCGGGTCCGATGGCCTCTCTATCCCCATCCCCCCGAAGATCGAAGGCGCCGCACTCCCAGTCGAATCCCTACTTTATTGAATTATCACTTGAGATGATAGATTAAACAATTATCCCCATCCTATGAATGCTAGACGCCGCCATTTGGCGGGGTAAACCCGCCGCTACAACATCAAATTCACCCACTTCTGCCGCCCCTCAAATGCCGCCCGCACTTTCTCGATTTCGGCGAGGGGGTTTGATCTCGAGTTCCATCGAGTCGGAGGGTGGCACCGGCCCTCCTGCCGGTGGCGAAGGGGTGTAACCTGTCCCGAATTCCAGGGTCCGCGAGACATCGCAGCTAACAGCACTCCTCGCCCTGCAACGCTTTCTTCCCTTCCAGGCAGATGACGGGAACCGCCACCAGCGCGGCGGCGGGGTCGATCCAACGGATATGAAGCACCGCATTGATGACCAAGCCAACAAGGGTTATGCCGGCCAGGTAGGCACAGGTTGCGGACTGCACCGCGTCGGCGGTTAACGCCGCGTTGCGAGCCGTTTTTCCGGCTCTTCGCTTCGCCGAAGCGAGCGCGGGCATGACGGCGAGCGCGGCAAGGGTGACGCCCATGCCGATCAAACTTGTCTCGGGCCGCACATGCTGCCATAGCGCGAAGGCAGAGCTCAGCGTGATGACCGCAGCGAGTACGAAGAGAAGCATGCCCGCGAGCCTCGTGGCCCGACCAGTGCCCAGAGCAAGGCGTGGGACGAATTGCAGGAGCACCACGAGCGCCGACAAGAGTTCGAT
>Ga0187851_10005014_pt1 | contig 10669 bp, 6 predicted proteins | sample June2016WEW_6_10_FD_132997 | JGI IMG/M metagenome (GOLD analysis project Ga0187851, IMG submission 132997) | Peatland microbial communities from SPRUCE experiment site at the Marcell Experimental Forest, Minnesota, USA - June2016WEW_6_10 | ecosystem: Environmental > Terrestrial > Soil > Wetlands... | reverse complement strand
TCCATTGGTTCCGGGTATTCCGTTTGCTCCCGTTGGCCCGGCTGGTCCGGTCGCGCCCGTGGCTCCGGCTGGTCCGATTGGTCCGGTCGCTCCGGTTGCGCCCGCTGCTCCCGCTGGTCCGGTCGCGCCCTGCGGACCGGTCGCGCCGGTCAGGCCCGCAACTCCGCTTGGCCCCTGCGCTCCGGTTGCTCCGGTGGCGCCGGTCGCACCCGCCGCGCCCGCCGTAGCCAGCAGCCCCCAGTACGTTGGACTGACGTCCGGTTCGCGCCCCACATTCGTCTGTAGCGCAATGTAGCTGGAGCCGCCGTAGCCGACCGCATCGCCCACCGAGTATGAGCTGCCGATCAGCCACCCGCCGGGGATGAAGGTCACCGGAGGCCCGGTCGCTCCGGTCGCTCCCGTCGGCCCGGCAGGCCCGGTCGCGCCAGCCGCGCCGTTTGTCCCCGCCGCACCGGGCACTCCCTGCAACCCCTGCGCCCCCGCCTGCGCGAGCAACGACCAGACCGCCGGATAGTTGTCCGGCTCGTTCGACGAGTTGCCCTGCGTGGCGATGTAGGTCGAGCCGCCGTAGCTCACCGCATCGTTGGCCGCGTAGCCTGCGACGTTCGACCACGCGCCTTTGAAGGTCATCCCCGGCGGCCCGGTCGGGCCAGTCGGCCCCAGTGCTCCGGTCAGTCCAGTCGGTCCGGCTGGCCCGGTTGCGCCCGTCGCTCCGGTTGCACCCGTTGGTCCGGTCGCTCCGGTCGCTCCATCCTGTGCGAAGAGCGCCCACCATGTCGGACTCTGGTCCGGCGTATTCCCGTTATTGCTCGCCTGTAGCGAGACGTAGTCCGCGCCGTTATAGCGGACCCCGTCGGCCAGCGCGTAGTTCGTCACCGACGAGTAGTTTCCCTGAAACGAGAGCCCGACCGGCCCGGCTGGCCCCTGTGGCCCCATCGGGCCGCTCAACCCCTGCGCGCCGGTTGCTCCGGTCGGGCCCTGCGCGCCCGCCTGCCCTGCAATCCCCTGATCTCCCTGATTCCCCTTCTCGCCGGGAGGCCCAACGCTTCCCGGCGGTCCCTGCGGCCCTGCTGCTCCGGTCGCGCCCGTCGCGCCCGTCGGCCCGGCTGGCCCCTGTGCTGTCAGCACTCCCCACTGCTGCGGGCTGAGGCTTGGCGTATTGCCGTGGTTACTGGCGATCAGCGATGTATAGCTCGCCCCCTGCCACACCACCACGTCGCCCAGCGCATAGTTCGTCACCGAGCTGTAGCTCCCCTGATAGACGAATCCCGGAGGCCCCTGCGGCCCCTGTGCTCCGATCTGCGCCGACGCCAGCAGCCCCCAATCCGCCGAACTGAGCGGCGGTGTGTTCCCATGGTTCCCCGCGATCAGCGAAATATACGCCGATCCCTGATACTCCACCACATCGCTCAGTCCGTAGTTCGACGTTGAAGCGTATGCCCCTTGAAATCCCAGCCCGGGAACTCCCTGAGGCCCTTGTGGCCCCGCCGGTCCCTGCGGCCCCGCCGGTCCGATCCCCGTTCCGCCCTCGGCCAGCAGCCCCCACTGGACCGGACTCAGCGCCGGCGTGTTGCCATGGTTCGACGCGATCAGCGAGATGTAGCTCGACGCTCCATACAGCACAATATCGTTCAGAGCGTAGTTGGTCGTCGACGCATACACCCCCTGATACGACACCGCAACGGTTGGCGATCCGCTGCTGCCGCCCGTGCCTGCCCCCGCCGCAGCCAGCAACCCCCAATCGGCGGGGCTCAACCCAGGTGTGTTGCCATGGTTCCCCGCAATCAGCGAGACGTAGCTCGATCCCTGAAACACCACCACATCGCCCAGCGCGTAGTTCATCGTCGAAGCGTACGTCCCCTGGTAGTCCCACCCTGTGCCATTGCCCGCGGGTCCCGCCGGTCCCTGTGGTCCAGTCGCCCCTGTAGCTCCCGCCGACCCTTGCGGCCCGGTCGCCCCCGTAGCTCCAGTCGGCCCCGCATCCACCAGCTCCACATCCAGCGTTGGTGCGTGGGCCGTCAGGTCGTTCTCCTTGCTGTCGAACTGCACCATCGCGGTCCCGGCCGAGAGAGCCAGTCCATAGTTCGTCGCGGGCGAGCTGATCCACCCCTGCACCAACGACGTCACATCCACCGCGACGAACGCCCCGGCCTGGCCCACCGAAAAGACCCCGGCCGCGCTGCCGATCGCAGGCTCGGTCGCATAGGTCACGCTGTACTCGCCCCAGGCCCCGGTGATCGGCGCAAAGGTCACCAGCCCCGGCGTGGTCACCCGGTTGCAGTAGAGCCGCAGCACGGCGCGCGACACCTTCCCTGCCGTCGTCCCCGGCGGCAACAGCGACAGGTCGAACTGCAGCAGCGTGGTATAGCCCCCGCCCACGTCCAGATTGGAGATTGCCCCGCTATTCGCCGTGGGCAGCGCGCTGTTCACATGCGCATCGGCCACCAGCGCCACTTCAGCGCCCCAGGCCTGCGCCCCTGCCGGCCACAACAACATAGAGCACAACAAAATCACCCGCACCACCACCGGGCCCCCGCCCGCCCGCGGAGCCACTCTCAAACCACGATCAATTCCCCCTCCGTTCCCCCTGCCCATTCCGGCTCCAGGCTACTCCGGTTGCATGGCCGCACTATCCAGCCGGTTCCAGGACCGGCCGGGGAGCTACGCAACGGTTTCAACGTTCCCTACTCGACGATTCACGCTGCCACGGGTCGCGTGCCTAGGATGCGACCTCGTGGAGCAAGACAGACTTGGAACTGTACCGTTTTAGGACACCCCGGCATGAATAGCAAGCCCTTTCGTCTCGACTCCCCTCTTTGCCGCTCCATCTTCCCAACGAATGCGAACGGCCCCCTCCATTTCCTTTCTCGCCCGGCATCTCATAGACTGCAATGGCCGGCCCAATCCGCGCGGAGAACCTCAGACCATGTCCCAGCAAGCCCCCAACCAGCCCGGAACCCTCCCCACGCTCGACTCTCTGGTCGACATTCCCCGCCTCGTCACCGCCTTCTACTCGCTCCACCCCGACCCTGAAGTTCCCGCCCAGCGCGTGGCCTTCGGGACCTCCGGCCATCGTGGAAGCGCCTTCACCGCCTCCTTCAACGACGACCATATCGCCGCCATCGCGCAGGCCATCGCCGACTACCGCCGGGCAAACAAGATCACCGGCCCACTCTTCCTCGCCAAGGACACCCACGCCCTCTCCGAGCCGGCCTTCACCACCGCGCTCGAAGTCCTCGCCGCCAACGCCATCGAGGTCTTCGTCGACGACCAGCTCGCCTACACGCCCACCCCCACGCTCTCCCACGCCATCCTGACGTATAACGCGAAGCTCAATGGCGGCAAGACGCCCTCCCAAAAAGTTCTTGCGAGCGCAGCCAGCGATGGCTCCCGGCAGTGGGCCGACGGCATTGTGATTACCCCCTCGCACAACCCACCCGACGAGGGCGGCTTCAAGTACAACCCGCCCAACGGCGGCCCCGCCGACACCACCATCACGCGGTGGATCGAGGACCGCGCCAACGACCTCATCTCCAAAAAACTCGCCGGAGTGAAACGCATCCCCTACACCGGCGCGCTAGCCGCGGGGACGACGCATCGCCATGACTACATCACGGCGTATGTCAACGACCTGGGCAACGTGATCGACTTTGCACCACTGGCCGGGACCACGCTGAAGCTGGCGGTCGACCCACTGGGCGGGGCCGGAGTCTACTACTGGCCGCGCATCGCGGAGAAGTACAAGCTGGGGTTGGAGATTCTCAACCCCTACGTCGACGCGACCTTCCGCTTCATGACGCTGGACTGGGACGGCCGCATCCGCATGGACTGCTCCAGCCCGTTTGCCATGGCGTCGATGATCGCGAATAAAGACAAATTCGACGTGGCGTGGGCCTGCGACACCGACCACGACCGTCACGGCATCGTCATCCGCAGCGCCGGACTGCTCAATCCGAACCACTACCTCGCGGTGGCCATCCAATACCTCTTCACGCACAGGCCGGGTTGGAAAGAAAACGTCGGGATTGGCAAGACGCTGGTGTCGTCGTCCATCATTGATCGCGTAGCCAAGGGCCTAGGTCGCCCCATGCTCGAAGTCCCGGTAGGTTTCAAGTGGTTTGTAGACGGCTTGATCGACGGCAGCCTCGGCTTCGTTGGCGAAGAGAGCGCCGGGGCCAGCTTCCTCCGCCGCGACGGGGCCGTTTGGACGACGGACAAGGACGGCCTCATCATGGGCCTGCTTGCCGCGGAAATGACGGCGGTGACAGGAAAAGACCCCGGCCTGCTCTACAACGAGCTGACGGCGAAGTACGGCAATCCAATCTACCAGCGCATCGACGCCGAGGCCACGCCGGAGCAGAAGGCCAAGCTGGCCAAGCTCTCCGCCGCGCAGGTTACGGCGAAGATGCTCGCAGGAGAAGCTATTACGTCGATCCTCACCGAAGCTCCCGGCAACCACGCGGCCATCGGCGGACTGAAGGTGACGACCGAAAACGGCTGGTTCGCCGCGCGGCCCTCCGGCACCGAAGACGTCTACAAGATCTACGCCGAGAGCTTCAACGGCCAGGAGCATCTGAGCCAGATACAAGCAGAAGCGAAGGCGTTGGTGACACTCGCGATTGGTTCCTAATCATTGAGGAATTCTTCGAAATGTCGATCGAACGCAGGAAACCGCGCCCAATTATCGAAACGAGTATCAAGGGCGAGCAAGTATGCGGGAGCAACAGGACGCTTTTCCCTGGCGACCTTACGGTAATCAGCGTAGGCAGTTATCGCACCGATCAACACTGAAACAGCTATCCGCTTAACTTGGAAGGGATCATCAGCGTTAGGTAGTACGGAATAAGCACCTAGGGCTGTGGGAACTCCAACTGTCAACAGTGACCCAATGTCATCCTTACCCAAAAAACCTTGAGACTTCCGCAACTCCTCTTTTGTGGAGAGCAACTTCTTGCGAAAATCTTCTATTACTATTTGCGCGTGAGCCTTATCTTGAATACTTCTTAATTGTGCGATAAAGGTCTCTAGCGTTGAACGAAATACAGCCTTCTCGTCACTCGTTTTTGCGACAATGTCGATCACCTTTTTCATCGGGACATTCTCAAGATTTGTTGGCATGATCCCACCAAGAATTAACGAACTGTAAAACCCCTGAGCATCTGTGTCGTACATCAATTCTTCAAAATTCCCTTTTTCTGAGAAGTATGCAGCTACCGAAAACGCCTCTGGATCTTCCGTTCCTCGATCCAGTTTTCGGCGTTTCGCAATTTGCGCTGATAGAAAGAACATATATCCACGAACGATTTCGCGAGGCAAATCTATCCAGCCATCGTCAGAGACACTGCTCGAATACTGTTCGAGTAATGGATAGAGACTCGCATCAATCTTGCCGATATGGAGTAGCTCGCTGGGCTCAGCAACTAAACCAGCCGGTGTGAATGGCAGGGATTCTAAGAAATTCATGAAATTGCTTTGTAGTCCGAGTAAATCATGATTGTTCACGCTGATCGGTCGTAGGAGGCCAGCGTCAACAGCATGCTTCGTCTCGTCGTTATCGCGCGGAGCGTACCCATTCGGAACAATGCGATAAACACAATTCCAAAGTAGTAATGCGCGTTTAAGCCACTCCTCGTTACGAATCTCGATATGCGGGAAATAAAGGACGGAATCAGGCACAGATTCATATTACATGCAATGATTTTGCAATCAAGTGCCTCCTCATCTCGCCGTTGTCTCATGCGATGAGCCAGCGAATCGCACGGCACTTACCGTACGCGCCAGATCCATACCATGCCGCCCATGATGGTGCGGCCCTGCATGGGGACGCCGACGATCTCGGTGTAGCCGGTGTTGCTCAGATTGAGCAGGCGGAGGTAGGGCCGGATGCTGCCGGTGTTGCGCGCGAGGCTGACGTCCCACAGCGGATAGGCCGTCTGTGTGGTCTTCTGCACCACGTTGACCTGGGTGTGCGCGGAAACCTGCTTCCCCCAGGCTCCGGGAAACTGGCCCGTCCAGCCGAAGACCGCGTTCTGGGCGGCGTAGTTGAAGGCGTACTCCGAGAGATAGTTGGGCGGGAGATTGCCGGAGTGGGCCGCGGTATAGCTGAGATCGAGCTGCTGGGTCGCGTTGAGACGCATGCGCACGCTGGCCTCCGCGCCGCTGATGTCCAGCGTGGGCACGTTGAGGGCCTTCCACGGCTCGCCTGGGGTGAGCGGCAACTGCTTGGAGTAGTCGATGGCGTTGGTCTCTTGCAGGCGGAAGCCGACCGCCGTGAGCGTGAGCCGGCCGTTGGCGGGCTTCCAGTCGAGGCCGCCTTCGTAGCTCCAGCTCGACTCCGGCTTCAGCGACGGATTGCCCACCGTGGCCGGGTCGGAATAATAGAGATCGGTGTAGGTGGGCAGGCGGAATCCATGCCCCGCCGATCCGCGCAGGCGCACCGTCTTCGTTAGCGTAAACGCCGCGGCCGCGCTCGGCGAGAAGACCGAATCGCCGCCCGACAAAACCTCCTCGCGCGCGCCCAGCGAGAGCGAGAACCGCCGCAGCGAACGCAGGCTCAGGTTGGCGTAGCCCGCGCCCTGGTTGCGCGCGTGGACGCCGAGCGCGTTGCTGCGCACTCCGCCGGAGAAGTTGAAGCTGTGGATCGAGTCGCCCGACTCCTCCAGCCCATAGGCCAGCGTCGTGTTGCGGCCCAGCTCGTCGGCCCGCCGCAGCGCACCCTCGTAGCTGGTGGTCGCGTGGTTGTTCTCGTAGATCGCGGGAAGGCCTTGCAGCAGCACAAACATATCGCTGTGCCGCCGGTAACCGAAGCTGGCCGCCGTCTGCTTGCCCAACGGCTGCTGTATGCTGGCCAGCCAACCCTTGGTCCGCTCCCATGAGTTGTACGGGCCATAGAACTGGTTTGCTCCATAGGGACGGTCGCTGGTGGCCAGCAGAACGTCGGTCGTGCCCGGCCGGGTCTTCATCCAACTCTCGCTGGCCAGCGCGTTGCTGCTGTAATTTCTGTCGGCAATAAATCCGTCGGATGTATCGCGGCTGCCGGTCAACTGCTCGGCAAATGGGCCAGCAGAATACGCCGCGCGAAGATGCTCCTCCAGCGAGCCGTAGTTTCCCGCGCCCGAGCGCGCCACTACGCTCAACCCTGCGCCCGGCGCGCCGGTTAGCAGGTTCACCGCGCCGCCGATCGCATCCGAACCGTAGAACGTCGAACCCGAACCATGCAGCACGTCCACGCGCGCGATGGCGTCCAGCGGCACGGGAATGTCCAGGTTCAGGTGGCCTGTCTCGGGATCGTCCACGCGCAGTCCGTTGACCAGAACCAGCGACTGCTCGAAGGTCGTCCCGCGAATCGCGAGGTCGGCCTGCACGCCCTCGCCCGCGCGCGCCTGTAGGTTCAGCGATGGGTCGGTGCGCAGCAGGTCCACCACGCTGTCCGTCCCCACCGGCGCCTCCCGCGGCAGGATCACATTCACGGAGCGATTGCTCTCAGCCAGCGGCAGCGGCTCCGCGGTCGTTGTCACCTGCACGCTCTGCTGCACGCTGATTGGACCCTGAGGCTGGGCAACCGCCGGCCCCGCGTCCGAAGAACTCTGCTGGCAGACGCCCCATCGCGCGCTGAGCAGGCAGAATAAGAGCGCAACAACAATTATTTTCATAACCCGATCATCGGACAATGCAAGGCGCATCACAACGATACTTTTGTCTTGCCATAAATAATTGATCGAGTAAACTACATAGAACGGATTATGCGCATTGAAGCCTTCCTTCGCGAGAGTCCCATGTTCACGGTGAAGCGTGCGGCACGCCACTTCGACCGCATCGCAGCCGAAGCCTTCTCTGCAGACGATCTTGGATTCATGGAGGGCCTGCTGCTGGCGGCGATCTTCTTCGAGGCCCCCCGTTCCATTAAGCCCTCCCTGCTGGCCGAAACCTTCGCCACAACGCGCGGCAACGTCAGCCACGCCATCTCATCGCTGGAGGCGAAGGGACTGGTGCAGCGCAGGATCGATCCCTCCGACGCCCGCGGCTACTTGCTCGCCCTCAAGCCCGCAGGCAAAAAGTCCGCGCTGCGCGTGATTGCCGCCTTCGACAGGATGCAGCAGAAGTTTGAGCAAAAAGTTGGCAAAGCCGCGCTGAAGAATTCTCTCGATGTAATTCGCGCGCTGGAATCCTGCCATCGTCCATAGGGCCACGACCAAGCGGAATCCAAGTAGAATGGGCCTGTGAGTACATCCTTCGCGTCTCTCTCCGCAGTCCGCCGCAAGATCGAGGGCCGCGAACGCATCTCGCCCGCAGACGCCCTCCTGCTCTGGCGCGAGGCCACGGACGAAGAGATGCGCTCGCTCGCCTCGCTGGTGCGCGCGCGCTTTCACGCGCCCAACGCCTGCACCTATCTGCTGATGCGCATCATCAACACGACGAACGTGTGCGTGGCGCAGTGCGACTACTGCGCCTTCTACACGCTGCCCGGCCAGGCGGGCGGATACGTCCTCAGCCAGGAGCAGGTCTTCGCCAAGATCGACGAACTTCTCACCCTCGGCGGCGACCTGGTCGGCTTCAACGGAGGCTTCAACCCGCAGCTCTCGCTCGACTACTACTGCAATCTGGTCCGCGCCATCCGCGCCCGCTACGGCGACCGCATCGAGCTCTACGCCTTCACCATCGCGGAGTTCCTCTACCTCGCCGACCACGCCTCGCTCCCCTACGCGGCCACAGCCGAGCGTCTCAAGCAGGCAGGAGTCCGCTGGATCACCGGCGGCGGCTCGGAGATCTTGACCGAGGACTTTCGCCTCCGCCACAGCAAGTTCAAGTACACCGTGGCGCAGTTCTTCGCGGCGCAGGCAGCCATCGTTGCCGCCGGACTGCGGACTACGGCCACCATGGTAATCGGCTTCGACGAGACCATCGAGGAGCGCATCGAGCACCTCGACCGCACGCGACGCTTTCAGGACGAGACCGGCGCGCAGGAGAGCTTCCTCTGCTGGAACTTCAAGCCGTACTCAACTCCCCTCGGCGACAAGCTCGGTAACATCGAGATCACGCCAGCCGAATATTTGCGCCATCTCGCGTTGAGCCGCATTTACCTGGACAACATCCCGCGCATTCGCACATCCGTCCTCACCCAGAACGAGCGCGCGCTGGAGGGCCTGCTCTACGGCGCGGACGACTTCGACATCCCCATTGAGGACGAGGTGACCCAGAAGGCCGGCGCAACCATCAACCTCAACTTCGACCGGATTCTGGATGTGGCGCGCAGCCTCGGATTCGAGCCGGCCTATCGCCATGTGGCGCTGGACCGCTCGGCAAATGCTATTTAGCGAGGTCCCAATTATTTGCTGGGCAGAGCGTAGATCACCTCGCCCGGACGCGTGTAGTGCAGCTCTTCGCGCGCCTGATGTTCGATCGCATTGGGATCGCTCTGGAGCCGGTTCACGTGTGCTGTCAACAGGTCGTTCTCCTGTTGCAGCTCCAGCATCTGCTGGTCCAGCAGTTGGGTCTCATGCCGCTTCTGCTCATACACCGTCAACCCATTCGCACCGCAGACGACGTGATACGCCACGGCCAGCGCCAGCGCCGCGGCAGCCACGGTCGCCAGCTTGCGCCGCTCCATCGAGAGCCGCCCGCAGAGCGCGCGCAAAGACGCAAAATGTCGTCGCCTGGCCGAAATCGGTGGGTTGCCTTCCATCGTTCCAGTTGATGAGGCGCAGCCGTTCCAGTCAAGACCAGACTCCGCACCGCGCGCGGCAGGAACCAAGTTCGTACACATGCGCCTCTCATCGAATCAATTTTGAAACCGAATCTCATTGGCACCAATCTCGCGCAAACTGAATCGTTTTCGTGCAAATCAATTGGACCGCGAATCAAGTGCCAACGGGTTCCACATCTGCTTTCGCACCAACGGCGCACAATCCCGCGCCGCTTGGTATTCTTGAGGTGTCTGATTTCATCTCTCCCCCCATCCACTGAACCACTCTGCCGAAGGAACAGCCAACGCATGACAGACACTCCCGCAGCCATCCAGGAAATCAAGATCGCCCACAGCCCAGACTCCGACGACGCCTTCATGTTCTACGGCCTGGCCACCAACAAGGTGCGCGTTCCCGGCTTCAAGTTCACCCACACTCTGACCGACATCGAGACGCTGAACCAGCGCGCCATCCACGACCCCTTTTACGATGTCACGGCCATCAGCTTCCACGCCTATCCATATCTTCAGGAGACCTACACCCTGATGGCCTGCGGCGGCTCGGTGGGCGAGGGATACGGCCCCATGGTGGTCTCACCGCGCAAGCTCTCGCACGACGACCTGAAGAAGACGCGCATCGCCGTCCCCGGCACCCTTACCACCGCCTATCTCACGCTCAAGCTCTTCTGCCCCGAGGTGGAGACCGTCACCCTCCCCTTCGACAAGATCATCCCCGCGGTCGTCGCCGGCGAGTTCGACGCCGGCCTCATCATCCACGAGGGCCAGCTCACCTACGGCAACAACGGCCTGGTCAAGGCGCTCGACCTCGGCGTCTGGTGGCGCGAGCAGACCGGCCTGCCGCTGCCCCTGGGAGGCAACGCCATCCGCCGCGCATTGGGCAAAGACGCAATGCGGATTACGACCAACGCGCTGCGCGAAAGCATCCAGCACGCGCTCGACCACCGCGACGAGGCGCTCGCCTACGCC
>Ga0187851_10005012_pt1 | contig 10676 bp, 5 predicted proteins | sample June2016WEW_6_10_FD_132997 | JGI IMG/M metagenome (GOLD analysis project Ga0187851, IMG submission 132997) | Peatland microbial communities from SPRUCE experiment site at the Marcell Experimental Forest, Minnesota, USA - June2016WEW_6_10 | ecosystem: Environmental > Terrestrial > Soil > Wetlands... | reverse complement strand
CCGCCAGCTGCGATTCGGGAACATCGCCGCCCAGTTGCTGCTCCAGCGCCGTCAACAATTCCACCCGTTGCATGGAATCAAGGCCCAGATCGAGCTCAAGATTCTGTGCAGGAACAATCGCGCCGGGGGTTTGGTTGCGCGCCGATTCTTGCACGACGGTCAGCGCCCGCTTCACTTCCTCGCGCTCCAGCCACAATTTCTCGTCGTCGGTAAGCATCGGCAGCGGCTGCTCCGCGCCGCTTTCGGAGGCGCCTTGCTTTTGCTGCAACTCCCGAACTTTTTTCTCGATCTGGAAACGCTTCAACTTGCGCGTCGTGGTGCGCGGGAGTTCCTCCTGCCAGATGTCATAACTACCCAGACGTTTGCTGGACGCGATCTTGTGCGAGAGCGCTTCAATGTCGATGCGAATCACTTCTTTGGCATTCACGATCTTGCGCTCCCGCATCCGTTCAAAGTCGGGCACCACCACGGCATGGAGCCGTTCCGAAGTCGGATCTCCCGGTCGCGCTTCCAGCGCCATCACGCAAATTTCCTTTACGTAAGGCGCGTGCAGGTAATGGGCTTCGACCTCCTCGGGATAGACGTTTTTTCCGTTGGCGAGGACGATGACCTCCTTGCGCCGGCCAGTAATAAAGAGATTGCCGCCGGAATCGAAGTAGCCGAGATCGCCGGTGTAGAACCAGCCGTCGCGCAGCACCTCGGCCGTGGCCTGCGGCCGATTCCAATAGCCCTTCATGACGATGGCTCCGCGCAACGCAATCTCACCTGCGGGCGGCGCGCCTTCGGCCACCGGCTGCGGATCCACAATTTTGGCTTCGACCCCGGGGAAAGGAAGCCCGACGGAGCCAAAGACAATCGCGCGACCCGGAGGATTCATGAATGCGCCGCCGCTGGTTTCGGTCAAGCCGTAGGCGTTCAGAACGTCGATGCCGAAAGAATAAAAGTCGCGGGCAATGGCCGGATCGAATCGCGAGCCGCCCGTTACGAGGTAACGCATGCGAGCGCCAAAAGTGGCGTGGATCTTGCCAAAGAAAACTTTGCCGGCGTTGACTCCAACTCGGCGCAGCGCGCGGTTGAGCGCCATCAAGATGCGCACCAGCCGCAGCGTGAATGCTCCCCGTTTATTCAGCTCCTTGAAAATGCGCTCGTGGATCAAGTAGAAAAACTGGGGCACAACGCAGAAAGTAGTGATGTTGCGTTCCTGCAGAGCGCGCAGCAATTCGGTCGTGTTCAGGGTTTCCAGGTAGACCACGCGCGCGCCGTTGAATAGAGGCAGAAAAAGATTCGCCATCTGCGCCAGCACGTGGAACATCGGAAGAATTCCCAGTAGCGCATCGGTGGAATCGATCTTGACTACGGCGAGCACCGAATTGGCCTCGCCGACCAGGTTGGCATGGGTGAGCATGACGCCCTTCGGGTCAGCCGTCGTGCCCGACGTATAGAGCAGTGCCGCCACGTCGCTCTCGGCGGGGACGACGGCCTGATAGCCAGCGGGTCCGGCCGCAAGAATCGAGTCGAGGTCAGAAGCGAGGGTGCCCCACTCATCTCGTTCAGTGCTATGAGTGGGATTCGCAGTGCTCTGGGTCGCGGTGCCAGGGCTCGCCGCAGCCAGTTCGGTCATCGCCGAAGTCATCACTAATCCGATGCCCAGCTCGTCGACCGCCTCCCGCGCCACCGCATGATGTTTGGCATCGCAGAACAACAGAGAAGCGCCGCTGTCGATCAGTAGCTTCTTCACCTGGTCGGCATGGAAAGCCGTATCGAGCGGAACCGCGGTTCGACCGGCAGCGATGATTCCTAAATATGCGGCCACCCAGCGCGGATGATTGGCCGCCAGAATCGCCACGCGAGCGTCGCGTGGAACGCGCGTCGAAAGCCAGTTCGCCACGCTCTCTGACATGCGGGTCAATTCCGCAAAGGTGACGCGCTCGACGCTGTGCTCGCGCTGAATCTCGAGCGCTATATTGTCTGGGAACTTCCGGGCCGATTCCTGGAACTGTTGATAGAAGGTGGGCATAGTCCGCAGAAAATCTTACAGGAAATCGAAGCGCGTGGCCGGTTAAGTAGCGGCGGCGGGCGGAAATAGGCTGGGAAACCGAGGGACTGGGGAACCTGCTCCGCGCTGTGGAAGGCCTGCACGAACGCTTGACGCCGCTGTTTAGAAAATAGCGCGGCGCGAAGTGCAAGAGTGGTGCCCGGAGACGGAATCGAACCGTCACGGAGCTTTCGCCCCTCGGGATTTTAAGTCCCGTGCGTCTGCCAGTTTCGCCATCCGGGCCGTTTGCATTGTATCGCTTTGCGTCCTCCTCTTAATTATCTCCATTATCTCCCGCGCGGCAGAAAGCGCGACTTTGCCCCCCACATCCGTGGGGGTTTCAGTCCAGTCTCAGTGGGATAGATTTGGCAAACAAGTGCAGAACGTTGTATGGCAAATAAGTGCAAAACATTGCCTCTTAAACAGGAGGAGACAATTACGCGGGACTGGTGATATAAACGAAAGCTCATAGAAAGTAGCGGTTGCGGTTGCGCTTCCCCGGCGCTCTTTTCGGTGCGATAACTGCTGTTTCCCCAGACAAGGTCTAGTACGCAATTTCTAATTGGGAGTAATCATGATTCCCGTCTATAGTCCCGCGACCGTAAGGATGGGAAGGATTTCCCCTTCGCACAACCGTCTTCTCGCGATGACGCTCTTTGGCATGGTGCTAGTTTCTGTCTGCTCCGGGCAGGTTGCGATTCCGACCAGCCGCACGGACAACACCCGGTCTGGCGCCAACACTAACGAAACCTTGCTGACGCCCGCCAACGTGAACAAGAACCAGTTCGGAGCTTTATTCAGCTACCCAATTGACTATCTGGCATTGGCGCAACCGCTATACATTCCGAACGTGATCATCCAGGGACAGTCTCACAATGTCGTCTACGTTGCGACCATGGCCGATTCGGTTTATGCCTTTGACGCTGACACCGGCGTCGGGTTGAATGGGAATCCGTATTTGTGGTGGGTGAATTTCACAGATCCTGCTAATGGAATCACCACGGCCAGCCCTCCGTACCTGCCGTGCTCGGGTATCAAACGAGGGAGCGTCGGTTTCAATCAGGAGGGAATCGCGGGTACCCCGGTCATCGACACCACAACGGGTGTGTTGTACGTGATTGCCAAGACGATGCAAAACGTCAACGGCACGGTAACGGTTTACCACCACCTGCATGCGCTCGACATCACTAGCGGGGCGGAAATGTATGGTGGGCCGGTTCAGATTACCGCCCAGACCGTTTACGACGGAAACACCATCAACTTCTGGAGCCTGCACGAGTTGAATCGGCCGGGTCTGCTGCTTCTTAACGGCGTAGTCTACGCCGGTTTTGGCTCGAACTCATGTAATGACAATGATTATGGATGGCTGCTGGCTTATGACGAAACCACTCTGCAGCAGGTGGGTTCGTTCAACACTTCGGCGGATAAGGGCCTGGCTTCGATCTGGCAGACTGGCAACGGAATCGCCGCGGATGAGAATGGCAACATCTTCGTCGTGACTGCGGAAAGCACCGACTACACCGTGCCCCAGGGCGGGGTGAGTTACTGCAACAGCGTGCTGGAGTTAACCAACACCCCCGGTCAACAGAATTCGTTGGCGCTGGAGGACTATTTCACTCCGGACAACGTAGCCTACCTGAACTCTCACGATCTGGACCTGAGCGCCGGTGGGCCGGTGGTTCTGCCCGATCAGACCGGTCCGGCCACTCACCTTGTGGTTGCGGGAGGCAAGACGGGCACCGTCTTTGTTCTCAATCGCGACGACATGGGGGAGTACACCAGCAACGACGGCCAACTGTCGGCGCCACCGGGAGGGACGGGCGGACAGGAGCTGGATGGAGAGGTCGGCCACTTGTTCGACTCTCCCGCGTATTGGAACGGAATGCTCTATTACGCCGGCGATGACGACGAAATTAAGGCTTTTGCGCTGACCGGCACCTATCCGCCACTGTCGCCGGCAGCGGTCATGGCCACGTCGCGCACCTACGTAGGCAGTCATTCCCCGTCGATTTCGGCGAATGGGAATAGCGACGGCATTGTTTGGGTGATGAGCGGCGGTGGTCTCTATGCATTCAACGCGACCAATCTGGACGATGAGCTTTACAACTCCAACCAGAACAAGGCCCGCGACGGGTTGCCCGCGACTGCGCACTTCGCCACCCAAACCATCGCCAACGGCAAGGTTTACATTGCTACCCAAACCACCCTGTCGGTATACGGGCTCTTGCAGGCTCTGACGCCGGTCGGCGGCGCGAATCAGACGGCTCCCATACTAACGACGCTCCCTGCGCCCATTCAGGTACAAGTCGTTAATCCGTACACAGGGGTTGGAATTCCGAATGTGAGCGTGACCTTCAGCGACGGCGGCGAGGGCGGCACTTTCAATCCGCCCAACGCAACGTCCGATGCTAACGGGAACGTGTCGACCAGCTACACTTTTTCTAAAATCGCGGGCGCTTACGCACTCACGGCCAGTTCTGCGTCGGCCACGAGTTCGCCCATTCCGGAAACGGCCACCCCGGGACCGGCGACACAAATGTTCACTCGTATGGGAAATAAGCAGTCGGGGCAGGCGGGATCCATTCTTCCTACCCAGCTGAGTGTCCTTATCGAGGACGCCTATAAAAACAGCGTGCCCGGGATTACGGTAACTTACGTGGATAAGAGCGGATTGGGCACGCTGAATCCGAGCGTTACGGTGACCAACAGCAGTGGATTGGCGCCGGTCAGTTACCAACTCCCAAACTCCGACGGAAAGTACAAAATCTCAGCCAGTGCGTCGGCATCGCAATGCTCCACGTGCAAGACGCAAACATTCTCGGAGACCGCCACCGGCGATGCTCCCGCAAGCGTGGTCGTGGTTTCCGGAAACAACCAGTCAGCGCCGGTAAATACGGCATTGCCGCAGCCCCTAGTGGTACAGGTTAACGATCAAGGTGGAAACCCAATTGCGGGAGTCTCGGTCACATTCTCGGCGCCCTCAGGCACTCTGAGCAGCGCCTCGGTGACTACGAACGGGAGTGGACAAGCTTCAGTCAACTACACGACGGGGGGTTCGGCTGGCACGGTTACCATTACGGCTGCCGTGAACGCGCTCAACACGCAGTTCACGGTGAATGTAACCGACTGACGACCGGGTATCATCACTGCTAAATGGCTGGCTGCCGGCAACGAAGCTGGTCGAGCGGAGGCGTCCTCAGCCCCTAAAGGGGCATCTGATTTTCGAGCATCCGCGGCATCGCTGAAGCGATGCCCTGATCCCAACCACCAATGCTGTTTGTCTCCACGGCTCCGAGCGGCGGACGACCCGACAGTACTGTCGCCGTGAAGTTGACGGAATTCAATCCGGGCCTTGAGGTGTCCTGCAGTCACCGCGACTGGCGCCGGGTTCAGACTAGTAGTGCAATAACGTTCACATTGACGCGAGACGAAATTGATGGGACACTGACATCCATTTGTCGGGGTCAAAAAAAGATCCCAATTTAGGGGAGCATCCAGATGAAGAAGAAAAAGACTTCGCCGTTACTGCCTCTTGGCAAGGCTGTTTTTGCGTTGAGCGCCTTCCTGATCGCGGCCCTGTCTTCGGCCCGCGCCGACGAACCATGTAAGTTGGCGACACTTACGGGACCCTACGTGTTCACCACTCTCGGCCAGGAAGCGGGAGGCTATGCGGCTACGTTTTTCGTGCTGACCAGCGACGGCAATGGGAATCTCTCAGGATCGGGCACGGAGAGTCTGAATGGGACGATTATTTCCAATGTCACCGCGACCGGAACTTATACTGCGGATTATAGTTGCGAGTTTACTGCGACCACGACAGACGAGCTGGGCAATGTCCGCGACTTGGCGGGAACGATCATTCAGAAAGGGGGGCGAATCGACGGGATCTCTACCGGCCCTGGGACGGACTTTCAGTTCACCGCCTTCCTGCAGCATCGCGATGTCTGCACGGTGTCCAGCGGCGCAGGTTACATTGTGTCTGACATTCGGAGCGCGCTCACGCCATATGGTTCCTCAACCGCCGCCGAACAGTGGAACATCAGTAAGAAAGGGACCGGCACCGGCAATTGGGTGGCAAACTACGGCGGAACAATCGCCCAGGGCACAGCCACCGCGACTTTTAATACGAACGACGATTGCACCTACACCGAAGCCGTAACCAGGAGCGACGGAACCACTGCCAACTACTATGGAGCAAAAGGTTTGGACGGGTTTGACACTGTGATATGGCTGGCGATTGAAACCGATAACGGGTGGGCCAGCATCAGTACTATCACGCTTCTCTGCTCCTATTGGCCTCGTTGCTGATGCTTGAAAGGGTCCGGCGAGCCGGGCGCGCGTTTCCAGAACGAAAATTATTTGAGGAGTGTGTCGCATGCGCAAACATAAACCTTCGTGGCTCCGGGTTCACGAGAATCTTCTTCTTGGATTGGTGAGTCTGCTGCTCGCACTGGCGCCGTCAGCCGCCTATGCGGCTGGAGGAGCACCTCATTGTTCCGTGCCGGAGATTGACGGAGGCTTCGCAGTCACAGCTCTGGGCCAGCAAGCGGGAGGATATGCGGCTATGGTTTTCGTGATGACCGCCGACGGCAATGGAAATCTCTCGGGCACGGGCACGGAGAGTCTGAACGGGACGGTTTTTTCCAATGTCACCGTGACCGGAACCTATACCGCAAGTTATGGTTGCTTTTTTACTGCGGCGCTGACGGACTCGCTGGGCAATGTCAACAACTTCTCGGGCGTGATTGCTCAAAATGGATATGAACTGATCGGGCTCTCCGCCGATGCTGGGACGCAGATGCAGTTCACCGCCTACCGGCTGAAGTACACTCAATGCACTTTGGCCACGATTGCGATGAAGTATGGAGCGCAGGTGCAGAGCCCGCTCACGCCGTCTGGTTCCTCATTCGCGAACGAAGAGTGGGCCATCCAAAAGGTAGGGACCGGAACCGATTCCTGGGTAGCAGATTACAACGGAACGATCTCCCAGGGCACAGCTACCGCGACCTTTTCTGTGAACTCCAATTGCACCTACACCGAAACCGTGACCAATAACGACGGGTCCATTGGCCATTATTTTGGAGTAGGAGGCATTAAACTGAATGACGTAGGGTGGGTGAGGATGGCAACCGATAGCGGGTGGGTAAGCCTGACTACCGGCTACTTCAGGTAAACCCGCAACAGTTATCCAGTGTTATTAAGAGCCCCGCAGGGTCGTTGCGTTGGCTACGAGTCATTATTTACAGACAAGCCCACCGATTCGCCGTAATGGGTCTTTACTCTGCCTGGCTCGTTTCAGTGAATGTGGTACTGGTAGCACTGGGATTGGAGCATGTGATCGTAACCACCTTTGGCTTGGCGGGAAGCTGGTACTGGAACGTCGCGGTTCCGGTGGCACCGGTCGTCTGGGTTGCACCGCCGATAAACACTCCCTTCGCTTTCCCGTCGTTGCAAGTGACGCTGATACCAGGAACCGGCGCTTGCGTGTAGGCATTGCTGGCCAGCGCAGAAAGGGCGACGGGCAAGACTTCTCCGGGGGTCCCGGTCTGGTCATTGCCGCCGGCAGCGGAAAGATTGGGCAGCAGACCATACACGGTCAACGCGCTTTTCCCGCCGACGTAAACTTTGCCGTTCGAGACAGTCGGAGTCGCAAAGCGAATTACCCTACCCAGCGCATCGCGGGAGTGCGGCGCCTGCTTGCTGCTGTAGAGTTCATTGGCGAGGTTGGTCGGGTCGAAGGCGTACAGGATGTCGGCGGCGTGATTCATCGCCCATAGAATTCCATTACTGGTTCCATTCGCGCTGATCGACGAGGAAGCTGCCAAGCCAGCCTTCACGGTCGTTTGCGAAAGCGGCGGGGTCATGAGGGTTCCGTTGACCAAAAGAAATTGTTTGATGTAGTCGCTGTCGCCAGCTACATACACACTCCCGTTCCAATACGATGGATCGCCGGTGAGTTCGAAAGGAAAGCCTGTAATTTCCTCGATCACGTCGTCGTATGTCTGGTTGTATCCCCCGAGACTGTCACGATTGATCAGGTACAGGATCCCCGCTTTTCCTCCCGCCACCAGTTCGTGGGGGTAAATTCCGGACTGGTCGGGCAAAATCAACGCTCCCGAGGAACCCAGGTCCATATCGTTCTCCTCCAGTTCCTGTTGGTTGTACGGGGTGAAATAATCGGTGGAATAATCCAGAATACCGAATTGGGTTCCGTTCCAGCCGAGTTTCAGAACACTATCGCCGAAATCGTTTTCCCCACCGGGGCCGTTATAGGTTCCATTGGCGGTCACGACATAAATGCAGCCAAACTCGTCCACCGACGGTCCGGCACCACCTTGCCAGATCGACGACTTTTTCCCGTTCGGAGCGGTCTCAAAAACCGCTTGCTGCTGCAGGGTTTGCGAGTTATAGACGAAGAGCCAGCCGTTATAGTGGTAAATATCGCAACCGTTTCCGCCAAATCCAATGTAGATGTATCCGTTGCTATCCAGAAGCAACGCCGGACGCTGCAACTGGAGAAGCACATTGAAAGTGTCCGATCCATAGGTCCCTGTAATCGTCGTCGGCCCGCCCAGAATGTCGGCGCCCGTCTGGATGTCGAGGGCGTGCAGGTTGAACGCGCGGACGCTGCCAGTCAACGTCTTGGCCACAACGTAGATGGTTGTTTTACCGGCATCAATCACCGGCGTACTGGTAATTCCGATTTCCGTAAACCCCGTTCCTCCGCAGCCGTAATCGGTAATCGGATCCGGAGTGCCTCCATCGTCCAGACTCACCGACCAGATTGGAGGTTCGTTCGTATCCGCATCAAAGGCATACACCGTGTTGTTCTGGGTCGCAACGAATACCACGTTGTGCACGAGTCCATCACCCATCAGAACGTTGCTGGCATACAGCGGCTGCGCGACAACGATTCCGTCAACCTGTTGCGTGAAGAGTTTTCCGAACTGATGGATGTTCACATTCGCGGGCGTGAGCAAGGTCTCATTCAGATTCTGACCGGTGCGCGCGATGTCGTTATGGTGGGTCAAAACATCGTTCTGGGCCCAAGCGAGGGGGAAACTGAGGCAAACGACGGAGACAATGGCGAGCACTGTCCAAAGCCGCTGTGGACAAGGCATCTGGCCTCGGGCCCAAAGGGGAGCATGAGCAATCTCTCCTCCTAAGTGCGCTGCAGAATCAACTGGGAGTTCCATGACTACCTTTCGACGTAGGGACCGTTCGGAATAGTACTTGTGCCCCACTTAACACCGACGGCGGATGAAGAACAATGGCACTAATGGGGGATGTGCAATTGATTGCATGCGGCAAACTGCTTGAGGTTGAAGTCGATGGTCCAAAACTACGAAGTCTCACATCAAGAAAGTCTCTGGAAAGAACTCGCGGCGAGGGATCTAGACGCTGCGCTCAATTTTTCACTGCCGTGTGGTGAGAAGTCCGAGGGACTCGTAATCTCGCGTATCCGAGTGGGCCTGGGTGGTCAATTCGTAACCGAGATATCGCATCGCCGGTCCCCAGGCAGCTTCAATTTTTTCCACCATCGGGACGGGCAACTCCGATCGCCATCCGCCCGAACCCGCCGCGCGAACGAAAGAAAGATCCTTTCGCGACCCTTTCATCAGTTCACATTGGTCGGTTTGGGTTTGTTCCAGTTTTCGCATCTGGCCGGCGGAGCTTCGTTCTACTGCCTGGGCAATCTGCTCGGGACTGGCGCTCTTGCCTAAGAAAGCGACGATCTTCACCAGTTCGCGAGGCGTGTCGGCGACCATGTCTTCATAGCGGAGCAACAGAAACCGCGCCGGATCTTGCCGCGTGGCCAGCCAGGTAATGACATTTTGCCCCCACGATCCATGCGGGCAGGTCTTGCCCGCGAGAAAGCGCGCGACGAAGGTTTCAATAGGCGAATCGTCGGCGATTTTCTTGAGCTTGCGATGATAGTGGTACTGCGAGACGACCACGTCACGCGGGTCGCGAACAATGTAGATCACTCGCGGAAATCGCGGGTCGAAGCAATCGTGGCTCTTGATGATGCGCGGCCGCGGCATCTCGTCAAAATCTTTTTTGCTCGTGCCGGTGGGATCGGGAATCAAAAGGTGAATGTTGGCGAAGGTGGCTGGCGTGTCCGGAAACATGAGATTGCCGAGAAGAAATCGGGTCCAGGTATTGCCGGATTTGGGGAACGAAACCAGAAAAACGTCGTCCGGAAGAATCAGCAGACTGCGCCCGGGCCGATGCAGGCCCATGGCACGTTTTACTCCGGATTTGATGTGTCGCAACATTTCAGGTCCTGCCTTTGTTCCCTGCGGGAACGCGTTTCGTTTATCGCAGCGGTGAACCGCTGCGCCACCCAAAAGCAAGCGCACCACTACCAATACTCGTCAGGCCGATGCCCCATACCGAATGCGATTCCAAACGGAGATGAGTTTCGATGTGGCTGCTGGCGCGACTCTCAGGCCGAGAAGCGTCAGACTCAAGCTCGACTTGCGAAAATAACCGTTTGCTTCCGAGATCAGCTTTCGGGCCTCCGCAAACTGACCTTGTTCCAGTTTGTTCTTGCCTTCTTCCAGCAAATATCGGGCCCGGATTTCCGCCGCGCGTTTCTCCACTACTTTACGATCGGCATCTTGGAGCGGAAGCGTTT
>Ga0187851_10005011_pt1 | contig 10679 bp, 11 predicted proteins | sample June2016WEW_6_10_FD_132997 | JGI IMG/M metagenome (GOLD analysis project Ga0187851, IMG submission 132997) | Peatland microbial communities from SPRUCE experiment site at the Marcell Experimental Forest, Minnesota, USA - June2016WEW_6_10 | ecosystem: Environmental > Terrestrial > Soil >... | reverse complement strand
CGAGCGCGGCCCCCGGCGCGACGTGGTTTTGCTGAACGCCGGCGCCGCGCTGTTCGTTGCGGGCAGGGCAAAATCGCTCACCGAAGGGTGGGATTCAGCGGCTGAAACGATTGATTCCGGCAAGGCCGCCTCGAAGCTCGCGGAACTTGCCCGCTGATTTCAGCGCGGGGTTTCCCTTGTGGCTTCGGCGGCCTCCGCTTCCTTGATTTCCATCTCGGCGTAGTGGAGACCGAGATTGTGCTGCGCCGTTTTGTCGCCCTGGCGCGCGGCCCGGATGAACCATTTCACCGCCTCGTGCCGGTTCTGCTCCACGCCGCGTCCAGTCTGGTAACAAAGACCGAGATTGCACTGCGCGGGCGCGCATTCCTGTTCGGCGGCTTCGCGATACCATTTCACCGCCTCGGTGTAATCCTGCGGCACGACCTGGCCGGTTTCGTAAAAGACGCCGAGGTTGAATTGAGCCGCCGGATAACCTCGCTCGGCTGATTCGCGATACCATTTCACCGCCTCGGCATAATTTTGCGACACGCCCTGGCCGGTTTCGTAAAGCATGCCGAGATTGAATTGCGCGGCCGGATCGTTCTGCTCGGCCGCCTCGCGCAGCCACTTGGCCGCCTCGCCGAACTCCTGCGGCACGCCCGTGCCATTGAGATAGCACACGGCCAGATAACACTGCGCGACCGGGTCGTCCTGCTCCGCCGCGCGCCGGTACCATTTCACCGCCTCCTGATTTTCCTGCGCCACGCCCTGGCCATTTTGAAAGCACACGCCGAGATAGCATTGCGCCTGCGGGTCGCCTTCTTCGGCGGCCTGGCGCATGGCTTCAAAATTGTCCCAAGTGCGACGGTTGTTTGACATGTCGTAAAAACAAAGCCCGGGGCTTTTCTACCTGCGCTTAGGATAAGCGCAAGCGCGGCAAATTCAAGCCGCGAGTTGCCGGTGTTATTTTCTTCCGTTCAACAAAATGGCCTGCTACAAAACTTTCATGGCAACCCCATTGAAAATCGGATTTCTCGGCGCGGGCAAAATGGCCACCGCGCTCGCACGCGGCTTCATTCGCGGCGAACTCGCCAGCCCCCGCGAAATCATCGCCAGCGACCCGGTGGACACCGCGCGAAAGCATTTCGCCGCCGAGGTCGGCGCGAAAACGGTTGCGGCAAACGCCGAAGTCGCGGAATTCGCCGGTGTTTTGATTTTGGCCACGAAGCCCGACCATGTTTCCGCCGCTCTGGCGGAAATCCGCGGCGCGTTCACCGAAAAACACCTGCTCATCTCCATCGCGGCCGGAGTGACGCTCGCGAAACTCGAAGCCGCGCTGCCCGCCGGCTCGCGCGTCATCCGCGTGATGCCCAACACCCCGGCGCTTGTCGGCGCGGGCGCCTCGGCGTTCGCGACCGGCAAATTCGCGACGGCGGCGGACGGCGAACTGGCAAAAAAACTTCTTTCCGCCGTTGGTCTTGCGCTTCAGGTGAAGGAACCGCTGCTCGACGCCGTGACCGGTTTGAGCGGCAGCGGGCCGGCTTATGTTTATCAATTCATCGAGGCCTTGAGCGACGGCGGCGTGGCGGCGGGTTTGCCGCGCGACATTGCGACGAAGCTTGCCGCGCAGACCGTTCTGGGCGGCGCGAAAATGGTTTTGGAAACCGGCGTGCATCCCGGCGCGCTCAAGGACCAGGTGACCAGCCCCGGCGGCACGACGATTGAAGGCCTGCACGAACTGGAAAAAGGCAAGCTGCGCGCCGCCGTGATGAGCGCCGTCCGCGCCGCCACGGAAAAATCGAAAAAACTGGGACAACAATCCTGATGATCAAACGGGATATTTGGATTCATCAAAGCAAATCGGGTTGAGATTACATGAAGTCACAGCTTGATTCGCCTTCTTCCGACAACTCGCCTGAGAGCACCTGCGGCGCGCAATCCGAAGGGATTTCCGGCGAGTACTGGCGGTTTTGTCCGCTGTGCGGGCATGAGCTGATCAACGAGAAATGCAAGCTGCGCTGTCCGCGCTGCCATTATTTCATGAGTTGCTCGGATTTCGATTTCGCGGGCTAAAGATCCGCCACAGAGGCACAGAGACACCGAGGCGAAGTTTTGATTTCCATTTTTGCGACTCTGCGTCTCGGTGGCAAAGTTGAAAATTTGTTCGTGTTCATCTTGTGCATTCGTGATTAAATGGCGGTGTTCATGAACACTTGGAACATTCAATCCCGCGCACCGGCGTGCGAGGCTTGCGCGCAGCCGTTTGCCGACCGGCAGGAGTATCACACGCTGTTGTTCGACGTGTCGCCGGACTTGCGGCGTTCGGACATCTGCGAACCTTGCTGGCAAAAGCAAAACACGGGCGACACCCGCAACCGCGCCGGGTTCATCTCGCATTGGCAGGGGATTTACGAAGCGCCGGTGGCGCTCGTGGATCCGATTCACCGCGAAACCGCCGAAACATTGCTGCGAAAGCTCATCGAGCAAAACGACCCGCGTTACGCGCCCGCGATGTTCATTCTGGCGGTGATGCTCGAACGCAAGCGCGTGTTCAAGGTGAAGGAACAAATCATCCGCGACGGCAAGCGCGTGTTCATTTACGAGCAACCCAAGACCGGCGACGTGTTCACCATCGCCGACCCGGATTTGCGGCTGGACCAGCTTGAGCAGGTCCAGCGCGACGTGGCGGCGTTGCTGGAGCATGGATTGAATCCGCCCGTCTCCCCGGACGCATCTGCCCCGGCACAACAAGCCCCCGCCGCTGAAAATGAAACTGCGTCACAGCCCGCTGAACAACCGGCTGGGAATTAAAATTCCATGGCTGAACTTTCCGAACTTCAAAACCGTCTCGGTCGCGACTTTCGCGACGAAAGCCTGTTGCGGCTGGCGCTGACGCATCCGTCCGTCGCGCATGAAAGCGGCGCGGCCGCCGCCGGCGGGAGCGAGGCGCAGCGAAGACCCGCGCACAACCAGCGGCTGGAGTTTCTCGGCGACGCGGTGCTGCAACTCGTCCTCACCCGCGAGCTGTATGAAAAATTTCCCGCATCCGACGAAGGCCCGCTGACCAAGGCGCGCGCGAAGCTCGTCAACCGCCGCACGCTGGCCGAACACGCCCGCGCGCTGGGCCTTGGCGCGCATCTGATTTTGAGCCACGGCGAGGAAATGCACGGCGGGCGGGAACGCCCGTCCGCGCTGGCGGACACGTTTGAGGCGCTGCTGGGCGCGATTTTTCTGGACGGCGGGTTTGACTCGGCGCGCGAATTCATCCTGCGCGAATTCAGCGCCGCATTTGGCAAGTTGAGCACGTTGCCGATCATCGAAAATCCGAAGGGCGAATTGCAGGAGTTGTTGCAGTCCCGCTCGCCGGAAGCGCCGGAATATCACGTCGTCTCCGCGACCGGCCCCGACCATGACCGCGTGTTTGAATGCACGGTGCAGCACGCCGGCGTGGAACTTGCGCACGGCCGGGGCAAAAGCAAGAAAGCCGCCGAGAGCGACGCGGCATCGGCGGCGTTGAAAAAATTGCGGGAACAGTCGCCGCGGGAATCAAACCTCAAGACCGGTTCTTGAGCAGGTCGCGGATTTCGGTGAGAAGTTGTTCCGTGGGCGTGGGCGGGGCAACGGCCTCCTCGTGGCGAATCACCTTGTTCATGAGTTTGATCATCAAAAAAATGCAGAACGCCACGATGACGAAGTTGAGCGTGACGCTGACAAAATCGCCCCATGCCAGCACCGGCCCGGCCTTTTGCGCGAGGTCAAGCGGCAGGTGCGCACCGAGGGTTTTGGGATCCGCCGCGTAGGTTGTCTGCGCCTGCGTGACCTTTTCCGACAATGAGAGGTAAAGATTGGAGAAATCAAGATTGCCGACCAGCCTGCCGATTGGCGGCATAATGACATCCGAAACCAGTGCGCTGACGATTTTTCCGAACGCCGCGCCTATGATGACGCCGACGGCGAGATCCACCACGTTGCCCCGCATGGCGAAGGCCTTGAATTCCTCAATCATTTTCATAATCAGTCCTTTTTAATTTGCGAAGACCCTAACAAAAACATTCCGCGTGGGAAATTGAAAATGAATGGCATGGACACCTCGCGGCGGCGTTCGGCCGGCGTGCCTTGCCGACCCTACTTTTTTTCCTCGTCCAGAAATGTCAGCTTCACGCCGCCTTCCCCGGGTTTGGAAAAATTGTCGAGCAACGTCGGTGCGTTTGAGGGCGTAGATGGCGGCCTGGCCTCAGCGCCTTGCGGTTCGAGCGCGGAACGCAGCGCGCCTTCGACAAGCTGGGCGCAGTGGATTTTCATCGGCGGCAGCGGGCCGAGTTCGCCGGCCAGTTCGCCGGTCTTGAGCGCGAGCGCCTCCTCGGCGGTCTTGCCGCGGATGAGTTCCGTGGCAAGGCTGGCAACAGCGATGGCAGTCTCGCAACCGAATGACTGGAACGTGGCTCGGTCAATGACCTTTTTGCCGTTCTGCTCCTTGAATTTCACCCACAGGCGCAGCATCTCGCCGCAATCCGCGTTGCCGACCGTGCCGACGGCATCCGCCCCGGCCATCTCACCCAGATTCTGGGGATTGGCCAGTGCAGCCTGAATCCGCTTCTGCAAATCATCGTTCATTTTTGATCAAGAAAAAAACCCGCTCCAGATTGCAAATCATACCACGAACCGGGCGGTATTACCAGACGGCAACGGATTTGAAGACATGGAACTGCTCTCGTTGCTCCGGCCCGCGCACAGGCTCAAACGGTTCCGCCGGGGTCATCAAGCCGGCTGGCGCCAAAGAATACCGCGTGACAAAAACGAAAATTCGGCACAGAGTTTGAAAGATTTTGGTGACGAACTCAGAAGCATGGCGGGCCCGACACTATTGAAGCTTTGCCAACAGACAGATACAACCCGGAGAATCCATCATGATTGACTTGGCCTATTCGATTGCCGAACAGGACGTCGAGACGACCAAGTCCATCGGGATTTACAATTTTTCGCTTCAACTGGCGCATTATCTGTCAGTACACCCGCAATTCCGGAAATTCACGGTCTTCAGCAACAGCAAGGTTTCGCCCCATTTGCGGCTACCGGCCAAGGCGCGCGTCCAAGAGTTTAATTTTGCCCGTCGGGGCAAGTTGGGCCGGATATTGTGGGACCAGTGGGGCCTTTACCGCTCGGCGGAAGCCACGGGACATCGCTGGCTTTTTCTGCCGAAGGGCTTCTGCTCGTTCGTGGCGCGCCCGCGCCTGCAAGTCGCCGCCTTTGTCCACGACATCATGGGCGATTTCTATTGCCAACATTACCCCGGATTTCAGTCAAAATTCGAATCGTCCTACTTTTCGCGCGGTCTGGCGGCGACCCTTCGGCAGAGCAGCGTGATTTTTACCAACACCGAGTTTTCCAGGCGCGAATTGACCGGTTGGGCTCAACGCGCCGGATTGCCTTGTCCCAAGGTGGTTGTGGCGGGTTACGGCTTTGACGCGCCCGAACCATGCTGGACGAAAAAGGAAAACCGGATTGTGTTGTTTGCCAGTGGAATGCCACACAAACGGACTGACATTGCCATCCGTTTTCTGAGCCGCTGGCTTCAGAAATCGAAGTATGACGGGGTCATCGATTGCATTGGAATTCTGTCACCGCGGATGGCGAAGCCCGAAGGCCCGGGCTGGAGATGGATTGGCCGGGTGCTTCCCGCGCGATCGCTCGAAATGATGCGCCGGGCACGCGCGATCATCTATGTTTCCGAGTACGAGGGCTTCGGCATGCCTCCCGTCGAATCTGTTCTGGAAGGCAGTTGCCCGGTTTTTTCGGACATTCCACCGTTGCGCGAAGCGATGGGCGAGGCCGGCTGCCCATTTGCAAACGATTCGGAAGAGTCCTTTCTCAATGCAATGGACAGGGCTTTGACCACGCCTCAAGATACCATCCACGCCTGGGCGGCAGGACTGCTGCGTCGCCATCATTGGCCGGCCGTGGCCGAAAAAATTGTGCAGGAGTTAACCATCGCCTGATTTCCAGGAGTACAACTGAATTTAATTCTTCCTTTTCGCCAACCACCACAACAATATGCCGGAAATGTCAAAGCGCCGGGTGCCAAGAGTGCTCATTGCAGGAGGAGCCGGTTTCATCGGCGTCAATGCGGCGCACCGTTTTATGCAGGACGGTTGGGACGTGTTTGTGTGGGACAACCTTTCACGACCCGGCGCGAAAAATAATCTCCAGTGGCTGCAAAGTTTCGGCCCGGTCCATTTTTCCAGGATTGATATCCGCGATGAAAGGACGGTAACCGAATATTTCCAGCGGGAACGGTATGACTTGGTGCTTCATTGTGCGGGGCAGGTTGCCGTGTCCGCATCCCTCACCAATCCCCGGCATGACTTGGAAAACAATGTCCTGGGCACCTTCAACCTTCTGGAAGCCGTCCGTCTGTTCTGTCCGGAGGCCCTTTTCATATTCGCCTCGACCAACAAGGTTTATGGCAGTCTCGAGGGCGCCAGCGTCGTTGAGTGCAATGATCGTTATGAATGGGCCGATTTCCGGGAGGGAATTTCCGAGGAGCAGCCGCTTGATTTTTATTCGCCCTACGCCTGTTCGAAAGGGGCTGCGGACCAATACGTGCGGGATTATTCCAGAATTTATGGACTGGCCACCGTGTGTTTCCGTCAATCCTGCATCTACGGGTACCGACAATTCGGCATGGAAGATCAGGGCTGGGTCGCCTGGTTTCTCATTGCCCATGCCCTGCGCCATCCCGTCACCATCTTCGGCGATGGCAAACAGACTCGCGACCTGCTTTTTATAGATGACCTGATCGATGCTTATTGCATGGCGTGGCAGAAGCGCGACAAGGTTGCCGGCCAGGTTTATAACATCGGGGGTGGCCCGCAGAATCAATTTTCAATAAAGCAACTCGTCCATTGGATCGAGGTGGAAAGCGGCGCGCCGGTTGAAATCGGTTATGCCGCGCCGAGGCGGGGCGATCAAAAAGTGTTCGTTGCGGACATCAGGAAGGCCTTTAAAAATTTTGGATGGCGTCCCGCGTGTTCCGCCGAACAGGGCATCCGGAAACTCCATCGTTGGGTGAATGCCAATCTGGAGTTGTTTCGCGAAATCCTCGCCATGCCGCCCGTTCAAGAGAACGCTCGTGCCGTTGAATCAACGCCTCTTGAATTCGTGTGGGCTTCCGCGGGTTCACCAGTTCCGGCCAAGAGCAAGAGAACCACCGGCTGATGCGACTGGCCGCTTCATGCGCGGCCTTTTTCCAAAGCCAGGCGCCCCGCTGCTTCAAACACCGCCTCCCGGCTCGAATGTGACGGCCTCCATCCCCAGGCGGTCAGAGTTTCGGTGGCAATGAAATTGGAGGTAACATCGCCCTTCCAGCCCACCTTTTCCCCGGTGGGGCGAAGTCTGACGTCTTTCAGCTTCATGACCTTGAATATGACCTTGGCGGTTTCGTTTATCGAAATCTCGTCCACGTTGCCAATATGAACAAGGTTGTAGTTCTTCTCGGCTTTCGCGAAGGCGAAGAGCATCGCCTCCACACAATCATCCACCAGGACAAAGGACCGCCTTTGAGTGCCGTCGCCGAGGATTTCCAGTTGCGCCGGATCCTTTTGCAGTTTTCTGACAAAATCGTGAACCACTCCGTGATCCATGCGTCCGCCGATGATGCCGACGAAACGAAACACGATGGCCTGAAAATCGTAGGTGTGAGCCCAGGCCGAAATCAGTCCCTCCGCAGCGAGCTTCGCCCCGCCATACAAGGTCAGGGGAATCATCGGACCATGCAACTCAGAAGCCGGCGGGTTGGCCAGTTCTCCGAATACGGTGGTGCTGCTTGGGAACAAAATATGACGGATCCGGTTCCTGCGCATGGATTCCAAAACATAAAACAGACCCATGATGTTTTGTTCGACATAAGTGTCCGGATGCGCGGCGGCTGAACGAATGTCGCTGTCGTCGCAAAAGTGAAAAATGATCTCATGGCCAGGAACAGTCGCTTCCACCTTGTCCTTTTCGCGCACGTCGCCTTCAACAAAGCGGAAGCCGGGCTGCTGCCAGACTTGGGCAAGATTGGCGATCCGGCCGGTCTTCAAGTTGTCATACACCGTGACGGAGGCGCCCTCCCGGACCAGCCGTTCAGTCAGGTGGCTGCCGATAAAACCGGCGCCGCCGAACACCAATATTTTCCTGTTCTTCAAGTTCACCAGATTGACTCCTGTTTTGTTGGTTTACCTTCCCCAGCCGGATGAGGAGCGAACGAATGACGCTCCACCGCCAAGCCTATTACCAAGCCAGCCGCGGCCTGGCCGTTGCACATTGCCATTTTGCCAGTCATGAAAAATTTCTTTTGCATGGCTAGCGATAAACTGCTCGACATGGGTCGCAATGGCAATCCATTTTTGCGTGAGCGCTGACAACCGTTTGCGCTTACTTTTTGCTTTTAGCCATTTAACCGCGAACGTCTTCTGCATGACGATTTAAAGTGAGATGCCCATCACCAAAGAATCAGGCCTGAATTTTGCTGGAGTTTTCGCGTCCGAAGTTTTTTACTGCACTCTTGATGGAACCCAAGAAAAAAACAGCGCTTATAATCGGGGCCGGTCCCGCAGGCTTGACCGCCGCCTACGAACTCTTAATGCGCGATGAAAACATCCATCCGATAATTTTTGAGAAAAGCGATTACATGGGCGGTATTTCGAGAACCTGTAATTATAAAGGCAACCGGATTGATATCGGAGGCCATCGTTTCTTTTCCAAATCAGACCGGGTCATGAACTGGTGGCTTCGTTTCATGCCTCTTCAGAACGAGACCCTGGGTCAAGTAGTCGTTTCATATCAAAACGCCACCCGGACGATTGTTCCTGAAGCAAAAGATTCCGCAAAAGACCCCGAACGACTGGATTTAGTCCTGTTAATTCGCAAACGGATTTCACGCATCTTTTATCTACGAAGATTTTTTGATTATCCCATCAGCCTTAACAAGAACACCGTGGCCAATCTGGGGATAGCCCGAATGATTCGGATCGCTTGCAGCTATTTTTGGAGCTGCTTGTTTCCAATCCGGCCGGAAAAGAACCTGGAGCAGTTTTTTATCAACCGGTTCGGGCGGGAACTGTACCGGACTTTTTTTAAGTCTTATACAGAAAAGGTTTGGGGAATTGCTTGCAAGGACATCAATGCCGAATGGGGAGCCCAGCGCGTCAAGGGGCTTTCCATTACAAAAACCTTGTTCCACGCCTTGAAAAGGATTTTCCCCAAAAAGACGGCTGATATCAGACAAAAAAACGTGGAAACTTCCCTGATTGAGCAGTTTCTCTACCCGAAGTTTGGGCCGGGACAAATGTGGGAAGAAGTCGCGCGACAAGTCAGGAACAAGGGAGGAGAAATTTTGGAACGGTGTGAAGTGCGGCGAATTTCGACTGAAAACAAGCAAATCACCGGAGTCGAAATCGTTGATGGACGCACCGGACAATCCAAAATCTATCGTGGGGAATATTTATTGTCATCCATGCCAGTGAAGGAGCTCGTGCTCGCGTTGGACTGTGAAAAACCCTCAAACGTGCTCGAAGTGGGCAATGGATTGGTTTATCGGGATTTCATCACCGTTGGGCTTCTGCTTAAAAAATTCACCCCGCCACGTAACGAAGGTAAAGAGCCTCCCACAATTCAGGATTGCTGGATTTACGTGCAAGAATCAGATGTTCTGGTGGGGCGGATTCAGATCTTCAATAATTGGAGCCCCTACCTGGTGCAAGACCCTTCCCGAATCTGGGTCGGGCTGGAATATTTCTGCCAAGAATCGGACACGTTGTGGCAAAAGAGTGATTCGGAAATGATTCAGCTTGGAACCGAAGAGTTGCAACGAATGGGATTCGCAACCAAGGAGGACGTGCTTGATGCGACGGTCATCCGAATGGAGAAAACCTATCCGGCTTATTTTGGCACCTACGACCGTTTTGAAGAAGTCCGCACTTATCTGGACGGTTTCCTGAATCTCTTTCTCATGGGAAGAAACGGGATGCATCGATACAACAACCAAGACCACTCAATGCTGACCGCAATGACGGTGGTGGATTTAATCCTTTCTAAAAACCCGAATAAGACGACGGTGTGGTCTGTGAATGCAGAGCAAGAATACCACGAACAAAAAACAACACCGGCCCATCGGAAACATATTTAGAATCCCTGAAGTCGCGGCGCTACTAACACCCCGGCGTCAGAGGATTTCCAGTTGCGCATCGACTGAAATAAAAGGTCGGTGGTCCCAGCTATAGCCTTGGAACCAGCAGTTGGGAAAACAGAACCGCTTGACACACCTGATGTGGCTATCCAGCATTTGTGAATGCTCAACCTCGTCAGAATCTGGATTCTGCTTTCCACGTTGCTGGTTGCTTCTGGGTGGATTTTATCGGCAGTCCATCAATTGGGCCCGGTTGGTTATGGATTGATCTTCACGGTGGCCGGAATATCGCTTTTTTTCTGGCAACGACAAACAAAATGGCGGCCAAAAAAAAATCCGGCTCAATTGTTTCGCAAATCCTGCCGCCGCTTCAGACAAATCGCACCGATGATTTTTCTGGCGCTGGCCCTGCTGACATTACTGGCGGGTGTGTTGTATTCACCTTCAAACGGCAGTTCGACCGGCTACCGCATTCCACGGGTAATGCATTGGCTGGCGGAGGGGTACTGGCATTGGATCCACACATTTGATG
>Ga0187851_10005009_pt1 | contig 10682 bp, 17 predicted proteins | sample June2016WEW_6_10_FD_132997 | JGI IMG/M metagenome (GOLD analysis project Ga0187851, IMG submission 132997) | Peatland microbial communities from SPRUCE experiment site at the Marcell Experimental Forest, Minnesota, USA - June2016WEW_6_10 | ecosystem: Environmental > Terrestrial > Soil >... | reverse complement strand
TGCCGCTGGCCGGAACGGCGCGGTGCACCAGGCACGCAGCCTGGCCGGGGTCCAGGAGGAACGATGACCCGCATGCCCGGTAGTGCTGATCCGGCGGGCTCCGGCATACCGGTCCGATCACCGCAACCCACGCCAACAGACGGGAATCCTGACAATGACGGTACGCCTCAGATCCCTCGCTGTCGCCTTCGCGGCGCTTGCCCTCGTGGCCGCGGGCACCTCGGCGGCGCAGGCCGCCGCCACGAGCCCGGCGCGCCCGGCGGCCCTGTCCGCCCTTCCGGTCTCGTGCGCCTCGTCCAGGGCCTGGCTGCGCCTGACGACGAGCACTGGCCCGCACTGCTACACCGGCAACGGCAGGTATGCCGCCCGCCTCACCGTGAGAAGGGAACAGATCGTGGGCCGTCATACGGCCTGCCTCACCACCACCGCACCCCTCGGGCGTCTCTGCGTGACCGGGCCGAGGATCATCGCGCTCCTCCCGCCCAGGCACGTCGTGGCCATCACCATCAGCACCCCCGTCGCGTAGCGGAGCAGAAATGACACTACTCACAGAGAAAGACGGCTCCGTTTTGAATAAGAACCTCAGACGCATGTCCGTGCTGACCATCGCGGCACTCGTCGGCCTTACCATGGCGGCCGCGCCCGCACACGCGGCAACGGCCGTTCCCGCGGCGGCGACGACCACGGCGTCGGCAACCAGCACGGTCGGCGACGTCCCGCAGTTCAACAAGATCTTCTACAAGTGGAAGCCAGTCTCGCAGAGTCCCGGCAGTTCCGGCCACAATGGCTGGGGTCAGTGCGGCTACTACGATTACCGTGACGGGCCGGATACCTTCTCCTGTTCACTCACCGAGTCCACCGTGAACACCGTGAGCGGCACGCTGGAGGTTTCCCTGCCCGTGCTTGACGGCTTCCTGAACCTGGGCGTCCAGCGGGCGATAGGCCATGAATTCTCGATCGGCTTCTCGGGGACGTGGGTCAATGCCAAGAAGGACAAGTTCATCGGCTACGCGGCGTGGACCCAGACATACGCGGTAGCCATAGTCAAGCAGCAGAGGTGGGAATGTCAGCAGCACCATGCCAAGCCCATATGTAATAATCCAGCTAACTACTTTCCCACCAGCACCGTGAGAAACGTCGATGTGACGCTCCACAGCTTCCGGATGACGTTCCTCCACTGCGCGCACACCCCATCGGTCCGCCAGGAATGCCCGTTCCCCTGACGATGTCCAGGCTGAGATCGCTCGGGCGCTGACCGCACTGGCACGGTCAGCGCCCAGGCGCCGTCAGACGGCATGTCAGCTTAGAGGCGGACTCGGGGGAGCGGTCAAACTGCACGGCCGTTCCAAGATCGTTTTGAAGGTTGAATCACACCGTCGGGAGACAACGCCGCTACCACGCGCAGCAGCCTGCCCGCTAGTCCGGACCGGTCACCGGCCTCACTCATCTGGACCGACAGCAATAGCGCTGCCGCAGTTGCATGGGCATAGTCCCCGCCCGGAACACGACCGAGCAGCTCAGCCACTGGTACCCGGCGGAGCCATCCCAGATAGTCCTGATAATTCAGGTGCTGGCTGCGGATCGTCGCTGCCGCCTGGGCCAGGCCCAGGGGCAGGTCCCCCAGTTGACCCGCCACCGCGTCTGCGTGCGTCTCGTCAGCGCGAGCCCGGCCCGTGCCCGCAGGAAGCCGAACGACTGTTGCCGGCTGAATACCGACACCTCGACCATCTCGCCGAGTTCTGCGAACGACCGGTCGGTACTCGTGACCACGATCTGGGCCCCGCCTGCGGCCGGCAGGAACAAACGCAGCCCGTCCGGATCCACGGCGTTGTCGAACACCAGCAGTCCCCGGCCAGCCCTCGGAGTGAGGTGTTCCCGCAATCGCCGCGCCGATTCCGCCGAATCACCCTCTGGATCGGCGACATCCAGCCGCTCCGCGACCCGGCTAAGACCCGCCAGCAGGCCATCAGATGTCTCCGCCCCCACCCAGCCGACCAGCCCCCATCCCTCCGCGATCCTCGCGCGCGTACGCCGCCGCCACCTGCGTCTTACCGACCCCGCGGATACCCGTCACCGCGAACACCACCGACACCCGCGCACCCGGCCCCCGCTCCAGCGCCTCCATCAGCCCTGCACGCGGCTGGAACGCCGCCGGCTCCTGCGGCACATCCCCCACCACCAGCACACCATCCGCGTCGGCGGCCTGCTTTCGTAACGCCGCCCCGTCATCCGGGCCGGAACCGCCCAAGTTGAAAACGGGATTCGTCAACGACGCACCGGGGCCGATCACCACCCCGCCATGGTCTACGCGGCCGGTCGCCTGCCCCTGAACAGAACCCTCCACCAGGGCGCCTGCCCCGTCACCAGCTGGCCCAGCCTCTGGTTTCTTCGGCCGCCCTGCCTCAGCCCACGCCATCGCCACCGCCAGCACGACTGTCAGCGGCAACGCCGACCAGCCCAGCGCCACTCCGATGTCAATCTTGCGGTCCGCCAGCACCAGGCCGAGCCAGCATCCCCCGAACGCCACCAGCGCGGCAGCGACCGCAACTCCCCGCCGCGCCCACACCCCCACGCCACGGCCCTCCCCGGGTCAAACCCACCCACATTGGCCTTACTGACCGGCACCCTACGCCCCCCAGCCCAATCCCCGGCCCGGGCTTGCCCCCCACCATCTGGGCCTCAGGGGGCCCGTTTCCCGCCAGGCTCAGCCCGCTCTGCGGGCTGATACGGCCCTCTTGGCGAGACGGAGCATGTAGGCGCGTTTCGCGTGCTCGGCGCGGCGCCGACGCTCGTCGGGTGCTAGTGCGCCATCGGGGTCGACCTCTCGCTCGAATCTCTGCAGGAACTTCTCTCGTGCTGGGCGGGTTCGCGCGCTCCGGTCGACGGTGCGGCTCCAGGAGACTTCAGCCGCGATGCGCCGGTTGATGTCCTTGCCTGCTATGGCCGTGCCTCCCCGCCGCTACGTTCCGTGCTCGTCTCAGCGTTTGTCTCAGCGGGCATGTACGCGTTTACGTGCAGACGCGTGCGCGAGACGGGAGACGAGACAAGCCGTGAGACGATCACTCATAGTGAGGCTCCTCGGTGGAGGCTGCTCGCCAGCGTCCCCTTGCTGACCTGGACTGCACGGCCCGCCCTCGCGTGCTGGGCTAGGTGCCGGTACAGGGTGGGACGGCTCATCCCGGTGAGGGTCATCAACTCGTGGACTTCGGTGCCCTCCTTGGGTGCCAGGCACAGCGCGAACCACAGCGCATCCTCAGCGCTGGCTGTTTCTTCCGGTGGGACGGCGGGTCTGGCCGGCTCAGGCCGGCCCGGCCGCCGTCGTCTGCACGATCTGCGCCGTTTCCGGGCACGTCGGTCTCCGCACCGATCGCGCGCCGGGATATGTCATCACGCTCGCCGGCGTAGCGCGCGGCGGTCTCGCTGGCCCAGCCATAGGACACGGCCGATATTGACAACCCAAGACTCACAGGCATGCAGGCGGCCACTTGTCCAGCGACCCAGATCTGGGGACCACCTGGGGACCACACGGCATGCACCCGGCAAGTCGTGACCCATTGCTGTCCGCGCCCCCCAGTGCGGCTGCCATGCCCTCGTCGGTCGGCGCGGATCATCTGGCCGCCGCCTGAATCCACGTCGCCAAGGAGGTAAGGAGGGCGCCGACACAATTGGCTGGTGACAGCTAGCACGCGCGACGCCACGTGCCTCGGGTTGCTCTGGTTCGAGCTCAACCTGCGCACGCGCCGCGTTTTGAGCCACCTTGTTGCGGTCCGCTAGAATTCCGTAGACCTCTTGGCCGACGTACCCCTCGGGGGATTGACCCGCGAGGTACAACAGGTCTTCAGCGGACATCTGTATGAGAACTGCTGGCTGGAACTGACGCACCATAGAAATTCGCCACGATGCCCACGCTGTTTCAGCTCGGAGCTGCTGACCCAAGGGCCTAGTGCTCACTGATCGCTCGTTGGCCCCGCGCGAGATGTAGGGTTGACGATGTCGCCACAGCGTTGCTTTAATTGATCAGTTATCAGTTCGCCAAGCTTGATAAGTTGAATGGGGGAGGTTAGTGAACATATTGGTTAGGTTGTTTCGAAGGCAGCCCAACATGGTTGATAGTCTACTCTCAGAAGGAGTCTTGAATGGAATTCAGCTCTACACAACGAGACTCTCCTCTCTAAACTCAGACCTCGCCGTCCTCAGTGAAAGCGTTCGGGTCATAGCATCGAATCCAGAATTTCTGGCCACCTTCCAGAATAGTTATATACCAGAAATGAAAGCCGTCGATTGGAATATACTATTCGATCGGGCTGCTCCATGGGAGCGGTCGAAAAGCCCACAGCGCCCAACAGAATGGGCAACATTTGTGTCTGGTATTTCCCGTCCAGACTTGGGACTACTGCTACCAGACGACGGAACGCCGGAGGCTCGCCTCTCTACGTTCACGGTGGTGAGGGGTAAACGACGCCTCCTCGGTCTTTCTGTAACCCCAGACTGGCAGGTTGCACAGACAACGGTATCGAATGGCCATTGTACCCCACCCGACGAAAATGGCTGCCAAACGGGCGATTGCGGACAATGTCGGCTTCGTCGGATACAAACAGGCGACACGGAAGGCATCTTCTGCTTGTGTCCTCACTAATTCCGCTCGTGAGCGCTTACGTAAGCAATCCACCTACTCTTCCCGTAGATGTCAGTCCTTCCATCACGGATTGGATCAGCGCGATTGCCGCGGCTAGCCTTGGTTTCCTAGGGCTCATTTTCACCGTCTGGCAGTGGCGGGCGAGTAAGTTCCGGCCTCACTATGACGCCAAGGTTGACGCTGCGCGCACTGGTATATCGCTTCAAGTATATAATCGCGGACGCGCGCTTGGTCTCATCCTTGCCATCAATGTAGCGGAACCACTCAACTGGAACCTGCTACGACACAAGCGGAAATTTTTGCTAGAAGAAGACGCAAAGTTCGCTAATTTCGATGATGAAAAGTTTCTAGCGTTCGAACTACCTGCATTGACAGCCGCGCGAATAATCATTAACACGAAGTCTCTGTCACCGAAGTGCGTTCTGAGAGTACAGGCGGGAACTGCACATATAAAGACCGTCAAGCTCGCAGAAGCAGAGGACAGGAACGTAAGATTCACTGGCATCCCAAGCTTGATGCCACCTAGGGTCAGATAACATCAACGCTTATTTTGCAAGCGGACGGTCAGGAACAGATAGCCCGGGGGCGGCTGGGGGGTGATTTTGCTAGATTCGATCACCAGGACTGAGGCGTGCATGTGCCTGGTGGGCGCGCGCAATGCCGCGAGCTTCGGTGTACTCGCGCACCATGTCGTAGGTCTTCCAGCCGGTGATGTGCATGAGGTCGTCTGTGGACCCGCCGGCCTCTAGCCACTTGTCAGCGAACGAGCGGCGGAAGCGGTGCGGGTGGACGTTCTGGATGCCGGCTTGTTCGCCGCGTCGTCCGACCATGTCGCGGATTCCTGAGTCGGTCATGTGCGCGGTGTTGTGCCCCTGGACGCCGAGCCACAGCCAGGGAGAAGAGGCTTGGGCGTGGCGCGCACGTACGCGGATGTACCGGTCCATGGCGGCCGCTGCCTTCTTGCCGATCGGCACCCAGGTCTCGTCGCCACCCTTGAGCCGGATGCGGAGCTTCCGTTGGGTGAGGAACACGTCATTGTGGCTTTCGTCGTCCAGGTCGTAGCGCAGGTTCGCGAGCCCAGACACACGCAAGCCGGTATCGATCAGTACGCGCATGATCGCGGTATCGCGGCGATCCGCGAACGAGGAGCCCTGGCACGTCTTGAGAAGTCGCGCCAGCTCGTCGTCGCTGAAGAACGTCTTAGCCTTCTTGCTGACCTTCGGCCCTTCGACCCGGTCCATGGGATTGGGGTTGGAACGTTCCTCCTCGCTCGCCAGCCAGCCGAAGAACACCCGGAGGTTGCGGAAGTGCACGGCAGCCGACACGGGCGACGTGCGACGCTCCTCAGCCAGCAGGAACGCGCGGATGTGCTCGGAGTCAACGCCCTCAACGTCCGCAGGCATGTTCTGAGCGACGAGGAAAGCGTGCAGAGCCCTCACGGAGTCGGTGTAGGAACGAACCGTTCTCTTGCTCTTGGCTGCGGCTTCGAGCGCGAGCTGCCAAGAGGTGACGAACGCAGTAAGAGGCGGGCCGGCGGGCGCGGAGGAGCCGTCTCGACGTCCCCGGTTGCGGCGCGCTTCGCCCATGCTGGTGACGGACATGCTGATGCCTCCCGTCGACCGGTGCGACCTGCGCCCTTCGTGCCCTACCCTTGAGGGGTCGCGGTGGGCATCTCGGAGCGACGAATCAGAAGCTCTATCACCGCTGTGCTTGTGTGGTATCGTATCACCTGCCTGCAAAACCGCAGGTAGACAACTCAAGACAAGCGCTCGTAGCTCAACGGATAGAGCATCTGACTACGGATCAGAAGGTTGGGGGTTCGAGTCCCTCCGAGCGCGCCGTGTATCCGCAGTTCAGGGTCACTATCAGGCCTTGTGAGAGATCGTCCTGGCTACGGTCTCGAAGCCGCTCTCTCACAACTTCTAAGTGATCTTGTAAATCCTGGGCAGTACCGCACTGTTCCGGTGCAGGTCGTCGTGACTGGCGTGCACGTAGGTCTTCTGGGTAAAGGCCGAGTCGTAATGGATCGCCCACTTGCTCAAGGTGGAGATGGGCACGCCGGCGTGGTCCATCAGGGTCAGCGTGGTGTGCCGTGAGTCGTCCACGCGCTGCGCTGCTCCAGAGCGGCCTGACCTCAGCCACGCATCCGGCCGGGCGTGGATGAGGTCTACATGTGGCCGGGCGCGCTGACCAGGACCAAGCCACCGCTGTCGGCAACTGGCGGGGAGCCGTCACATCCAAGACTCCGTGCCTAGCAGGCGTGTGATCGTCAGAGGCTTTCAGGGTCGGGAGACTCCGAGAGACCTTCGGATGGTTCGGCTTGCAGAGTAGTGCTGCGAGGCCTGACAGCAGCTTCCGCGTGCTCTCCGACAACATACCGCCGCTCGACAACCTCGCTCGGGACCAAGGTAAGCACGGCCGGATCCTCGTCGCTCAAGCGCCAGAAGAAGAGATCACCCTTCCGAAGGCACAGCTCACGGGCGAGTCTTGTCGGGATCTTGACCTGGAATTGGGCGCTGATGGGGTGCGGTCCCGACAGTGAAGCCATGGGCGCAGAGTAAGGTTAGTTTAATTTGTTTACAACACGCCGCCCGAAGTACTGGCCGACGCGGTGACCTGCCGTACGGTAGAGGCAAGTGCTCACCCGGGCCCTGTGGCCCGGTTAGGCACTTTCCGCCCCTCGGTCCTCAGACCGGGGGGCCTCTATCTCAGTACGATGCCGGGCCTCGATCGTGGTCTGAGCTGGCTGACTGCCTTGTGAGTCGCCGTACCGATCTCATCCCACATGCTCTCCGGGCAGATCTTGCTGATACGTGGGCCTGGCGGGACGACAGCCCTGAACGCGGCGTATGCAACTAGATCCGCCATCTGTACGAAAAACGATTGATGCGATTTTCTGGGAATCGGATCGTCCACGAGTAGCGGGGCTGGGTTGAGCAAGCGACCTGGGCCGAAAGCGCTGCCTGCGGTGAGGTAACGCCGCGACCGCCTCACCCAGCGTCGTACCGCGTCGTTTTCTCCTTCATCGTGCGATACGACGAAAGTAACATTTTCTTTTCGGCTGGTTACTGCGAGGCGCTGTAGAAGTGTCTCCCAGCATGTGTCAAAGACAGCGCGAGGGGCCCACCCAGGATGCCGACGTTTATCAAACACAACCGCGAATGCCCGAGCTGGCAGGTCCTCCAGAACGCGCATGTGGGCTCTGTAGATGAGGTATCTTTGTCCAGGCGCGAGATTGATATTGCGGATATCTCCTGTGTTCCTAATCAGGAAATTTGCCTTCAGCTCCGCCCTCATAGGAACGCGGAAAGTGTCGCGTAGCCTACGACGAAATAGTAAGAATTCATCGAAGGCTGTCGGCCAATGATCGGCATCGATAAGAACACAGCCGAGAGTGTAGGTTAAGGAACCCCCGGCTGATAAATCGCCTGTATTTCCGGACTCGTCTACGTACGCTAGAAGCACAAGCTTAGTTTGGCACGCGAGGGCTGTAGCGTCTATTGCGTCGCCTCGCGGACAGCAGCGCCGTGATCCCTGGAGATCTCATAGATGCTGTGGCGCGGTGTCTCAGCCGATCCGTCCTCACCCCTGGCGGTGGCTCCCGCTACGTGGTTGCGGCACTCAGCGAGGTCGCCCTGCAGATCCGAGCACGTAACGAGGCCGTGAGTGCGGCCGAGGCTCACCAGGCTCGGGCTGCCAACCACTTGTTCGATGCGGCCCGCGCCCAGACTTAAGCCGCTGCGGAAGCCTTGCGCAGCGGCCTCTCAGCACAAGATGACGCTCTCGGTCAGTTCCTCGTCCCAGGTGCAGCTAAGGCCCGTTGGCGGAGTGACCAGGTCCAGTGCCGTGATGATGCTGGCGTGCCCCAGGATCTCCTGCAGCATCTCGGCGGGTAGCCCGCCTGGATCGTCAGCGAGGCAGCGGGAGTCCAGACCGTCCCAGGCTGGGTGGGGCGTTCCAGGGGCGCTTGGCCCGTTCAATCGGGTTGGCCGGTAGGACTTGCTCGACCATAATCGCCTCGCGAAATGCTTTGCGCAGTACGGCTTGCACATAGGCCACGGTCTGCGGGGACAGACCCGCGCCTTTCCGGCCGCCGCCGGTTGGGAGGTCGCGGTAGAGCCTCGTGATGCGGGCCGTGGTGATGGCCTGCAAGCACATGTCCCCGATGTGCGGCCGGACGTGGCGATTGATTAGGTGCGGGAATCATGCAATGTCTTGGGCTTAATCTCGACCGCGTGAGCCTCGATCCAGTCATCGAGATACGCGCTCACGGTGATGGAGCTGTGGTCGATGTAGCGGCCCTGGTGTGCTTTAAGCCGCGCTTCGTCGCGGGCTGCGATCGGCTAGGACGGACTTGACGAGCAGACAGCAAACCTGGCGGCTAACGGCAGGAGGGCTAGGGATCAGGCTGGCCTACGCTTGGGATTGATCTCCAATTTCAGGGAGATTCACGCCTGGGGGTGGCGTGCCTGTCCAGGGGAATGCAGGCGGGAAGGACCAGTCGCCAGGGGTGCTGAAGTCGACCTCGCCGCCGGAGAACTCGGCGTCGCCGAGGCCGGGCGTGAGGCCGGAGAACAAGTCGTCACCAAGGCTGATCTCGTCGCGGGACAACTCGCCGAAGCCGACCGTGCCGCCGGAGAACTCAGCGAAGACGAAGCCGATCGTGCCGCCGGAGAACTCAGCGCCACCGAAGCTGACCGTCCCGCCGGAGAACCTGGCGCGGAAGAAGCTAACACTGGACCTGGAGAATCTGGCGCCGAAGTAGACCGTGCCGCTGGAGAATCTGGTGCCACCGAAGTAGACCCTGCTGCCGGAGAACTCGGCGCTGTTGAAGTAGACCTCACCGCCGGAGAACAAGGCGTCACCGAAGCTGACTGTGCTGCCGGAGAACCTGGCGCGGTCGAAGTGAACCCTGCCGCCAGAGAACCTAGCGCCGAAGTAGACCGTGCCGCCGGAGAATCTGGCGCCGTAGAAGCCGACCGTGCTGCCGGAGAACTCGGCGCCGTAGAAGCGGACCTCACCGCCGGAAAACTCGGCGTCATTGAAGCTGACTGTGCTGCCGGAGAACCTGGCGCCGATGAAGTCACCGCCGTCAAAGACGGCGCCGGTGAAATCGAGGTCTAAGCCCTGCCAGGACACCGCCGCGCCCTCTTTGAGGTGCGCAGTGATGATACGGATGACGGTGTGGCGGACTTCGCGGCTGGCCCGGAAGGCGACCTGCTCCTTCTCGGGAGACTCTTCGCCTGGATCAGGTTCGTAGGGCATGCGCAGATAGCCGCACAGCACATCGACGCAGGTCTGCCGGTTCTTCTGCCAGTCGTCGGCCAGGCCCGCCATTGCGTATGCCCCTGCCAGCTGTACTGTCGGCGGTTTGTCACTGCCCAGCTGGCTGGCCGCCGTGGCAAACCGTTCGTTCAGCGTCCGGGTGCGCTGCTCCTCAAGCGTTTTGTCCAGCTGTTCACCCTGGTTTTTGAGTGTCTTTTGGGTGGCGCGGCCGCCAAAATACTGCGCCGCCAGGGTGCCGATCACGGTGAGGGCACCCGCAATGATCGCTGCCACGACAGTGGGGTCCACATGCGGCAGGCTAGCGCGCTGAGCCATCAGCACCCAAGGACTGGCTGCTCCGCCTCTGGCCTGTGACGTGCTGTTGTCTCTCCGCTGCAGCATGCTGACCTGGCCTTACGACGGCGGACGCTGCGGATACGGGGTCGGCACAGCTCTGCTGCGCTCGCGCCTGCAGCGGTGTGATCAGGAGGGCTGCCCGCCTACCTCGAATCCTCGAAACTGGAAAACGTGCCGCTCTACCAGCACTTTAGCCTCCACGTCGCCGCCACCTTGGGCCTGCCGGAGGGTGCACCCGTTGTCAACACCATGTGGCGGCCAGGTGGCTTGAGAGATGAAGCTGGTTGAGAGCGTGCCTGAGCCCTCTCTGTCAGACTCCCGTGAGACATGAGGATGAAGTAAACCTCTGTGGCCAGTAGGGCGAGACGGGATCTACGAGATACGTGACATTGACCGTTGCAGACATGCCTGGCTCGGTGCGGGA
>Ga0187851_10005006_pt1 | contig 10685 bp, 16 predicted proteins | sample June2016WEW_6_10_FD_132997 | JGI IMG/M metagenome (GOLD analysis project Ga0187851, IMG submission 132997) | Peatland microbial communities from SPRUCE experiment site at the Marcell Experimental Forest, Minnesota, USA - June2016WEW_6_10 | ecosystem: Environmental > Terrestrial > Soil >... | reverse complement strand
CTGGACGACAAGGCGCTCTCGGATCCACTCTCCCGTTTAGACCTGAAGAGTGACGACGTGATGGGGGAGCTTGAGGAGTTATTCCCGGGGCAAACTGGCAGGGAGACGACCTCATTGTAGTTCAGGCCCTGTCAGTTGGCTTTATCACCCCTATCTCAAAGGGCAGGATCCAATGCCTGACGCTGCCCAGTGTCTTCCTGCGATCCGGAACGCGCCTCGAAGAGCAGTAACAGACGAGCCGAGGCACCGCCCGATACTCGGCGAGCAATCCCAGTAACAAACCAGATCTCGAATTCAAGTGCAGGAAGATGAAACCCACGGAGAAGAAGATCACAGGTACGGCCCTTGCAATGTGCACAGTCCTCGCGGGATGCGTCGGGACGGGTCCTAACACCCAACAGGGCGCCGTCGAAGGCGGAGCCCTAGGCGCTGTTGCAGGAGCCATTATTGGCAACAACAGCGGTGGCCGTAACGGAGCCGCAGGCGCCTTAATCGGCGCAATTGCTGGAGCCATCGCCGGCGGAGCATTGGGAAACTCGGTCGACCACCAAAATGGCACAATCTATGGGCAGCCGTTGGCCGCTGTCCCAACCTACCCGGGTCACCATCCGACGCCCGATGTCATCGTCGCCCAACCTCTACCGAATTCCGTATGGGTCCCTGGTTACTGGGAGTGGACCGGAGCCCAGTATGCCTGGATCGCCGGCTACTGGGCGGTACCACCTGCCGGATTCCTGGTACACGTCGAGGGCGCTTGGCTCTTCCATGGCGGCGGCTATTACTACCGCCAGCCGTATTGGCGCTAGGAACCCTTGCATCCCGGCCTGGGCAAAGCCTGAGAAGCCCTCCGAAAGGCAGGGATTCTTGCGAGGCATGATCCGGAAGCGGCAATGCCCATCGTGAGGACGTGAAGTCCAACCGTGGCTTTAGTTGACGTGAACACCACATGGCGATGGATTGGCGCAGAGCGTACCGTGGACAACACTCGACACCTCGTCCTGCCCCCGATTTGGCGTTGCTTCGTGGAAATCTTCGCAGATGCCGAAGCGGCCTTTCCTTATCTTCGAGCATGTTTTCGCTGACGACGCTCGAGGTCACTGTTTTGCCGGGCAGAACCAGCTTTGCCCTCACCGAACGACGACAGGCTGGTTAATAGCGCTAGGCAATTGTCAGCGCCGAGGGTTTCGTCGTTGTCGAGGAATTGGAACCCACGCAGGCGGACGCCAAGAGATCCGCTGCGGGAGCGATTCATTAGTTCCCTTGGTTGTCGCCCTGACGGTCCTTCGGCGCACTCCCCCCACCCTAAGTACAGCGCGGAAAGGCACCGGATGTCGGCAAAATGTCGGGACCCCGGCAGCCCAGCATGGGGTCTTCACTCCATCGGGTGTTCTCGGAGTTGACAGCTCCCGGGAGCAGGTCTCGGGTCGGCGCATGTCGCGCCCCGACGCACTGAGTCTGCAAGAGCGCACGATTCTGGAATTGTGCGCCGCTGGGTTCAATGACTGCGAGGTTGCAGCGCGTCTGCATGTAAGCCGGCTAGCGGTTTCGGAGATCCGAAGGGATACTGCCGAGAGACTCGCTGTAAGAATCGCCTCGGCTCACCCGTTCCATATCCGCGAGGTGGTGCTTGCTCGCCATCTCGATTCCATGGAGTTCTAGCTGGTGTCGCGGCCTCGAGTGTTTCCTCACCTGCTGCTTCGGCGAACGCGTGGGCTTGGACTGGATAACCATCAAACGTAGCCCTTGCGAATCGCGGGCGAGGAGGAAGGGCCAAGGGGCAGGAGTCCGCAACGATGGTCATGCATCATCCGCATTGATCGCCTGCGCGCCGATGCCGTTCGGATTCCAGCCAGATTACTTCATCGCAGTCTTGAGGATATCCCATCTTCCGCCAAAGCGCCTCTGCCTCTGTCATGATTGATCCATGAGTCGGAGCTAGCCCCGCTTCGCCGCACGATTCTGATGGCGGGCTCAAAAGGCGTAGGGACATCATTATTTGGCCCAGACCGACTGCTATGAGGCGGATCGAATCGGCGGAATCCCGTCACTGGTGTTATTGAAGGCGGCGCACCTTCGGTAATTTTAAACTAAGACTGTTAATCACTTGGTCGCTGGTTCGATCCCAGCCCGGGCAGCCATTTATCAGAAAACGGGCTCTCCACCATGAAGTGGGGACAGGGATCGTAGACGGGCGAGGTTATGGGTTATCCGCATTGGGCGATGACACGCAAGCTGTAGTTGGGAACGGAGCGGAAGCCTTCCTCCGGATCATTTACTTTCACGGCCTCGATGAACAATGCCATAATGCCATCGAGTGACGTTGGAGGACTAGATGCGCCCGATTTTTGTGCTCCGAACTGTACTTCACCTTTCTTGTCCTCAATCCATGGAAGCCTCGCAATTTCGGCTGCGAGTCCCAATGCAGGCACGTCCGTGTAGACCTCGGCGGTGATCTTCGGGTCCGAGTGTCCCAGGATTTCTTGAGCAGCCCGTTGGTTGATCCCGAATTTCACCCCTATTTGATTTCCATCTTTGCCGCGCGGGCAAGTGCCAAAAGTGATTCTCTTATCTGAGCAGTCAGCGTAGGCCACAATTTACGAAGTTCATTTAGGTTCTCAGTGTTTTGTGCCCCATATTCCGAGCGACCATGATGAAGGTCCTAAAGCCCTTGTTTCAATTCGCTCCCCCGCCGCCGAGTTTGCTCCGTTTTCGATGATTCTCGATTTTTGGCCTACCGCTGTTTGCTGGCTTAGGCGCGCGCGGAACCGGCTTGATCACTGGGACCCTCGAGATTAATTCCGGGCCCTATGGCCAAAGCCGATAATCCCGACGCCTACATTGCCGCTTCGCCCGAATTTGCGCGTCCCCTCCTCACCCACTTCCGAGCGCTGGTTCACCGGGCATGTCCAAACGTGAATGAGAGCATTAAGTGGAGCCACGTTTTTTTTGAGTCGTGCGGAATGCTATGCGCAATGGCGAGTTTAAGGAGCATTGCTCCTTCGGATTCTGGCACAAGGGTATGAGGGCCGTGCTCGATGAGAATGGGCTCCCGCACAAAGACGGTTCTGGCGACTTTGGCCCGGTGCGAAGCCGGGCCGACCTGCCGAGCGACGCCGTACTCATACGGCTGATCCGAGCGGCCGTCGCCCTCAATGCCGCCGGCATCCCGTCTCGGGCGACCCGCCGCCCAAGAAAGGCACTAGCGGTCCCGGCCGATTTAGCCGAGGCTTTCAAGACCCATGCAGCCGCCGCTCGGACCTTCGAGATATTCACTCCCAGCCAGCGGCGCGAATACGTGGAATGGATCACCGAGGCGAAGCGGGATGAAACGAGGGCCCAGCGGCTGATCACGACCCTCAAGTGGCTCGCTGAGGGCAAGAAGCGAAACTGGAAATACGCCGGCTGCTGACTTGCTGGATTCTTAAATTCCTCAAGGTGCCGGCGAGGTCTTTGGACAGATTTTCTTCGGCCTCTTCGCGAATCATGAGCCTTTGGATCGGACGTTAGGCAAATCCCAATTGGATTGAGTGCTTCGCTTAGCGGTAGCGTCATAGAGGGACCAATCGTTCGCTAAAGATTCGAAACGTTTCACTACGCTTGTTACACCGCGCGCAGTTAAGTGGGCGCACTTTCCACTCTTGGATCTGCCGTGTCCTTCCGAGCATAGAATTCGTCAAACAATCGGCATTGAAACGGCCATTTACCGACGGTAAGATATTGGAAATGAGTAAAGCCCCTAGGTTCGATCCCAGCCCGGGCAGCCATTTGATTTCGAACCACTTCGAAAAACTGTGACACTTCACAGCTGCCAGCATTACGTGTCTGGCATGGATGGGAGGTTCGCCTAAATTTGAGCCAAACGCTCTTCCGCGACCTCAGATAGCGTCCGGCGTTTTCGCGCGGCCTCTTTTCGCAAGCCCGAAATCAATTTCGGACTGAGGCGCAACAGGATGGGCTTGCGACCCGACGGCTTGCGCCCGGCACCAGCCCTTGCACCGCCATGCTTGAACGGTTGAAACCTGAGCCCTTTGAGATCGGGCAAGGGCTCGCCATTCAGGTCGCCAATGTTGATCTGATAGCCCGCCTTGTTGAACACGGGTGCTTCAATGGGTGCCATTTTCTTTTTCATAAATTTGAGCTCCGATTTCCCAGAACCCCGCTCCGAAGATCCGAATGACGCCGTTAGGCCTGTGGGTGTACCGGACCAGCATAATGCGTCCACTCACCTTCCCGAGAAGCCACCAACGGAGTTCATCAGCCCACGAGGACTGTGCGTTTCGTCGAATGCAACGATGGCAAGCGGATCGGCAAAGGCCAGTTGAGCTTCTGAAAATGATACTTCGTGTTTGGCAAGATTTGTCGCTTCCTTTCTTGGGTCCCAGATGAACCTCATTTGACGATGATTGCCGAGAACTCTTGAAAAGCAATATCTCTTTCATCTTTTGCGACTATGCTTCCACGTGCGCTCCCACTCTGCTCCCGAGCATAGAATTCTTCAGAAAACTACCCTCGAAACCGCTCTATCAATGCGTAAGCTGTTGGTATTCGATTTATGAATCGATTTGATCCCAGCCCGGGCAGCTATTTCGCAACGATGTTATGCCTTTCATAGGCTGACCTCTTTGGGCACAGAGCTGCACCATGAATCGTCCATGTGTAGGCAGAAAGGTCGGCTCAATGTTTGTTGCCCTCGGGTTGCTCGGTCTTGGCCCGGGTTTGCTTGAAGGGGCGGCGCTCAAATTCAACCTGCCACCCAAGGATGTTTCTATTGAGGCTGCCATGGCATCGTTGGCGACACAGGCGATAACAGAATACCACAACGACGGGAGTGATTGGTATTTGACCAATCTGTTTCGTTTACAGGTGACCGCAGGGCAATATTCGAATGCCGTCACTACAATTCAGGAATCGGAAAGCCGTTCGCTTTCAGCGCACCACTCGATTGGCATTCTCATTCCCGATAGGATCTTTGCCCAAGCTAAGCTCTTGGAGCAAAGCGGTGTGTCGGCCGACGATGCAATCTATAGGGCAGCCACTGCAGTCTTGGGCGAATTAGATGACAAGGCCGCCGCAGATGCAGACTCTTGGCTTTGGGCCCCTTTGAATAGGCTGGGCCATAGCCTGAATCAGGATTTAGATCGGCAGCGTTCCCTTGACGCGATCGACATAAACGCGGCACTGAACTTGGTCCGCGAATACGAGCTCTATCAGGAGTACCAGGCCCTTGTGCCCGCAAGCGACGCCTTGATCGCCGCTGATGATGCCCGGCGATACATAGTCGCAAGAGATGTTCCAGTCAAAACAGCCGGAGGGGTCACGCTTACCGCGCAGCTCTTTCGGCCTCGAATGACCGCCAAGCGTCAATCGGCTGCATTGAATTTCACCATCTACGCCGGCCCATTTGCAGTGACGATGGCCAGGTTGGCAGCGGCTCACGGATACGCCGGCGTGGTTGCATTCGCCCGCGGTAAGGGAACAAGTACCGACAAAATTCGGCCTTGGGTGGTCGAATCCGAGGACGTCAATGCCGTCATCGATTGGATTGCTGGCCAGCCCTGGAGCGACGGCCAGGTCGGGATGTTTGGCGGCAGTTACGAGGGATTCGTCCAGTGGGCCGCCTTAAAACACCCAAATCCGGCATTGAAGACCGTCGTTCCGTGGTCGGCCGTTCATCCGGGTCTGGTGCTGCCACTGTCCAACAATGTCTTCCAAAACGCGAACTACCAATGGGCATTCTACGTTACCGATAATCGCACCCTCGATTGGGAGGTAAACTCCGACCAAACCCGATGGGACTCCCTCCTGCAGCGCTGGTATGCGAGCGGCAAACCCTATCGGGAGATCGATCAAATAGATGGCACGCCAAATCCGCTGCTCCTCGAGCAACTTCGTCATCCCTCTTTTGACGCCTATTGGCAGGCTATAGCGCCGTTCCAGGCTGAGTTCGCGAACATCCACATCCCGGTACTTCAAATTACGGGATATTTCGATCCGGCACAAATAGCGGCACTTTATTACCTGACAGAACACTATCACTATTTTCCAGCAGCTGAACACTACCTCGTCATTGGCCCGTACGACCATCAGGGAGCACAAGCTTCACTTAAACCGGTAAATGTAGGCGGCTATTCGGTGGACGAAGCGGCGCAATTTGATACCCCCGAACTGACTTTCGCCTGGTTCGACTTCGTTTTGAAGGGAAAACCCAAACCCGCGTTGATAAAAGACAAAATCAACTGCGAAGTCATGGGGGCCAATACTTGGCTGCAGGCCCCTTCCCTCGACGCAACGCACAACCGTGTTTTGAGGTTTTATCTGAGCAGCGGCCGGACCGGCACATCGCATGAACTAGATAAATCAAAGCCCACACAGTCTGGCTTCGCGGTTCAACTCGTCGATTTCGGCGATCGCAAGTCCAACAACAACGTCTACCCCCAGGAAGTCCTTTCAAAGATACCATTCAACGAAAATGGAATCGCCTTCGAGAGCGAACCGTTCGACGAGCCGGTGGAGTTGGCGGGCCGGATTACCGGTACCCTCAAGGCTGTGATCAACAAAAGGGACCTAGATGTGACATTGGCATTTTATGAGGTCCTGCCTGAGGGCGGATATTTCAATCTTGGCTATTATCTCGGGAGGGCGAGCTATGCCGCAGACCCGGGCAAGCGCCAGCTGCTCGAACCGGGGCGCGTCGAATCGATTCCATTTACGCGAACGCCCTTTATGGTGCGCCAAATGAAAAAGGGCAGCCGCCTACTTGTGCTATTGAATGTAAATAAGAACCCATACTCTCAGGTAAACTATGGGACCGGAGCGGACGTCAGCGATGAGTCGCTTCAACCAGATGCTCCTGCATTACGAGTCGAATGGCAGAATGATAGCTTCATAGAGGTACCGATCGTTCGCTAAAAACTTGAAAGGTTTGACCGGGCTTTTTGTGCGGCGCGTAGTTAGATGGGCGCACTTTCCACTCTCGAATCTGCCGACTCCCTCCGAGCATAGAATTCGTCAAACAATCGGCATTGAACGGCCCAACTACCGGAGTTAAGTCATTGGTAATGAATACGGCCCCTAGGTTCGATCCCAGCCCGGGCAGCCATCTAACAAGAATGAGCTAGGATACATAGGCGCCCACCAAAGACCGTCTGGGCTATTTCTAGGCCACAGGATCGGGGTCGCGCGCGTCACGTCACTGGCAGCAGCGCGCGAAATCCCGCCTCTACGAAATGGCGGTCGGTCGTCAATGCCTCGGTGAGACGCAATTCTCGCATCAGCACAAAACTCGTGCAGTCCGTGAACGAGTAACGGTGGTCGGTATATTTCCTGAAGAATGTCTTCGCGGTTTCGAACCGGTCGGCTCCGATCCATTCCACGCGCATGCCAGCCGACTGCTCGACCAGGTCAAGCACGCGCAGTGCTACGGTCGCTCCGCCGCGTGCTTTGGCTAAGTTGACGGCTTCGGCAATGAGGTAGTCTGTTGCGACAATCAGTCTTCCCTCATTCAAAATCCGGGCGACGGCGTCGCGTGCGGCAGCGTGGTTGGCGTCGTTCTTGTCAACAAACGCATATAGAGCGGATGTGTCGGCCAACACGTCACGCGCGGCCATACAGCAAATGGTCGATGTCCTTGTTGGTCATCTTGCCACCCGGTCCATCGGCCGCAAATCTGTCGAGATTGAGCAGCGGATCATCCGGCGACAACGGCGGGCGTTCGCTTTGAGCGGCAGGCCCCAGCTGGGCGACCGGGCGACCGGCCCGCGCAATTGTGATGCGTTCACCCTTTTCTGCGCGCATGACCAAGCGGGACAGGTTGCTCTTGGCCGCGTGAATGTTGAAAGACGATGGAGGCATGGGGTCAAGGTTAGCTAAGCCATTGGGCTAAGCAAGCAAATCTGGGGATTCCGTCAGCAAAGTAGGGGAAAACCCATGATTGCCAACGATGCGCCAACAAAAGGATCCACCTAGGACCTGTTAATCACTTGGTCGCTGGTTCGATCCCAGCCCGGGCAGCCATTTATAACCAATTAGTTATGTGATAATGGTCTTGGATTAAATAGGCTGAATGTCACACTTATGTCTCACTTATTTTGTCCTGAACTTTGGCTATCTCTGTAGATTCTTGGTCTCTAACCGCACCTAGAATCACCATCATCGAACCGTTGCGCTGCTTAAGGTCTCTTTCACAAGCCTGAGCTGACGACATCCCCGGTGGTTGTGCAAACTGACCCACAGACCATCGACAGATTGATCAGTACCGAGGATTACCATTACCAATGCTTTGAGTTCATGTCTGGACCTGAGGAAACAATTTGCCATTGAGGCCAGATCCAAGCCGGACGGATGCGGACGAAATTCTGGATGGGTATGCCATTCTCCTATGAAATGTAGGCCTCGGTTGAAGCGTGCGTTGATCGTTTGCTGTTGTGTGGCATTGCACGGCCAGAAGCCGTAGCGCCACCGGCGGTCGGCGCGCCGCGGCGAAGAGGTCAGGTTTGATCAGGCTTCTGCTGCGGCAATTCAGCAGGCCATTACAGAAGAAAAAATTGAGGTCTCAACGATCAAGGCCCGAATCAGCGTCTATGCTCCGGTATTGGATGCCAAGTCCAAGAAATGGAGGTTCACGATGCTAAGGAACCACTATTACATGGACATCAGTGAAACGACAATCGCAGCTGACACAATGAAGCGCGGCGGGGTTAGAACTGGCGATTCCTACCTAGCAGAGATTGAGGTCACAGAAACAGAGGGGTGTGCTTCCCCCGATATGACGGACACGCGTTGGGCGTGTTATTGATTAGTTAGCTGAGGTTGGATTCGTAGTCGAGCGGGCTTTGATAACCGAGGGCCGAGTGAAGGCGGGTCCGGTTATAGAAGCTCTCGATGTAGTCGAAGATGGCTGTGCGGGCCTCTTCGCGGGTGAGGAAGCGACGGTCCCGCGTGTCACGAGTCATGCTGATTATGACTCGCGCCACTTGGTCGCGCGGCTCGGTTCGGCAGGCTACTTGACGACGAGGTCGTTCTTGACGTCCTTCACATTGGGAACGGCTGAAGCATCTTTGCCTGCTGCGGACTTCTGGTCCGAAGTGTCCACAAAGCCGCTGAGCTGAACGACTCCCTGGTGCGTCTCGACTTTGATCTCGAATGACTTCACCGCGTCGTCGGCCAGCAGGGCGCTCTTCACCTTGGTCGTGATGACCGTATCGTCCACGTATTGACCTGTGGTTTCGGGCGTTGATTTCGGCGCGCAGCCACCGTTCAGGCCGCCAAGCGCGAGGGCGCCGATCAATGCAAGAGCCGATGCGGACGTCGCCAATTGGAGGGATGTTTTCATGGAATGGGTCCGATTCATGCCCCGAGCACTTTCTTGATCTCTCCAACCTTCTTCTGTGTCTGACCTTCGACCTGCTCCGTTTTGCCCGCGGCTTTCAGCTGTTCATTTCCGGTCGCCTTGCCGGCGGCTTCTTTGACGTTGCCTGCGATATCCTTGGCGGTGCCTTCCACTTTGTCGGTAGTACTTGATTTCATGTTTTTTGATTTCCCCTTAAGTTTGACGTGCCGTCGAATCAGAGGCCATAGGGCCTGAGTTTCCTGCAAGAAAAGGCGCGGTTAGGGACTGCCTCGCTGTTCATTGCTGAGGAAGTATAAATGAAAAGTTCGAAGGGCTTCTATGGGGTGTTACCCGATCAACACCGCTGCCGCACGGCCCAGTACTTCCGCTGCCCAGCTTTTAGGATAACAGGGGAGTGTCGGGCGGGGCCGGACGCGGGTTACTACCGGGCTTCTTTCGCCATGCCCAATACGGGACTATCTAAATCGGAAAGGCTTTAGCGGCAAATCAGGGGAAGGATAAGGCCGCCTCGACATGCCCCAATGCGGCAATGGCATAGGCTCTCGCTTCGTGATAGCGCATTACGAAGTACTCCTGAAGAACATAAAAACGCGCACACAAATCGCGGACGACCTCAGTCGAAGGCCTGATCAATAGTTTGTTGAGGATGTTGATGGCTTCGGCGTAGAGCGCCTGCAATTCATGAAGACATTTCTTGAGCATGCGGAGTTTTGCGGCTCGAGCTGATGTGGACGACGGGGTTCGAACTCTTCGAAGGCATTTTTTCACTCACCAATTATACGCAACCTGAGTACATGGCCGCGATGGGGTGTTGCCCTAAGCTGGAGGCCGTTGGACCATTCTCATCAAGAATGGAAAAGGCGATCCAAACGTCCAACGCGGTGGTGCTTGACCTGTGCCTGCGGCTGTTCCCCGCGCCTCACGTGGAAGCGACCAAATGGAACGCGATGTTTGATCAGAAAGATTTACTCTCCAACACAGGACAGGGTCATGTTTCTTGCTCCCCGTGCTCTAAGGGAATTGACGTGATCCCGGCGCTTCGAGCCGCTTGAAGAGTCGGTCTGGGCCAACATCCTCCGTCCTGAGGATCTCAGCGGAGAGATCTGCTAGCCGGCGTCGAAGGTCATCGGCGCGCTGCAGTCGTGGGCTGGAGGCCATTGGCCAATTCGCTTACGCTGGCTGCAGGCGACGCCGACGCGGTAGGAACCGGATTTCAACACGGCGCTCTACCGCAGCGGCAATGCGATTGAGCATGGCGAGCGAATGGCCTTCGTAATCAGCATCTTCAAGCCGCGAAATTACAGACTGGGTGGTGCCGACTCGCTTGGCCAACTCT
>Ga0187851_10005004_pt1 | contig 10687 bp, 10 predicted proteins | sample June2016WEW_6_10_FD_132997 | JGI IMG/M metagenome (GOLD analysis project Ga0187851, IMG submission 132997) | Peatland microbial communities from SPRUCE experiment site at the Marcell Experimental Forest, Minnesota, USA - June2016WEW_6_10 | ecosystem: Environmental > Terrestrial > Soil >... | reverse complement strand
TTCTCGCTGACAATCCGATCCGCGCGCTCGCGCCGGCGCTCGAGGCGCTGCAGGCGCCGCCGCTCGATTTGGGCACGGCCGATTTCGACCCCTCCAATCTCGAGATCGTCAGCGTCGATGTCGGCAATCCGGCGACCAACGTCATTCCCGGCGAGGTTCGCGTCGTTTTCAACGTGCGCTTCAACGACCTTTGGACGCCGGCGACGCTCGCCGCCGAGATCGAGCAACGCGTCGCGGCGGCGGCGAAGGGCGCGCGTTACGCGCTTGCGTTCGACCCGACCAACGCCGTCGCGTTCCTGACCCAGCGCGGGCCCTTCACCGACCTCGTCGCGCGCGCGATCGAAGAGACGACGGGCGTGAGGCCGAAGCTGTCGACCGGCGGCGGCACGTCGGACGCGCGCTTCATCAAGGACGCCTGTCCGGTGGTCGACGTCGGCCTGGTGGGCAAAACCATGCACGCGGTCGACGAGCGCGTCGCGGTTGACGACCTCGAAGCGCTGTCGCGCGTCTATGAGCGCGCGCTCGAACTCTATTTCACAGCAAGCGAGCGCGGCTGATCGCGGTCACGGGCGCCGTCGCCGGACCGCTCGGCGCTATCGCCGACAGTGTGAGTAGAGTCCCTCAGTTGCGGATTCCAAAGATACGATCAATCTAGTCGCGCTATGACATGGCACGTCCAATATCGGAAGGAGGGATCGGAGCACATCGCGCGGGCTCCGAGCCCCGAGGCCGCGATCGAGGCCGCCTGTCATCTCATCGATGAGGGCTGCGATGTCTTTGGCGTCGGCACGGGGCCGCTCACCGATTCGATCGCAAGAAATGAAATTGCCCGCATCTATGCCATTTGGGCGCGGGAAAAGAATCCGTTCGGGCAATTTTCAAACTGAGACGCCCAAATTCTGGCCGGGTCGGCCTCCGAGCCGCTTCACAACGGCGTCGCGGCCTCAGCCAACAGTCGGGCTAGCTTCGCTTCCTCTTCGGTCAAGAGGCGACGGAGAATTTCCCGCTTTTTTGGGGTCGGTTTCCACGGCGATCTGTCGTCGGAAGTGTTCGACGTTAAGCCGAGCGACGTATATTTGCATGGAACGGGTCCCCCGTTCGTGCTGGCGTTGTGAGGCCTATCGGGCGACGTCTGATCTCGGGAACGCGACACGAAAACGGGCGGTCGCATTGCGGGGTACTCAGCGACCGCCCATACACGACCACTGGTCAAGCTTCTTGCGGGGCAAGAACCTGCGCTCGGCGCGATCACGAAAGCGGCGACAGCGCTCGCGCGAAAGGATCGGATTCTACTTATTCCAAGCCACGAGCGGGCAATTCTCTTGGCGCCGGATCGTATTCGGCGACGCGCCGGTCCGCGCCGATGGCTGCCTGAGCAGCGTCTCAAATTTGAAATCCGAAGGGCTTGTCGGCCGCTCGCGTCCACCCTCCGCCCCGTGATACGCTTTGCTCAATGCACGGAGGACGGGGCCATGCATGACGACCGAATAGCCGTCTATCGCAAACGCTCGCAAGGTTGCGTTCGCAGAGCGAAGCTGAAGGACAGCCTCGCGGACGAATGGGCGCGCCTCGCAAGCCATTGGGAAATGCTGGCGCGGATTCGCGAGCAGATGTCGATTATCGCCGGTGGCTATGATTCCCAACGGGACCAGGTCCCAAATACCCTTAGGGCTTAAAGGCTAACGGCGCCCGCCGATGTGAAGGCTTGCGCCGTCATGTTTGCGAAAGCCGTCCAGGATCGAGAACCGCCGCGACGCGATCCGAGAGTGAATATCCGCTTGGACGTTTTCTTCGCCCACACCGGCCCTTCCGTTCCCGACCAAGACCGCTCGTTTCGGCGCAGTTGGCGGAAGGGTCGGCTCGGGTCGAAACCGGCGGTTGACGGCGGGCGCCGAAGTTTGATTTTGAACGCTAGCCTCGTTTCGCCGCCGGGTAATCGATCCGCGCAAGATAGAGGCCGCAGGCCGGGGCGACGTGGCCGCAGCGGCTGCGGTCGGCCGCCTCCAGCGCCGCCTTGAGATCGGCGGGACTCCAGCGACCGAGACCGACCTCGATGAGCGAGCCGACCATCGAGCGCACCTGGCGATGCAGGAACGACCGCGCAGCGACCGAAACCGCGACTCGTTCGCCCTCGCGCGCGATGTCGAGCCGCGACAGCGTGCGCACCGGCGAATTGGCCTGGCATTGCACGTCGCGGAAGGTCGTGAAGTCGTGGCGACCGATCAGCGCCTTGGCCGCTTCCGCCATCGCTTCGACGTCGAGCTCGCGCTTGAGCCGCCAGGCGCGGTCGCGCTCGAGCGTCAGCGGCGCGCGGCGATTGACGACGCGGTAGACGTACCAGCGCATGATCGCGCTGCGGCGCGCGTCGAAATGGTCGCCGACCGCTTCGGCGTCGAGCACGGCGATCGGCGCCGGCGCGAGCTGGCCGTTGATCGCCTCTTTCAGTCGCCAGCCGGCCCATTCGCGATCGAGATCGACATGGGCGACCTGGGCGAGCGCGTGCACGCCGGCGTCGGTGCGCCCGGCGCCGGCGACGAGCGGCTGTTCCTGGCCGAGCCGCGCCAGCGCCTCCTCCAGCGACTGCTGGATCGACGGGCCGTTCCCTTGCCGCTGCCAGCCAGCGAAGTCGGTCCCGTCGTACTCGATCGTCAGCCTGTAGCGCGGCATAGCGTCAGAGCGTCAGGACGATCTTGCCGACATGGTCCGCGTTGTCGATGCGGCGGTGGGCGGCGGCGGCCTCGGCCAGCGGAAAGGTCGAGTCGATCAGCGGCTTGCAGCGGCCGTCGGCGAGCAGCGGCCACACCTTGGCTTTCAGCGCGTCGATGATCTCCGCCTTCTCGGCGACCGAGCGCGGCCTGAGCGTCGAGCCGGTGTGGATGAGCCGCTTGGCCATGATCGGATGAAGATCGATCTCGACCTTGCGCCCGCGCAGAAAGGCGATCTGGACGATGCGGCCGTCCATGGCCGCGGCGGCGTAGTTGCGCGCGACATAGTCGCCGCCGACCATGTCGAGGATGACGTCGGCGCCCTTGCCGCCGGTCGCCGCGAGCGTCGCGACGACGAAGTCCTCTTGTCGATAGACGATCGCCAGATCGGCGCCGAGCCGCACGCAGGCTTTCGCCTTTTCGGTCGAGCCGACGGTCGTCAGCACGCGCGCCTCGAACGCCTTGGCGAGCTGGATCGCCGTCGTGCCGATGCCCGATGTCCCGCCGTGGACGAGCAGCCACTCGCCGCCCTTCAAGCCGCCGCGATCGAAGACGTTGGTCCACACCGTGCAATAGGTTTCCGGGATCGCCGCCGCTTCGATCAGGCTCAGGCCGGCGGGAACCGGCAGCGCGTTGGTCTCGGGAACGACGCAATATTCAGCGTAGCCGCCGCCGGCGACCAGCGCCGTCGCCGCCTCGCCGAGCTTGAAGCGCGACGCGCCCGCGCCGAGCGCGACGACTTCGCCGGCGATTTCGAGGCCGGGCAGATCGGACGCGCCGGGCGGCGGCGCATAGAAGCCCTGGCGCTGCAGCACGTCGGGCCGGTTGATCCCGGCCGCGGCGACGCGGATGAGGATCTCGCCCGCGCGTGGGCTCGGACGCGGCCGTTTCGTCGGCGTCAACGCCTCCGGGCCGCCGGGCGTGGGAATCGCGACCGCGCGCATCTCGTCGGGCAAACCAGGCATGGCGCCACCTCCTCGCGGTCGGGCGCTTAGACCTGCGGCGGCGGGCAAGTCAATGCGGGAGGGCGACCGGGGCGACGACGCCGTCCTCGGCCGGCGCCTGGCGGAAGGCGGGCAGCGCCTCGGCGCGGCCGGAAAACGCCGCGAGCCGTGCGAAGCGGCCGGCTTCGACCAGATCGCCGATCATGCCGCCGACGAAGCCGAAGGCGCAGGCGACGGTGATGTCGGCGAGGCCGAGATCGCCGCCGGCGATCCAGCCAGAAGCAGGCGCCTCGCGATCGAGCGCGGCGAGCGCGGCGTCGAGCTGGCCGGCGACGCGCGCCCGCCACGGCTCGTGACGCTTCTCCGGCGGGCGCAGCGCGCGCTCGTAATGGAGCTGCACCGCCTTCTCCATCGTCGTCAGCGCAAGGCCGATCGCGCGCGCGGCGCTGAGGCGCAACGGCGGCGCGCTCGGCGACAGCGCGGCGATGTTGGGGAAGACGCAGCCGAGATAGTCGAGGATGACGCCCGAATCGGTCAGCACGGTTCCGTCGTCGGCGACCAGCGTCGGCGCCTTCAGCAGCGGGTTGATCTTCGAGAATGCGTCGATGTGGCGGAACAGCGAGATCGGCCGGTGGACGAACGGAACTCCGGCCGTCAGCATCGCCACCGCGACGCGCCGCACGTAGGGCGAATCCAGCATGCCGATCAGTTCCATGGCGCCCTCCGTCCAAGCTCCGCCGCGATAGCGACTCGATGCTGCGCGTTCGTCAAGGCGCCGCCGAACTGCGATCGAGCCGCGCTCCGCCCTCATCCTGAGCCGCCCTCGCGCGAGCGAGGGCGTGTCGAAGGATGCTTCAGGGCCTCCCGCGTCGCCGCGCGCGCTGGAGCGTCCTTCGAGACGCCCGCTTCGCGGGCTCCTCAGGACGAGGGGGTGGCGGGCCTTCAACGGGATCGTGACAGCCTCTAAGATTGGCGCGGGAGATCGTCGAGACGGGAGAGCGAGATGCGACGAGCGAGCAACGCGCCCATTCGCATCGGCGTCGGCGGCTGGACCTACGAGCCGTGGCGCGGCGCCTTCTACCCGGTCGATCTACCGCAAAAGCGCGCGCTCGAATATATGAGCCGCAAGCTGACGTCGATCGAGGTCAACGGCACGTTCTACCGCGGTCCGAGCCGCGACAGCTACGCCAAGTGGCGCGACGAGACGCCGGACGGGTTCGTCTTCGCGCTCAAGGGCCCGCGCGACGCCACCCATCGCCGTGGGCTGGCGGAAGCTGGCGAATCGATCGATCGCTTTGTCGCCGGCGGCGTCGCCGAACTCGGCGACAAGCTCGGGCCGATCAACTGGCAGTTCCCGCCGACCAAACGTTTCGAGGCCGACGACTTCGCGGCTTTTCTCGACCTGCTGCCGAAGTCGGTCGAGGGCAAGCCGCTGCGCCATGCGGTCGAGGCGCGGCACGCGAGTTTCCGCACGACCGATTTCGTCGCGCTCGCGCGCGAGAAAGGCGTCGCGATCGTCATCGCCGCCGATTCCGACTACCCGCAGATCGCCGACCCGACCGCGCCATTCATTTACGCCCGCATCATGGGAACCGTGGAGAGCGAGTCGGCGGGTTACTCCGCCGCCGCGCTCGACAATTGGGCGAAACGCGCCAAGAGCTGGGCGGCTGGCGGCGCGCCCAAGGACCTGCCGCTGCTGACCAAGACGCCTGCCGCGCCGGGCGGCCGCGAAGTGTTTCTCTATGTGATCAGCGGCGCCAAGACGCGCAATCCGGCGGCGGCGGCGGCGCTGATCGAGCGGATGCGATGATCGCCGCTCGCCCTCGCCGCGCGCCGAGCGTGTCGCGCTCGGTCGACGCGCCGCTGGCGAAGGCGATCGTCGCGGCGATGCGCGGCAGGAAATCACAGCGAGCGCGATCGACGGCGCTCTGATCCGCCTTCAGCCGCGCGAAGGCGGCCTGCGCCGCCTGGCCCCGCTCACGCTCGAACCGAAGATCTTCGGGCAATTCTGCCGGCGCGGACCGTCCGCGACAAGCCACGCGCCTTGCGGCCTATCTGCGCGGCGGAATGGGCGCTGGCCGCGCCGCGAAGGTTGAACTAAGACGGGTCGAATCGCCCTTTCGGCGCACAGGCGCCGGCGAACTGGGAGTTTGGCGCATGGCCGATGCGGTCGACCTGCTGGTGATCGGCGGCGGAATCAACGGCGCGGGAATCGCGCGCGACGCGGCCGGGCGCGGCTTGTCGGTCGTCCTGTGCGAAAAGGGCGACCTTGCGGAAGCAACGTCGTCGCGCTCGAGCAAGCTCGTCCATGGCGGCCTGCGTTATCTCGAATATTACCAGTTCCGCCTGGTGCATGAGGCGCTCGCCGAGCGCGAGGTGCTGTTGCGCTCGGCGCCGCACGTCGTCTGGCCGACCCGCTTCGTGCTGCCGCACTCGCCGCAGGATCGGCCGGCCTGGATGCTGCGCATCGGCCTGTTCCTCTACGACCACATCGGCGGCCGGCGCACCCTGCCCGGCTGCCGCGCGCTCGACCTCCGCCGCGAGCCCGAGGGCGCCGCGCTGGCGCCGGGCTACGTCAAGGGCTTCGAATACCCCGATTGCTGCGCCGACGACGCGCGGCTGACGATCCTCGCCGCGCTCGACGCGCGCGAGCGCGGCGCGCGCATCCTCACCCGCATGCTGTTCGAAACGGCGCGGCGCGACGGCGGCCTGTGGCGCGCGACGATCGTCGACGCGACGAGCGGCGAAAAGCGCGAGATCGCCGCACGTGCGCTGGTCAACGCCGCCGGGCCGTGGGTCGACCAGGTTATCGGCCGCGTCGACGGCGCGAAGACGAAGTTCTCCGTCAAGCTGGTCAAGGGCAGCCACATCGTCACGCCGAAGTTCTTCGACGGGCCTCAGGCCTATTTGATGCAGAACCACGACCGGCGGGTGATCTTCGTCATCCCCTACCAGGGCGATCTCGCGCTGATCGGCACGACCGAAATTCCGTTCGACGGCGCGCCGGAGACGGTCGCCGCCGACGAAGAGGAGATCGTCTATCTGCTCGCCGCCGTCGCCGGCTATTTCCGCAACGCCCCGAGGCGCGAGGACGTCATCGAAGCCTGGGCCGGCGTGCGGCCGCTGTTCGACGACGGCCATGGCGACCCGTCGGCGGTGACGCGCGACTACGTGCTCGAGCTCGACGCAGCCGACGGCGCGCCGCTGCTCAACGTCTTCGGCGGCAAGATCACCACCTTCCGCCGGCTCGCCGAGCACGCTTTGCACAAGCTCAAGCCGTTCTTCCCGACGGCGAGCGGCGACTGGACGGCGCGGGCGACGCTGCCCGGCGGCGAGATCGACGACGGCGACTTCGAGCGCTTCGTCGCCCGGCTCGCCGGCGAATATCCATTCCTGCCGCCCTCGCTCGCGCTTCACTACGCGCGCCTCTATGGCGCCCGCGCGACGAAGCTCATCGGCGCGGCCGCTTCGCTCGCCGATCTCGGCCGACGCTTCGGCCCCGACTTCTATGAACGCGAAGCGCTTTATCTCGTCGCCGAGGAGTGGGCCGAGACCGCCGACGACATCCTCGTCCGGCGCACCAAGCACGGACTCAGAATGAGCGCCGACGAGCGGGCCGAGTTCGCAAGCTGGATCGAGAGCCGCGCCGGCGGCGACGCGTGACGGCAGACGGCGCGTCGAGGACGGCGCGCTCGGCGCCGTGCGGTCTCCGCAGCCCCCCCCCGCCAGGTCGTGGATCTACGCGCGCGATTCACGCTTTCGGCGGCATGGCGGCGCCGCCCCGCTCGACCGCGCGCCGGAAAGCCGGGCGCTCGCGAATGCGCTCGAGGTAGGCCATCAGCTTGGGGCGACGCTGGTCGAGACCGGCGCGGCGGGCCGAGGCCTCGATCGGATAGCTCATCTGAATGTCGGCGGCGGAGAAGGCGTCGCCGGCGAACCAGGTCGAACGTCCGAGCTCGGCCTCCATCAGGTCGAGGTTCTCGGCGAGCCGCGGCGTCGTGACCCGATCGTTGGCGCGCCGCACGACCGCCGCGACGATCGGCCGGATCGGCCAGGGCGGCGCGGTCGCCATCCGATCGAGCACGAGCTTGAGCAGCAGCGGCGGCATCGCCGACCCTTCGGCAAAATGCAGCCAATAGAGATAGCGTACCCACTCGGCCGTCTCGCGCGCCGGCGCCATGCCTGAAGCGGGGTTCTTTTCCACAAGATACTCGATGATCGCGCCGGACTCGGCCAGCGTGACGTCGCCGTCGACGATGACCGGGGACTTGCCGAGCGGATGGACCGCGCGCAAGGCGGGCGGCGCGAGCATCGTGAGGCGATCGCGCGCGTAATGCTTGACCTCGTAGGGAACGCCCATTTCTTCGAGCAGCCAGAGAACCCGATGCGACCGCGAGTTCTCGAGATGATGCACAATGATCAACGACGCCTCCTTCGTCCGCGCTTCCTCATCCCGCCAATGCGTCTTCGACCGACGCTATGCGCGCAAAGCGGCCCGCCAGCGCCAACTCGACGCTCGCCTTGATCTCGTCGGCGCTCCATTCGCGCCCGCGCGCGTCGGTCATTGGGAAGGTCAGCGTCGCCTCGGAAACGAAATCGACGGCGAAGCCGAGATCGGAGGCGTGACGGGTGGTCGTCTCGCAGCATTGTTCGGTGCGAATGCCCGAAACGATGATGCGCCGGACGCCGTGCGAAATCAGCCAGACGTCGAGACCACTGCCGATCAGCGCGCTGTGCCGACGCTTCTTGAAGATCGCGTCGGGCGCAATCTGCAGCGGCGCGAGAGTCGCCACGAATCCGGACGATTCGGCGAAGGCGCCGGTCTCTTCGACATGGAACACCTGCACGATCGGAATTCCGAGCCGCTTGGCGCCGTCGACCAGCGCCTGCTGGCGCTCGAGATAAGCGTCGAGGCGATCGACGCGGAAGTAGGGCCGATGGCGGAACGATTCCTGGGCGTCGACGACGATCAAGGCGGCGTTGGCGGCGGACATTTCAGGTTTCCCTCTCGAAACAGCCGCTCCACTGTAGCGCCAAACAATCTCGACGAGACGCCTTCGCCGGCCTTTGTTCGGACAATTCGCGCCAAAGCGTAACTCGACTTTGCGAGGCGCCCGCGTCTGGTTGCGGGCGGCCTTGTGCGGGCGCGCCCGTTACGACCGCCAGGAGCTCTCGGTCCGTCATCGCGCCGGAGCGCGCGCCTTCGCCTGCCATTGCGACTGATAAGCGCGAAGGCCGGCGAACGCTCCGGGCTCGTGCGGTTTCAGTTCGACGCCAAATTCCGGCAAGTCGCCGGCAGGCCTCATCAGCGCGAGCACCGCCGCACCCGCCGCGGTTCCCTCCTGCAGCAGGGACGAGGCGACGCGTTGGCGCGGACGCAGCGCCGCCAGCAGCGAGCAGAAGAGGTCGTTGCGCGAGAACGGACCGTCGATGACGATCGGCGAGCGCGATTCGACCGCGTCGAGCGCCTCCGACGTCATCAGCGCGGTGTAGAGCGTGGCGAGCGACGCGCGCTGGGCGAGAGCGCCGGTGAAGGGGCCCTCGATCCGTCCGCGATCGCCGCTTCCGGCGACCGGACCGCCGGTGTCGCTGAACGACGGCAGGGCGAACACGGAGTGGGCGATGATCGCTTCGATGTCCGCGGCGGACGCCGCCGAGGGCGAAGCGCCGGCGAGCAGCTTGTCGAACTCGCCGCCGCCGAAAAAGCCGCAGCAACCGATCGGGCGGCCGAAGACGTTGGTGAACGAGAACGTCTCGCGATTGGGATCGAGGCGCAGGATGTCGGCCTGACTTTCGAAGCCGATGATGAACGTTCCGGTCGAAATCAGCGCGAGTTCGCTGAAGCCAGCAGCGAGGTAGCGCAGATAATTGGCGTCGGAATCATGGACGCCGCAAAGGATGCGCCCGCGGCCGGAGAACGCCGCAGGGCGAAACTCCCGCGTCAGTTCGCCAATGTCCTCCCAGGCGCGCGTCAGCGGCGCGAAGCGATCGACCCAGCCGCGCTGCCGAACGAGAGAGGAAAAGTCGCCGTTCAGCACGTCGAGAAGTTGCGAGAACGCGCCCAGCGCCGTGACCTCGCACGTGCGCCGGCCGCCGAGACGGAAGGCGAGATACTGGCTCCACGTCATGATCGACCGCACCCGCGCGAACGCCTCGGGAAAGGCGGTCTCGAGCCAGAAGAGCTGCCTGCCGAGCGACAGCGCGGCGGGCCAGGTGTTGCAGAACGTCTCCGCGAAGGGCGGCGCGATCTTCGCGTAGCCTTCGGCGATCTCGGCCGGCGGTTCGGCGAGATAGTCCATCACCGGGGTTGCGAGCTCGCCCGCTCCGTCAACGCAGCCGAGGGTCGAGCCGCAGGCGCTGACGACGATCACGTCCACCGGCAGAACCCGATCGAGCTCGCCGATGGCGCCGATCGCGAATTCGACGATGCGCTGCGCGTCGATATGGCGATAGGGAGGACCGTCGCGGTGGACGGTTTCCGTCTTGCGCCGGGCGATCTCCTGCAGCTCGGCGTCGAACAGGACGACCTTGCTGTTCGTCGCGCCGATATCGACGACGGCAATGCCCCGCGGAACGTTTGCAACCATTTCAACCACCCAGCTTGCCGGCGACGTGAGGATAGCCGGCGAATCCCCCCATGATCCGGGCGGCGTTTCGTCGCATTTCGGCGATCGCCGACCGTGCGCGCGCTTCAAGCTGCGCTCAGTTCATTTCCTGGCCGCCGGTGACGCTGAGCGCCACGCCGGTGATATAGGAGGAGGCGTCGGAAGCGAGGAAGGTCACCGCGTTGCAAACGTCGTCGTACGTGCATCCCCGTTTCATCGGCACCTGGTCGACGTAAGATCGGCGCACGTCGGCGACGTCGCTCGCGCCGGGAACCTTGCCGGCGCGCAAATACTGAACGAACAGCCCCTTGTCGGGGTCGGTCCACAGCGGCGAGTCGAGCAGATTGCCGGGGCAGATCGCGTTGCAGCGCACGTTGTGCCGCGCCATCTCCAGCGCGACGCTCTGGGTGTGGCCGACGCAGCCGAACTTGCT
>Ga0187851_10005002_pt1 | contig 10687 bp, 9 predicted proteins | sample June2016WEW_6_10_FD_132997 | JGI IMG/M metagenome (GOLD analysis project Ga0187851, IMG submission 132997) | Peatland microbial communities from SPRUCE experiment site at the Marcell Experimental Forest, Minnesota, USA - June2016WEW_6_10 | ecosystem: Environmental > Terrestrial > Soil > Wetlands... | reverse complement strand
TTTGATGAAGGATGCGAATCCCGGCGACCAGGCATTTCTCAATGGCGTCTCGACGAGCCCGCGGGCCTACTCGGGCTTCACCCAGGATTTTGGTGAAATCCTGGACCGCGTGGCTTTCGAGGATGCCGGAGGGGATACCGCGCTGGTCGATACGGTTTACGAGAGTCTGCGTCAGTTGCATTCGGGTGTCCATCCAAGAAAGGCCCTGATCGTTATTTCCGATGGTATGGACAATCACAGCCGCCATTCCAGGGGAGAGTTGCTGGATCTCGCAATGGAATCCGACGCGCAGGTCTACACAGTGGCGGCCGGCGACGCTACGCCCGCGTACGCCAAGCCCATCGAGCTGGCGGAACAAAAACGGGGGCTTCTGTTTCTCGATGAGCTCGCCGCCAAGACCGGCGGGATGAGCTTCGTCGTCCGTGACCGGAGTGACATTGCGGAGGCGGCCGCCAGCGTTGGCAGGGCGCTTCGGAATCAGTACACCATTGGCTACGTGCCCGGCGGCGCCGGCCGCGGCGGCCAGTGGCGCAAGATCAAGGTCAAGGTCGCGGGCTCGGGAATGAGGGCGTACGCGCGCACGGGGTACCGTCTCGACTGATTCGTCAGCCCATCTTTATACAATCCTCATGTCCTCCATGCTTCAATGGCCTGGGATAGGATTTCGGATGAATTCTAACGTTCCTCGAGCCTTCCCGCGCCGCTAACGTACATAATGAAGGTGACCGTTGTTGCCGTTCGGCGACAGCCATGGACGGAAAAACTGAAGTCGCGGCCGGCTTGGCCGCCGGTTTGGATGCCGGGACCAAGGCAAGTAGCTGGCTAAGCAACTGGGAGGCCGTGCAATCCCGATTGGGAATTCTGCGCGGATGCCTCGCCGGGGCGGTGGCCGTCGCCCTGGTGACGCTCTTTGCTTTCCGGCTGAATCTAAATGTTTCCACTTCCGGCTCTCTCTACTTCCTGATTGTGGTGATGGTTTCGGTTGTCTGGGGTTTTTGGGAAGCCAGTGTTACGTCGCTGATCGCGGTCAATTGCCTTAACTACTTCTTTGTCCCTCCGGTGCTCACCTGGAGGGTTTCGGATCCGCAGGACTGGGTTGCGCTGGCCACCTTCGAGATAACCGCGCTGACCGTGAGCCGGCTCTCCACGCGCGTCAAGGGCCAGGCCAAGGCGGAGGCGCGCCAGCGGGCGCAGCTCGAGAAGCTCTACGAGCTGAGCCGCCGCACCCTGCTTCTCGATCGCCGGCAGACGATCGGGCCGCAGATCGTATCCCTCATTCAGGAAATCTTCCAGACGGAATCCGTGGCCCTGTTCGACGCCGCGCTGGCGCACCTGGACGTAACCGGTTCCGGGGCCGGCGATCTCGAAGAACTTGCGCGTCACGCCTATTTCCAGGACCGCACCCTGGAAGACGCCGATGCGCACACGTGGGCGCACGTGCTGCGGCTGGGGTCCAAGCCCGCCGGCGCGATTGCGCTCCGCGGCGCGGAGCTGGACCGGCTCATCACTGTGCCGATCGCATCGCTGGCGGCCATTGCACTGGAGCGCGCCCGGTCGTTCGAGAAGGAGAGCCGGGCCGAAGCGGGGCGCCAGACCGAACAGCTTCGAACGGCGGTTCTCGACGCGCTGGCCCATGCGTTCAAGACGCCGCTGACGGTGATACGGACGGCCAGCTCGGGGCTTCTTGAAGCCGGACGCCTTTCCGCCTTCGACGTGGAACTGGCCGGTCTCATCGACCAGCAGACGGAACACCTAAATCGTCTGACTACCGAGTTGCTGCAGATGGCCAGGATCGACGCCGCGGAAGTCAGACTCCACCGGGAGCGCCTGGCCGTGCTCACACTGATTGAAGACGCGCTGGCGCGATATCGCGAGCAGCTTCACGGCCGGCGAGTGAGCGTCTCCGATGGCGCATCCGGCCTGGAAGTCCAGGGCGACCGCGAGATGCTCACCATGGCGCTGGGGCAGTTCATCGACAACGCATCCCGGTATTCCACCCCAGAATCTCCCATCGCCGTCACCGCCGAGGAGACTCTGGGAGAGATCGTCGTTACGGTGCACAATGAGGGCCCGCCTATCCGCCCCGCCGACCGGGAGCGGATCTTCGAGCGGTTCTATCGGGCCGAGGAATCGCGGCATCGGGCGCCTGGAACCGGACTCGGCCTTTCGATCGCAAAGAAGGCCGCCGAAGCCCATGGCGGCCGAACCTGGGTGGTCAGCGAAGAACGCACGGGTACCACGTTTTTCTTCGCTCTGCCCCGCGGCATAAGGAGACAATTCGATGCAGTCACACGGCAAGGTTCTGGTAGTTGACGATGAGATCTCCATTCGGCGCGCGCTGCACAACACGCTCCAGGGAATGGGGTTCGAGGTGGACGAGGCCGGCACCGGCGAGGCGGCTCTGCAACTGGTTCGTGAAGTCGCGTACGATGTCGTGCTTCTGGACATCAACATGCCTGGAATCGGAGGTATCCGGGCGTGTCGCGAGATCCGCAGGATCCTGCCTCGCCTCGGGATTCTCATGCTGACGGTGCGCGACAGCGAGGAAGACAAGGTTGCGGCGCTCGATGCCGGCGCCGACGATTACATCACCAAGCCATTCAACATCCGCGAACTGGCGGCGCGCATCCGGGCCGCTCTGCGGCGTTCCTCCGCTTCCCTTGTCGACCCCGACGCCATAGTCCAAATCGGGAACATCGAGCTCGACCCGGCTCGCAGGCTGGTGCGCCGGGCCGGCGAGCCGGTACATCTCACGCCCAAGGAGTTTGACCTTCTGCGCTATCTCATGGCGCACGCCGGCCTGCCCATCACGCACGCGCGCCTGCTGCATGCCGTGTGGGGTCCAGAGTACGGAGGCGAGCTGGAGTATTTGCGGACTTTCGTGCGCCAGTTACGCAAGAAGCTCGAAGACGATCCGGCCGACCCCGCCTATCTGCTGACCGATAGCCATATCGGTTACCGGTTCACGGAAGCCAAGGCGGAGCTAGTCGAGGAAAAAGTCTGAAGGCGCCGGGGGAATAGAGAATCCATCGCTCCCCCGCCTCTATCAGCGCGTCGGCCGGCGCCGGGCGGGGGAGCGATGACCGCGTCTTTCTCAAAGACCCGCGGCGCGCCGTTTCCACTACACCCGGCCCTCATGAATTTGATGTCATTTCTTCGGGTGGGGCAGGCGCTTTTGCCTGCCAACCGGGTGGGGCAGGCGCTTTCGCCTGCCAACCGGCGCCACACCTCCTCCAACTTCGCTTTCCACCGGTTGACAGACGAAAGCGTCTGTCCCACAAGGACGGCGCCCGCCGGTCTCCCACCCGCCGCGTCTTGTTATAATCGGCCCGTATGAAAGCTATCGTTGCTATTCTCGCTCTTGGATCCGCGCTGTTGGCTCAAACACCGGCTCCAACCAAGTCCGCCGCTCCCGCGGCGCAGCCTAAGGTCTCGTTGTTCAACCCCGCCGCGCTGAACGCCAAGGCGCCGGACGTATTCGATGTCAAATTCACCACCAGCGCGGGCGATTTCGTGGTCGAGGCGCACCGGGCGTGGGCGCCGCTGGGCGCGGATCGCTTCTACAACCTGGCCAAGAACGGTTTCTTCGACAACGCGGCCTTTTTCCGAGTGATAGCGGGGTTTATGGCGCAGTTCGGCATTCCGGCCGACCCCAGAATCGCCAAGGTGTGGTATAACGCCAACATCAAAGACGACCCGGTGAAGCAGTCCAACGGACCGGGCTTTGTGAGTTTCGCCACTGCCGGGCCCAATACCCGCACCACCCAGATGTTCATCAACCTGGGTGACAACTCGCGCCTGGATAAGGACGGGTTCGCGCCGTTCGGGAAGGTCACCGAGGGCATGGAAGTTGTGCGGAAGATCTATAGCGGCTACGGAGAAGGTGCTCCGGGCGGGAACGGCCCCAGCCAGACCGCAGTGACCAACCAGGGCAAGGCGTATCTGGACAAGAACTTCCCCAAGCTCGACTTCATCAAGTCCACCACGGTAACGGTCGCCGAGGCTCCCGCGGCGCCGGCTAAGAAGTAGCTCCATCGCCGTCAACCGCTCCTGACGGTCGCGGCTCGACAACAGTCTGGCGAGCCGCGACCGTCTACGAGCCGCGACCGTCAGGGAGCGGTTGCCGGGACGCCTGGGCCATGGCGTCTCTTCTTATGCGCATTCCCACCATCGTTTTCCTCCTCGCCGCCGGCCTAGCCCACCCCGCCGAGATCACTGTGACCGTGCTCGCCACCACCGACATGCACGGTAACCTCTATCCCATCGATTACGGGACAGACCAGCCCGCGGCCAGGGGACTTGCCAAGATGGCCACCGTGATCCGCGCCGCGGAGGCCGAAAATCCCAACCATCTGCTGATCGACTGCGGCGATACGATTCAAGGCACGCCGATCGAGTTCGTGTATCAGACCCTGGTGCGCACCGGCGCCGGGCCGCTCGGCCTGCGTCCGGCCGCGCCGCTCGAGCGCGACCCCATGATGGCGGCAATGAGCCGCCTGGGCTACCAGGCCATGACCCTGGGAAACCACGAGTTCAATTTCGGCTTGAAGAACCTGGAAAAGGCCCGTTCGGAGGCCGGTTTCCCCTGGCTCTCAGCCAACACCGTGGTAGCCCCCGGAGGAACCGAAAGAGCCTTCGCGCCCTACTTACTGAAGACGGTAGCGGGGGTCAAAATCGCCATCGTGGGCATCACTACGCCCGTCATCCCCATCTGGGAGAAGCCCGAAAACATCGGCTCGTACCGTTTTCTGCCCGCCGTGGATGCGCTAAAGAAGGCGGTAGCCGAGCTGCGTTCGCGAGAGAAGCCCGACATCATCGTGGTGGCGGCGCATTCGGGCATGGGCCGCGACCTCGACTCCAACCAGCCGGAAAGCCCCGAGGAGAACGTGGTATACAGCCTGGCCACCGAGGTCCCCGACGTGGATGCCATTGTTTTCGGCCATTCCCACCGGCAACTGGAGGGCAGGCTGCTAGGCAAGGTTCTGGTCGTACAGCCAAAGAACTGGGCGATTTCGCTGGCGCGCCTCGATTTCACCATGGAAAGCAAAGCGGGCGGCGGCTGGCAGGTGGCAGCCAAGAAGAGCCACCTCGAGGCGGTCACCGCGCAGACGGAGGCGGCGCCGGACATTCTCGAAATCGCCAGGCCGTATCATGAACTGGCGGAGCGGTACTTGAATACGCCGATGGCCACGGCGCCGCGCGATCTTTCCTCCGCCTTGGGACGCGTCGAGGACACTGCCTTGGTGGACGCCGTGCAGGAGGCGCAGCTTTTCTATTCCCAGGCGGACGTCTCGTTCACCGCGCTGTTCAATGCCAACGTCCGCTTGCCCAAGGGCCAGGCGACCGTGCGGCAGGTGGCGGCGCTCTATCCCTACGACAACGAGTTGTACGCGGTCGAGGGAGACGGCCGGATGGTGAAAGCGGCGCTCGAAAACGCGGCTCGGTATTTCCTCTCCTGCGAGGGCGCGCGTTGTTCCCAGGGGCCGCTGGTGAACCGCGCGGTGGCCGGATTCAACTACGACATGGCCGAGGGCGTGGATTACGAGATCGACCTGACGCGTCCGGAGGGCGACCGCATCCGCAACTTGCGCTGGCATGGCGCGCCGCTCGACCCCGATCGCAAGCTGCGCATCGCCATCAATAACTATCGCGCGGCCGGTAGCGCGGGCTACACCATGTTCGCGGGGGCCAATGTGGCGTGGCGCTCCGGTGAAGAGATCCGCGACATGGTGGTCCGCTACTACATAGACCACAAGCAGTTGCCCGGCGAGCCCCGGAACAACTGGCGAATTGTTCCGGACTCGGCCCGAGCCACGCTCGAGAAACAAGCTTTGGCCGAGGCCGGACGCCCGCAGTTGCAGTAGATCTCCGGTCGCGCTCCTGGGCTAACGGCAATACCTTTCGCTCAACCTGCGCCACGGAAGAAGACACCACCGTCTCTGCCAACAGACCTGCTAAGTGAACATGTTGGGGCTGACGGTCCACTCTCATACCGGACGGCGGGCTCCGCTGCGGCACCGGTGGCGCGAGGAGCGGCTGAGCCCGGCCCGTTCTGCAAGGCGCGCTTCCTCATCCAGGAGGCGAATCAGTTGCTTGAGGTGCTCCCGCCTCAGGCGCAGCTCAGCCAGAACCCGCTCGCCCAAATCCAAAGACGCCGCCGCGCCGGAGTCCCTACCCGCGCGGGCCTCGTCGGCAGCCCCGTACGGCAGACGTGTCCGGGCATCCAACAATCCATCCGCAGATTTTGAGTCCATGGGAGTCACCCTGTGCCGCCTTATCTACGCGCGAACCCCGCTACGGCCGGAAACTCTCAGCGTGTAGTCCGTCTCGCCGGGCATCCAGCAGACCGACAGCGTCTGCCCGCCCTCCAGGCTCACCCCGAGGGGGTGGATGGTTTCGGTATCGGCGCCGGCGTTGGTGTAAACCGCGTGGCCGGAGACGCAGTCCCAGCGTACCGCGTGGTCTTCGCCGCTTCTGGTGGCCCGGCAAGCGGCGGCGCTGAGGGCCGCCAGCCAGATGGGCGCGGGGCCGTGCGGACGTTCTTGAACGGCGCCGGCCCCCGCCGGCGCCGCCCCCCGCGAGCCCGCGGGAACCCAGTGCGGCGCGAGCTTGCCGCCGCCCGGCCGCGCCGCGCCGCAACCACGCCGAACCCCCCTCTTGTTTCTATCGGCACGCATCGTTGCATCCCCCCGGAATCTGTTCCTTGACACCCGAATCCCCGACTTCCACGCGCCCGAACACACTTGGAGCGCGCTATTCCTCGATAGGTAAATCCGCTCAGTTCCTCTGCCAGGCGCCGTACCAGCACGCCATGACCAGATTCAGTTCCCCGGCCCCCAACTGCTGGCCAATGAAGACCGCCTGCGAAAGCGCCTGTGCAGCCTGGGACTGGTTGGTCGACCCAAGCTGCACCAGCAGCGCCGCGCCCCCAGCGACTAGAGGGGCGCTAAAGGAAGTGCCCCACCCGGCGGCGTAGTTGTTGCCCGGGTAGAGGGTAATTACCCCCTCGCCCGGCGCTGCCACGGTGACGATGCTTCCGTAGTTGGAAAAAGAGCTGCGGCGCAGCCAGTCGTCCGTGGATCCCACGCCGATAATCCCGTACCCGGCCGGATAAACCACTATCTGCTCGCCATCGTTGCCCGCCGCCGCCACCAAAACCACGCCCTTGGCGATGGCCTCGGCGATGACCTTTTTCATCGCCTCCGAACCCGTCGGGGAACTGAAGCTCATGCTGACGACGTTGGCCCCGTTATCCACCGCCCAGGCGATTCCGGCGACGATTTGAGACAGCGTGGCCGCCCCATCGCCGGTGAACACCTTTACGGGCATGATCTTGGCCGCCGGCGCAACCAGATGCACCAACCCCGCGACCATGGTTCCGTGGCCGAAGTCGCCCGGCAGGCTGGCGCGGTCCAGTATGGCGGTGGTGGACTGGTCGAGAATAGCGGTGGTGGATTGGTTCAGCACCATTACCTGGGTTTTATCCAAAATAGCCGTGGTGGATTGCGCGTCGTCCAGGATAGCCGTAGTGGATTGGTCCAGATCGTTCATCTCCGAGCCGCCCGGAATGTTGCGCGTAAAGTCGTATCCCGGAACCAGGGAGTTCTTCAACACGGGATGATTCGGATCGACCCCCGTATCGAGGACCGCCACCGTGCCCGCGCCCGTTGCGATGTTCCTGGCCCCGTCCAGCGCTATCACGGCGCCGGCCGGCTGCTCCACGTATGCGCCCAGCGCCTGGACCCCGAAAAAACTCAGCGCGGTGGGAGCGCCAAGGCCATTCACTTGCAGCGAAGCCTGACCCTGGAAGTCCGGAGCGGCCTCCGGCAGCAGCACGTTGCTGTCTTCTTCCAGGTCTTGCACGCTGGGGTCCGAGGCGATGTCCCGGGGGTCCGTACCCGAAGGCGCCAGCACCACGTGGAAACCCCTGGCGGAGCCCTGCAGCGAACGAAGCAGAGTGAGGCCGTGGCGTGCCACCACGTCGCCGATCTTGGAAGACGGGACGCGGACAAGATATTGATCCGCCGCCAGGGCCGCCGGCCCCAGCGCCACCAACAGAAGAATCACTCGCGCCAGCGTTTTTTTCGACATATTCAACTCGTGTGTCAGTTGGATTTCTTCCCATCCTCGGACTTCCCCTCAGATCCCATGCCCCACTGACCGCCGCTCGGGCTCTGGGCCGCTATCATGCGCAGCGGCGCCACGATGCGCCGAGCCCCCCCATCCAGATAAATCCAGAGTTGCAAGTGGCTCTGCTGGTCGTACTCCATCTGAAACTCGCCGAACCTGTTGCTGCGGGTTTCAGCCACCACCTGCCTGCCCGATCGCAGGCACACGGGGATGTTGCCCATGGCCAGATCCGGAAGCGCGTGGTTGAAAACCTGGCCGATGACCGCGGCCCTTGAGGAACGCAGGTCGGGCTCGATCCTCACGTCCAGGGAACAATCTCCCGCGCGATAAAGAGCCTGCCAGCCCACTTGCCACGTAGCCCGCAAGCCGGCCGGGGCCGGGACCAGGAAACTGTCGTATATCAATTCAATGGGGATTCGGACGGAATGCCGCGCACCGGTCCAGGCGCGGGGTGGACAAATGGTCGCGGCGAGCCTCGCCACCGAATCCGGCGCTTCCGCCATTTCCCCGCACACGCGCGCCAGCGACTGGAAAAGAGCGGCTACCTTCCCGCAATCGGCGCAGCCGGCCTCCAGATGTTCGCGCATCGCGGAAAACCCCGCCCGGTCTCCCACTCCCCGCGCGAAATCCACCCACTCATGGATCCCGTAATGGGTCATAGCGCCACCCTCGCAGCGATGTTCCCAGGCCTCTGATTGTCTCGCACAGTTTACTCTTCCTGTAGATAAGGGTGGTTTCAGAGCCGATTCGATATAGCCAGAGCGAAAAAACCCTCAAAGGCGTGGATCGGCGCTGCGCCAAGTTACTTTTTCTCGAGGCCGGCGGCCACCAGATTCGCGATGCCCAGCCCTCCTCGTTGCGCCAGGGCGACCGCGAATTGTTGCTCGGCGTACTCGGTGGCGCAATCGCCCGCCGAGTCTTTGTCCGAGCCCAGCCAGCCCGTCCCACTCTCCCGCGCGGAGCGCAGGATCTGTTCGAGTAACAGCGACTCGAACTGTTGGGCGGCGTCGCGCACGCGGGCGGGACTGTCCGGCCCACCGGCCGGCGCCGGCGAACCCCCCACCAGGACCGGCGCCAGGGAAGTTTCCGGCATCCTCAGATCACCTCGAGGTCGGCTTCCAGAGCCCCCGCGCTGCGCAGATTCTCCAGGATCGCGATCACGTCCCGCGGCGTGGACCCGATGGCCGCCAGCGCGCGCACCAGTTCCTCCACCGTCGCGCCTTGCTTGAGCACCACGCTGCGCGCTTTCTCTTCCTTGGTGGCGACCGTGGTCTGTGGAACCACTTCCGTCGTGCCCTGACCGAGCGCGTTGGGCTGCGATACCTCGAAGGTGGTCTGGATCTCCACCGTCAGGTTGCCGTGCAGGATGGCCACCGGCCGGATGTGCACGTCCTTGCCCAGGACGATGGTGCCCGTGCGTTCGTTCACGACCACGCGCGCGGGAGCGTCCGCCTCTACCGTGAGGGCTTCCAGTTCGGCCACGAATTGAGTCGCTCGCAAGGCATACTCGGCTGGTATCTTGACGCTCACCAGACCGGCGTTTTCCGGCTGGGAGGAGCCACTGAACTTGCGGTTCACCGCTTCGGCGATGCGCGCCGAGGTGGTGAAGTCGGACTGCCGCAACTGCAGGCGCACCGTTCCGCTGGGAGCGGCCGAAGGCGACGCCCGCTCGACGATCGCGCCGCCGGGTGAGCGCCCCACGGTAGGATGGTTCACCGTCTGGCTGGAGCCGCCGCGCCCGGTGGCGAAGCCCCCCGTTACCACGGGCCCCTGTGCCAGAGCATAGACTTGGCCATCCGCGCCCCGTAGCGAGGTCATGACCAGGATGCCGCCCTGCAAATTGCGGCAATCGCCGATGGCGGCCGCGGTGGCGTCGATCCGCACGCCGGTCTGGGCGAACGGGGGCAGGGTCGCGGTAACCATCACCGCCGCCGTGTTATTCACCTGAAACGCCGTTGGCGCCACCGAGACGCCCATGCGCTGCAACATGTTGGCCAGGCTCTGGGCCGAAAACACGGTCTGTTTCCGGTCTCCCGTGCCCGCTAGTCCCACCACCAGACCGTAGCCCACCAGTTGGTTGTCCCGCACGCCTTCCACCGAGGCAAGGTCCTTCAGGCGCGTGGGCGCCGCTGTCGAAGCGGCCAGACAGAAGACCAGGAGTAGGCTCAAGGTGCGCATGATCGCCTCAGAATGGGAGCAGCCCCAGCAGCAGCCGGTAAAGGATGAACGGGCGGTGAGTGGCGTCGTTGATCACGCCCTTGCCGTTTACGCGGATTTCGAGCTGCGCCAGACGGTCGGAGGGCACCGTGTTGTCGGTGGCGATGTCGGCCTGGCGCACCACCCCGCGCACGGTGATGATTTGGCGATCGGAGTTGATCTCAACATCCTTCGACGCCTCGACCATCATGTCGCCGCCGGGAAGCACGCCGACCACCCGCGCGGTGAGCTCCGTGCTGATCACGGTTCCGCGGCTGGTGGTCCCTTCCCCGTCCAGAGTCGAGCTGCCCGAGAGATTGGTGAGGTTGGCCAGCGGGCCGGTGGCCTTGGTCACCCCAGC
>Ga0187851_10005000_pt1 | contig 10689 bp, 7 predicted proteins | sample June2016WEW_6_10_FD_132997 | JGI IMG/M metagenome (GOLD analysis project Ga0187851, IMG submission 132997) | Peatland microbial communities from SPRUCE experiment site at the Marcell Experimental Forest, Minnesota, USA - June2016WEW_6_10 | ecosystem: Environmental > Terrestrial > Soil > Wetlands... | reverse complement strand
CAAGAACCGTAGAACCACGACCGAACGTCTCGAGTTCAGCAAGTTTTGCCGTAAGTGCCGCAAGCACACGGATCATCGCGAGGTGAAATAGGCTTTTGCGGCGGGCGAAGCCCGCGGAAAGCCTCCCTGGCGAGTGCCGGGGTTGAGCGCAAAGATCCGGTGGCAATTCAGGGGCGTAGGCTCAACGGTAAACCGGCGGTCTCCAAAACCGTTTTTGGGGGTTCGAATCCCTCCGCCCCTGCCATTACCGATTTTGAGTGATGGCGGGAAGAATTTAGAAGGAAGCGGCTCCAAGCGGGTTTGCAGGGCTCCGGGAGCGAAGGCAGGATTGCAATGGCGAAGACAGCATTGGTATCGGCGCAGCCCAGTTTTATCGAGCAGGTCAAAAACTTGCCCGAGCGCATTCGATCGTTCTACGGCGATGTCCGCAACGAGATGCGCAAGGTGACAACGCCGACCCGCAAGGAAGTGGAAGCCACGACGGTTGTGGTGATCATTACGGTCTTCATTTTTGGCGTCTATTTCTGGGTAGTGGACAGTGTTTTGATTGGACCTGCACTGGATCACATCTTCAAGTATTTCAGCACGCATTAGCGAGGGCCCACGGCGCCGAACCAATGGGCGGCGCACAGGGAAATTATGAAGGATATCGCAAAAAACGAGAGCAACGGGCCGGAAGAGACGCCGGAAATTGGCGCGCCCGCCACTCCGGCGGTGCCGGAGACCGCGGAGATGACCGGAAATCCGAGGATGAAATGGTACATCGTCCACGCTTACTCGGGGTTTGAACGCAAGGTTAGGGAATCGCTGGAATCGCGCATTCGCGCTTTTGGACTCGAAGGCCGGATGGGTCGGGTTCTGATTCCCACCGAGACGGTCACGGAGATTCGCAACAACAAGAAGTACACACGCGAGAGCATGTTCTATCCCGGCTATGTGCTGATCGAGATGGACATGGACGATGAAGTCTGGCACATGGTGAAATCCACGCCGCGCGTTACCGGTTTTGTGGGCACCGGACAGCAGCCGACGCCGCTCTCCGACGACGAGGTGAAGCAGATCGTTTACCGCGTTGCCGACAGCAAGGAAAAGCCGAAGCTCAAGATCAAGTACGAAAAGAACGAAACGGTCCGCATCACCGAAGGCCCGTTTGCAACCTTTACCGGAGTGGTCGACGAGGTCAACGAAGACCGCGAAACACTGAAGGTGATGGTCACCATTTTTGGCCGCTCGACTCCGGTGGAACTGGAATTCGGGCAGGTGGAAAAGGTTCTGAGTTAACGAACGATTTCAGCGTGCGCCACAAGTTGCGCTCTCAGTAACACCGGGCCGAAAATCCTAGACCCGGGGTGGTGCAGGCAATAAGGAAGGTTTACCGCAATGGCAAAGAAAGTCACAGGATCGGTGAAGCTGCAGATTGAGGCGGGCAAGGCAACGCCTGCTCCTCCGGTTGGCCCCGCGCTCGGTCAGGCGCAGGTCAACATTATGGAGTTCTGCAAGCAGTTCAACGCACGCACGCAGAACAAGGAACTGGTCGGGCTGATCGTTCCGGTGGTTATCACCGTTTACAGCGACCGCACCTTCACCTTTATTACCAAGACTCCTCCAGTCGCGGTGCTGCTGAAGAAGATCGCGGGCATCGCCAAGGGTTCAGGCGTTCCGAACAAGGACAAGGTCGGCAAGGTAACCGAGGCGCAGGTGCTGGAGATCGCGAAGCAAAAAATGCCGGATTTGAACGCTGCATCGCTGGAAGCCGCGGTGAAGAGCGTAAAGGGCACGGCGCGCTCGATGGGATTGGACGTAGTATAAAAGTAGAAGTTCCGGGCGCCAGCGTCCGGAGCAGTAGGCGGGTCGGGATAGGCGTCAACAACCGCTCCCCGGATGCCATGCTAGGAAGTTCTTCCGCGGATCACACAGATCCCCGGTCGTAGATACCACGGTCCAGGACCCCGTCCGGCGTAAATACCGGCCCGGGGGACTCGGAGAACGCCAGAGTTTCGGCGGGAGAGCCGGCAAGTCCGGGACGGTGGGAGACAGGAGTAAGAATGGCACAGAAATCAGGAAAGAATATTGCGAAGGCGCGCGCGCAGGTAGAGGCGCGTTCGTACTCGCTTGAAGACGCAGTCATCCTGTTGCAGAAGGTCAAGTTCGCCAAGTTCGACGAGACGGTGGATGTGACTCTGCGCCTGGGTGTTGATCCGAAGCATGCCGATCAGATGGTTCGCGGTACGGTGGTTCTGCCGCACGGTCTGGGCAAGAGTAAGAAGGTTCTGGTGCTGGCAACGGGCGAAAAGCTTAGGGAAGCAGAAGCAGCCGGGGCCGACATCTTTGGCGGCGAAGAGTTGGTGGAGAAGATTCAGAAGGAAAGCTGGACCGATTATGACGCCGTGATCGCCACGCCGGACATGATGCGTTCGGTTGGACGTCTGGGCAAGGTGCTGGGTCCGCGTGGCTTGATGCCGAATCCGAAGACCGGCACGGTTACCCTGGACATTGCCAAAGCAGTAGCGGAGATCAAGGCCGGAAAGGTCGAATTCCGCACCGACAAGACTGCCCTGGTACATGTTCCGGTGGGCAAGATCTCGTTCACTTCCGACAAACTGGTGGACAATGCGCGCACGGTAATCAGCAGCGTGGTGAAGGCCAAGCCGGTTGCCGCCAAGGGCAAGTACATCAAGGGCTGCTACATCAGTTCCACGATGGGGCCCGGTGTTGCCATTGACACGGCGGCAGTGGAAGCGGCGTCGAAGGTGCAAGCCTGAGTAGGATTTTGAGTGGCCGCGAGGCCGCCGGCGGGAGCTCCCGCCTCAGACAAGATTGAGAAGGATGCGGCAATGGCAGTTACGAAGGCAAAAAAGATCTCGCAGGTAAACGAGCTCGCGGTCGAGTTGAAGAACGTGAGCAATGGTTTTATAGCCCAATACGGCAAGCTGAACGTGGCGCAGGACGACGAGCTTCGCAAGTCGATCCGCGGCGCGGGCGCCAAGTATCGCGTGGTCAAGAACACCCTCGTGCAGCGTGCCACGGTGGGCACGGCATTCGAGGATGTGGCCAAGGGATTGAAGGGACGAACCTCGATCGCCTATACCCAGGGAGATGTCGTTGCCCTGGCCAAGGTGCTCACGAAGTACGCCAAGGACCATCCGGAGTTGAGCTTCAAGGCTAGCGTGGTCGAAGGCAACGCCGTCGATGTCAAGCAGATTGAAGTTCTGGCAAACCTGCCGTCCAAGGATGAGCTGTACAGCAAGCTGCTCTTCCTGCTCAACGCTCCAGCGACGCGGCTGGCCTCGGCGCTGGCCGGGGTAGGCCGCAAGATTGCGGTGGTGATCGATCAGGGCGTCAAGGAAAACAAGTTCCAGAGCGGCGACGCGGCTTCGGCCTAGTCGCTCCCGAATCGCGCTCTGCACAGCTGGGTTGGGCGCGGGGGAAGGTATTCAGGAGCTGGCGGGAATTCGTTCCAGCCAGCGCCACGTCGGGTGGCCGCCCGTTGTCGGCCCTCCGGTGAATTAACGGCTTGTGTTATCTGTTGTGCGGAACAGGTTCGGTCCGCCGCCTTGTCTGGGGCAGCGGCAGGAGAGCCCCGGGAATTGCGGGGCGCGGGTCCAAGCAACGCAGCGATTGCGTAGTGGCCGCCCGGGAACTCCAGAATCGCGTTTCTGCCGGAGATAGCCGAACTACAACGAAATTCGAAGTTAAATGGAGAAAAGATCATGGCGGATTTGGCTGCTTTGAAGGAACAGATCGTTGGATTGTCGCTGCTGGAAGCTGCGCAGCTGGTGAAGGAACTGGAAGAGACCCTGGGCGTGTCGGCTGCGGCCGCGGCTCCCGTGGCGGTTGCCGGCGGTGCTGCGGCTGCGGCTCCGGTCGCCGAGGCGCAGACCGAGTTTACGGTGATTCTGACGGCCGCTGGGCCTAACAAGATCAATGTGATTAAGGCTGTGCGCGAAGTCACCAGCTTGGGCTTGAAGGAAGCCAAGGATTTGGTGGACGGCGCGCCGAAGCCGATCAAGGAAGCGGTGACGAAGGAAGAGGCCGAGACGGTTCGGAAGAAGTTCGTCGACGCCGGCGCGACGGTCGAAGTCAAGTAATTTCTGGCAGCCCTGCAAGGCTGCCGACGAGAGAGGCCGGGATGGCGGTTTCATCCCGGCGATATCCCTGTTCCGGAATGTTCATCATCCGGATATCTCTTGGTGTCCCCAAAACGGACATTCTTGATGTATAATAAAAAGATGGCGATTCTCGTCCGGGCGGAGCAATGCGTCCGGAGCCTGAATTCAGGATTTGGTGCGTTGGAGCGGCGCACTGAAAATGATGCAGCCTGGAAAGCGGAGCGGATATCCACATCTCTGTGGACCGCAGAATTTCAAGGCGGAAACAGGTGCGGTCTCAGGCGGAAGAGGCTGTACGGGTTAGAGACGAACGGCGGCAGCCACCAGCATCCTCCGGCTCCTGGATGTGGTGAGCTGAAGAACAGGCTCTAAGAACTGGCGCGGGCAACTTACAATTTGCATACCGGTGCATTCCACTGGAGGCCCCAGCACGCGGGGCAAACGTGGCAGACGCTATCATCGGCGCCCGAGGGGAAAACTGTCCTCGGGGATTTTCTTGTTTTACCCGCACTAGCTTTGGAGATTCGTGGCGCATCGACCGTGGCGGCATCTGCCGCAAAAGGCGGCGCCCATCTGCGAACTCCGTTCGTGCATGATTCCGTAGCTTCACGAGTGCAGTCCAGTACTGTGTGACGGAAGTCTTCGCTCTCCGGTTCGCGGCCGGATGGCGAAATATTTTATGAGAGTTGCCGTGCATGATCCGGCACCTCCGAGTGCGGTAAAACAGCCGCACGTAATGCCTCCCGGTGAGCGCGGCACTGGGACCCGCAAACACGGGTGTGGCTACCCTGAGGAGTTCAAATGGCAGAAAAGAAAATCGCCAACCGTAGACGACTCGATTTTTCCAAGATCCCGGCGACCATCAAGATACCTAACCTGATCGAAGTTCAGAAGCGCAGTTATGACCGCTTCCTGCAGATGGACAAACTGCCCAGCGAGCGTGATGACGCGGGCCTGCAGGCGGTGTTTCAGTCTGTATTTCCAATTTCTGATTTCCGTAACGTCTCACAGCTTGAATTCGTCGACTTCGCCATCGGCAATTGGGAGTGCAAGTGCGGCCACCTCAAGGGGTTGAACCACCTGCGTACGACCTGCCGTAGTTGCGGCTCAACGGTCGTTACCGACCCGTTCCATCCCAGCGAAGTGCTCTGTACCAAGTGCGGCACCTATAACGCCAACACCCCGGACTTCTGCTCCAAGTGCGGCGATCCGGTGGGCATGCAGTTGAAGTACGACGTGCCGGAGTGCGAAGAGCGCGGCATGACCTTCAGCGCGCCGCTGAAGGTTACGATGCGCCTGACTATCTTTGACAAAGACGCCGAGACCGGCAACAAGACGATTCGCGACATCAAGGAGCAGGAAGTTTTCTTCGGCGACATTCCGCTGATGACCGAGAACGGCACATTCATCATCAACGGCACGGAGCGCGTCATTGTTTCGCAGTTGCACCGCTCGCCCGGCGTCTTTTTTGAGACGGCCAACAACCGCACCTACTACCTCGGCAAGATCATTCCCTACCGCGGCTCGTGGGTGGAGTTCGAGTACGACCAGAAGAACGTGCTGTATGTTCGAATCGACCGCAAGCGCAAATTCCTGGGAACGATTTTCCTGCGTGCGCTCGGCCTGCGCACCGACGAGGAAATTCTGCGCACCTTCTACACCGTCGATCGCATTGCGCTGAAAGACAAGAAGCTGTTCTGGACGATTGACGCGAACCTGGAGCGGCCGACAAACCTGCTTGGAATGAAGTTATCGCACAGCGTGAAGAGCAAGACCGGCGAAGAGGTCGGCCACTCTGGACGCAAGGTGACCGGCAGCGTCCTGAAGAATCTGCACGCCAACCAGATCAGCGAAGTGGAGATCGACCTGGCTGACTTGGAAGGAGCCTACACGGCTGCCGACGTCGTCGATACAAACACCGGCGAAGTGCTGCTGGAAGCAAACCTCGAGCTGACGGCCGACAAGCTTGCGAAGATGTTGGACGCAGGCGTAGCCGAGATTCACCTGTTCTTCCCCGAGCGCGACGATGTGGGCACGGTGATCACCGGGACGCTGCGCCGCGACTCAGTAAAGACGCCGCAGGAAGCGCTGATCGAGATCTACCGCAAGCTGCGTCCGGGCGACCCGCCGACTTTGGACACGGCGACGGCGCTCTTCCATGGCATGTTCTTCGACGCGCGCAAGTACGACTTCTCCGCCGTGGGACGACTGAAGTTCAACATCAAGCTCTTTGACGACGAGAATGCGACCGACCGCAAGATCCGTACGCTGGACCCGGACGATTTCTACGCAACCATCCGCTACCTGCTCAAGCTGCGCAAAAACATCGGCTCGGTCGACGACATCGATCATCTCGGCAACCGCCGCGTACGTGCGGTCGGCGAGTTGATGGAGAACCAGTTCCGCATTGGCCTGGTCCGCATGGAGCGAGCCATCAAGGAGAAGATGAGCGTCTACCAGGAAATGTCTACGGCGATGCCGCATGACCTGGTAAATGCCAAGCCGGTGATGGCGGCCATCCGCGAATTCTTTGGTTCCTCGCAGCTTTCGCAGTTCATGGATCAGACCAACCCGCTGTCGGAGATCACGCACAAGCGCCGTCTCTCAGCGCTTGGGCCGGGTGGTTTGTCGCGTGAGCGCGCGGGCTTCGAGGTGCGCGACGTTCACCCCACGCACTACGGCCGCATTTGTCCGATTGAAACACCGGAAGGTCCGAACATCGGCCTAATTTCGTCGCTGAGCTGCTATGCGCGGATCAACGACTACGGTTTCATCGAGTCGCCCTACCGCCGCGTGAAAGATGGCCGCGTAATCGATCACGTGACCGTGCTCAACGCCGGCGACAGTGATTACAAGGTCGGCGACCATCTTGAGAAGGACGAACTGCTCAAGTTGAATGCCGAGCTGAAGGCGAAAAAGAAGAAGCCAATCGATCACGAGCCCTTCTCCTTCTACCTCTCCGCGTGGGAGGAAGATAAATGGGTCATTGCGCAGGCCAACGCCGAACTCGATGAGCGAGGAAACATCGTTACCGAGCTGGTGAACGCCCGCAAGGCCGGTAACTTCGTGCTGGTCAGCCGCTCGGAAGTGGACTACATCGACGTCAGCCCGAAGCAGTTGGTTTCCGTGGCCGCCTCGCTGGTTCCGTTTCTGGAGCACGATGACGCCAACCGCGCGCTAATGGGCGCCAACATGCAGCGCCAGTCGGTTCCCTTGCTGCGCGCCCAGGCTCCCATCGTTGGTACCGGCATGGAAGGTGTTACCGCGCGCGACTCTGGCGCCGTGATCCTGGCCCGCCGCTCCGGCATCATCGACTCGGTGGACTCCGAGCGCATCATCGTACGCGTCGAAGGCGAACATCATCCGATGCAGCTTTCGCGCGAGGTGGGCAGCGATATTTATCAGCTCACCAAGTTCAAGCGCTCTAATCAGAACACCTGCATCAATCAGCGCCCGATCGTGAAGAAGGGCGACCGCGTCTTCAAGGGCCAGGTAATTGCCGATGGACCGTGCACGGATAACGGCGAACTGGCGCTGGGACGCAACGTGCTGGTGGCCTTCATGCCATGGCGCGGTTATAACTTCGAGGACGCGATCCTGGTCTCGGAAAAGATGGTGAAGGATGATTACTACACCTCCGTCCACATCGAGGAGTTCGAGATTGAATCGCGCGACACCAAGCTGGGGCCCGAAGAGGTAACCCGAGACATCCCCAATGTGAGCGAGAGCGCGCTGCGCGATTTGGACGAGAGCGGCGTGATCCGGATTGGAGCCGGCGTCAAGGCCGGTGACATTCTGGTAGGCAAGGTAACGCCCAAGGGCGAGACCCAGCTTACTCCGGAAGAAAAACTGTTGCGCGCCATCTTCGGTGAAAAAGCCGGTGATGTCCGCGATGCTTCGCTGACATGTCCTCCAGGCATCGAAGGCACGGTGGTGGACGTGAAAATCTTCTCCCGCAAAGGTCAGGAGAAGGACGAGCGCGCCAGGGCAATCGAGTCAATGCAGATCGCACGTTTGGAAAAGAACCTTTCGGACGAGATCCGAATTCTCACCGACGAGCGGTTGAAGCGTCTCGACGGGCTGCTGGGCGGCAAGATGGTGCAGGCGGATCTGCACGACGAGCGTACCAACAAGCGCCTGCTGACCAAGGATGTGGTGCTGGACCGCGAGACCATCGAGCGCATCTCGACGCGCAATCTGAAGCGCATCAAGCTGAACGACAAGGACCCAAGGGTCAACGAGCAGATCGATGAGATCGAGGAGATGACCTCGCGCCAGATCGACGTTTTGCGCAAGATCGTCCGCGAAAAGATCGAGAAGCTGCAAAAGGGCGACGAGCTGCCGCCAGGCGTCATCAAGCTGGTGAAGGTTTATGTCGCCATGAAGCGCAAGCTTTCCGTGGGCGACAAGATGGCCGGACGCCACGGCAACAAAGGCGTCATCGCGCGCATTCTGCCGGAAGAGGATATGCCATACCTCGAAGATGGAACGCCAATGGAGATCGTGCTGAACCCGCTCGGCGTGCCCTCCCGTATGAATGTCGGGCAGATTCTGGAGACGCACCTGGGATGGGCCGGAGCCGAGATCGGCAAGAAGCTCACTGAGCTGATCGCCGAGTACGGCAATGGAGCCGAGGAGGCCCGCAGGTCGATTCGCGAGCTCTTCGCCGGCATGCCGTTCGTCCCTGACTTCGACGGCATCGACGATGACAAGCTGCTCAAGATTGCGCACGACATGGAGGAGCGCTGCTACTTCGCCTCGCCGGTCTTCGACGGATCGAAGGAGTTTGAAATCAAGGCACTGCTGGAGCGTGCCGGGCTGCCAACTTCTGGCAAGACGTTCCTTTACGACGGCATGACCGGGGAGCGCTTCGAGCAGCCGGTTACCGTGGGCTACATTTACATGCTCAAGCTCTCTCACCTGGTCGATGACAAGATTCACGCGCGCTCCATCGGACCGTACTCGCTGATTACCCAGCAACCGCTGGGTGGCAAGGCGCAGTTCGGTGGGCAGCGCTTCGGCGAAATGGAAGTGTGGGCGCTGGAAGCCTATGGCGCGGCCTACATTCTCCAGGAGCTGTTGACCGCAAAGTCCGATGACGTATACGGCCGCACCAAGATTTACGAAGCCATCGTCAAGGGTGAAGCGGCCATCGAGCCGGGCGTGCCTGAGTCGTTCAACGTGCTGATCCGCGAACTGCAGGCGCTCTGCCTTGACGTGGAACTGGTCAAGGTGAAGCCGCGGGTTCCGGTCGAGCCGGTTGCGGCGGTGGCCGACTAGCGAATTAGGCGGCGGCCGCTGATCGTCAGTCAGTATCCGCCGCTCTCTGGCTCTCATGAGTTGAACCTGCAGGCTGCGCTTCCGGCAGCAGGCGGGAAGAAATTACGGTTCCACACAGTTGGCTCTGACGGCCAACGGATGGGAACCGACGACCGGAAGCCGAAGGCGGCCGCGCAAGGCCGCAAGCCCTGGATGCTTAACCGAACGTCCAGGTGAGGAGGCAATTTGTACCGCTCGAGCCCATTCGATCTCGGAAACAACATTGCGGATTTCGACGCCATCAAGATTCAGCTCGCCTCGCCGGAGAAGATTCGCAGCTGGTCGCACGGTGAAGTAACCAAGCCGGAGACGATCAACTACCGCACCTTCAAACCGGAGCGCGACGGACTGTTCTGCGCCCGTATCTTCGGCCCAGTCACGGACTGGGAGTGCCTGTGCGGCAAGTACAAGCGCATGAAGCACCGCGGCGTCATCTGCGACAAGTGCGGCGTGGAAGTTACGCTCAGCAAGGTGCGCCGCGAACGCCTCGGCCACATTGAACTGGCTTCCCCCTGCTCTCACGTGTGGTTCTTCAAGGGCCTGCCCAGCCGCATCGGGCACATCCTGGATATCTCTCTGCGCGACCTGGAGTCGGTGCTCTACTTCGAGGCCTACGTGGTCGTCGAACCCGGCGAAGCCCCGGTCAAAGAGCGCGAGATCATCAAGGACGAGGTAAAGTTCCGCGAACTCGATCTGCAGTTCCGCGCCACCGGCTTCAAGGCCATGATGGGCGCCGAGGCGATCAAGGAGCTGCTCAAGCGCGTGGACGTGGAGACGGCCTCGGTGGAGTTGCGCGAGAAAATGCGCACCGAGACCTCGCTGCAGAAGCGGCTGAAGTTTGCCAAGCGCCTCAAGGTGGTCGAGGCCTTCCGCAAGAGCGGCAACAAGCCGCAGTGGATGATTCTCGATGTTATCCCGGTGATTCCGCCGGAGCTGCGTCCGCTGGTTCCACTCGACGGCGGCCGCTTCGCGACCTCGGATCTGAACGATCTGTACCGCAGGGTCATCAACCGTAACAACCGTTTGAAGAAGCTGATGGATCTGCACGCGCCGGAAGTAATCGTGCGCAATGAAAAGCGCATGTTGCAGGAGGCGGTGGACGCGCTGTTTGACAACGGCCGCCGCGGCCGCGTGCTGCGCGGCGCCAACAACCGTCCGCTCAAGTCGCTCAGCGACACACTCAAGGGCAAGCAGGGCCGCTTCCGCCAGAACCTGCTTGGCAAGCGTGTGGACTACTCGGGACGCTCGGTCATCGTGGTTG
>Ga0187851_10004990_pt1 | contig 10698 bp, 10 predicted proteins | sample June2016WEW_6_10_FD_132997 | JGI IMG/M metagenome (GOLD analysis project Ga0187851, IMG submission 132997) | Peatland microbial communities from SPRUCE experiment site at the Marcell Experimental Forest, Minnesota, USA - June2016WEW_6_10 | ecosystem: Environmental > Terrestrial > Soil >... | reverse complement strand
CCGGTTCGCCATCGCCGCCACGTCGGCGTAGTGCCGCGAGTAATGACCCGGCATTGGCGTTTTCAAATCGCGGTGATGCTCCGCGTGCAGGATGGTTGCCTTTTCCCAAAATGCCCGTTCCACCTCCAGCGCCACTACATCGCAACCCATTTGCGCGAGCGGCGCGGGCAAAATATCCGCCAGCCACGGACGCACCCGATGCTGGCCCACAGGCCGCTGATCCGTCAGTGAACCAAACTCCAGTTTTACCCAGCGGCGTATGTAGCCTGCTCCCGCCGCAAGCACGGATGGATAATAAAATAGCAGCACTGGCGAATGGGTAGCTGCGTCCAATTGATATTCCAGCCAGCTTTGTCTGCCCGGTCTCTGGCCAAGCACAGCGCGGATGTCTTGCTCCAATTCCGGCTGCAATTGTTGAGCCGCCCACTTGCCACACGCAGCCTCCAGATTGTCCATCCACAGATCGCGCTGCCGGCGACTCCCGGCCTCATCCACCTCTGACTCAGAAATTTCCAGCGTTGCGGGTGACACTGATAGATCAATGTCCTCGGAAAAACGGCGTATAATCCCGAAAACTTTCGACAATGCCGTGCCGCCCTTGAACACCAGCGCATCATGCCACTCCGTGCGTTCAAACAACCGCCCCAGCATCCAGCAAACCCAGAAATCTTTCTCGACGATCACCGCTTGGATTTGCAGGCGTTCTGCCGCTTCCGTGAACACGACGCGGCGCTCCGTCACCGGCATGGATGCAATGCGGTTCATGCCGGCTTTTTCTCACCGGCAATGAACCGCAGATGGGAGTGCATCCAAGCTGGCGCATAGCGCAGGTCTTGCAGCAACCGGCGGCGGTCCGCCGGTTTCAATAATTTTCGCAAATGCGTCAACCGCTCCGGCGTCACATACTGACGACCGACCGCACGCAGCCCCGCCATGACCAATCCACTCGTCCGGCCTGCCGCCATCTTGCGCCGCGAACGCTCGCGAAATTCAATGGTGCGCTGCCCCACTTTCACTGAACGCCGCCGCCGGTCTGCGTCATAGACAATGCGCCCCGGCACCTGCTCCGAGAGATTCAGGAGATTGGCCGCCGACGCTTCCGTGGTTTGGAGGCGTATTCCGTCCCGCCGCGCAATTGCCGCTGCGATGGCATCGGACGATGCCGACAGTTCTCCCAGCAATGGATGCTTGCGGGGAACATCGTAAAGCCCGCGCGCCACACGCCGCAGTTTGCCCGCCTCCAACAACCGCTGAATCGCCATCCCGATGGCGTGCGTTGAACCAAGATCAAGGAAATCCGACCGGGTGAACACCCGGTTCGTTCCGGCCCGTTTCAGCCTTTTCAGAATTTTGTCGTTCAGTCTCACGGTGGGATAATGTGTGTCAGTTCCGTTATAAAAGCAACGCCATATTTATAACATATTTTGCCCAGAAGAAGTCACCAGCCCCGAAACCGATGACCCGCGCTGCATCGAACCGGTGCAGATTGACTGCGATATGTTTGAACGGCAGTGGTGGGGCGATGATTAAACCTCTCGTCGAAATTGATCCACCAAATTTACCAGCGGGCGCGCGTGGATGATGTGGCGCAATGGCGCGATGCGGTGAAGTTTTCGGCGTAAATTCCGGCTGTCTAAATATGATTTGCGATGGTTTGGCGTTGATGAATGGACTTTGGAAACTTACGGCGGTAGGCTAGGCCAAAGAAGTATATGCCAAACGACAGCCTCGCAAGTCACCCACTGATAAAACTGGCTATGGAGAATTTGCGGCCGTTGCTGGAAGAGGCCAAGGGCGGTTTGCTCGGGCTTGCCGAGCAGGGAGAGGTCAGGAGCGAGGGCAATGCGACTCTTTTGGAATACGAGTTCTATGATGATGATGTTTTTCGCAATTCTTCTGCTCTAGTTGACGCGATTGATCGGATGGAACAGAGCCAGCGGTTAATCGAGACCGCCGGCAAGGTTTCCTGGGAAGCTGCAGGATTGGATCGGCACACCTGGATTGAATACCACTACTCTTATTATGTGGTGACGCTAGTTAGCCTTGCCGATATTACCCTGATTCTGACGAACTCTGTTTTTCGGCTGGGAAACCGTGAGCGGGACTGTAAGCCGGATCTGATTACGCGCAATTGGTGGGTCGCTAGCACTGCGGTCAAGGAGGCGCTCGAAAACCTAGCGAAGTTGATTCAACCATACAAGGAGGGCCGCAACCTGCATGTGCATCAAGGAAAACTCCAGGCAATTGCCGGGGTCATGGGGTCGAAGCTGTTGGACCAACTCAAACTATTCAGTTTTGTGGAGCGGGCGGGTAAGCCGGTTGTTGCAAGCGCCGTTCTTGAGAAAGGGTATGCCATTGAAATCCCGAAGATTTCGGGCCGCCTGAACCAAGAGCGGGCAGCGATTAAAGACCGGATTGTGGCGGTTCTTGATGCGCTATTTCCGGTTTATAAGATGAAATCCGAGGAGCTACACCAAAAGTGGCGGCCAGTTATTGAAAAGCAGGCGAAAACTGGAGGTTCCGTGCGCGGGAAGGCTGGCCTAACCGATCCCGATCTCAGCCGGTGATGAGTGGCTCAAGCCAGACTTTGCGACCTTGATCCAGTCGCCTTGCCCGTGGCAGGGACGGCGGCGGGTGATTTATGCTTGGGGAGTTGTGTTACAGTATGCGTCCAGACACCCAACCATCTCCCGCTGGTGAGTGAATGCCTTTGCGTCATTCCACTGGTCGTTTTCGTAAATCAGGTCCATTTTCAGCGAATCGAGCCTGTTTTTGTTGTTGTTGAAGAATCTTTGGCGCTTCTCATTGTAGGGCAGGTTTCCGTATTCCGAGTTAAGGCTGCGGGAAACTAGAGCTAGGTTACCAAAGTGGTTGAGCGCTTGATTGACTCGGTTGTCATCCCTCTCCGTTGGAGTCTGGGGAGAAATATGCTCGACCGAACTTTTGGCGGTGAGCCGGAACTTCTTCCATCTCTCGACAGCCCGCTTCTCTTGAAACCACAGCACGAACTCCAGCTTGTAGAACCAGTAATGGGCAAACTTCACCCCACTCGCGCTGGCTAATTCTGTTTGATGAATGAGGGAGCGACGCTGCCACGGGTCTTTCATGAACGCCAACGTCCGCACCACCAAGGAATCATCGGCAGCAGAGCCTAGCAGGTGATTGTCGAGGTGACGCAGGTAGGCGAAATACCGCTCTGCTTTCTCGCCGGGGTTTTGGTGCATGAACAGGAGCAGCGGCGTCACCCAATACTGCGTTGTAATTTCCTGCGAGTGATACAGCATACTCTGGAGGAGTGAAAAAGCGCGGTGTGAATCCGTTTGCCGCGACCGACTCATGTAGCGCTTCCCGCTGCTTGTGCTCACGCTGATATTACTAATCAGGTGAATCTCCTCTTCGCCTTGGTCTGCCCACTTGACGATGTGCTCATCAAAAATTACGCGCAGTCGCCAGAGCATATCTATGAAGGACCGCACGTTCTCAGACCGTTTGGTCGCGTCTTGAAAAAAGTTAGCCTCGAATAGTTCAAGCAACTCACGATCGAGCAATCGCGGTAGGTCAGCCCGTCCGTTTTCAAACAGCCAGATTCGCAGCGTGTGCTGGAGGAACAGCGGAAAGCCGAAGATACTCCGCACCCATGCGGGATCGGTTTCGTCATCCTTTGTTGCGGCTTCGGTCGCTGTCGATTCTTCTGCGGATTTCAGGATTTCCTCCAGTCCGAGCGCATGGTGGTCGCTCTGGCCCAGCATTCGTTCTTGAAGCTTGGTCCGCACGGTTGGCGCATTCGGTAATTCGCCCTTTTCATAGAACGCGGTCACCTCACTAGCCGATATTCCTGAAATACCGCTCAGGTTGCGCTCGACAAAGTTCGCCGAGCGCAGAGGGTTTGAAGTCCTTCCTTGCGGGCCACCGTTTCGCCATCCACGGCGCGGAGATGGTAGGCCTTGAGCAAATCCGTAGCATGGAGCGGCACGCCCCGGTTGTTTTGAGTATCGAAGAAGGTGAACGCCAGATCTACGCGCTCCACGCAAATGACCGTGAAGACGATCTGGCCGAAGATTTCTGCGCTAGGGCGGGCGAGAGGTTGTCGAAAAATCCCGGCAGCCGTGCGAATGCGCCGCGCTGATTTCGGTGAATATGTGAGCGCACATTTGCCCGGCAGGCTGCCCTTGAGTTGCTGGTGGAGCACGCACAGGGCTGTAAGTCGCTGCTGACCGTCGATGATGAAGTGCTTCTGCTTGTCCTTGTTCCGGTGGAGCAAGATTGTGCCCATGTAGTAGGGCGGCTTGGGATTGGCATCGCCTTGGTAAGCCGCCAAATCGTCAGCCAACTGCCGAATCTTATCGTCGTTCCAGACAAAGCCCCTTTGATAAGTGTCCACCGCCATCGGGAAGGCTGAGTTCTCGAAGAGTTTTGAAAAACTCAGGACATCCACCTCGACCGGAATGGCCATGGCCTGGTTTGTCATACGAGGCGCGTCCTGTCGGTGACGATGAAATACGCATCCAGCCGCCGGATGGAAATCGCCTTCGATTTTTTCAGTCCCGGTGCTCATTTGGTGGCGCAGTTTTTGAATTGGCGCATCATTTCATGCAGGGATTTGCAAGCCGCAAGGATGCGAACAAAGAATTGCGGTGGCAAGTGGAAGGTTCACGATTTTGAATCCGGTCTTCAGTTTTTTCGTCACCCGTGTCATCCTTACGGCATGGCAACAAAATCGAAAAAGAATCCGGCGGCGGTGGCGCTGGGGCGGCTAGGCGGCCTGAAGGGCGGACCGGCACGGACGGCAAGCATGACACCGGCGCAACGCAAGGCCGCCGCGCGCAAGGCAGCGCAGACGCGGTGGTCCAAAAAGTCTAAAAAGCCCTAAAATGTTGTTGATTATGCAAGAGCGGTCTGGCATAATTGCAGCATAACGAAAGGCCATTTATGGGAGTGACTTACCATTACGCTTTCAGCGCGCCGGGCACCACGTCGGCGGCGTTGCTGGAGGATTTTCTGCATGACGTCGAGGCTGACGCGAAGGCACTGGGGTTTGATCCGGTGCTGGTGCTGGATGCGGCGTTTGACACGCCGGAGCGGCAGAAGTTTGCGCGGCAACTGACAACCGGCGCGCGGTTGGAAAGCAACAAGCTCAAGGGCGTGGTGTTGCTGCGCGACGGACAGGTCTGGCACCATGATCCGCTGACTGGTTCTTGTCGGGTGATTCCGAAGCGCGGCGTGGTGCTGGTGGTGACGGACGCACAAAAGCGCGAAACGGTTTTCGGTTTTTTCCAATTTCCGGCGAACCTGCAAGATTTGAACGGCAGAGATGCGGTGACGACACACCAAGGCGACCGGTGGACTTTCCAGAATTTTGTGAACAGCCCTGACCCCCGGTTCCGGCAAATCGTGAAGCGGTTCACGGATGCTGGCTACACGGAGTTTGAAAAAAATGAGTTCTAAGCGTGCTGAATCTTCCGAACGCACGCCCCGTCCCACTTGGTTAACAACAATGCGCGGTCGGAAATGCTGCCTGCCTGTTGCGGTCTTGCTCGAAAGCGCAGGCCGTGGTTAGGAGTCAAAATATTTGCACGTTAAAATAAACCCTTTGACCAAACATTTTCCGCTAAATATGCTTCACAATGCTCTGTGACCAGCGAAGCAATTCGTGCAATGTTTATCGCATGACAGACAATCGTTCCATAATTTCGCTTTTTTCAGGCGCAATGGGACTCGATTTGGGTCTTGAAGCTGCTGGCGGCAAACTTAAAACCGCAGTGGCTTTGGAGCTGAACCCAATTGCTGTAAAAACCGTCAAGCTGAACAGGCCAAACCTTCCGGTCATCAACAAATCAATTGAAAAGATCTCCACGAAGCAAATCTTAAAGGAGGCTGGTTTGAAGGCTGGGGATGCTTTTCTAGTTGCCGGCGGGCCTTGTTGTCAGAGCTTTAGCACCGCCGGAAAAAGAGAATCTTTGGGCGACGAAAAACGCGGTGGGTTGTTCCGTCATTTTACTCGGGTTGTCCGGGAAGCGCGCCCTCGTTTTTTCCTGATGGAAAACGTCAAGGGCATCCTGTCGGCAGCAATTCGCCATCGCCCATTAAACAAGCGTGGTCCAGGTTGGCCAGCGTTGTCGCCTGACGAAGAATTTGGTTCTGCCTTGCGCGTGATTCGTGAGGAGTTGGCGGAATTGAATTATTATGTTGTGTTCGGACTTTTCAACTGTGCCGACTATGGAGTCCCGCAAAAGCGCCACCGTGTTATTTTTATTGGCAGTCGAGATGGAGAGCCGATTTACCTGCCGCAGCCGACGCATACGGAAGCAACCAATAACTGCAAGATTCCTTGGGTTACACTTCGCGATGTCATCGGCGGAATGAGCGACACGCAGCCTGAACATGTAAAATTTACAGAAGACCGAATCAGTTTTTTGAAGCACCTAAAAGCCGGACAGAATTGGACTGATTTGCCAAAACGGCTACAACGAAAAGCCCTTGGTGCTGCTTATGATTCGTGGGGTGGCCGCGTTGGATTCTGCCGCCGCCTGAATTGGAATGAACCAGCTCCGACATTAACCACTGCGCCTGATGGCCGCGCCACGACGTTGTGCCATCCCAACAAGTTGAGGCCTTTGACGATTGGGGAGTATTCGACCATTCAACAGTTTCCTTCTGACTGGAAATTCGCAGGCTCAACTCGGCAAAAATATATTCAAATTGGCAATGCTGTTCCCATTGGGCTTGGACGGGCTATTGGTAAAATGCTGCTGGCGGTATCGGCCAAAAAAAACAAGCGCTCCCGTAAATTACGAGGCCAAGTTATTTGTGCAGACCCAACCCTCGAAGCGCGACTGAAAAAATCACCAAGGACGAAGTTGCATCCACCGAGATTGAGAAAATATCCAAGCCCAAAATCTGCTAGGGCTTGGCTTCAGAAAATTGCAACGTGATTTCAAACGCCGGTTGCGCTGACAACTTTGAATTGCATAAATTCTGACCGTTTCTCCAGCCACGCTTCTTTGTGGCGGGCAAAGAATTCAGCTTGAGCAGGTGTGCATTTCAAAACTTCATCATCCCAAAGCTCAAAAAGTTTGCTTATGTAAAACCGCACGACTGGCTCGACCATTTCGACTTGATAGCCATGCGTGTAAAGCCCAAGCGGCGGACACGCGAAAAGGCAAGTGCCGACTCCGCTGTGAATTATGAAATCATCTTGGATGAGCGCGTGGAAATTCTGATCGAACAGACCGTTCAATTCTGTTGTGTAAAGCTTTGCGGTTGCTCCAGCGTTTTCGTAGATGGAAATTTCGTCGCTTTCAAGTTGCTCAGCATCCAGCAGGTCGCCAGCGTGTAGTTCCATTCCCTCAAAAAGCAACCCGACTTTCGCGTCCCGGTTAAAAACAAAAACCAGCTTGGGCATATCTTTCAAGTCCTTGACTAGGCCGAGCAATTCGTCGAAGAAAGTTTGTTCGGCATCTCCCAGCGAGACACCAAATGCTCGCATCCGCACGCCGGTAAGCCACGAACCGATCTCTGCGCGATTGACCGCGAAAGCCCGGGACGGAACAAATCGCACGAAGGATGTAAAATTGTTTGGGTTTGCGGTTTGCTTTGAAACAACTTCAAAGCCCGCTTCATTTTCGCCTTGCCCCGGCGCAACCAGGACACCGTCCCATGCCATACCTTCACGATACTTGTCGAACGCAACCGTCGTTAAGTCACATTTTTCAAGCGTGGCATTTTGCCGTTGGAAAAATCCTGAACATTGCGTCCCTGCAACAACCACACTTCCTATCTTGCCATGAGCGGTCGGCACGCCAGTGCGCCTCACAAACCAAAAATCAATCGTTTTCGCCCAAGCATCGGTCATTTTGATTTTTGCGTCTTGGATGGTATCCCACACATACGCTGCGGCCTTTACTTCGCCCGCGTGGGAGTTCCATATCGGAATCACAAACGGGCCGTCATGAGTTTCCGACATTGAAAGCGCATCAGGAATTTTATCTCCACAGCTTTTGATTGGCGCATTGGGATACCGCTCCTTGACCGCCGAACCGGACTGGCTGCTTTCGCCACCCGGACAAAAAATTGGTTTCGGGGGCATAGTGATTTAGGTGCGGGATTTTTTGCTGGCAAGTTCCGCGACTTCGTGCAAATAAGTTTTCGCTTTTGGTGTCAAATCATCCGCGTCTTTTAGCCACGCGAGAAAAACACGAATCTTGTCTTCCGCTTTCCTCACTTCTTTTTTCTCATTCATCATCGAAACAACCATTGATAACTTCGCGCCTTTGGATTCTTTCAAAAGACTCCAGGCTGTTTGATCTCGTCTGGCTTGAACAAGTGGTTCGACTTGCTTGACGTTCTTAATTGGGTTGTCTCGCCCCCTGGCCATGAACTGGAAAAAAATGTCTTTGACCTCGCCTAGTTCTCTGGCGACATCAAGCGCACCGCTTCCTTTCATCGCCTTATTTCGGAATTCCCAAAGATAAACAAATTTGTCCTCGACGATTTCCCGTCGGCGAATCTTTTCGTCTGCGCTAGAGCCTGATGCGATGAATTGCTTGGTGAGATCCAAGGTGTCCAATAAATCCATGGCCCGAGGCCGTGAAATGCCAAAGACCGCAACCACTTCGGAAATGGCCGTTTCCTCGTCCACTTTTTTTTCTTTCCGTAATTTCTGATAATAGTCATCAAGCGCGCGGGCTTGAGCATCAAGCGGCCAAGTAACTTTCAAATCGGGAATGAAATTTGCCTCCGCCAGGATTTTTAATTCGAGTGTGTCTGTTAAATCCGCCTTCCTGATAACTTGAACCGGGATTTGATTTAATGATTCCGGGATGGTTTTTTCACGCTCAACACATTGCATTTTGAGCCATTGACAGGCGAAGTAGCGCCGGTTGCCGTCCAACAATTTTCCGTCGTCTCTTATGACCAGCGGCACCTGCACCCCATTTCTTCCAATGGAATCCGAGAGAACTTGAAGTTTGTGAATGTCCTGTTCAGCAACAAAGCGCGCAATTTCCTCAATTGGGATTTTATCGAGAGTTTTTTTCTTCTGCCTTTCCAGCTTCTCAAAGGTAAAAATGGTTCGATTGTTTCCCGCCCAATAATGAATTTTATCCAGCGGCAGTGTGGTTGGATACACATTGATCAACTCATTATGGAAAAGCTTTTTCTGCGCCCTGTCATCTGGAGTGGCAATCGTTGGCATGACCAAGAACTTATTAAATGACGCAGTTTTGTAAAGCAGTTCTCGACGATGTAAAATTTGGTTCGACTCCTCATCCATCCAGCCGCACCGAGTTTGAAAAGGATAAATTCAACCCGCGCAGAACTTTCAGAACGCACGCCTCTCTTCGTTTTGAAATGTCGTGTTCCCAAATCCGCACGACTCGCCAGCCAAGGCGGCGCAGCTCGCGGTTCACGCGACGGTCGCGGGCCTTGTTCGCGGCGAATTTCCGTTTCCAGAACGCACGGTTGCCAGCGGGGATTTTGCAATGTGTAGGGCAGCCGTGCCAGAAACAGCCGTCCACGAAAACCGCCAGCCGGTTCCGCCTAAAAAGAAAATCCGGTTTACCAAAAACTTTTTGATGCCTTCGCCAGCCGGTGATGCCGTGCTGGCGGAATAATTTCATCAAGGCGAGTTCGGTGTCCTTGTTGCCACGTCCACGAATCCGGGCCATGACAGCGGAGCGTTTCGCCTTGGTGAAGATGTCAGGCATGGCCGCATTGCAAGGAAAGCCCCGCCAGTTCTAGCCGCCGTTGATTTTCTTCGGGAGTGGGATTTTTTATCTGGTCGCAGAGACCGGACCATTGAGCATCGGACGGATAAAGTTCCGCGTCATCGAGTTCGCCGGCTTCCGCGCGCCGCCAAGCTTCGGCGGCGAATCGGCGCAAGACGCACGGCCAACCACTGTCCGCGTCTTCAAAGCCGTCGGGATGCAGGCCGGGGAAAAGATAGGCGATGGATGACCATGCGCGGATGAAGTCCGCCCTCGGCAAATTTTCCAAAGGTTGTGCAAGAGCGAAACGCAATTGCTTGGCAGCGGTTCTGGCTGAGTCCGGGATGTAGTGGAGTGTTTTCATTTTTTCCAGGCTACCAGGTTGCGCGCGGCATGCCAGGACTAAATCAGACTTCCACAACTTTGACCGTTTCGTAAAGTGCCTTGATGTTGCGCGACGCGACGCGGAACTGGCTGCGATTTTTCTTTTTTGGATTGGTGGAGGCGTTTTCCAGCTTGATGCCCGGATCGTAATACACTTCGCCACAAGCGAAAGCTGCGAGCAATTTCAAAGAATCCGTTTTCTCGGCGAGGCGCACTTTGTGCCCGTAGGAATACTGCCGCTGCGGTTCTATCCGGCAAAGCGAAGGCACATACACCGCTCTGGTGTGTTTGTGCGACCAATGTTCAAGGATTTTTCCGAAAGACCACGCCGCCGCAATTTCGCCGGAGTCGCTTACGAGGGCAATTTCTCCGCTGGCATCTGTGATCTTGCCGGATGCCTTGTCATACCCTGTCAGACGCATGGTGAGTCCGGTCGGCGGACAACGCCGCCCGACAAAATGCCTACCGCCGAAATTGAGGCGGTCAGCCCTGCCTTTTTTATCGGCATACCCAAATTTTCGGATGAACGCCTCGGTGCTTACGTCCTTGTAAAAACCGCCATCCGGCTCCGGGGTCATCAGCGTGATTGGTTTGGACGACTCAATCCGGT
>Ga0187851_10004989_pt1 | contig 10700 bp, 8 predicted proteins | sample June2016WEW_6_10_FD_132997 | JGI IMG/M metagenome (GOLD analysis project Ga0187851, IMG submission 132997) | Peatland microbial communities from SPRUCE experiment site at the Marcell Experimental Forest, Minnesota, USA - June2016WEW_6_10 | ecosystem: Environmental > Terrestrial > Soil > Wetlands... | reverse complement strand
GAGCGCAAGGCCGCCGAACTGGCCCAGCAGGAAGGCGTCCAGATCCGCCTCCACTCCATCATCTACGAGCTACAGGATGAGATGCGCCTGGCCATGCTCGGCCTCCTCGAACCCGTCTACAAGGAGAACTACATCGGCCGCGCCGAAGTCCTCCAGGTCTTCCGCATTCCCAAGGTCGGCGTCATCGCCGGCTGCCGCGTGCAGGACGGCGTCATCCGCCGCGATGCCGAGGTCAAGGTAATGCGCGACGGCGCGCAGCTCTTCAAAGGCAAGATCAGCTCCCTCAAGCGCGTCAAAGACGATGTCCGCGAAGTCACCAACGGCATGGAGTGCGGCATAGGTTTAGGCGGCTTCACCGACATCAAGGAAGGCGATCTAATCGAAGCCTTCTCGACCGAGAGGCTAGCCGCCGACCTGGGCGCGCTAACCTCCGCCAAAGCCTAGCCCGCCTTCGCCTCATCGGCCTGATTGAGTTTGTTTGCATCACGATTAGAATGAAAGAAGGAGGATGAAAAGATGGCTGCTCTTGAATGGTCCCAATGCCCCGCCGTCGAAAGCATCCCCGGCAAAGTCAGCGGCGCGTGGGTGCTGCGGGGAACCCGGACGCCGGTGAAGGTTCTCTTTGAAAACCTCGAAGCTGGCATGAGCATTGAAGAAGTGATCGAGCAGTTTCCGGTGACCCGCGAGCAGTTCGACAGCCTTATGGCGTTTGTGGCGCGCTCGCTCGACAAAGATCCCACCTATGCGTAGACCGGAGCTGGGATGTTGATCCTCTTCGACAACGGCACACCGCGCGGCCTTGCTCGCTTTCTTTCCGGGCATTCCGTGGAGGAAGCGCGGACGCGCGGCTGGGAGGAGCTTGCCAACGGCGAGCTGATTGACGCGGCCGAGCAAGCCGGTTTCGAGGTCATGGTAACCACGGACAAAAACATCCGCTATCAGCAGAACTTGACGGCTCGCAGAATTGCTCTCGTGGTACTGGAACATTCCCAATGGCCCATGGTAAGGCTGGTCGCGGAAAACATCGTTGCAGCCGTCAACGCGGCGCAACCTGGCAGCTATGCGGAAGTGGCCGTGCCCTTCAAGGAATAACTGCTCCGCTCGACCAACCCGCAAATCTGTCATCCTGAGCCAGATTAAACCTGTCATCCGGAGCGAAGTCGAAGGACCTGCTCCTACTCTTCTCCGCTTTGAAAGGGCGCGGCCTCAGCCACGCCGCGACCTCTGGGGGACGGAACGGTAGGCCGGGGTTTCAACCCCGGCACAAACCCATCCAGGAGTTCTTAGAAATCAACCCACGCGGCGAAGCCGCGCCATCACAGGACCGACGGGCAACCCTGCCAGCGTCTCAACAAGCCCCCAACTGCCTATTCGGCTCCGATCTTGACGGCGGACCCAACAGCACCTGCGATACGCATCTGGCTCATGGTCGCAACGGGGCCTTCCCAAACGCCCTCAATCGGGGCGACTCAAACAACTGGACCTGAGGTTGAGCCAGCCGCTTGCAAGGAGCCTTTGACAAACTCCAGGAACCTACCGGCCGTTTTGTAAAGGGCATATACTTCTTCCGAGGTCTTATCTATAGGGTGGCTCGCAAAGTTTCTGTGAACCATCTGATTTCGCATCTCACCTAACTCAAGAAATGCAACCATCGCCTCCTCTAGGGCCCCTTCACTCTTCACCGCAGTGCGGCATTGCCCGTTGAACGGTTCACCAAACATGGAGAAAAAGCTGTTAGCATTGCGCGAATCCCACACAAACATCGTGTGATACTGCCTATCAATGATTTTCTTCTTTACCAAGGCAATGATCGCCGGATTCCCCCCGGAAGCCTTGCCTGCAAATTCCTCCATCAGGGCGCAAATCTCTGTCTCAAAATAACTCGCGGCTGCCACAATCAGGTGCTTCTTCAACTTATTATCTAGGTCCGAAGCAATGGAAACCTCTCGAGATCGAACAGCTAGGTCCAGAGCCTCTTGATTCTGCCTGTAGAGCGCGTCGATTATCGTGTCCATACGGCACTCATCCCAATAATTCTTCCGCCCTACTCAGACGCATCCGAACGTTTCCCTGGCCCGCCGTTCGTGACTGGCTTGCGGCAAGAAACTCCGCGTCTGCTTTCAGCGCGCCAAGCTTTCCGGCATCGATTTTCCCCTCCACGATTGATTTTGATTCCAATGGCTTCCTGCACACCGCGGGAAACACCGCATCGAAAATCGAAATCGTGAACACTCCCGAGTTCCCAAAGAACGCTTTATCGGGGAGGTCTGAGCACGCAGCCAGAAATGAGTTGAATAGGCCCTCCAGGTACTTCACGACATCGTCGGGAAATTCCTGAAATTTCTTTGAGGCATTATTAAGGAACTTGCTCATAGAAGGCTTGAAGGTCTTACCTTCAAAAAGAAGCGCAAAGCCTCGAAGGATGACCTCAATATCTTTCATATGCAGGTCGGCTTCTGGCTGTCCAGTGAATTTCCTCCAGAGCGGGTTGGCATTGATTCTATACAGCATCCTGTAAAAGCTGGAATGGTACAGGCAGGCTCTGAGTTCTTGGGATCCGAGGTTTACCCCTCCGGAGTTCAGGCGGCTGAATATCTCGTACATAGAGCTATCATCATTGGTCGGGAGGTTCTGTTTGATAATAACGTTGCGGATTGTGCGGAGCCTGAACTGCTCGGCTAGGTCGTCTAAGGTCATGTAGTTCTTGCCCGTTAGGGGGTTTGGGTTCCTCGGCTCATCGCCAAAGCGCAGGTCGAAATCCGAGAAATAGGCTTTATCGTGCAGGATGGTCCCCGGCATCTCGCCATGCTCGTCAAAGATCTGGCGTAGTTGGACACGCTTTTCTTTAAGTGGGAAACGCCCTTTCATGAAGTAATAGATAGACATTAATCGCTGCTGGCCATCGATGACCAAGAAGTTGTTCTTGGACCTTTCAAACAGGAATATCTGCGGTATTGGAAGGCCAATTATGATTGACTCAATGAGCTTCGACGCCTTCTTAATATCCCAGACATAATTGCGCTGGAACGCTGGAATCTTTACACTCCCAGACTCCAGGAATGACATGATGGTCATCACATTGAAATCGTTCGGCGAGGAGCTAATATCGTACTCGCGAATCAGGGTTGTGGAACCGTCTTCTTCCTCTTCTGTGCTGCCATCTTCCCACCACTGCGTCTGTTCGGCCATTTGCGTTTCGCTCCGGAGAATTCCTCACCAACTCGTTAAGGATAAGGAAGACAGGGACATTTTGCATGTGCCGAGATCTGCATCAGAAATCTAAGACGAAGAATGACCTCCGCACGAAGTTTTCTGAAGGGTACACCCTGCGACCACGGGCGTCAACGATGACTCAGCCTCGCAGAGTGCCCAGGTCCTACCTTTGGCGCCTGGGAGTCTCGCAGCACGGCTACGATTGGCAGACCAAGCCACGCCGAGCCGCGTCCTGAGGCGGGCCAGACGGCGCTTCTTGATCGAAAGCGGCTACTCTCTTCCGCAGCCGTTCGACATTGTCGGGGCAGCGGAGCAGAAAAATCAGCCTGTCGCTTGAGGCGTTGGGAACAACCATGCCGGACTCCCAACGCTGAAGAGACGCCGATCCGAAACCTGTCAACTGGCAAAACTCCGCGCGGCTCAGTCCCGTGTCATTGCGAGCCATGACTCACCCCCACCGCGCTCTGCATCACCACGCCCCTTCCAATCCCAGATTCTAGTACAAGAGCGTGCCACGAACGACCAAAAAACACGCAAAAACACACGATTTTACGCCTCTTTTCTCGAAAATGGGCGACCCATAGCCGGGCGTTTCGCAAGAATATCTACGCCCATAACCCGGCGTCCTTTCGAGACTCAACTCGCCCCCTGGAATTCGTCGACCTGCAGCCAGACAAAACACCCCTCATTTGTCGGGTGAAATGCAACAAACTCGCATCCGCGCGCTGGCTTTTCCGCGCCGCTTTTTGCCCTAAAGCGGATACCGCTCCAGTTGAATGCAGTGCCTGGCGACGGTGCGGCTGAGGCCGACCGCGTCAGCCGGGGTAAACCGCGCCAGCCGCCGCAGAATGGCCAACTGCGTCCGCAGCAAGTCGCCTTCCCCGCAGGCTGCCAGAATCCGCCGAACAGCTTGCTCGGCCAAGGCGAGGGTCTCGTCGGCCAGCAAGCCCGTCATGGCCGCGGCAACCTCAGCCGCTGTTCCCTGTTCCCTATTCCCTATCCCCTGCTCCTCCATCTTGCGCGCACGCAGCAGCGCCGATTCCAAAGCATAGACCTGCATGATGATATCGGCCAGATCGGCCATCACCTCCTGCTGCTCCTGGAGCGCGGTCATGAAGCGCTGGCTGGCCGCTCCGGCGGCAAAGAGCGCCATCTTCCTGGCCGACGCCAGCGCCTCAGTCTCCCGCGCCAGCGGCTCGCCCGCGTTCGAACCCGCGCCAAAGGACGGCGGCTGCATGACCTCGTCCATGAGTTTCTTAATTGCCGGAAGCAGCGGCAACTGCCCGTTCAGCGCCCGCTTCATCAGCCAGCCGGTGATGATTAGCCTGTTGATTTCATTGGTTCCCTCGAAGATTCTGTTGATGCGCGCATCGCGGTAGGCGCGCTCCGCCGGGTAGTGCTCGACGTAGCCGTAGCCACCCATCGTGGCGACCAGTTCGTCGGCCACCAGCGAGAGCATCTCCGAGCCGTAAACCTTCAGGATCGAGCACTCTACGGCGTATTCCTCAAAGCGCCGCTGGGTTTCGCGCGGCGAATGAGCCTGCTCGGGCGCAAGCGCCGCTAAGCCGGCGTCGATCATTCCCGCGGTGCGGTAGGCCATGCTTTCGGCGGCGTAAAGCCGGGTTGCGCTCACGGAGATCTTGCGCTGGATCAGCCCGAACTCGGCGATTGCCTTACCAAAAGCGCGGCGCTCCTTGGCGTAGCGGATGATGTGCGCGAGCGCGTGACGTGCCCCGCCGATGCAGGCCACGCCCAGCTTGAAGCGGCCTACATTCAATACGTTAAAGGCGATGTGGTGGCCCTTGCCGGCCTCGCCCAGCAGGTTCGCGGCAGGCACGCGGCAATCCTCCAGCACCAGCGGGCAGGTGGAAGAGCCGCGAATGCCCAGCTTGTGCTCCTCGGCGCCGACGGTCAGGCCAGGAGAGTCCCGCTCGATCAGAAACGCGGAAAACTTCTCGCCCCCCGTCGCCGGATCCAGTATCTTGGCAAAGACGGTGTAGAGGCTGGCGATGCCGCCGTTGGTGATGAACATCTTCTCGCCGTTGAGCGTGTAGTAACTCCCATCGGCTGAGAGAGTTGCGCGGGTGCGGATATTCATAGCGTCGGAGCCGGAGCTGGCCTCGGAGAGCCCGTAGCCGCCGACCCATTCGCAGGAGGCGAGCTTGGCCAGGTAGCGCTGCTTCTGCTCCTCTGTTCCGTACCAGGCCAGCGGCAGCGTGGCAATGCCGACATGCGAGCCGATGGCCGTCGAGAAGCTGGCCAGCACCGATAAGTGGTCTGTAATCAGCGTGGAAGTGATCTTGTCCATCCCCATGCCGCCGTACTCTTCGGGGATATCGACGGAGGTAAAGCCCAGCTCGCCGGCCTGGCGCAGCAGCCCGGTCAGCACGCCCGTCTCTTTGGCCTCGATAGCCGCGGCTCTGGGCAGAATTTCATCGCGGGCAAATTGCGCGGCGGTCGCGGCGATCTGGCGCTGCTCCTCGTTAAGATCTTCAGGAGTAAAGACTTCGGCGGGGGTGCGGGATTCGAGCAGAAAGCTGCCGCCGGCGGCGGCGACGATGGGCGAAGGGGAAAGTGAAGACATAGAAGAGCTTGCCTCCTACGGCTCAACCCACTTTACGGCAGCCTGTTTGAATTCGCAATAGCGCGAGGGAAGAAATCAAATCTCGGGCCAATGCGATGGCGATTTTGCATCAACTCGGCGTGCCTCTTTTGTCGTGTTCCAGGTTGAGTCTCTTTTGCGTAAATCACCCGACAAAACGATGGCATTTTGTTGGGCTGCAGGCAGACAAATCGGCAAAAGTATCCGCGCAGGCGAAGATCGGCGACGTATGGACCCCCAAACTTTGCCGAGATGCCCGGTTACAGGTTGAGCAAAATCTTGAAAACTGGTTATTTTTGGGCTGTTTTTGCACTTATTTTTGCGGGGTTCTTCGCGCGGGATCAAGGCTGTTTTGGCTGCGTCTCAGTCAGGGACCTTGGACTCGGAGGCTCCCGGATTGCCCGTCGCCCGCCGATGGCTCGGAGGCGGGGCGTGTGCGGCGGGTTCGGCCGGCGTTGATGAGTGGTATGGCGATTTGGCAAAAATCGGCAATCCAATCTGTTTTTCACTGGACGGACCGCATGTGCAAGACCCGAACCCATTTTCGATGCAATCTGACCTTCTGCTCCGGCAAGACGGCATTTAGTTCATTTCCCCGAGGGACTGGCATCCTGACTGCTCGCTAGCGTATGCGCCTTCTCGAGCATCGCATCCAACGCTGCGCGCGGGTAAAGTTTGCCGTTGAGCACAACCGCCTGAATCGAGCGCGTGTTATGAATGTCGGCGAGCGGGTCCTTGTCGAGCAAGACAAGATCGGCAGTCTTGCCAACCTCAATGGTTCCGCGGCGGTCAAGCTGCCCCATAAACTCAGCAGCATTTCGAGTGGCGGCCTGGAGAGCGGCAAGCGGGGACAATCCGGCATCGACCAGGAGCGCGAGCTCATCGTGGATGCCGAAGCCGGGGAAGCACTGCGGATTCATGGCGTCAGTGCCGGCGAGGATGGGGACGCCCGCCCGGTACATGAGTCCGACAATGCGCAAGGATTCGTCAAATTGAAGCTTACTCAATTTGACGATTGCGGCCCGAGGCCCGGGAGGAAAATTCTTGTAATAACCAGCGTCCCATCTCGCCCGCACGCCGCTGCTCAAATATTTCAATCTTGGGTCACTCGCGAGCAGCGGATCGTCAATCTGCCCTCGGAGCAATGTAAGCGTGGGACATTGCCAGGTTCTGTTTTTCACGAACAGCGCAAACAAGGATCGTGCGGTGGCTTCGTCGAAAGTTTCAACGACGCGCATGTTAAGGCGAATCATACTTTTGCCTGAGTCCATCTTTTGCGCCATAGTCGCGTCCGGCGCCCGGAACAGCGCTTCTTGCCGTTGCATCTCGGAATCGATCGAGTTCTCTTCTTTTGAGCAGGCGTCAGCTACGCGCGTCAGATGCTCGATGCTTCTCTGTCCGGCGCCGGATGCTTCGGCCGCGGTGACCAATTCCGGAACATGGCCTTCGAATGGAATGCCGCGCTTATTGGCCTCGCCGGCGATGGCGAAGTAGGCGTCGCGGGATAGCTTGCTATAGACCTTGATGAAGTCTGCGCCATGCTTCTGCTGTTGGTCCACCACTTCGCGCCCTTGAGCTTCGTCGGCAACAACAATGGAATCGGGCCAGACGGGATTTAAACCATCGACGATGGGACTGCCGAGGAAGATAGTCGGAGATGGATCCTGGTTGGAAGCCTGTGTAGCGCGCCACGCATGGGCGTCAGGCGGACCCGCCATGTCACGGACCCCGACAACCCCGTTTGCCAGAAAAAGCAAGTGGCTCCAGGGAGCGCGGGCGTCAGATGCACCATGAACATGCATGTCCCACAAGCCAGGGATGAGGAACTTGCCTGTGCCGTCGACGACAACTGCCTTCCTTGGGATATGTGTCTTTCTCGACGGACCAACTGCAACGATTTGACCGCCATCCACAATTACCGTCATGTCAGGCATGGGGTCACGGCCAGTGGCGTCAATCAGCGTCACGTGTTTGATCGCCAGCGATTGGGACCAGGAGCAGGTGCCGAAAAGTGTGAACAGGAGAATCAGGTGCAGGCCGCGAGCCGCGCGGAATCGCGACCGGATCCCTGAGCTTTCGCATCTAAATTGTTGAGTTAGGGGAAGAATCATTGGACATTTCATCCTTGATTGCGAGTATATACAATTTTTCGATCACCCACGATGATGGCGTCCCGCGCAGGCTGAAGAGCTCTTTGACGCCATTAGAGGCTTGGCGAAGCTGCAGCATCTCCTTGTCAGAAATGCGGGAGTAGGCGTGCAACTTTGAATTTCGCGGCGCTTCAAGAACTGCTGCCGGCATCTGGGATGTGAGCCTCATGTCCGCGAATAGATCTCGAATGGTGATAACAGCCCTTGGCGGGAATTGACGACCGTGCGGAGGGGAGGAGCGACGGCGTTTACTCCAGCGCGGCGGGGAAGGGCATTTTCAGATCCGGGGGCGGCTCGACCCGGCCAACCGAAGCCTCCAGCGGCTACAATAACTGGTATCTCTTCCGTGGAGGCTCGCCCTGATTGCCGCGCTTGTGACCCGTCTGATTCCCGCCGCCGGCCTGCTGCATGGGGTGGCCACGCGGATGGCCGCGCATCTGGCGTTAGCGCCCACGAACGGCCTGCGCCACTACCTGAAGGCGCAGTTTGCCGACCAGACCTTCAAGGGGCTTTATCATTGGAACCTGTTTGATGCGGCGGTGCTGCTGCCTTACTTCGCGGTGATGCTGGTGCTGGCGATCTACGGCGTGCATCGCTATACGCTCTGCTATCTCTATTTCAAGTACCGCAAGAATTACCGGCCCGATCCGCCGCGGCACTTCGAGGAGCTGCCGAGGGTGACCGTGCAACTGCCGATTTTCAACGAGCAGTTTGTGATCGACCGGCTGATCGAGGCGGTGTGCGCGATGGAGTATCCGCGCGAGAAGCTGGAGATTCAGGTGCTGGACGACTCGACCGACGAGACGCAGGCGGTGGCCGCAGGCATCGTGGAGCGCTATGCGGCGCTGGGACACCCGATCGTCTACATTCACCGGACGAACCGGTATGGATTCAAGGCCGGGGCGCTGGACGCGGGGCTGAAGGTGGCCAAGGGCGAGTTTGTGGCCATCTTTGACGCTGACTTTGTGCCGCCGCCGGATTGGCTGATGAAGGTGATTCACCACTTTGCCGAGCCGGAGATCGGCATGGTGCAGACGCGGTGGTCGCACATGAATCGCAATTACAGCATGTTGACCCAGATCGAGGCGATTCTGCTCGACGGCCACTTCATCATTGAGCATGGCGCGCGGGTGCGCACCGGCGACTACTTCAACTTCAACGGCACGGCCGGGATGTGGCGCATCAAAGCTATCTCGGACGGCGGCGGCTGGCAGCATGACACGCTCACCGAAGATACTGACCTGAGTTATCGCTCGCAGATGGCCGGCTGGAAGTTCAAGTATCTGCCGGAGGTCGAGTGTCCCTCCGAGTTACCCATCGAGATGACTGCGTTCAAGACGCAGCAGGCGCGCTGGGCCAAGGGGCTGATCCAGACCAGCATCAAAGTGCTGCCCATGATGTTCAAGTCGAACGTGCCGCGCCGCATCAAGATCGAGGGCATTTACCATCTGACGGCCAACCTGAGTTATCCGCTGATGATCGTGATGTCGGTGCTGCTGCTGCCGGCCATGGTCTGCCGCTTCTACCAGGGCTGGTTCCAGATGCTGCTGATTGATTTTCCGCTCTTCACCGCGTCGACGTTTTCTATCGCGTTTTTTTATTTGATGGCGGAGCGCGAGTTATTTCCCAAGACGTGGTGGAAGACGTTCTTGTATCTGCCGTTTTTGATGGCGCTGGGCATCGGGCTTACAGTCACGAACAGCAAGGCAGTTATGGAGGGACTGTTCGGCATCAAGAGCCCGTTTGTGCGGACGCCGAAATATCGCGTGGCCAAGAAGGGCGAAAAGTCGCAGGCCGCCAAATACCGCAAGCGGCTGATCCTGGCTCCTTGGATCGAGCTGGTAATCGGCTGCTACTTCTTCGCGGCGATCCTCTACACCTTCTCCAACCAGAACTACTTCACCGCGCCGTTCCTGATTTTGTTTGTCATCGGCTACTGGTACACCGGACTGATGAGCCTGCTGCAAGGGCGTTTCGAGCGCTGGCGGACGGGCGCCGGCGCCAACACCGACGAGTCGAGCCCGAAGCCGTTCCCGGTGGGGGTGTGAGGCTATGGCGGAAATCTCTCAGCTACCTGGAATTGAAGTCTTCGCCATCGATTCCATCGAACAGCTTGTCGATTGTCTCCCACACCGCAGTAAATACTTCACGCTCTTGCTGGCTTGGGATGCGCCAGACTTAGAGATGGAAAAACTGAAGGAACTCTTCCGACCTCTCGTGGATCGTGGGCTGGTATATTTATGCGCGTGGGGATGCCGTTCCGAGGACGTACATGACGCTGTCGATCTCTGTGTTGTTGAGAAGGAACTGTCAGAAGGAGAGGCTGATTATCTCCTCATGACTACATGGCATCACGATGAGACCATAGAAGAAGCTCTTTGGTTTTTCCAAATGAATGCGATTCCAGCAGAGAATCGAGTAGTTGTGGACTTTAGCCGGTCTGCCGTTTCGGTCGGGAACCCAGAATGGGCTGACACGTTGAAAAATCTCCTATCGAGCCATAACATTTGAGGGTTGGCCGTATGAGCTTTGCTGCATCGTCCTGAATTTCCAGTGCTGTGACGCATCTCGATTTCCCGCTCTTTACAGCGTAAATCGAGCTACACTATTCCTGAGGCAACATTGCTGACCGCCGAGAAAGTTCGCGAAGCTCTTGAAGCGCTCAGTCCGACGCAGGAGAAGGTCGATCTGGCCGTGAAGACGGCCGTGGAGATCGCGCAGCCTTCCCGTGTCAT
>Ga0187851_10004988_pt1 | contig 10701 bp, 8 predicted proteins | sample June2016WEW_6_10_FD_132997 | JGI IMG/M metagenome (GOLD analysis project Ga0187851, IMG submission 132997) | Peatland microbial communities from SPRUCE experiment site at the Marcell Experimental Forest, Minnesota, USA - June2016WEW_6_10 | ecosystem: Environmental > Terrestrial > Soil > Wetlands... | reverse complement strand
CGCGGGATTCTTTCGACGATTTATGTGCGGCTGGCCGAGCGGAAGAAGCCGGAGGAGATTGAGGCCTGCCTGCGCAGCTTTTATGCGGCGAGCCCCATGGTGCGCGTCCACGCGACGCCGGAGTTGCCGCAGATTCAGCATGTGGTGCGCACGAATTACATCGACCTGGGATTCGAGCTGGCGAAGGACGGCCGGCGGCTCGTGATCGTCTCTTGCCTGGACAACCTGCTGAAGGGCGCGGCTGGCCAGGCGGTGCAGAATATGAATGTGATGTGCGGATGGGATGAATCGGAGGGCCTGCTGTGAAATACGTGGTCAAACTGGGCGGCGCCTCCATCGAGAACAAGGAGTTGCTGCACGCGTGCGGCAAGGCGATCTTCGAGCTGGTGCGCGACGGCAACCAGGTGGCACTAGTCCACGGCGGCGGTAAGCAACTGACGCGCGTGTTGGAGCAGATGGGCAAGAAGAGCGAGTTCGTCAGTGGGTTGCGCGTGACCGATGCTGAGACACGCGACGCCGCGCTGATGGTGCTGGCGGGGCGCGTGAACAAGTCGCTGGTGGCTGCGCTGCGCACACATGGGCAGTCGGCGATGGGACTTGCGGGCGGCGATGGCAACGTCTTTCGAGCGCGCAAGAAGAAGACTGTGCCCGACCTTGGGTTCGTCGGCGAGATTGCCGCGACCGATCCGCTGTGGCTGGAGGCGATCTGGAAGATGGACGCGGTGCCTGTGATCTCATCGATTGCGCTGGGATTTGATGGCGAGTACTACAACATCAACGCGGACGAGATGGCCGCGGCGTGCGCGATCTGCACCAAGGCCGACGCGCTGGTGTTTCTGACGGATGTTCCCGGCGTGAAGGGAGCGGACGGCGAGGTGATGCGCTGGCTCTCGCTGAAGGATGTGCCTGAGTTGGAACGGCAAGGGGTTGTTACCGGCGGAATGCTGCCCAAGCTGAACGCGTGCCGCGACGCGCTGACCCACGGCGTGAAGCGGGTGCGCATTCTGCCTGCGGAGTCGGCGCATCTATTACCGGACCTGTGCTCGACCAAGGTCAGCGATGGAACGGAGGTCATGGTCGCATGAGTGATGCAATGAAGGATGGTGCGATGAAACTGGCATCGATTCAGGCGGCGGAGAAGAAGCTGCTGTTGAATACGTATCAGCGCAACCCTGTGCTCTTTGTGAGCGGCAGCGGAGTCTATCTGCGCGATGAGCGGGGGAACGACTACCTCGACCTACTGAGTGGGATTGGCGTGTCTGCGCTGGGCTATGCGCATCCCGCGGTAGCGGCGGCGATTGAGCAGCAGAGCAACAAACTGCTGCATACGTCGAACCTTTTTTATCACGAACACACGGCGGAGCTGGCTCTGCGGCTGACCGAGATCAGCGGGCTGGACCGGGTGTTTTTCTGCAACTCCGGTACGGAGGCTTGGGAGGCTGCACTGAAGCTGGCGCGGGCCCACGCGGGGCTGTTGCGCGGCGAGGGGAAGAAGGTTGGCGCGCGTTTTCTGGCTGTGGAACAGAGCTTCCACGGGCGGACGATGGGCGCGCTGGCGACGACGCACAAGGAGAAGTACCGCGCGCCATTTGAGCCGCTGATGGGGTGCGTGGAGTTCGTCCGCTTCGACGATGTGGCGGACCTGCGCGCGAAGTTCAACGATGAGGTTTGCGGAATCTGTATCGAGGCGGTGCAGGGCGAGGGCGGCGTTCGTCCGGTGAGCAAGGAGTTCTTTGCAGCGGCGCGCGAGCTGTGCGATTCGACGGGCGCGCTATTGCTGGCCGACGAGATCCAGTCCGGGCTGGGGCGCACGGGCGAGTGGTTTGCGTACCAGCACCACGGGATATTGCCGGACATTACGACGCTGGCCAAACCGATGGCGAATGGGTTGCCGATGGGCGCGATGCTGTGCACGGACGAGGCTGCGCGCGCCTTTGCGCCGGGCATGCATGGGACGACGTTCGGCGGCGGACCTCTGGTGTGCGCGGTTGCCATTGCCGTTCTCGACACGATGAAGCGGACTAAACTTCTGGAACACGTACGCGATGTGGGCGGATACTTCAAACAGCAGCTTGAGGGACTTGGACTGCGGCACGATTGCATTACTGCTGTGCGCGGCATGGGGCTGATGCTGGGCATCGAGCTGGACTCGGAGGAGCTGGCCACGCGCGCAGTCTCGGAGATGATGGGCCAGCACATTGTTATCAATCGCACCAGCGAGACCGTGCTGCGATTTCTTCCTCCGTACATCCTTGAGCGCGCGCACGTCGACCGGGCCATCGCGGCGCTGGATGGAATCCTCACCAAACTTACTTTGAACAGTGCAACACTGGCCGGCCGAGCGCCGGCAGGAGAAGATTCCCATGGGTAGCAAAACCATAACGATGAACCCGAAGCCGGATGCCAACGCGGAGCCGACGCGATCCGCCAAGCAGCTTGGCATCCAGTCCGACAGCGCATTTGCGGAGGCGTCCAAGCGCCTCTGCGGGCGCGACCTGTGCTCCGTCTCCGACCTGTCAGTCGATGAGATGGCGGCGATCATGGAGCTTTCGCACGCGGTGAAGAGCAATCCCGAGGACTTTCGCCACTCGTTGGACGGGCGGCAGATGGTGTTGTTCTTCGAGAAGGCCTCACTGCGAACGCGGCTGACCTTCGAGGCTGCGATCAACACGCTGGGCGGCAACGCGGTCTTCGTCGACCAGACGCAGTCACCGCTGGGCGAGCGTGAGTCGTTGCCCGACATGGCGCACAACATCGAACGCTGGATGAGTGTGATCGTTCTGCGCACCTACTCTCACGAGACGATTACGGAGATGGCTGGGTGCTCGCGCATTCCGGTGATTAATGCGCTCTCCGACTTCGAGCATCCGTGCCAGGCCATTGCGGACTTCTTCACGCTGGAGGAACGCTTCGGTTCGGCGGAGGGACTGCACTTCACCTATGTGGGCGATGGCAACAATGTGTGTCACTCGCTAATGCTGACGGCGGCGCAACTGGGCGTTCACTGCACGATTGCCAGTCCCAAGGGATTCGCGCCCAAGCTGGAGATCATTCACAAGGCAATCGAGATCAGCGAGCAGACCGGCGGCAGCATCACGCTGATGCAGGACCCGGTGAAGGCTGTGACTGGCGCGGACGCGGTGTACACGGATGTATGCACCAGCATGGGATTTGAGCACGAGGCGACCCGGCGCGCGCCCATCTTCAAGCCGTATCAGGTGAACGAGGCGCTGATGGCCCATGCGCGGCAGGACGCGGTGTTCATGCACTGCCTGCCGGCTCACCGCAACGCGGAGGTTACGGATGCGGTGCTGGATGGGCCGCAGTCGATTGTCTTCGACCAGGCGGAGAACCGAATGCACGCACAGAAGGCGATATTGCTGATGCTGTTGGGCGGGGCGAAGCGAATTTCCAATGCCCGCGACCGTGGATTGCAGGCGCGCAAGCGAGGCTAGAAACGGTTTAACAAATGGAGTTGTGTACGCGCGACGGACGAAATGCGGGGATTCTTCCTGCCCCAGCCAGCAAGCTGGCCGGGGACTTCGTTCGCTGTACTCAGAATGACAACTGTTCAGAACGGCAATGATTTTCTTATTGATGGAAAGAAGGAATAGAGATGGCAGAAAAAGTTGTTCTCGCATACTCCGGCGGTCTGGATACGTCGATCATCATTCCCTGGCTAAACGATAACTATGGCTACGACGTGATCGCGTTTATCGCCGACGTGGGACAGGGCGAAGACCTGGAGGCGGTGGTTGCCAAGGCCTACAAGACTGGCGCGAAGAAGGCGATTGTGGCGGACCTGCGCGAAGAATTTTTGAACGATTACGCGTTTCCCATGGTGCGCTCGGGTGCGGTGTATGAGCACAAGTACATGCTGGGCACGTCGATTGCGCGGCCCGTGATTGCCAAGCACCAGGTTGAGGTTGCGCTGGCCGAGGGCGCGACGGCGCTGGCGCATGGATCGACGGGCAAGGGGAACGACCAGGTGCGGTTCGAGCATGCATTCCAGGCGCTGGCTCCTCAGCTCAAGGTGATTGTTCCGTGGCGCGAGTGGAAGCTGGTGTCGCGGGAGGACTGTCTGGATTACGCTGCGTTGCACCATGTGGAGGTTGAAGCGTCGCGGACCAAAATTCACTCGCGCGACCGCAATCTGTGGCATGTCTCGCATGAGGGCGGTGAGTTGGAGGGGACCGACAAGCCGGTTGCCGCGAGTACATGGCGGATGAGTCAATCGCCGCAGGACGCGCCCGACCGCGTGGAACTGGTGGAGATCGAATTCGAGCGGGGCACGCCGGTCGCGGTGAACGGGCAGAAGATGCCCGCGGTGCAACTGGTCGAGTTGCTGAACGAGATTGGGGGACGCAATGCGATTGGGCGCATCGATATTATCGAGAACCGCTTCGTTGGGATGAAGTCGCGCGGCGCATACGAGACGCCCGGCGGGACTCTAATTCTTGAAGCAATTCGGCAGATCGAGTCGCTGACGCTGGACCGCGAGACGGCGCACACCAAGGAGATGCTGGCGCTGAAGTACGCCGAGCTGGTTTACTTTGGCCTGTGGTTCACGCCGCTGCGCGAAGCGCTGGACGCGTTCTTCACCAAGGCCACGGAGAATGTGACCGGATCGGTGAAGATGGCGCTGTACAAGGGGAACATCTCGTATATCAGCCGCAGTTCGCCGGTCTCGCTCTACAATGTCGATCTGTCGTCGTTCACCATGGGCGAGAGCTACGATCAGAAGGACGCGGCCGGATTCATAAAGATTCTTGGACTGCCGGCCCGTGTGCGCGCGCAGGTGATGGCGGCGCAGCAGGAAAAGGAGCTCGTGAAGTGAGCGAGCAGCAAGCCAAGACGAAGCAGGCGGCCGGAGGCAAGATGTGGTCTGGGCGCTTTCGCGAGCAGCTGGACGCTGTCTTTGAGCAGTGGCAGCGGTCGTTTCCGTTTGATGTGCGGCTGCTGCCGCAGGAAGTGGCCGCGTCGAAGGCACATGCGCGGATGATTGCGGCGGCTGGGATTCTGACGGATGCCGAGCTGGAGAGGATGATCGACGGCCTCGATCAGGTAGGGGACATCTCGCCCGAGTTCACGCCGATTGAGCCAGGCTTCGTCAACCCCAGGCTGCTGGGAGCGGAGATGGGAACGACACCGCGGTCTATACGCCGCTGGCTTAGCAGGCAGCCGGAGTTCTGCGAAGACCATGTGAAGCACACGCGGATTGTACTGGCGAAGAACGATCCTCTGCTGCTGAGGATGAAGAGCCACTTTGCGATCCAGGCAAATCTCGATCTGGATGGGGAAGGCGCATGCGAGGAGTTTTCTGCTACGACAGAGGCCGATCTGGCTGCCTCCATGGCCCGCGCCGAGGACATCCACCACTTTGTCGAGCTACAACTCACCAAGGTGATCGGCCCGCTGGCGCTGAAGCTGCACACGGGACGAAGCCGCAATGAGCAAATTGCGACCGACATGCGGCTGTTTGTGCGCGAAGCTCTCGACGCGACGGGGAAGGGATTGCGCAAGTGGGCGCTGGCGCTGGTTGAGCTTGCGGAGCGGGCAGGCGAGGCGGTGATGCCTTCGTACACGCACCTGCAGCGGGCGGAGCCGGTGCTGGTGGCGCATTGGCTGATGGCGTATGTGGCAATGATCGAGCGTGACATTGCGCGGTTGGCTGACGCGCGGCAACGGATGAATCTGTGCCCGCTTGGTTCGGGTGCGGTTGCTGGTGCGACGCTGGCGCTGGATCGTACGATTGCGGCGCGGGAGTTGGGATTCGATGGGCCTACGTCGAACAGCATGGACGCGACCAGTGATCGCGACTTTCTGCTGGAGTTCACACAATGCCTTGCCACGATGGGGGTTCACGTCTCTCGCTTTGCCGAGGAGTTGACTCTTTATTCGACGGCGGAGTTTGGATTTCTCGACCTGCCGGAGGCTTTCTCGACTGGGTCGAGCGCGATGCCGCAGAAGAAGAATCCCGACTTCACCGAGCTGGTCCGCGGCAAATCCGCGCGGCTGGCGGGTGCAGCAACAACGCTGGCTGTGCTGATGAAGGGACTGCCGCTGGCGTACAACAAGGATCTACAGGAGGGCCAGGAGCCGGTCTTCGATGCGGTCGATACGGTCGCCGGGATTCTCAGGATTCTGCCTGCGTATACGCGTTCGCTGACGTTCAACTTCGAGCGGATGAAGGTGGCGGCGACGACCGGCTATCTGAATGCGATGGCCGCGGCGACGTATCTTTCGAACAAGGGTGTGCCGTTTCGCAAGGCGCACGAGATTGTCGGCCACGCGGTGCGGCTGGGGCTGGAGAGCGGGCGAGAGCTGGATGCGATCTCGCTGGCGGAACTGCGGGGGTTGAGCGCGGCGTTTGGCGAAGATTTTTTTGCGGCGATTACCCTGGAGGCCACGCTGGATTGCCACGATGTAAGTGGCGGCACGGCGCGCGCGCGGGTGCGTGCTGCGCTGACGGATGCCCGCGAACGGCTGAGTCCGGCCGCGGGGGCGCAACTCTGAGAAGATAGAGAGAGGAGTTTTCATCAACTTGTCCCGCTCGTCCCTGATGGCCGCCAGCGAATCCACTGCATCCACACGCGTACGTGCGGGTGGCGCGATGGTGCGTCAGGCCAAGCTACAGGACGCGGTCAACATCTTCGAGCTGGTCAATTCACTCTCTGGCGATGGAACTCTGCTGCGCCGCAGCTACGCCGATATCTGCGAGAACGTGCGCGACTTCGCGGTGGCTGAGTCGGAGAGCGGCATCTTTCTGGGCTGCGGCGCGCTGCATCTGTATGGGCCGCACCTGGCCGAGGTGCGGTCGATTGTGGTGAAACCGGAGGCCAAGGGGCAGGGCGCAGGCGGGAGGATTCTGCGCGCGCTGCTGAAGGAGGCCGAGGAACAGGGCGTCGCGTCGGTGTGCATGTTTACGCGAATACCGGATTTCTTCTTCCACTTTGGCTTCCGGCTGGCCGACCGGACGACGCTGCCGGACAAGATCTACAAGGACTGCCAGGCCTGTCCCCGGCTGTATGCGTGCGATGAGGTGGCGATGGTGCGCGGCCCGCTGCCCAGGATTGCGGTGCTTGGGCCGACCCGCATCGCGCAGCCGGAGCTGGTAAAGCTACAGGTTGGCCACATTGCTCATGCTGTTGAGGATGCGTTTGAAGGGGATGGCGCGATTGCGCCCAAGGGACCGGCAGAGCGCTGATCTGCGGGCTGGTTCTGGGCCCGGATGGAGTGCATCGCGACGCAGGGAATCTAGCGGCGGAACATTGCCTTTCCATTCGGGTTTGAATGCTAAGGGATATACTTTTTGAGTGAGAGTATTCCAGGGATGCACCCTCAGGAGGGTTCCAGTGTTTCGTCCAGTCCAGTCGCGTTGGCTTCAGGCAGGTTTTGCATTTGCGTTCGCCACGGTGTTTCTTGCGTTTGGGATGCGCGGGCAGACGGGATCCTCGCTGCCAGTGGCCGCTCCAGCAGCGACGCCGGCAACTCCGAATGGAACGCAGCCGGTGGCCACGACCGGGGTCGCGACGATCCATGCGCGCACCAATCTGGTGGTGGTGGATGTGGTGGTCACCGACTCGAAGAAGAACCCGATCCATGGGTTGCAGAAGTCGGATTTTACCCTGATGGAAGATGGCAAGCCGCAGGTGATCCGGAACTTCGAGGAGCATACCGAAGTGCCTCTGTCGGCTACGGCCGTGGTTGCGCCGGAGAAGCTGCCTGCCGGACTCTTCACCAACAAGTCTGCTGCGCCGGCGAATGGACCGGTGAACGTGCTTCTGCTGGACTATCTGAACACCCCAGTGATCGCGCAGGCCAACGCTAGGAAGCAGTTGATCGATTTTCTGGACAAGGCACCGGCGGGAACGCGCATTGCCATCTTCGGCCTGACGACGCACCTGATCATGCTGCAAGGGTTTACATCGGACATGTCTGTGTTGAAGGCAGCGCTGACGTCTAAGAAGGGCACGGCGCAGGTCTCGGACATCCTGACGGACGCGGTCAACGGCGGGCCAATGGGCACGACTGCGTTCGCCGACGCTTTTGGGCCAGTTGGCGGCGACATCACGCAACAGATGGTCGACGATCTGGTACGAACCGATGCACAGATTACCTCGGAGGAGCAGAACAATCGGTCGTTGTATACGCTGAACGCGTTCGACCAACTGGCGCGGTATCTGGTGGGGATTCCGGGGCGGAAAAACGTGATCTGGTTTTCCGCCGGCTTTCCGCTGGATGTGCAGCCCAACATTGACGAGGCCGATCCGAATGACTCGGTGGTGCGCAACGACGATGCTGTTCGCAAGACGGACAACCTGCTGACGCGGGCGCAGGTCGCGATGTATCCGGTGGACTGTCGCGGGATACAGACAGATCCAACCTTCAGTGTGACGAATACCATGGATAGCGGTTCCGATGGAATCTCCGCGGCGACCGCGTCGGCGGCTTTCCAGACCCAGACGGCCCAGGAGCACGGGACGATGGAGGCCATGGCTGCGGACACCGGCGGCGAGGCGTTCTATAACACCAACGGGCTGACGCAGGCGGTGACCAAGGCGGTCCAGGAAGGCTCGAACTACTACACGCTGACGTATTCTCCGGTCAACCTGCAGTGGGATGAGCGGTTCCGGGCGATCAAGGTCAAGGTGGCTGAGCCGAACGTGCAGCTTACGTATCGCGATGGCTACTACGCCATCGATCCCACCGACCGGAACCGGGTGAACGCGCAAGGTGCGGCTACAGCCCTGGTGCAGACGAACACGATGTCGGCGGCCATGCTGCATGGCGGGCCGGACCCGGCGGAGATCGTATTCAAGGTCCGTGTGCGTCCGTCGAGCGCGCCACCTCAAGCGACGGTATTGCAGAGCAACCAGTCGAATCCTGATCCGAAGTTGAAGATCGAGGGCCCGTTCAAACAGTATGGAGTGGACCTGGTGCCGGATGCGCACGCGGTCACTTGCCGCATGCAAGCCGACGGCAACCACCACTGCGTGCTGGAGGTCTGGACATTCATCTACAACACCAATGGAGATAAGCTCATCACGGCGAGCAACCGCTTGTTCAGGCGGATGACTCCGGCGGAGTACAACCAGCTGCTGAGCGGGGGCATGGCGTTCCATCAGCAGATCAGCGTGCCGGTGAGGGGCCAGTACTTTCTGCGCACCGCGATCCACGACATGGTTTCGGACAATGTAGGTGCGGTTGAGATTCCGATTGGGGTGGTAGCGCGGCTGGACCCGCTGAAGGATGTCGCGGCAGCGCCTGCCGCTGCACCGGATGCGACCGGCACGCCCGCATCCCCGGCTCCGGCTCCGGCAAATGCGGCCCCGGCCCCTACAGGAGGGGGCACCACGCCGTAGTAAGCTCGACATAGCGTGTCTACCGCACTGAAGGAAATCTTTGAGCAGGAGTATCGCGAGCTGCGGCCACGCGCGCCGATGCCTGCGCTCGACATCCGCTTTTGCCGGTTCACGTCGCTGAATACGACGATCCGGCTGCGCGAGGGGAAGTTGCTGGTGCGGCTTTCTGACCTGCTGGAGGCGGCGCCGGAGCCGGTACACCATGCGATTGCGCACATTCTGCTGGCCAAACTTTACAAGAAGCTGCCGATCGCACGCGTTCATGCGAACTGCTATCGGCGGTATATCACTTCGGAGGCGGTGGCGCGCCAGGCGGAGCGGATACGGCAGACGCGCGGGCGGAAGACAATTCTGTCGGCCGAGGGGCGTTGCTACGATCTGGACGAGGTCTTCGAGAGCCTGAACCAGCGCTTCTTTCATGGGCTGCTGGGTCGGCCGCAACTGACGTGGAGCGCACACCACGCGCGGCGGATGCTGGGCCACTACGACGCGGCGCACAACACAATCATGGTGAGCCTGGTCTTCGACCGGCCAGAGACGCCGCGCTGCGCGGTGGAGTATCTGCTGTACCACGAGATGCTGCATCTGAAGCATCCTGTGAAGGTGAAGGCGGGGCGGCGCTGCGTGCATTCCAAGGCGTTCCAGGCCGAGGAGCGGCTGTTTCCTGAGCTGGAGGCGGCGAAGGCTTATCTGAAGCGGCTGTAGCGCGGGGCGGGCTCGAGCCGATGCGGGATGGAGGGCGGGTTTGTCGGTCGCGTTGGTCATGTTGTACCCCCCCCCGGTGCGAATAGCGTAAAGTATTCAAAAAATGTAAGTTAAGCACGCGCTAAGCGCGCGAGACGTAGTAAAGGCGAAGATTTGGCGAGTTGCGGTTGCTTCGGACATGCGGAATCTCCGTTTGTGTGCGAAAAAATACTAAAGTCTTCAAAAAAGGCATGTTAAGTCTGGACTTTTTTGGATTGAGTCTGGACTTGGTCTGGACTTAGTCTGGACTTGGTGGCGGCGGGCTGCGGAAGAGGTTGATTGCCGCTTCTGGCAGAAGGCCCTGGGCTAAAGCCCATTGGTTCGATAGACCGTATTCAGGGGGATAAATCCCCCTGCTCCCTCCGAAAGGCAAGGACAAGAGTTATTTTGCAGCTTGTACCCCCCCGTGCTAATGCCGCTTGTGCCCCCCCCGGCGGTAATAGCGTAAAGTATTCATAAAATGTAAGTTAAGCACGCGATAGGCGCGCGAGACGTAGTAATAACGAAGACCCGGCTGGTTGGCCGGGTCTGTTTGGTTTTGCTTACTGATTTAATTATACGGGATGGAGGGAAACTACTATGCCAACGATTG
>Ga0187851_10004987_pt1 | contig 10702 bp, 7 predicted proteins | sample June2016WEW_6_10_FD_132997 | JGI IMG/M metagenome (GOLD analysis project Ga0187851, IMG submission 132997) | Peatland microbial communities from SPRUCE experiment site at the Marcell Experimental Forest, Minnesota, USA - June2016WEW_6_10 | ecosystem: Environmental > Terrestrial > Soil > Wetlands... | reverse complement strand
CGCTGCCGGCATTGTCTCCTCCACGCTTGGAACCGGCACGGCAGTCTCCAGCTTCGATCCCATCCTCTCCGCGCAGGGAGATGTGGATCACGCCGCGCAGCAGCTCTCCAACTTTCAGCTTGAAGGAGTGAATGTCTACAAAATCAACAGTATCGCCGACACGGTGAGCTACAGCCAGGCCTTCTCGACCGGCGGCGGCGTCCAAGTAAACTGGATCAACTCCCGCCAAACCTCGAATGGCATCTACGATTTCTTCAGTCCGCAGTTGAATTCGAGAGTGCAGGCGGTGGTTTCGCAGCCGCTGCTGGCAGGCTTCGGGCCGGGACCCAACCTGCGCTTTCTCCGCATTGCCAAAACTAACCGAAAGATCTCCGATATTGCCTTCGAAGCCCAGGTGATTGCCACGGTAACTCAGATCTGCGACCTATACTGGGACCTGGTAAGCGCTTATGATGACGAACAGGTAGAGGAACATTCCGTGGAGTTCGCCGCGGAGACGCTGAAGACCAGCCGCAAGCAGCTTGAATTGCAGGCGATTCCGGAGATGGATGTGCTAAAGGCGACGGGGGAGTTAGCTACTCGCCAACAGGATCTGACCGTTTCGCGCACCAATCTGGAATTGCAGGAACTGTACATGAAGAACGCCGTCACCCGCAGCCTCGACGATCCTGCCCTGGAAGAGATGCCGGTGATGCCCACTGACCGCATTGGAAATACCTCGGCCGGGACTCCGGAGCCCATTCAACAGATGATCTATCTGGCTCTCAAAAACCGGACCGAGCTTGCCGAATCGGCGCTGGACTTGCAGAATCGCGAACTGAGCCGCAAGACCGCCCGCAATGCGCTTCTGCCCGCGCTCAGCGTCTATGGCCTCTATGCCGGAACCGGGCTGGCCGGCGAAAAGAGTTCCAATTACTATTCAGGCGGAGCGGGGACCACCTCGACGCTGCCGACGGGCTATTCAGGCGCCTTGCAAAGCGCGTTTGAGAACAGCGCGCCGGAGTATCAGGTTGGTCTCCAGTTGAGTATTCCGCTGCGCAACCGCGTCGCCAAAGCCGACCAATACCGGACCGAACTGGAGTACCGGCAGTCGCAGGTGTACGCTGAGGAGTTGAAGAAGCGCATTCACATCGAGGTGCGCAACGCGCGCTATGCTCTTGAGCAGGGCGCCGCGCGAGTGGATGCGGCCCGTCAGGCGCGCGGCCTGGCGCAGCGCTCTTTGGAGATCATGCAGAAGGAGCAGAAACTGGGCGCGGGATCGAATCAGCAGACGCTGGAGGCCTAGCACGCTCTGGCCCTGGCCGAATCGGCGCTGGTGACGGCAGAGACCGCGTATGAGAAAGCGCGCATCGAAGTGAAGCGCGCCACGGGCACGATACTTGAGGAGTACGGCATCTCAATCGCTGACGCCAAGGCCGGCGCAGTGGAGGCGGACCATCTCCAATAAGCAAGAGCCAATTCGTGTTCTGGTTGCCGACGATCAACCGCACATCCTCGAGGCCGTCGAGTTGTTGCTGGCCCCGCGGGGAATTCATGTAGACTGCGTGCGCTCGCCGCGCCTGCTGCTGGAGGCGCTGAGTGAAGCCGACTACGATGTTCTGCTCATCGACCTGAACTACACGCGCGACACCACCTCCGGCCAGGAGGGTCTCGATCTTCTCGCCCGCATTCGGGAGTTCGACGCGCGCCTGCCGGTGATCGTGATGACCGCCTGGGGCAACATCGATCTGGCCGTCGAGAGCATCAAGCGAGGCGCCCGCGACTTCATTCAGAAACCATGGGAGAACGAGCGCCTGCTCTCGCTGGTCCGCGTTCACACCGAGCTGCGTCAGGCACTGCGCCGCGCGCGCCAACTCGAACTCGAGAACCGCCTGCTCCGCGCCGAGGGCATGCCGGAGTTTGTCGCCGGCGCGCCTTCTATGCAGCCGGTGCTGGAGTTGATCGCGCAGGTCGGGCCCTCGGACGCCAACGTGCTCATCACCGGCGAACACGGCACCGGCAAGGAGATTGTCGCTAAGCTACTGCACGCCGCCTCGCCCCGCGCTCGAATGCCGCTGGTGGCTGTCAATGCCGGCGGCCTGCCCGAAGGCGTCTTCGAGAGCGAGATCTTCGGCCACGTCAAAGGCGCCTTCACCGACGCCCGCGCCGACCGCATTGGCCGCTTTGAGCTGGCCAACGGCGGAACGCTTTTCCTCGATGAGATTGCCAACGTTCCCCTGCGCCAGCAGGCCAAGCTGCTGCGCGTGCTGGAGACCGGCGAACTGGAGCGAGTCGGTTCCTCGCAAACCCGGCGCGTGGACGTGAGGATTCTCTCCGCCACAAATGCCGATCTTCACGACGAGGCCAAGGCCGGCAACTTTCGCGAGGATCTGCTCTTCCGCATCAACACCGTCGAGATTCACCTGCCCGCGCTACGCGACCGGCGCGAGGACATTCCGCTGCTGGCCCAGCACTTTCTAGCCCGCAATCGCGCCCGCTATCGCAAGCAGGTCACCGGCTTCTCCCTCGCCGCCATGCAGCAGATGATGCAGTATGCCTGGCCGGGCAACGTGCGCGAGCTGGAGCACGCGGTGGAGCGCGCCGTGCTGCTCTGCCGCGGCGACGAGATTGAGCCGTCCAGCCTGGCCATCGCCGCGCGTTCCTCCAGCCAGTCGTTTGAAAGCATGAGCATCGACGAGGTCGAGGCCCTGCTGGTTCGCAAGATGCTGCGCAACTGCGAGGGCAACATCTCGCAGGCCGCCAAGGCTCTCGGACTCAGCCGCGCCGCGCTCTATCGCCGCATCGAAAAATATGGGCTATGAGAGAGATGCGCGGCGCCGCCGCTCGGCCGTCCGCCGGGCGTGGATGCACTGTTTCCTGCTCTCGCTGCCCGCGTTGGTCTCCGCAGTTCTGCTGCTCTACTGGCAGCAGGTCTCTCTCGCGCCGGCGCTTCTGCTCGGCGGCTGCTTGTTGCTTTACCTCGCGCTGACGGCCGGCGCGCTGATTGAGGGTATCGTCCGCCCTTTGCAGACGCTTTCCAACGTGGTCGCATCGCTGCGCGAGGGTGATTACTCCTTCCGTGCGCGCGGGGCCGGCTCGCAGGACGCGCTGGGCGAGCTAGCCTCCGAGGTCAACGCGCTCGCCGACCTGTTGCAAAAACAAAGAGTGCGGTCGCTGGAAGCCACGGCTCTGCTGGCCCGCATCCTCGAGGTGATGAGCGCGCCTCTGTTTGCTTTTGACCGCAACGACCGTTTGCAACTGGCGAACCATGCCGGGGTCGAGCTGCTGGGGCTGCCTTATGCGCGCTGCTTCGGCCGCGGCGCGTGCGAACTGGGCCTTGAAGTACTGCTTGCCGCGCCTGACCAGACCATTCACTCGTTCCCTGTAAATCAAAGGTCCCCCGCCACTCCTTCGCGCTGGCTGCTGCGCAAGGCGGCCTTCCGCCAGGATGGCGCGCCGCACACGCTGCTGCTTCTCTCCGATGTAAGCCTTCCGCTCCAGGAAGAAGAGCAGAGGTCGTGGAAGCGGCTGATCCGCGTCCTCGGCCATGAGCTATCGAACTCACTGGCTCCCATCAAGTCCATTGCCGGAAGCCTTCTGACGCGAGCGGAAACAATGAAAGGCGACGAGGCCACGGTGCGCGACTTTCGCCGCGGCTTGGGCGTAATCGAGAGCCGCGCCGATGCGCTGCATCGCTTTGTGCAGTCCTATCGGCAGCTCGCGCAATTGCCTCCGCCGCAGTTCAGGCCGGTTCCGCTCGCGGCCCTCCTGGAGCGGGTGGCGCATCTGGAACAGCGCTTGCCGGTTCAGCTTGATCCCGGTCCGCCGGTCGTTCTCCACGCCGATCCCGACCAGTTGGAACAGATGTTCATCAACCTGTTGGCCAACGCCGTGGATGCATCGCTGGCCAACGATGCGCAGCCGGTGCGCGCCACTTGGCAGCTTGCCGGCTCGTCCGCATCGGTGGTCATCGAGGATCGTGGGCTGGGCATCGCCAACGCGGAGAATCTCTTTGTGCCGTTCTATACGACGAAGCCGACGGGCAGCGGCGTGGGCCTGGCGCTGGCCCAACAGATCGCCCGCGCCCACGGCGGCGAGATCTGCCTGCTCAACCGCGACGACAGCGACGGCGCGCGCGCCATTGTGCGCTTGCCGGTTGCGCAGTCATAAGGCACTCTCGCAATAAATGGAGTCTTCGGGGTTACAGGACTCGAGCGGCTTGTTTGACCGGCCCGAAAGAATCAATTCGCTCAAGTTCCTTGGATGTTGCTCTTTGTTGCTTGAGTGTCACAAACTCTTCTCACGGCAATAGCCATCGGAGAATACGTCGACGGCCACAGCAGGAACCCCATGCCCTGCATCTGGATCGCCAAAGCAAACGATAATCTGGAAAAGCTAACCCGCGCTCAGACTGCGCTCAATAAAAGACGATCTGCGTGAGACACTACGCTAACCATTCCGGCAATCCGGTGGTGGGCACGAACTGCCCACCCTTGCGGGGGAGCAACTTCCACACTTCGTCCGGCGACGGGAGCATCTGGTTCTCCGTGTGGATTACAACGCTCCCGCACGCACGGCTGAGGCACTCGGCATGGGGCGGCGCGCCCCCGGAGTAGAGAATCCTACGCCGCGCTCAACCTCGACGCGCAACAAATCCATTTGGGATGATGTTACATGGGGGAATCGTTATCAGCAGTTGAGTTTATCGGAACGGGTCTACTTCCAAGCTCGGTTGGAGTCAGGCTTCAAGGCGGCGGCAATTGCCGCCGCATAGAAGCGTGGGGTCCGCAGCCCATCGCTGCTGCCCTTTGGGTTCAATCGCCGCCGGGTCGTAACGAACTTCGTTCTCTTCCGCCATAACTCCTTTAGTGTAAATGGGGAGATGCCTGCGGTATGGGCATCTCCCGTGCGTTCGCACAAGGAACCGCGTGCATCTCCACGGTATCAATCTTGTAATCCTCCGGCGGCTGAAATCGGGACAAATCCGGTTCGCCAAGCGTCATGCTCACCAACTCATAGGTGCTCTTGCCGGACTGAGAATCGTCGCTGACCCTGCGCAATAACAACATGGGTATCGGATCACTTGCTGTCGAGTACCAGGTTTCTGTTGTCTTCACTATCGGCTGATCGTTGCCGACTGCGCCCGCCTCGGTTGTCATGGTCACTCGCTTGCCACGTGCTTCCATCCCTTGAATGGTTGTCGTACCAAGCTCTTCCACGACGGTCTTCGTCTTCGATTGCAACGCCCTTAAGTCCGGAAAATGATCCGAGGGCGCGCCTCTGACCAAAGTGGCGCCAAGCCCGCCGACAACTCCCCGAGCCGGCTCCGCCGTACCTGAGCCGGACGCTGCTTCCGGCGAGGAACCTGCCGGAATTGCATAGGAATGGACACAGTCCCATTGAAGCTGCTGATCCGATTGGTTCGAATGCAGGATCGTGACGGTCGCCGTGGTGCCGGGAGAGGTCCAATTCGTGCGGGTTCCCGCCACCGGATCGGAGACGGTGACCCTGGTGGTGTGGTCTCCCCCCTTATATCCCGACACGTTCGTAGTTGAAAACATGCTGCGTCCCTGGGAATCGATCGCATCGACTTCAGTTAACTCCAAGGTGATGGTAGTTCCGTTGGCCAGCATATTCACGCTGGTTTCCTTGAACTCCGCTGTGTAAGGCACTATCGGCTGCTTGGCGCCGCTTTCCGGCGCGGCAGTTGCGCCTTGCCCGAGAACCGGCAGCGCCAAGCCCAAAACCGGAGCCAGAGCCAGCACACTACAAATCATTGCACGCATAACTTTCCTTCCTTGGTCAAGCCTACCTCGGCATTCAGTCTGACTCAATAAGAGCCAGAATGCAAGCCGAGTTCCGTATTTCGCGCAAGGCCCGTTCGCCGGATACCCGGTCAAGAGATTGCCGCAAAAGAAGGCAGACGCGGCGGCATCTACTACTCCTGCTTCAACTCCTTCGGACATGGAGCCGGCTGCATTTCTTTGCTCGTGATGTTCACAATCTCATAGCCTTCCGGCGGCAGAAATGTTGACAGGTCCGGTTCGTCAAGACTCAGATACACAAGTTCACGGGTACTCTGGCCGAATTCGGGATCATCGGTGTCATGGCGCAACGCCGGACTTTCGGGGCCAAGTTCCGTCGCAATCCATGATTCTTCGGTGCTCACCAGTGGCACATCGTTGCCTGCCTTGCCCACTGGTGTTGTCCGCGTGATGCGCTTGCCGTGCGCCTTTACCCCTTGGATCGTCGCTGTACCGAGGTCTTCTATGACAGTTGCAAAAACGGGTTGTTCCGGCCTGACGCCCCCAGGCACAAAGCCAATGGAAGATCTCGCCGCACCGCTGGCAGGTTTGTCTGTAACGCCCCGATCCGGTTTCGAGGTCTCGCCGCCCGCCGGCGCGTCCGAAGTTGAGTCTGGCATGGCCGGATAGAAAACGAAACAGCCCGATAGAAGCGATTGATGCTTATGCAGCGTGCTCACGGTAGCACTAGCGCCGGGAGAGGTCCAGCTGGTACTGGTTCCCGCCACGGGATCGGTGACGGTGACAAAAGTTTTCCGCTTCTGTCCTCCGGATGCAACAAAGCCTGTCGTGGAAACAAGAATCCGTCCCTTGGAGTCCACAGCACGCACCTCAGTCGATTCCGAGGCGATGGTCGTTCCGTTGGCCAGCGTCTTGACGCGAGTATCCTTAAACTCCATTGTGTAAGGCACTTGCGATTGCATTGAGCGTCTCGGCGCTTGAGCGGTGCCTTGTCCAAAGGTCGGCAGAGCCAAGCCCGTAACCGCAACCAGCGCCAACACGTCGCAAATGCTTCCGCGCATAACTCACCCCTTGCGCAAGATCTCGCAGCACACACAGTATGACGCCATTCCAGGTTAAACCCATGCGGAATTGTGCAAGAATCGTCTACTGCTCGGGGGCAGGCGCTGGCTCTGCCGCGGGCTCGGGTTCTGCTTCTGCCGACTGTGGTGGCGGCGGCTCCGCAATCACTGCGCTCGCGGACGGGCGTGCGCCCGCCTCCCTGTTGACAATCTCGTAGCCCGCGGGCGGCTGGAAGACGGTTGCATCCGGCTCGCTCCGGGTTAGGTTCGTCAGTTCCCTCGTCGTCTTGCCCGTCCGGGGATCGTCATTCACCTCGCGCACCAGCAGGCCATTCAGGCCGGGAACGATAGCTGTCCATAATTCAACGGTGCGTGCCAGCGGCGCATCGTTGCCGATCCCGCCGGCTGGAATCGTCGTGCGAGTCCGGCGGCCGTGCGCCTCAATCCCGTTGACCGTCTCCGTTCCCAGGTTTTCCACAACGGGTTTCACGCGCGGAGGCGACGCCGCGGGCATCGGCGTTACCGTAACCCGGTCGCCCGGCACGTTCCAAGTGCTGGTTGTACGAGCTACAGGATCGGCTACGATGACGTGCGTCACCTGCACTTGATTCCCAGACGGGGAAACGGGAGTGGTCGAATCCATCAGCCGTCCCTGCGAATCCATTGCCCTCACCTCTGCCTCTGTGTATTCGTGAGAAATGGCGGTTCCGCCGGCCAGTGCTTTCACGGTGGTAGTCTTATACTCCGCCGTGTAGGGCAGCTGCGCGGCGTGCGCGGGATGGCTCAATTCAACGGTTGAAATCCGGCTCTTCGCAGCCTGACCCAAAGCCGGCAGCGCCAGGCTCGCGGCCAGCGCCAACACCCCGCAAATGCTTCCGCGCATAACTCACCCCTTAAGCAAGATTCTGTGGCCACACAGTATGACGCACTTCCAAGAAGAACGCTTGCCGGATAGCGCGGCCAAGGCGCTATGCTTTGCCGATGACCTTTGCCAATGTTGCGCCGATCTCGGCCGGGGAGACAACAACATGAATGCCGGCCGCGGTCATGGCCTTCATCTTGTCGGCGGCGGTGCCCTGGCCGCCGGAGATGATGGCCCCGGCGTGGCCCATGCGGCGGCCCGGCGGCGCGGTCTGTCCGGCGATGAAGCCTACCACCGGCTTCTTCACGTGCTGCTTCACAAACTCCGCCGCGGCCTCCTCGGCCGAACCGCCAATTTCGCCGATCATGACGATGGCTTCCGTATCCGGGTCGTCGTTGAAGAGGCGCAGCGCGTCGATGTGCGTGGTGCCGATGATCGGATCGCCGCCGATCCCAATCGCCGTTGATTGCCCGATGCCGCGCTGCGTCAGTTGATGTACGGCCTCATAGGTCAGCGTGCCGGAGCGCGAGACGATGCCGACTGCACCTTCCAAGTGAATGCGGCCGGGCATGATGCCGATCTTGGCTTTGCCGGGCGAGATGACGCCGGGGCAGTTCGGGCCGATCAGGCGCGATTTGGAGTTCTTGAGCTTGGCCCAGACCTTCACCATGTCGAGAGTCGGAATGCCTTCGGTGATGCAGACGATCAGCGGAATCCCCGCGTCCTCGGCTTCGAGAATCGCGTCGGCGGCAAAGGGCGGCGGTACGAAGATCATGGTCGCGTTGGCGCCGGTCGCGGCCACCGCCTCGGCCACAGTATTGAAGACTGGCCAGCCTTCATGCGTTGTTCCGCCTTTGCCGGGAGTCACTCCGCCGACGACGTTGGTGCCGTACTCAGCGCAGCTCATCGCGTGAAAGGTGCCTTCTTTGCCGGTAATTCCCTGCACGATAAGTCGAGTTTCTTTATTCACTAATACCGCCATGTTATGCCACCGCCTTTGCCGCCGCGGCTACAACCAATTCCGCGGCTTCCTTCATCGTTTCACCCACCTGAAAGTTGAAGCCAGACTCTTTGAGTATTTTGCGGCCCTCTTCAACGTTGGTGCCTTCAAGGCGCAGCACAATTGGCACCTTGACTTTGAGGCTGTGCGTGGCGGCGACTACGCCCGTGGCCAGCCGGTCCACGCGCAAGATACCGCCGAAGATGTTGATGAAGATGGCCTTCACATTCGCGTCGGAGAGGAGAATCTCGAATGCGTGCTCGATCTGTTCCTGGGTTGCGCCGCCGCCCACGTCGAGGAAGTTCGCAGGGCTGCCGCCGGCGTACTGAATAATATCCATTGTCGCCATCGCCAAGCCCGCGCCGTTGACCATGCAGGCGATGGTGCCGTCCAGCTTGATGTAGTTGAGCGCGTACTTGCTGGCCTCGACTTCCAGCCGGTCCTCCTCGGCGGTGTCGCGCAGCGCCTTGATCTCAGGATGGCGGAAGAGCGCGTTGTCGTCGAAGGTGATCTTGGCGTCGAGCGCGAAGAGTTTGTCGTCCTTGGTCGTGATGAACGGATTGATCTCGACCAGCGAAGCGTCGGTTTCGATGTAAGCCTTGTACAAACTCTGGAAAAAGGCGACGGCGGCGTTGATCTGCGTTGTCTTGAGCCCGAGCGCGAAGGCCAGCTTGCGCGCCTGCCATGCGCTGAAGCCGATGGCCGGGTCGATGGTCTCCTTGAAGATGGCCTCGGGCGTTTTGGCGGCGACGAGTTCGATCTCCATGCCGCCGGCCTGCGAGGCCATGAACACCAATTTGCCTGTCGCCCGGTCGAGGACGATGCCGAGATAAAGCTCGCGGTCGATGGCCGCGGTCTCTTCGATCAGCAGCCGCTGCACTTTCTGGCCCTGCGGGCCGGTCTGATGCGTGATGAGCGTCATGCCGAGAATCTGCTGGGCGTAGAGTTCGGCCTCTTCGCGCGTGCGGGCCACTTTCACTCCGCCGCCTTTGCCGCGGCCTCCGGCGTGAATCTGCGCCTTGACGACGACGCCCGGTGCGCCCTCGGCAAAGAGCTTGCGGGCAATCGTCGAGGCTTCTTCCAGGGTGTTGGCCACTTCGCCGCGCGGCACGGCAACACCATATCTTGCCAGAATTTCTATCGCTTGATACTCGTGAATCTTCATGTCGGTTGGGACCGCCTTGCTGCTCTGGCTGGGGAATTCGGGGCCCGTCCTGCGCAAGCCGGGCCAGCGTGACCTTGCCAGCGGTACTCAAATACTATCCTGTGCCGCAAGGACGCGTAAACCGCCGCATTTCCTGCAATGCGGCAGGATGGCGCACGTGCCGTATTCAGCCATTTCCAGAATCGCCAGCGGTACTATCGGAATCTTTCGGATACTCCGTGCACTTCTCCATTGAACTTGGCCTCTTCCTGAAGCCCGCTCAGGAGAGCAATGCGCCTCCGGCGTTTCAAAGTTGGATAATGGATATCGCTTCGCCAGGTCTGCCGCGTATCCTCCAAAAGAACATGGATCCTCCACTGAAACCGAGCGGCGCCTCGTTGCAATTTGGTCCGGAGGAAGGTCCGGAGTTCTTCGTTCCCAGCGGCTGGAAGCCGGTTGATGTGCGATCTCCACTCAAAACGGCGGTTGGCCTCAAACGCCTTTCATTCTCCCTGTGGCTCCTATCCCTGTTACCGCAATCGAACGGCCGTCAAGGATCGCGCCCATGGTCCGGTATCTGTCTCTTATCCAGGCTATGAGCCAACGATGTGCTGCTGCCTTGTATCATGGCATGACTTCAGTCATGCCGAGAATGTCTATCAAATCAGCGCAGGGCTTTAGCCCCTCCCGCTTCTGCCGGGGTTTGGAAATCTCACCGGGACCGGAGCCACGCGCCGAAAAGCATACCTCAGGGGCTAAAGCCCGCATTGATTCCATTGGCTTTATGCCGGGGATGAATCCCCGGCCTACCGCCCGGAGGAGTTTTTCCGCAGCCTGTGAAGGCGTGCCCTGATTACAAAGCCTGCTGGTTGAGGTTCGGGGTCTCCCACT
>Ga0187851_10004986_pt1 | contig 10703 bp, 8 predicted proteins | sample June2016WEW_6_10_FD_132997 | JGI IMG/M metagenome (GOLD analysis project Ga0187851, IMG submission 132997) | Peatland microbial communities from SPRUCE experiment site at the Marcell Experimental Forest, Minnesota, USA - June2016WEW_6_10 | ecosystem: Environmental > Terrestrial > Soil > Wetlands... | reverse complement strand
CTTCGTCGAGGCAGTGACTCAGGGTGTAGTTCGCGCTCAGCGTGAGGGAGTGGAACCGCTCGGAGAGGCTGGCCTGGAGGCCGGAGTAGTTGCTGTCGGCATCTGTGCGAAATTCGTTGACGCTGCCGAAGCGCTGGTCGAGGGGCTGCGCATAGGGGTAGGGCGCGAAGCATCCGGCACAGACCGTCTGATAGCCATTGAGGCCGACCTGAAAAGGCTCGTGAAGGCCGCGGGTGCCAACATAGCCCACGCGCACGGCGCCGTGCGCACTCAGTTTTTGCTCAATGCCAAGGTTGTACTGGTAATAATATGGCGTCTTGAGCGTGCCCGTGGGGAAGGTATTCAGGCTCACTGCAAGAGGGCACGTTGGCGCGCCGGAGGCGATTCCGGCGCAAGGCGGACCACCGGCCTTGAAGAGCGACTGAAACTGGTGGTTGGCGGCCGACGCTGCGTCGACTGCGCTGTTGGCGACACCCGGCGCAATGGCAACGCCACCCACCTGGCCACCAATGCCGCCAACGAATGTGGGCGCGTAGGGAGCGTTGGTGGCGGCGAGATCGGCAATCTGCGCGGGAATGATGTCGTTGAAGACGCCGAAGCCGAGATGGATCACCGTTCCCGGCGCAAGTTGGTAGGCAAGCGAGACGCGCGGCTGCCAGGCAAGGAGGGGCGTGGAGGGAAACAGAGTGCTCACCCCGGTCTGAATCGCTTGGTCGAGCGGCTGGTTGGCGCTGTGCGAGAGATCGAGGAACGATCCAGCGGGACGCGCAAAGAGGTTTTGCTTGTTGACAGGATCGGTATTCCAGGTTGTCCTCACGCCAACGATAAACGTTGCTTTGGATGTGGGCTTCCAGGTATCCATCGCGTAGAGGTCTAGATTGCCCACCGCGACTCGCTCTTTGAACGAGATGGGAAACGTCTGGCTCTCGGTATAAGCCGCGCCGTAGGTGAACTCGGCAAGATCGTTATAAACGGCCGTGGGCACGCTGCCCTCGCCCAGATCGTAGTCGCTCACGTCGACGCGGCGCGTGTTGATGCCGAAGCGGTATTCCTGCTTGCCGCGAATCCAGTCGAGATTGTCGTTGATCTGCCATTGCGTGACCTTGCGGCCCTGGGGATAGGTATTGTCGTTGCCGCCGATGGCGGTGAAGGGCGCGTTACTGCTACCTGCGGCGAGCAGGATGGGAAAAGTCTGCCGGACCCGAGAAAAGTTGTTGGGCTCAAAGATGCTGGAGTACCAGCTAGCGCCGGGGTTGAACTGGTTAACGAGATTGGAGCGGAAGATATGGGTATAGCCGACGACCAGCGTGCGCTGCGGTTGCGGAGAGTAGGCGTTGAAGATTGCGTTAATGGGATCGGTGTATGCGGCCTGCAGGCCCGTATCCGACTGAAAGCGGTACCAGACGGTGTTGGCGGCGTTGATGGTGTGGTCGATTTTGAGGACGAAAACATTTTCGTGGTCGCTGTTCTGGAGCGACTCCTGACGCTGGTTGGCGCAGCCGCTGCCGTTGAAAAGGTTGCCGCTGCTTTGCGTGCCAGGCAGTAGCGCACCGCCGGCATCAAGCGGGCAGGAGCTGACCGGGACCGGTGTTCCCGCCGTGTTTCCATAAAGCCCGAACATCGACTGATAGAAAGCCACCTCGGCGGGCTCGGCGGGCAGCGCGGTTCCGGTGATGGGGTCAAGGCCGCCGGCCGGCAGTTGGCTGAGCACGTACTGCTGGTAGGCGGGCGATGGCACCACGACCTGGGTCACAACGATCGGCAGCGCGATGCGTACGCCCTCATAGGCTGTAAAGAAGAAGAGTTCACCTTTTCGAATGGGTCCGCCCACGCCATAGCCAAAGTGGTTCACATTGGAGCTCGGCTTCGGTGTCACGTTGCCCGGCGTGTCGTTGGCGTGAAGGAAATAATTCTCTGCGCTAAAGAGCGAGCCATCCCATAACTCGTACACGTCGCCGTGCAATGTGTTGGTTCCCGATTTGGTGAAGTAGTTCACCTGCGAAGCGCCGTAGCGGCCCTGGTCAACGGAGTAGGAGTTGGTGTTCACGGTTGCCTGATCGACGGCATCAAGGCCGAGGACCAGGTTGGTAGAGAGGCCGATGTTGAGACCGAGCCAGGGATCGTTGGTGTCGTAGCCGTCGAGAATGTACCCGTTTGAGGTGGCGGGAAGACCGTTGAACTCGACATTGCCATAGCCGCCTGCTGCCTTGGCATCGTTGGAAGAGCCGGCGGTGTTCATCAAGGCTCCGGGCGCAAACTGCGCGATGAATGTAAGGTCCGAGCCGGCATTAGGCAAACTGGCAATGGTTTTTGATTCGATGGTTGTCGTGGTGTTGGGATTCTCAAGGGTGAGCAAGGTCTGCTGGGCATCCACCTGAACGGTCTGCAAGGCTGCAGAGACGAAAAGATTGAAATTGAGCGTCGCCGTGCGTCCAACTTCGACCGCAACCGGCCGCGAAGTTTGTTGGGCAAAGCCCGCTGCCGCGACGGTGACCGTGTAGGTTCCGGGATTGACCTGAGAAAAAAGAAAACGGCCGTTTGGGTCGGTTTCGACGGAGCGGACGGCCTTGGTATCTACCTCATTGGCCGAAATGATGGCATTGGCAATCGCCGCGCCTGCCGGGTCCTCCACTGTTCCTGAGATAGCGCTCGAAGTCCCACTCTGACCACAGAGCGAAGCCGAATTAATTATGGTTAATATCAGAAAAAAGATAGAGCCGTACCGGATACGATCTAAGCGCTTCATGCGAACCTCCGAGGGGAATCGGTCGTTCAGCGGCCCATTGCGGTTTCAATCAACAACCAGGCATTGAGCCCGGCAATCAGCACGGCCGTGAACCACGCCAGCGCTTGCAGCCACCACGCATTCACAAACTCGCCCATCCATTTGCGGCTGCTCGTAAACATCACCAGAGGCACCACCGCGAAGCTGAGCTGCAGCGACAGGATCACCTGGCTCAGGATCAGCAGCTTTTCCGTTCCGCGCTCGCCATTGATGGCGACAACAATGATCGTAGGAATGATCGCCAGCGTGCGCGTAATCATTCTCCGCAACCACGGCGACACTTTCAGGTGGATGAATCCTTCCATCACCACCTGCCCGGCCAGCGTGCCGGTGATCGAGGAGTTTTGTCCGCTGGCCAGCAGCGCCACGGCAAACAGCGTGCTTGCGCCGGCAGCGCCCAGCAGCGGGCTCAGCAGTTTGTAGGCATCTTCGACGGCCGCAACGTCAAAAAGCCCGCGGCTATGAAAAACGGCGGCCGCCACAATCAAGATTGCTGCATTCACAAACAGCGCCACCGACAGCGCCAGCGCCGAATCCACATTGGCCATGAAGATGGCTTCGCGCTTGCCCTTCGGCGTCCGTTCGTAGTTCCGGCTCTGCACAATCGACGAGTGCAGGTAAAGATTGTGTGGCATCACGGTCGCACCCAGAATGCCGATGGCGATGTAGAGCATGTCAGGATTGGTAACAATCGACGCCGACGGGATGACCAGATTGCGCAGCACCGGCCAGTACTCCGGCCGCGATAGAAACATCTGCACGCCGAACATCCCAATGATGGTGAGGATGAGCGCCATCACCAGCGCCTCAATATAGCGGAATCCCCAACGCTGCAACAGGAGAATCAGCAGCACATCAAGGCCGGTGATGAGCACGCCGTAGAGCAGCGGAATGTGAAAAAGCAGGTTCAGCGCGATGGCCGACCCGATCACCTCGGCAAGATCGCAGGCCGCGATCGCAATCTCAGCCCCGATCCACAGAGCAAAGCTCATCCTGCGTCCGTAGGCCTCGTGGCAAAGTTGGGCCAGGTCTCGCTCCGTCGCTACGCCCAACTTCAGGCTCAAACTCTGCAGCAGGATGGCCATCAGGTTTGACGCCATGATGACGAACAACAGCGTATACCCGAACCGCGAGCCGCCGGCGATATCCGTGGCCCAGTTGCCGGGGTCCATGTACCCCACTGAGATCAGGAATCCCGGGCCCAGAAATCCCAGCAGCCGCCGCCAGTAGATGGGCGAGCGCGACACCAGGACGCTCGAATGCACCTCGGGCAGCGAGGGCTCTATGGGCTCCGGATAGATTTTGAGTTCTGTGGCCATGGGTGCAGAGAGGCGGCCAAGTTAGCCCGTCAACCCAAGTATGCCATACATATTTAATTATAGTTAATGTTTTTTCTTATGGTGTATTACGATCGTGCCGCCGCCCCTAGCCAAACCGCTGCCGCAGCCGGACGGCCGAGGATGCAACTTCCTGTAGATAGCTCAATTGAAACGGTTTGATCGTAGTTCTGGCTTGTCACCTTCAGGCTCTTCCCCGGCCCAATCCCCGCCTGGTGAAGAAACAGCAGCAGCTTGGGATCCCGTTCCTGGAGGCTGGTGACCGTATAGCGCTTGCCTTCCAGCGCTTCTGACAGGGGCACCTCGCCGCGCCGCTTTCGTTCTTTCGGATTCTCTGGCAGAACGGCATTTCCGTGCGGGCAGGCACCGCCTTCGCCCAGCTTCTCGCGAAGCTTGCTTTCAAATCCGGGCGACACGGCGTGTTCCAGCCGCTCCGCCTCTTCGTGGATTTCGTGCCACTCCATTCCGAAGATCTCGCTGAGCATGCGCTCGATGAGGTGATGGCGCAGCGCCGTGCGATACGCCGCCTCGCGCCCCTCAGCCGTCAGCCGCACAATGCCGTCCGCGCCCACTTGCACCAGGCCGTCGCGCTTCAGGCGCTTCAGCGCCATGGTCACGGCCGGCGCCGAAACCTCAAGCCAGTGGGCCAGCACGGCAGGGATCACCTGGTGGCCTTCCGCCTCGGCTTCGAGGATGGCCTTTAGGTAGTTTTCTTTGGAAACGTGGATGGAGTCTTTCATGGGCCAATGCTCCAATCCAGTCTAATCGCTACAATGGATTTAGACGCGCCGGACGCTACGGTTCGGGCGTGTGCATCCGCGACCATCAAAATCTCTCGTCACAGCAGACCAAGGTTCATGACTCGACTTTCCCGAATATTGCTTCTTGCCATTGCACTTATTTTGGCGGCGCAAGCCAACGCGCAACAGCCCGCGGCCACAAGTTGGCAGCCGCAACTGCACTTCAGCGCGCCTCCCAACTGGATCAACGATCCCAACGGGCCGATCTTTTTGAACGGCCAATACCATCTTTTCTTCCAGCTCAATCCCTTCGGCGACCAGTGGGGGCACATGAGCTGGGGTCACGCGGTTTCCACTGACCTGTTGCAGTGGAAGGTGTTGCCCATCGCGCTGCGCGAAGAAAACGAAGTGGCCATCTTCTCTGGATCGACGGTGGAGGACCGCGACAATACCAGCGGCCTGTGCGCGGCGGCGGGGCAAAAGTCGCCGGGATGCCTGGTGGCAATCTACACCGGCAACTCGCAGGAGAAGCAGACACAGAATATCGCGTACAGCACCGACGCGGGCACAACCTGGACCAAGTTCTCGGGCAATCCGGTCATCGACCTGGGCCTGAAGGCTTTTCGCGATCCCAAGGTGTTTTGGCATGCGGCCAGCGCCAGCTGGGTCATGGTGGTGGCGCTGCCCAACGATCACAAGGTGCGTTTTTACCGCTCGGCCAATCTGCGCCAGTGGCAGGCGGTGGGCGAGTTTGGCCCGGCGGGCGCGGTCACAGGCGAATGGGAGTGCCCCGACCTGTTTGAGCTTCCGGTGCGCGACTACGACGGCAACTACCAAGAAAACCGCTGGGTGCTAAGCGTGAATGTGAGCGCGGGCGGACCGAACGGCGGATCAGCCGACCAGTACTTTGTGGGAACGTTTGACGGCTCGCGCTTTACCATGGATCATCCTGACTCCGGCACGCACTGGGCGGACTGGGGCAAGGATTTTTATGCCTCCACATCGTTCTCAAATCTTGCGCCGGATCACGACCGGGTGTGGATTGCGTGGATGGATAACTGGCAGTATGCGGCGAAGCTGCCGTCGCTGCCGGGACGCGGCGAAATGACTGTGCCGCGCGCGCTTTCGCTGCGCCAGCCGCCGGCGCATCCTGCGCCGACGCCGGGGCAGGAGCCGCTCGCGCTGGTGCAGAAGCCGGTGCTGTCGGTCGCGGCCCACCAGAAATATCGTGCGATGTTTGGCGCTCCGCAGTACCAGACCATCGAGGAAGCGAATGCGCGCCTGGCCAAGGGCAAAGCGCCCGGCCGTGTGTTCGAGCTGCGGTTTGAGCTCGATCCCGGCGAGGCCGCCGAGGCGGGCGTGCGGCTGCGGCGCAGTTCCAATGAGCCGAACGAGCGCGCGCTGGAAGAAACCATCGTGGGCATCGATACGGAGAAGGGGCAGATCTTCGTCGATCGCACGCGCTCGGGGAAAACCGACTGGTCGCCGGAGTTTCCCGCGCGCATGACTGCTCCCATGAGGCACTTGCAGGCGCAGACCACGCGGTTTGACATCGTGGTCGATGAGAACTCTGTTGAGGTGTTCGCAGAAGACGGCGAGACCGTGCTTTCGAGCCTGATCTTTCCTTCTCCAGGCAGCACAGGCGTTGACTTCTACATGACCGCGGTCCCTCCCGGCTCAGAACCGGCGCGCGTGCGGGACTTTGAGGTGTTTCAGCTGGGGAAGTGAAGGCAGTGGTCAGTGGTCAGTGATCGGATTTTGTGGTGCACGCATTTTCACGACACTTAATAAAGTGACTAGGACCACCACGACGATTTGTCTCGAAAGCTCCAGCCTGAACGCGAGGGAGAGGCTTGTTGCGTTTGAGGGGCTGCATTCGTCGTAGACCACAAGAATGGTTTTGCGCAGATCGTCCAGGACCACCACGACACACATTGGGTTAAATGTACAAAAAAGGCCACAAAAAGCCGCATTTTGACGAGTTTTTGCGGCTTTTTGCGCGCGGTTTTGCACCGGGATTGGTGCAGAGATCAGGGGTCAGGGGTCAGAGATCAGAGATCAGAGGTCAGAGATCAGAGATCAGAGGTCAGAGATCAGGGGTCAGGGGAACAAGGGGACAAGGGGCCGGTGCTCGGGTGGGCTGGTATCGATTCCGAGTTTCAAGATCCGGGCGCGGACAACCGGTGAACTCGACTCCGGGACGTTGGGGCGTTTGCGGGGAGCAATCCCGAGAATTGTGCGTAACCGACGGCCAGTGGGCCCATTGGCTCTGTTCATGGCCGTGACCAGATGCGGCTCTCAGCCTGCTTTGGGCTGGAAGGGCTTTGCCCCAAACACCCAAGTCTCCCCCAGGGAGAAATTGATAAGCGAGCAGCACACAATCGCAATTCCGTTTGCTGCTAACAAGGGCAGCCGTGCCTCCCCGACCAGAGCCTTCATCAAGGCGAGGTTTCCTGCGAACGACACCATGCCATTCGATAGATGGAAGCGAATGCACTGCCCCAATCGTGTCGACCTCTGCCGCCGTGCGCGCCAGGTATAGTGCACATGCCACACAAAATTGTGGAGCAGCGTGAGTTCGAGGGCGAAAGCCGAGGTAACGAGATAATGCCCCGGCACGATGCGGCTTAGAGCAGCCAGGGAGCCAAGCTGCACCAAAGCTCCCATGACTCCAACGAGGTTAAACTTCCCCCAGCGCGCAAGAGTATTCATGGCAGGGGCTCCTGCCGGTAGAGTTCAGCCGTGTGACGCAGGGCGACGACGATTGCTATTGCGAACATGCTTGCGGCCGCAATCGCGCCACCCAGGTCGAAGAGCAGAAATCGGTGACCGAGCAGTTTGGAATACGGACTCCGCAGCAGCGCGAGGTTTCCGGCAATGAGCAGGATGCGAATCTCAGTTGGCCCGAAGAAGCCCTGCGAGAGTTCGAAGCAGCCAAGCGTGTAGGTGGCCAAGTAGCTTTCGCCCGAAAGCAGCAGAAAGGCGACCAGCAGCGCGATTGCCGTCTGCCAATGCAGGAAGCCGCTCGCGCCAAGCCCCGTCATCAGCGCCACTGCGCCGAACATGTCAACGATATGGTCAACATATAACCCGTAACGCGGACGCTGCTGCCTCCGCACACGTGCCAGCGTTCCGTCCAGGCTGTCGCCCATCCAGTTGAGCGCCACGCAGAGGATCACGGCGAGCAGCCAGTTCTTGTCAAACCGCGCGAGTGCGTAACAGGCGCCCGCACCGACCTGCGCGGTCAGGCCCAGCCCGGTAAGTTGATCAGAGCTGACCCATCGGGGCGCTCGCTCCGCCATCCACAAAAGCATGCGCTTCTCCACGCCTGCTGTAAGCGACCGGTTTACGCGCTGCGCCGCATGAAACTGCGCGACCCTCTTCAACATCTCCACATTCGTACTCATCGCTTGTCTCCTTTTCTTCGAGGTATGTTGCCCATGAAAATGAGCGAAGAAACTCCCCGTAGCGCCATCGCATTCATGGCAGCTCCTTTCTTAAGCGGATTTCTTGATTTGGATCGTGCTATCTGCGTAGTGCGTAGCGTGTTGCGTGCAGTGTGAACTCCAGAGATTCCCGCGGAACGCTCTCGACAAACGGACCGATTAACCAGCCGAGTCCGCTGGGGATGGATCGCGCGAGGGAGACCGACTCAATCTGCATGTAAAGGCCGCCGTCGCGTTCTTCGAAGGTCCAGTAAGTATTCAGACGCCACAGAAAACCGTGCTGGTCGGCTTGGCTCAGCACGCGCTCGTTTTTCATTTCGGCGTTGTCGATCTCGTCAATCTGCGTGCTGCGCGAGGTACTCCAGCCGCGACGAGCATCGAGCTGGCCGAAGTGGATATCGTAGGTTGTGTCCATCACAACGGTGATCACGTGCTTCTGTCTGACGCGCATGGTCGCTTGATAACGGTCGACCTTCTGTGAGAGTACTTTGGCCGAAACGATCTCCGGCGCATAAATCCGGGGGTAGGCGGCGAAATCGCGCATGAGCCTTTCAAAATCAGTTGCTGTCGCGCCCGGTTGGAAAGCGGTGCCGCGCCAGTCGTAGAGGACTGCCCCAGGCAGGTTGTTCTTCGCCGGCTTCAGGTTCTCAATGACTAACTCTCCACTGCGCAGGCGCGCCGCGGTCTGCGCCTCTGGCGCCGCGAGGACAACAAGAGCCGCGTTTTGCCGGCGCTGCGCCGCGAGCCGCGCTTCGAGCGCTCGAACATACGTGTTGAACCCTGCGCCGGCTTCAGCAGAAGGCTGCTCTGCGCTACAGATGCCACACGTGAGCGCCATAAGAAGCTGAAGCGCGCCCATCCCAATCAATCTCGAAACTGACCATCGCTGCGTCATGTGCTCCACTTTGCCCGGTCTGGCCGGTTGGCGCAATGCATGGGACCTCAAACGAGCACAAAGAATCCTCACTGGGCAAACAATAACAAACAGGCCACTTGCCAAGAGTTCTCACTCAATGCACGGGAGGCTGGCCGGCGATCTCCATCGGATACACTGAACTCACCGCACTCATGACAGGCCAGCAGCCAGCCCGGCTCTACCGATTTGGCATTTTTGAAGCCGACGTTTCTCTAGGTGAACTGCGCCGCCAGGGCGTCCGCGTCAAGCTGAACGCTCAGCCCTTCCAAGTGCTTTGCCTGCTACTCGACCGGCCTGGCGAACTGCTCACCCGCGAAGAGATTTCCCGCGAGCTTTGGCCAGACGGTACCTTCGTTGATTTTGACCACGGTGTAAATTCCGCGGTGAACCGGATCCGCGAGGCACTGGGTGATACGGCCAGCAACCCACGGTTTGTTGAGACCCTGGCCAAGCGGGGATACCGACTCATCGCACCTGTCGAGCGCATTCCAGCAAGAGAGGAATCCTCAGCGCCTGCTCCGGTTCTGGTTCCGGCGGATGGAACGGCATCAGCCATCCAAACCTCTGAGGTTCCGGATCCTGGAACTCGCATTCGCGGCGGCATTCTTGCCTCGCCTCACGAGTTGCCGCACACGCCGTATCCGGTGGTGCAGGCGCTTTTTGTCGCGCTTCAATTGATGTACCTGGCGTTCTACGTGGGCGCGCTGGCAAATCTCGCAGAAATTCAGGATCTGCTCTCGCCACTGTCCCAATCGGCGCACATTTTCACGATCATGGTAGTGACGGCGGCGATTCTGATTCCCGTTCGTGCGTTCATCCTCTCGGCCACGCTTTTGCACGCTCCCGGCGCGAAGGAAAAGATTTTAAAGATCTGGCCGCTTCTGCTGCTGGTTGACGAACTCTGGGCACTATCGCCGTTCCTGCTTCTCCACCACATCAACGTCGGGCTGGCTTTGGCATGCACCACGTTGCTGGTCTATTCGCCCTTTGCACAGAGATCGCTTGTTTTGATGGGCGCGGGCACGGGGGTGAGAGCCTGATTGCTGCCGGCCACGCCGCAGTTCCTAACAAAGCGCTTTACCGATCGGCTTAAAAGGCCGCCTCGATGACAAACGGGAACGACAAGGCGGCTTTTGGGATGTTCTTGCGTGCTGGGCCTGGTTCCGGGTCTATCGTCGCTTTCACAGAAATCGCTGCTTTCGATTGCAGGTATCAGGGGCGGGACTTTCGTCTCAGGGACGGGGGCCTGTCCCTTCACCGCAGCGAACAGAAATCGTTCGTTGGGGAGCCCGGGTTCGTGGGGCTCCGAGGCTGCGGATGGATGGGCGAACAGCATGGGCTTTTTCTTCAGTCCCCGGTCCCCAAAAGCGAGGGACCGGGGGCACCCGCCCGAGGACCCTCTCATCGCGATAAAACTGCGATGAACGGGGCACAGTTTTTCAGAGACCCTATTCCCTGTTCGCTGGTTCCTGTTCCCTG
>Ga0187851_10004983_pt1 | contig 10706 bp, 7 predicted proteins | sample June2016WEW_6_10_FD_132997 | JGI IMG/M metagenome (GOLD analysis project Ga0187851, IMG submission 132997) | Peatland microbial communities from SPRUCE experiment site at the Marcell Experimental Forest, Minnesota, USA - June2016WEW_6_10 | ecosystem: Environmental > Terrestrial > Soil > Wetlands... | reverse complement strand
CGCAGCGCCACGCCTGCCTCGAATTTCTCGAGGAGAAAGTAATTATGGCTGGCAGCCCGGTTGTGCGCGGCGTCGCGCTCGCCGCTGGCCACGGGGTCGCGCGGCTGGGACGCCTTTTTCGCGGCCGGCGCGTCTTTGGGAACGATAATGTGGCTGCTTTGGCGGGGCACGGGAGAGCGTCCTTGAGTCTTCATCCTAGCATCGGCGCGGATTTCGATGGACAACAGCTGAGCTTTGCTAGAATGAAGCAGCGTTTTTCACCGAGTATAGGCATAAGGAATCTCATCAGGACGCCCGCCTGGGACCTCGAATCGAAGCTCGAAAACGCCGGGCTCGAAAACGCCAGGCTCGAAAACGCCGCCGGGGATGGCGCGGGCGAATCTGGAGAAACGCCGGGGATTAGGATGAATCGCACGCCCGCTCCGGCCATTGCCGGAATCATGACATCGAGAACCGTCTTCGCCATCGCCCTGTTTGTCGCAGCGGCAGGCTTTGGCTTGCCGTGCGCCAGGGCTTTCGGCGAGTCCGCCAACACCGATTTCAAGCAGGGCCAGGCCGCCGAAGCCCGCGAAGACTACGACACAGCCTTCGAAGACTTCCAGAAAGCCTTCAACAAGGATCCCAGGGATGCGCGCTTCAAGATTGCGCTTGCGCGCGTGCGCGTCACGGCGTCCTCAGTGCACGTTACCAAGGGCCACAAATTGGAGCAGGCCGGAGATTCCCAGGGCGCGCTGGGCGAATTTCTCCACGCCGCAGAGATCGATCCCAGCAACGAAGCCGCGCAGCAGGAGATTGCCCACCTCCGCCAGAAGCAGGGTGAAAGTGCGCCGGTGCCCGAGGTGGGGCTTCCCGAGCCTCCCGCGGAAGCCGAGCAACTCGAGAGCATCGAGTCTCCGCCGGCGCTCCGGCCCGTCTCGAATGAGCCACTCTCTCTGCACATGGCCCAGGACTCCAAGGTGGTGTATGAGACCGTGGGCAAGGCCGCCGGCGTCAATGTCATGTTCGATCCGGACTACCACTCCACCCGCATTGACGTGGACCTGAACAACGTTTCGCTGCTCGATGCCCTGCGCATCGTGAGCGTGATGTCGAATACTTTCTGGCGTCCGGTCACCAACAATACCATCTTCGTGGCCCAGAACACTCCCTCCAAGCGTCGCGACCTGGACGAGCAGGCCGTGCAAACCTTCTATCTGACCAACGCATGGCAGCAGAACGATCTCAACGACGTCGCCACCGCGATTCGCAACGTGATGCCCACCGCCAAGGCCTTTCCGGTGCAGAGCCAGAACGCGATCGTGATGCGCGGCACGCCCGACGAGCTCCTGCTGGCGCAGCAACTTATCGATAACCTCGACAAGCCCCGCGGCGAAGTCGTAGTCGACATCGCGGTGCTCGAAGTGAGCAAGAACTGGGAGAAGACGCTGGGAATGCAATGGCCCAGCAGCTTCGGCGTCACCCTGCAGCCGAACTGCGCGGCAACCAATTCCTGCAGTTCCAGCACCAGCTCTTCCAGTACCACCGGCAGTACCGGCTCGACCTCAGCGGTCAGTCCCACGCTCTACAGCCTCGCCCATCTCAACGCCACTGATTTCGCTGTCACCGTGGGATCGGCCACGCTCAATCTGCTGCTCACGGACAACAACACCAAGGTCCTGCAGAGCCCGCGCATCCGCGCCACCGACGCGCAAAAAGCCACCATGAAGATCGGCTCGCGCATCCCCATTGCCACCGGCTCTTATCAAACCGGAGCGGCCACGGCGCTGGTCAGCTCGCTGGTCAACACCCAGTTCCAGTATCAGGACGTGGGAGTGAACATTGAGATGACGCCCAGCGTCCACTACGACCACGATGTGACCCTGAAGATCAAGATCGAGGTCTCCGCCGAGAGCGGAACCGAGACGATCAGCGGCGTCACGGAGCCCATCATCAGCCAGCGCGTGGTCGACCAGACCATCCGCCTTCGCGAGGGCGAGGCCAGCATCCTGGGAGGCATTCAGAACAAGCAGGAAGCGCAGAACTGGTCCGGCATCCCCGGTTTGAGCGCCATCCCCATCATCAAGTACATCTTCGGCTCCAAGGACCATACCATTCAGGACGACGACATTGTCTTTGTGGTGGTGCCGCATATCGTGCGTTCGCAGGAGCTGGATCAGGCCAACTTGCGCGTCATCGATACCGGCCTGGGGCAGGCTTCCATCGCGCTGCGCTACGGAGACAACGACAATGGCGCGGCCCCGGCTGTCGTTCCCACGGCACGCACCATGCCGGCCGAGCGGCCGGTCATGGGTTCGATTCCCGCGCAGAGCGCCATCGAGGCCGCGCCGCAGATGCTGGCGCAGTTGCGCTCCGATATGGGTTCCGGTAACGGCCCCACGGCCACTGCGCAAGCAGCCGTGCCGCAACCTAATTTGCCCGTCTCCCCAGCGCCGCCCAGCCAGCCACCTGGCGTGCCTTCGCCCCAGGCCCCGGCAGCCGCAGCGCCACCGATGCCCGGGGCCAGTGCCAGCCTGGCTCTCAATGTGCCCGCAACACCCATGACCACGGGCTCGAGCTTCCAGGTTCCCATCGTGCTCAACGGGGGCAGCGATGTGACTTCCATTGCCTTGCAGTTGCACTACGACACCGCCAACCTGCAATTGACCGGTGTAGCGGCCGGAGACATCCTCAGCCGCGACGGCCAGCCCACCGGCCTCAGTCATGTTGAGGAACCGCCGGGAACCCTCGTCGTCAGCATCTCCCGGCCGCCGGGAACACGCGGCATCACCGGCACAGGCGTGGTGTGCGTGCTCACCTTCCAGGCCAAGGCTCCGGGCCAGAGTGGCGTGGGCATCGCGCGCGCCTCGGTAGTGAACACCGCCCAGCAACAAGTACCCGTGCAGACAGGGCAAGCCACAATTGTGGTGAAGTAGGGAACCGCGCGCATGAGTCTGCAACGCTCCATCCCGATCCCCCGCAGCCAGCGCGGCCTTACGCTGGTTGAGCTGATCGTCACCACGGCCATCCTCACCATTCTCATGTCGGCTGCCTTGCCCCTCGTGCGCTTCCAGGTCAAGCGGCAAAAGGAGCGTGAGCTCCGCGCCGATCTGTGGATGATGCGCGACGCCATCGACAAGTACAAAGACGCGGCCGACCGCGGCGCCTTCCAAACCAAGATCGAGAGCCAGAATTACCCGCCCGACCTGCAAACTCTCGTAGACGGCGTGGATGTGCAAGGCAAGAAACTCAGGTTTCTCCGCAAGATTCCCATCGATCCAATGACGGGCCAGGCTGAATGGGGAATGCGCTCCATGCAGGACGACCCCGACTCCGACTCGTTTGGCGGCCAGAGTGTCTTCGATGTACATTCCAAGTCGCAGGGCACCGCGCTGGACGGGACCAAGTACGCCACGTGGTGAAAACAGCTGAGGAAACGCATTTGCGCAAGGACCGTGCCCAATCCGGCTTTACCCTCATCGAGTTGATGATCGTGATGGCCATTATCGGCATCCTCATCACCCTCGCGATTCCCAGCTTTGTGGGCGCCGTCAGGCACGCGCGCGAAGCCGCCCTCAAGGAAGACCTGCAGACCATGCGCACCGCCATTGACACCTACACCATGGACAAGCAGAAGGGACCCCAGTCTCTCGACGATCTGGTCCAGGACGGCTACATTCGCGCCATCCCCGAAGATCCCATGACGCGCAGCAAAGACACCTGGGTCACCGACACCACCGAGTCCATGTACTCGCTCGATGAGACCGAGCCCGGCATTAACGACATCCATTCCGGCTCGACCGAAACCGGCTCCGACGGACAGCCTTATTCTTCCTGGTAACTTTAGGCATAATTAGCCTTCGGTTTTTTGCCCCTCGAAACCCCTTGAAAAGGCATAATAGAGCGTTGTCGTCCTGCGCGAGGTCACGCTCGAGTCGCGTTCGAGGTCTGTGAAGATCGAAGATCGTCCGTCGCGGCAGACCGCCATAGTCGAGCGCGAATCTGCTGTTGTCTCTCGCCGGAGGAAAGCCTGTATGCCTGCTATCCGCACTCTCGTCGGCCTCTTATGCGCTGCCGCTCTTTGCACCGGCCTTCATGCCCAATCGGCAAATACTATACAAATCCGCCTGCTCGACGGCAAAACCGGGCTGCCCGTAAAAGCCTCGAACTATATGGTGCGCATCGACCACCATGACACCTCGCGCAACGAATGGGTAAAAATGAATGACGACGGAACCGTCCTCGTGACTCTGCCTTCCGACGCCCAGGAGATCGCCGTCAAGGCCACCTACGACATGTCGACGGAGACCTACATCAACTGCGAAGTCGCAAAGGAATCCGACAAGAATAGGGACATCTGGTATCCCATCGCCCAGATCCTCAAGGCGGGCGTAGTCGCTCCCAACGAATGCAGCCAGACCCATTACACCGCCAAGCCCGGCGAGTTCGTTTTCTTCGTCCGGAAGCTCAACTGGCGCGAGCTGGAGAATTAGAGCCCTTCCCTCACGGCTATATCCATTTGGGTGCCCCCGGTCCCTCGCCTTTGGGGACCGGGGATGTGGCATCACAATCGCTGACTACACCTATTTTGGAATCGCTCTGGCTTTCATGACGCTCGCTCCCCTGCACATTCGATCGATAAGATAGACTCGTGCTGCTCCCCCCTCCATCTCAGGACGTTCTCGATTTTGTCGCGCGCGTAGCGCACGCCTACTCAAAGCTGATCGCGTCCCCGCACGCCGATCCGGAATTGGGGCTGGGCGGCAGCCTCTTCTATGCCGGAGAAATGGATGAGGAAGGCCGCGCCCTCGTCGTGGCCGCCAACATCGCCGGAGCAGCCACGCTCGTCGCATCGGCAAACCTCGCCACACAAAAGCAGGCCATTCGCGACGCCATCGCCGATTTCCTCGTTACCTCGCTTGACGAAGCCCTGCGCGTCCTCAAGAACCAGCTTCGCAAGCGCGAAACGGTTTCAGTTTGTGTCGCGATGACCCCGGCAGAGATGGAGCGCGAGATGAACGAGCGCGGCGTCGAACCTGATCTGCTGCGCCTTGACGTGCCCATCGCGCCTCTTCACGAAGCGCTCGTCCATCAGGAAGGTGAATACGACGAAACCGATCCCACCAGCATTCCGACGCTCGTCATCTGGCGCGTAGGCTCGTCTCGTCATAAGGATTTTGCAGTGATGGATGCAATCGCTCTCGAATGTCTCGACGCGGACGACTGGCCCGCCCGCCGCTGGCTGCGCCTTGCGCCGCGCTACCTGGGACGCATGGCGCAGGATCTGCGCCTGCTTTCAACGCATCGCGAATTCGTCGCCCGCTTTTTTGAACAGTTGAATGAGCGGGTCGATCGGGGCGAAATTGTTTTTCCCTTCGAGGTTCTCTCCTACGTTCGCGGTCTCGAGGAGAAGCACCGTTTTGAACCCGGCGACCGTCCCGCTCCCTTAGTCCCTTAGTCCCTCAGTCCCTGCCTCTTCAATCCGCGCCCGCAGTTCCTTGATCCCGTAGCCCGTCTTCGCCGAAACCGGCAAAAGCTCTTCGACATCGAGCGCTCGTTTCAGCGCCGCCAGGCTGCGCGTGCGCTCGTTGCCGCTCATCCGGTCAATCTTGGTGGCAACCACCACAAAGTCCCGGCCCGCGGCGCGCAGCCAATCCACCAACTGGCGGTCGCTGGGCCGCGGTGGCACATTGCCGTCTACCAGGCAGATGCACAACGCCAAGGTCTCGCGCTCCGCGAGATAGGGCTCCACAAAAGTCGGCCACTCCGCCGAGATCGATTTCGAAACCTTCGCGTATCCGTAACCGGGAAGATCCGCGAAGATCATCTTCCGCGTGCCCTTCGCGTCCGAAACCGCGAAAAAGTTGATGGCGCGTGTCCGTCCCGGCGTGGAGGAGACTTTGGCGGCCTTCTCGCCCACCAGCGCATTCAGCAGGCTCGATTTGCCTACATTCGACCGTCCCAGAAACGCGATCTCCGGCGCTTCCGCCCTGGGAAACTGCACCGCCGAGAGCGCTGACAGCAAAAATTGAGCCGGCCATTGCATTCGAGCGAAACCTCTCTCCTCAGTCTACGAGGCGCAGCCGCCATCGGAATGTAGCGCCGGTCTCCAGACCGGCTGTAGTGCGGGCGTCCACGCCCGCGCTCGTCAACAAATAATTACCAAATCAAGCGATCAACGTACCGCAATTCTCACTCCGCAACCACCAACGGACCATCCCGATCGCTGCGTAAATCCGGCATTGCCGCGAGCAGATTCCGCGTGCGCGCAGTACAATCAGGCTAATTCTGGAGACCGGTCACAGGCGGGACCCTGGCACACGCTGCAGCGCCAAACGCAGCGCGTTTCGCGTGGGGATCCTTCGCCGGCCTTGCCATGTACTTCTTATGAAAAGCTCCTTCACAGTTCCGCTCGTTGCCTCCTGCCTCTTCGCCGTGCTCGCTCCCACAGGTTGCGGCGGCGCCATCATTCCTCCGGCCAATCCTGGGAGCACCGTCACCGCATCGCAGAGCTACACCCAGCAAGCCTCCTCCGCCATCCAGACCCTTCAGCAGTGGTACCTGCCCGCCACCGGCCTCTACGCTTCTCCCTCCGGCTGGTGGAATTCCGCCAACTCCATCACCGTCCTCGCAAACTACGAGCGCGTCAGCGGCGACACTTCGTACTACTCCGTCATCGTCAATACCTTCACCGAAGCGCAGGGAGCGCACGCGAACTTCGTCAATATGTATTACGACGACGATGGCTGGTGGGCGCTGGCCTGGATTGACGTCTACGACGTGACCGGCAATCCGGCCTACCTCTCGATGGCGGAGACCATCTTCACGGCCATCACCGGAGCCTGGGACTCGACCTGCGGCGGCGGAGTCTGGTGGAGCACCGCGCGCACCTACAAGAACGCGATCCCCAACGAGCTTTTCCTCTCCATCGCGGCCAAACTCGCCAACCGCACATCGGGAAGCGCATCGGTCTCTTACCTGAAATGGGCGCAGCAGGAGTGGACGTGGTTCAAAAACTCCGGCATGATCAACGCGCAGAATCTCATCAACGACGGCTTGAATTCATCCAATCCAAATGTGTGCACCAACAATGGCGCCACCACGTGGTCCTACAACCAGGGCGTGATTCTCGGCGGGCTCGTGGAGCTTTACCATGCCGACAACGACCCCACGTTGTTGCCACAGGCCGAAGCCATTGCCAACGCGGCCATCGCCCATCTCACCCAGAACGGCATCCTCACCGATCCGGGATCGATGTCGGGTGGCGACGCTCCGCAGTTCAAGGGCGTCTTCCTCCGCAACTTGATGGTGCTCTACGTTGCCGATCCCGATCCTCGCTACCAGGCCTTCGCCGATGCCAACGCGAAAAGTATTGTTGCCAGCGATCAGGGCCCGGACTGCGAGTTCGGCGCTCTCTGGCAGGGCCCCTTCGACTCAGCCGACGCCACGCGGCAAACCTCCGCGCTCGACGCCCTCATCGCCGCTGCCGCGATGCAATGAAAACGCCGCGATCAGGCTAACTTTCGTTCTCTTGCGGCCTCACGCGGATCTCCGCCGAACTTGCGCCCAGCGTGGAGTGCCGCGCCGTGATGCGAATCGTTCCGACGCGGCCGGCGATGGTCCTGATGTACACCGCCCCGCTGCCTCCATTCGCCTCAAGAGGAAACGGATTGTCACCAACGATGACACCCGGTCCGTCGAGATCGAGCGCAACTTCTCCTCCGGAAAATGCGCGGGTCGCGCCGAACTTGTCGACGACCGCGAAGGCCAACCGTGTGCTATCCGCGCCGTCGCTCACAAGCTCCGCATCGTCCGCATGAAGCCAGAAGCGATCCGCCGCATGATCTGATGAGAACGAACGCGAAAGCACGCGCGCGTTGCCCACATAGCCGTCAATGCGCAATTCAGGGCGCAACTCCGGATGTGCCGCGCCGTCCAATTTGAGATCCGCGAAGAACGGTGGAAACTCCAGGTTCGCGTAATTCGCCCGATCAGGATCGAGCTTCGCTTGTAGCTTGCTGTCGATGAAAATCTCGAGCCGTTCGCAGTTCGAGAAGATGGCGGCGTGTTCCCCCGGACCCGTCGGCGTTTGCACGCCGAAGTCCCAGTAGAAATTCGGCTCGATCACCGGCCTTACCGACGGCTCAACTTGCGCCAGATAAAACGCCGCGCCCAACTTCGGTAAACGGAAAACGTCGGCGACGCCGGGACACTTAATTGCCTCGTAATCGTTCATCAGGCTCGCGTAGTCGAAGGCGCACCACGCAACGGTTCCCGCAATACGCTTGTGGTCCGCAACCCTGCTGTGCGCCTGCGCGTGATAGAGCGCCTGGCTTGTCTGCTGCTCAATGTCGCCGGCCTTCCGGTATCTCATATTGAAGCCCCGGCCGGCTGCGTAGTTAAACTGCCCGACGGTTTCCGCAATTAAGTAGGGGTAACCCTCGACGGGTTCGAGAATGCCTACGCTGTGATCGGGCGCGGCGTGATAATCGTCGAACGCAAAAACATCCTCGCTCCATTCCTGCTGCCAGTTCTTTCTCGAGTCCGGCGTCATAGTGCCCGACGTGGGACGGGAATCGTCCAGCGACTTGGCCAACTCCCGCGTGCGCCGATAGAACTCTGGATCGTTGCGCGACTCATTGATGCGCACGCCCCAGATCACAATGGCCGGATGGTTGCGGTCACGCCGGATCATCGCTTCCACGTCGCGCACCGCCAGGTCCTGCCAGCTTTCATCGCCGATATATTGCCAGCCCGGCGGTTCTTGCCACACCATCAGTCCCAACTCGTCGCAGGCATCCAGAAACTCCTCCGACTGCGGATAGTGCGAGCAGCGCACGATATTGCAGTTGAATTGCCTGCGCAGAATCTCCGCGTCGCGGCGCAGCAGGCGTGGCGGCGCAGCGAAGCCGAGATATGGATAGAGCTCATGACGATTCAATCCGAACAACTGCGTGCGGCGTCCGTTCAGGAAGAATCCATCCATGGCGAACCGCGCCTCCCTGAAGCCGATGCGCGCTGCGGAACGATGCATGGGACGCTCGTCGAGAAATAGCGTGACCTCGACGCGATAAAGATGCGGATGCTCCGGGTCCCATAACTGGACGTTGCCTAGATTGCTGAGGGTAAGATGAAATTCCTCATCGGATTTTTCTATCAGTGCGCTCCGCGTTGCTCTGGCAATGGTTTGATCGCCGCGGCGCAGCGCAGCCTCCAGGCGAATGTGCGCCGGTAGCGGCGCAGCCGCATCCACGCGACAAGTAATTTCAACACGCCGGCTGGAATCGAGCACATCCACCGGCTTAGCAAACACCTCGCGCAAATAAACCGCGGGCAACGCGCGAAGCTCAACCGATCCGGTGATCCCGCCGGGCAAAAGATAGTCCACCGCGGTCGCTCCGCGCGGCGAGCCGGCGGGCGGCACATTCAGCCAGCGCGAATCGACCGCGACCGCAAGCACGTTTTCTTTGTCAGTGGTTAGGCCGGTAATCTCGCGATCAAACGGAAGAAACCCACCTACGTGCGGTTCCAGGCTGCGCCCGTTCACCACCGGAGTCGCGCCGGCCATCACACGATCAAAGTGAGCAAACAGCCTCAGCCCGCGCCAGGCAGCAGGCACCGCAAAGTGCCGGCGATAGACAAAAAGATCCTCCCACTGCGATGGCGACCAGTTGCGCCAGGAGAGACCGGCAACTGTGTGCGGCAATGTGACCCGAGGCAAAGCCTTGTCGTCGTGGGCGGGATCGAGGGCCGCAGCAGTGGATTTGCCCGCAAAAATCCAGTCGCGATCGAGGCTGAGCACGCGTTGCGCGGGGCCGGTTGTTTGCGCACCCCATGCTTTCGGTGAAGACCAGTCCAGGCAAGCCGCCATCGGCGCCAGGGCAGCGGTCGCCGAACAAGCCTGCACAAATTTTCTACGAGAGATTGGGTGTCGCATCACTTTCTTCGACCTTCGATCCTGGTGCTCATCCTTCCATCATGGCCGCAACCCTGCGCGGGCACACCAAGCGCGGCTGCTACGACGCCAGAACCGCAACCTCCAGCGGCCCCAACGAAACTTGTGTGATTCCATGTCGATCGTGAATCAAATCGTCCATGGGCTTTGGCAGCGCAATGTTCTCATGCGGAGTTTCTGTAAGATTCAGCAGAAAATAAAAAGTCGTATCGCCGTCCTGCCGACTCGTCACTTCTACTCCATCAGGCGCTTGAATCAGCGGCGTGAGCCCGCTGGCGGCGCCCGCCACATGAGCGACAGCCTCGTAAAAGTCATCGCTGGTCGAGTCGCAACCAACATAAATCACCCAGCCGCGGCCGTGACGATTGCGCGTGACGGCCGGCTGGCCCTCCATGCGCGCTCCGCCGCGAACCGTCGCAATCACTTCGGCTCCATCGAGCGTGAGAGATTCGATTGCACTCCGCGGGCTGAAAGCTGTCCCACTTCCTGCAAACTGGATCCCCAGCCCAGCCTGGAGATTCGCATCGAGATTCCCGTTCTGCGTGTTGTATTCAACCAGGTCGAGAATTGCCACGGATCTGACTCCCGCGATCTCGGCGAACGGTCCCGGCGCAAGCGTGAGCCGCATGCTGTTATCCGTATTCTGCGTGGCGGCCCGGTAGTTCAGCACCAGCGTTCCCCCGCCGGCAACAAAAGCCTTCAGGCGGTCCACTGTTTTGTCGTCAATCAGACGGAGATTGGACGACAAAACAGTGGACCGCCTGAAGGCTTTTGT
>Ga0187851_10004982_pt1 | contig 10708 bp, 10 predicted proteins | sample June2016WEW_6_10_FD_132997 | JGI IMG/M metagenome (GOLD analysis project Ga0187851, IMG submission 132997) | Peatland microbial communities from SPRUCE experiment site at the Marcell Experimental Forest, Minnesota, USA - June2016WEW_6_10 | ecosystem: Environmental > Terrestrial > Soil >... | reverse complement strand
GCAAATCCTACTACCAGAATATTTACCGAACAAGCGGTCCATTTCCGGACATTAATTCGGCCTTCGGAACGCCTTTTCATAGCGATATTGCCGTAATCTCTGCAGCGTGCAATGAAAGTTTCATAGAGCCTTGCGTCGCACGAAGTGTTAACACTTGCCCTCATCGATGCATTGCATAGTACGTAAAACCGTAATGAAAGATTTAGCATTTGAAAAGTATAGTCAAGGGTGTAGTCAAAGATTTACGCTGGGTCATGTAATAGTCGAAAACCGGTTATTACTCCAGGTAGCTCAGATGTGCCGTGCGTGCCGTAGGGGTCATGCAGCAGGCCGCTGACCTCTGTAGACGCCGTGGAGGGGTCATGTCCGTAAAGAAATCCATCATCGTTCCCACCATTCTAGCACTCGGCATGGCAGGGTCAATTCTGACAGGCTCCGCGGTGTCCGTGGCATCGGCGCAAGCGCCCAGCGTCCACGTGCTGGCAACGGCCTCCGCGAACCCGAATACTCACCTTCACACGTAATCAATCCGGCGCACGACTAATGGTCTTTTGCTGATTCGCCGGATCTGCGGTGGGTCGGCCGGGTGATTACCGCCAGACGGAGTTGTGGCCTCAAGCCTGGGGCGGCCGGACTCGCGAGCGGTGTCCGGCCGGCCCAGCACCTCCAGGCGCTTTTCTTCACCGCCGACACCCTGGCCATATAGCTGTACAGCAGTCGCAGCGCTGGGCGTTCCCGTTGCGATAGGCACTATCAGCACAGGCCAGGCCTGGCTTACCAAAGATTCACTTCCCGAATCGGCCGCGCCGGATTCCGGCTCTCGGCGGTTTGCCCAGGTTCGGGTCCGCGTTGGCGGCTGGCGGATCCGGTCAGGCGAGGGCGAGACCACGTCCTCGGAGCGTGTCCGGTACTCACCGCCAGGTCGATGACCGCACCTGTCCCAGGCCGTTGGCTGCCATTGTGCCCAGACGGCGACCAGGCATTATGCGCTCGCCCAGTATTGGGCGGGGGATAGCGGGGTTCGTTCGGACTGATGAGGGCTGAAGTCCTTGGTTGCGAGGGGCGAGTGTACGGTGTACTAAGGGTTTCACGAATAGTTTCCGTGAAACTGCGTAACCGCCCCAGCCTGCCCGCGCGGCACCGAGGAGGAGCGACGCCCGATGATCGCGCCAGGAAGCCCCACGGTGCGGCGGCGTCGGCTTGCCGCTGAGCTGCGCGGGATCAGGGAAAGCAAGGGTAAGAACGGAGACACGGTCGCCGCCGCGCTGAAATGGTCGCCGTCCAAGATCAGCAGGTACGAGCGGGCCAGGACCGGCTTGCGGCCACGGGAAGTCGAGAGACTGCTCGACTACTATGAGATCACCGGGCCCCGCCGCGCCCTCCTCCTCGCCCTCGCCGAGGACGCGGCCCAGAAGGGCTGGTGGGAAGAATTCGCTGACACCCTTTCTGAGGATTACCAGCAATTCATCGGCCTCGAGCATGAGGCGACGTCTATGGCCATATGGCACGTTGATGTGGTCACTGGCCTGTTGCAGACGGAAGCTTACGCCAGGCATATCATCAGCAGTTACAGCCGGGTCGAGCCGATCGCGCCGGGCATGATCGGGCGCTTGGTCAGGGTCCGCATGAAACGCCAGCAGGTGCTCGATCGTGCCGAGCTCCAGCTTTCGGTCGTGCTCGATGAATCGGTCTTGCAGCGCCGGATCGGCGATGATTCGCTGATGTACGAGCAGCTTCAGGTCCTCGCCCAGGCCTGTGACCGGCCGAATCTGACTCTGCAGATTCTCCCGCTAGAGGCACAGCACACGGTCTTCGGGGAGTCCTTCGTTATCTTTGGCTTCGGCGCCGATAGTGATGACGAGACTCTGCAAGATGTGGTGAGCACGGAGCATTTGAAGAGCGGCTTCTCTGTGGAAGGGGAGAGGGAGACATACTTGCACAGAATTGCATTCCAGATGCTCGCCGATGTGTCGCTCGACCCGGCGGCGTCCAAGGCCCTCATACTCGAAACGGCGGAGTCGCATTGGTCTGGCGCGCGCCAGCGGCGCGCTCATGAGTAAGTGATGTCCGGTCGTCGTTAGCCCCTTGCCCCCGCCGTTGATCGCCTCCCGTCGCTGATGCTCACCCGTCGCGGCGACGACCGGTTGGCGTGGATGTTTGTGGCTAGTCCCGTGACCAGGCAGTTTGTCACTTTTGCGGTAACTGGGCCGGTGGTGAGGCCGGTTCGCCCGACATGGCTCGGTCCCTCCACGTTTTGTTATGCGGTGCACCATAGATACCACAGAAAATTACGGGGCCGTAGTGCCGTTTGAGTCCGATAGTGACCACGGAGGCCCGATGGCATCTGCTACGCTTAAAGTTAAGTAACTACGATGAGTATGAATAAACTACATTCCGTAGTTGCGCACTCAGAATACATCCAATCAATCAGTGAGGTATGACGTGGGAAGAGCTATGCTCGGAAGCCAATCTGAAGGGCCGGATTCGGGTTCCCGCTGGGTCAAGAGCTCTCTGAGTTTCTCCAACGGCAACTGCGTCGAGGTGGCGGCCCTGTCCGGCGGCGGAGTCGGCGTTCGCAACAGCAGGCACCCCGAGGAGCAGGTCCTCCAATTCACTCCGGACGAATGGCATGCATTTATCGGAGGCGTACGAAACGGAGAATTCGACAGTTTCGGCAGGAAGTAACCGCGCCAGCTAGGATGTGGTAGCACCCCGGCCCTGACAGCTGTCGGTCAGGGCACCGGCGGAGGGCTCTTCGGGAATCCAGCTTCGGAAATCCTGCAGGGGCCCTCCGCTTTTTGGTGTGGCATCGCCGTCATCCGACGCCAGATCGGCAAATGTGCGCACAAGCGGATCAGGACCGGGTCTAATCGGTTCTCATGGGGGGTCTAATTGGTTCTAATGGGGGTCTAATGGGGGTCGAAGCGGCCGACGGCGTGTTGACTGGTGATTAATATGGGAACCCGGCAAGAAGATATCATTCCAGGGCACGCCTACCGGGGCGCCGTTAGTTAGCTGGCGGGCGGACGGGACCTACCCAGAACGGGGATGCCATGTTTCACGTGGATTCTGAAGTCGGCCGGCTGCGGCAGGTGGTCCTGCACCGCCCCGACCTCGAACTGAAGCGCCTGACCCCGGATAACGCCGCCGACCTGCTCTTCGACGACATGCTCTGGGTGAGCAGGGCGCAGGCCGAGCACGACGCCTTCGCCGATGTGCTGCGCTCGCGCGGTGTCGTCGTCCACTACTACAGCGACCTGCTCACCCAGACCCTGGCGATCCCCGAGGCGCGTGCCTACATCCTGGACCGGGTGTTCGACCCACGCTGGCACGGACCGCTGGCCGCCGCCACCCTGCGCGCCGCGATGGATGGCCTGGACTCCGTCCGCCTGGCGGAGTTCCTGTCCGGCGGGATCACCAAGCGCGAGATCGCCGAACTCGGCCCGGAACCCAAGAGCATCGCCTTCCATTCTCTGGACCCCGACGGCTTCGTGCTCGCCCCGTTGCCGAACCTGCTGTACCAGCGCGACACATCCTGCTGGATCTACGGTGGCGTCACCATCAACGCGATGCGCTGGCCCGCCCGGATCCGGGAGACCATCACCGGGGAGGCCATCTACCGCTGGCACCCGATGTTCGCGCCGGCCAGCTTCGATGTCTGGTATCACGGCGCCGACGCCGCGCCCGCCACCATCGAGGGCGGCGACATCCTGGTCCTCGGTAACGGCGCGGTCCTGGTCGGGATGAGCGAGCGGACCACGCCGCAGGCGGTCGAGATGCTCGCCCACCGGCTGTTCGCCGCGGCGGCGGCTCGCTGCCTGGTGGCGATCGACTTGCCGAAGACGCGTGCGTTCATGCATCTGGACACGATGATGACGATGGTGAACTACGGGATGTTCACCAAGTACGCGGGGATGGGCATGCTGCCGTCCTACACGGTCGAGCCGGGTGCGACCGCCCGTGAGCTCAAGGTCACCGATCACCCGCCGCAGGATATGCACCGGGCCATAGCCGCTGCGCTCGGCCTGCGGGTCATCACGGTGCTGACCGCCGTGCAGGACGTCCATTCCGCGTTGCGGGAACAGTGGGACGACGGCTGTAACGTGCTGGCGGTCGCGCCGGGCGTGGTGGTCGCCTACGAGCGGAACGTCACCACCAACATCTACCTGCAGGACAACGGCGTCGAGGTGCTGCCGGTTCCTGGCGGCGAACTCGGCCGGGGCCGGGGCGGCCCGCGCTGCATGAGCTGCCCGATTGAGCGTGACGCCTGATGCCGGGCCGCTGAGCATGACCGCCGTCCGCCACTGCCAGCACTGCTGGGGAGACTGCCCGGGCGATTGCCTCCTGGACGACACCGGCGTGTGCATCCACAACGCGAACACGGTGATGATCAGGCAGCTGCGCGCGCGACGGCCGCTGGGCCTGCGGTGGCTGCGGCAGCTCATCCGGGCCGGCCGGTAGCCGGCCGGGCCTGCCCCCCGCCAGCTACCGGGAGGCGTCTGGGTAACGGGCGGTGACGTGGATGCGAGCCCAGGAATTGTTGGCGTACCCCTTGGGATTCCACAGCTGGGCCGGGGATTCTGGCTGGACGGCGGCGGCGGTGTCCCAGGCCCGGGCGATGATCTCGGTCTGGCCCGGCGGCACGTCGATCACGGTGTGCCAGTGGCGCCAGGCCCAAGGACCGGCGTTATCGCCCAGGTCAGCCTGACGCCAGGTCTGGCCGCCGTCGGTGGAGACGTCGACCCGGGCGACACCGCGGCCGTCCCCGGAGACGGCGTATCCGGTGACGTCGGCCCGTCCCGGCGCCAGCGCGGCGCCGTCGCCGGGACACAGGATGTCGGCGTTGACCGCGAGGACGCTCAGCGCCAGGCCGGCCCCGGGCCCGGTGGTGCGCGGGTCGGCGTCGGCGGGCAGCAGCCGGTACGCGGTGGCCTGGAAGTAGTTCTCCGACGGGTGGTCTTGCACGGTGATCTGCTCGATCCACTTGATGCTGCGCGCGCCGATGTAGCCGGGCACCACGACCCGGACCGGGCCGCCGTGCAGCGGGGGAAGCGGCTGGCCGTTCATGGCCCAGGCCAGCAGCACCTCGTCGGCCTGGGCCTTCCGCAGCGGGACGGAGCCGCCGAAGGGCTGGGGCGGATCGGCCTCGGGGGCGATGTCGGAGGCACAGAAGGCGACGTGGCTGGCGCCCGGCCGCGGGCCGGCGGTGCGGAGCACCTCGGCGAGGCTGGCGCCTGTCCACTCGGCGGTGGAGATCGCCCCCGGTCCCCACGGGGCCTCCCCGGGGATGTCACGCACCCGGATCAGGTCGGCCCGGCGGTTACCCGCGCACTGCAACGTCACGGTCAGCGTGCGCGGCGTGAACCGGCGCAGGTCGGCGAGCGACAGCTCGAGATCACGCTGGACGAGCCCGCTGATCCGCAGCCGCCACCCGGCTGGGTCGATGCGGGGGACGGCGCCGTGGTTACGGCTGTAAAAGGAATCGACGGGGGTAATCAGCCGGGACGCCAGGGCGCCCCGCGCCGACTCGGCGTTATACGGCTCCGCCTCATAAACGATCATGTCCTCCCGCTTGCCCCATGCCCCCATGACCAGTTCCCCTTAGCTCGTGGACGATCACGATTTAAGGTTATGGGACGGCTCCCCGCCCCGTGGCTACGAGCCCGCCGCCAGCCCAGGACCCGCCCGCCACACCAGGGAGCCAGCGCGATGACCACCACTTCCCGGCCGCCGGCGCCGCGGTACGACGATGTCGTCGACCTGGAGCGCTACCCGATCCACGCCCCGGCCAGCGCCGGGTACCTGGCTCTGGTGCAGGCGGCCAGGGATCAGCTCCGCGAGCGCGGGGTGGCCCAGCTCGACGGCTTCCTCACCCCGGCCGCGATCACCGAGATGACCGCCCTGACCAGCCAGATGGCCAGCCGGGCCTGGGCCAGCGACCAGACCCACACGGTCTATTTCACCCCGCCGGCCGACGGCGCGGAACCCGGTCATCCGCGCGCCAGGCGGCTGCGTTCGGCCAAGAAGGCCATCGCGTATGACCAGATCCCGGCGGCCGCGCCGATCCGGCGGCTGTACTCAGGCGATGACCTCACCGGGTTCATCGCCGCCGTCCTGGGCAAGCCGGTGCTCTACCGCAGCGCCGACCCGCTAGATGCCCTGGAGATCGCGATCTTCGAGGCCGGTGACGAGCTCGGCTGGCACTTCGACAACAGCGAGTTCTCCGTCACCGTCATGTACGCCCCGGCCGCGGCGGGCGGCCACTTCGATTACTATCCCGCACTGCGGACCTGCGACGACGAGAATTATCCCGGCGTCAAGGACGTCCTGGACGGCCGCCCGGACGGCGTCCTGCGGCTGCCCAGCCGGCCAGGCGCGCTCGCGGTTTTCCGCGGCCAGCACGCCCTGCACCGGGTGACCCAGGTCAGCGGCCCGCGGCCGCGGATCAACTCGGTGCTGACCTACGGAGAAGACCCAGGGATGAAACTGAACGAGCTCACCAGGAAACTGTTCTACGGCCGCACCGCCTGATGGCGGCCCACGTTGACGTGCTGATCGTCGGAGCGGGCCTGTCCGGCATCGGCGCCGCCTGCCACCTGCGGCGGGAAGCCCCCGGCGTCACCTACGCCATCGTCGAGGCGCGCGATGCCAGCGGCGGGACCTGGGACTTGTTCCGCTTTCCCGGCGTACGTTCTGACTCCGACATGTACACCCTGGGCTACGGGTTCCGGCCCTGGCGCCAACGCGAGGCCATCGCCGGCGGGGCGCAGATCCTCCGCTACCTCAGGGAAACCGCGGCGGTTTACGGTGTGGACCGGCAGATCGCCTACCACCGCCGGGTCGTGCGGGCCAGCTGGTCTTCGGCGCAGGCCCGCTGGACGGTCACCGTCGAAGACACGAGCACAGGCGAGCGCACCGAGCGCACCTGCGGCTTCCTCTTCCTGTGCACGGGCTACTACCGGTACGACCAGGGTTACACGCCGACCTGGCCCGGCCAGCAGGACTTCGCCGGCCAGGTGGTGCATCCGCAGCACTGGCCCGCTGACGTCGACGTCACCGGGCAGCGGGTCGTCGTCATCGGCAGCGGGGCCACCGCCGTCACCATCGTCCCGGCGCTGGCCGGGACGGCCGCCCAGGTGACGATGCTGCAGCGCTCGCCGTCGTACGTCATGTCGCTGCCCGGTCAGGATCCCGTCGCCGGGCTGCTGCACCGGCTGCTGCCCGAGAAGCTGGCCTACCGGGCGGTGCGGTGGAAGAACGCCAGGGTGGCGACCGCCGTGTACGGTCTGTGCCGCAGGTATCCGGCCCGGGCCCGGGCGGTGCTGCGCCGGGGCGCGGCCAGGCAGCTGCCGCCCGGCTACGACCTCGACACCCACTTCACCCCGTCTTATCAGCCGTGGGATCAGCGGATGTGCCTGGTGCCCGACGGCGACTTCTTCGCGGCCGTCTCCCGGGGCCAGGCCGACGTGGTGACCGGTCAGATCGAAGCGTTCACCCGGACCGGGATCCGGCTGCGATCCGGGGCGCACCTGGACGCGGACGTGGTCGTCACCGCGACCGGGCTGAACCTGCTGCCGCTTGGCGGGATCGAGCTGGCCGTCGACGGCGAGCCGGTCGTGATCCCGCAGCACGTGGCCTACAAGGGCATGATGCTCGACGCCGTGCCCAACCTGGCCTTCGCGCTCGGTTACACCAATGCCTCGTGGACCCTGAAGGTCGACATGGTCTGTGCCTACCTGGCCCGGCTGTTGCGTTTCATGGCCGGGAACGGGTACGCGGTGGTCACGCCGCGGCGGCCGTCCGGGCCGATGAGCACCTCTCCCTTCATCGACATGACCTCCGGTTACTTCGAGCGGTCGCGGGCGGCCCTGCCGCTGCAGGGTGACCAGGCCCCGTGGCGGCTGCGGCAGCACTACTTCAAGGACGCGTCGCTGTTCCGCGGCCCGGCCTGGCACCAGGACCTGGAGTTCTCGCCGGCCTCGGCTGACGGCCCGGTCGCGGCTACACATCGTCACCACGCCCGGCCGTTATGAGAAAAATTTCTGGTCGGCCAACTGGGGGCAGATGCGCTCAGATCGCCCGGCCCGAAGTGAGAAATGGTCAGAGGACCTGAATTATCCGCTAATTACTCTGAGTAATGGCATGGATGCAAGGGTAAACCGGCGTTCGATGCACCGCGTCTGGAGCATAGAAGGGGCGGACATCGTTACTGGCGTGTCTGCTTTGGGGGGCGACGCGCCTGGCCCTGGCCAGGTAGGGGGAGGGTACCGTCATCGCAAGCGACAGGACCAAAGCTGCCCAATTTCCGGGAAAACACTCGCTGAATGGCTGCTGGATGGCCGAGGCGATCCAGCGGACCGCCATTATGTCCGTGCTCAGGCAGGCGGCGGCGCGGCTGAATTCACGGCCGGGCGCTAAGAGCAATACCGGGGGGCGGCATGCCAGCGCCCCGCGCCCTAGGAGGGCAAGCACCACGGCCCGTTCGGAAAAAGAGAAATTCCATTCTTCCGAACGGACCGTGGTGTTACCGGCCGAGCCCGCTCTCCCCGGGTGGGGCCGGGCGCTGCCCTCTAGCATCGGGGTGTGCGCACCATAGCAGCGGTCTTCGGTGGCCTGATCATCCTGGCCGTGTGGGTGAACGTGGCCGTCACCCTGATCATCCCGCGGGGCCGCGTCGGGTTCATCAAGGTCGTCGACCGGTTCGTGGACCGGGGATACACCGCCGCGCTGCGCCCGGTGCGGTCGTGGGAGCGGCGCGATGGGCTGCTGGCCAGCCAGCCCGCCGTCACCCTCGGCGCGCTGCTTGCCGCCTGGCTGGCCGGTTTCGTCGTCGGCTTCGGGCTGCTGCTCTGGCTGCCGGGCGGCAGCTTCCCTGCCGCCTTGCGCGAAGCGGGGTCGTCGCTGTTCACTCTTGGCTTCGCCGACCGCAGCGCCGCGGCGCCGAGCGTCATCGATTTCCTCGCGGCCGCCTCCGGACTGATCATCGTCGCCCTGCAGATTTCCTATCTGCCCACCATGTACTCGGCGTATAACCGCCGCGAGACCGAGGTCACGCTGCTCCGTCCCCGGGCCGGGAGCCCGGCCTGGGGGCCGGAACTGCTGGCCAGGGCGCAGCTGGCGAGCGGCGTGGAGCAGCTGACGCCGCTGTACGCGAGCTGGGAGCGCTGGGCGGCCGACGTGGCCGAGTCGCACTCCAGCTACCCGGTGCTGCTGCGCTTCCGGTCCCCGGAACCGCACAGCTCGTGGATCATCTCCCAGCTCGCGGTCCTGGACGCCGCGGCCCTGCACATGGCGGCCTGCCCGGCCGGGGCGCCGTTCCAGGCCCGGCTGTGCCTGCAGATGGGCTTTACCGCGCTGCGCCAGCTGACCCGCACGCTGCGGCTGCCCACCGCCGAGGATCCCAGGCCCGACGACCCGATCGACTTGACCTGGGAGGAATTCCAGCAGGGCTGGGAGCGGATCACGGCCGTCGGGTTCCCGGTCGAGCGAACCGCCGAGGAAGCCTGGCCGCACTTCCGGGGCTGGCGGGTGAACTACGAGGCGGCCACGTATCTGCTGTCCGCGGGCCTGGACGTCGTCCCGGCCCGCTGGTCGGGTCCGCGCAGGCACACGGGGAGCCAGGTCGGGCCCAGGACGCTGCCCAACCGCACCCCCGAGCATCCCGACGGCCGCCCGCCCGCCGCGCCGCAGGCGTAGCACCGTAGCCCGCGCGGTTACGACGGCCAGATGGCCTGCAGCAGCTGGTCCGGGGTCTCCAGCTGGGGCATGTGGCCGGTGTCGGTGAGCAGCTGGAACCGGGCGGACGGGATGGCGGCCGCGAAGGCACGGCCGTAACCGGGGTCGACGATCTGGTCGCTGTCGCCCCACAGCACCCGGGTCGGTGTCCGCACCGCCGACAGGCGCCCGGCCAGGGTGGGGTCGTTCATCGCGGTCCCGGCGTAGACGGCCAGCGTGGCCCGGTTGCCCGCCATGGCGGCCTGCACGGGCGGGGGCAGCGTGGCGGGGTCGATGCCGAACCGGTCGGGGTCGTGGTAGCTGAGCTTGGCCACCTGGTCCATCGTGAGCGAGAAGAAGTCGGCGACCGGGTGGCCGGGGACGACGATGCCGACGCCGTTGACGATGGTGATACCGCTGACCCGGGGCGAGGCGAGCAGCGCCATCTCGGCGGCGATCCAGCCGCCGATGGAGTTGCCCACCACGGTGACGTCGTCCAGGTCGAGCTGGTCGAGCAGGGCCAGGTAGAGCCGGGCGAGCCCGGCCACGGTGTGCAGCGCCTCGGGCCGGGGGGTACCGCCGAAGCCGGGATGGGTCGGGCTGAGCACCCGGGCGGGCCTGGATCCGGCCAGCAGCGCGGCGAAGCCGGCCACCGTGGCCGGGCCGCCGCCGCCGTGCAGCAGCAGGAACGGCCGGCCGGCGCCCTGCTCGTCGACGGTGAGGTCGACGGGTCCGGCGTCGTCGAGCTTGACGGTGTAGACGGTGGTGGTCATGGTGTCTCCTCGGTTCCGGTCAAGGGGGCGATGGGCGCCTCCGGCTGCAGTTCGATGACGGTGGTGTGGACGCCGCGCGGGAGTCCGACGACGGCGCAGACGGCCTCGGCCACGCCGGCCGGCCGCATGAAATTCGAGTGGCGGGCGAACCCCCAGGCCGCCCACTGCTCGATGATCTCTCCCGTCTGCACGGGATCCCAGTCCATCCCCATCCCGGTCAT
>Ga0187851_10004981_pt1 | contig 10709 bp, 9 predicted proteins | sample June2016WEW_6_10_FD_132997 | JGI IMG/M metagenome (GOLD analysis project Ga0187851, IMG submission 132997) | Peatland microbial communities from SPRUCE experiment site at the Marcell Experimental Forest, Minnesota, USA - June2016WEW_6_10 | ecosystem: Environmental > Terrestrial > Soil > Wetlands... | reverse complement strand
CGCTCTCCCGGGGCAGCAGTTTCAAACTGTCCGCCACCATGTTCAGAGCACCGAGAACACCGCCACGCTGCGGACCTGCCGCACGATAGACAAACGCTTCCAACTCGGTGCCCTTTAACAGCCCGTCCAGTTCCTCTTCGTGACTCATCCACCCGACCAGCTCTGCCGGACTGGGTTTTAGCGTGAGCAGGTGCGCAAAGATTTTTCTTGGACCTTCGACAAAGAACTGATTCTCGTACGGCTTATCCGGGAACAGTGACTTTGCCAAGGTGAGGGCTTCCGCTTCGTGGATGACTTCGTCCGAAGGCGACCAATAGGGGCACCTTGCATCGAGAGGATTGAGGATGAGGTCTCCCCGTGCAGGGTTGAAAAATTGAGGTGAGTATTCTAGCGCCGGATCGTACACGATTGCAGTTTCCCCACGCTGGGCGACCTGGATAAGGACGTGTCTTTGAAGGACACTCTTCCCGGCGCCCGTGTCTCCCATGATCATGATGTGGCTGCTCTCTAGGGAGCGAGGGATAGAGAGCGATCGCTTTCTTTCCGTAGTCAGGAAGTTGATGCCGTCGGAGCCACTCCATCGATTGAATTCCTCAACTGTAACCAACTGTGGCCCCTTGAGTCTTGTTCCTTCGTCTCTTTGGCGCCGTCGGGCTCGGTCCCGAGGAATGGCAAAGGCTAAACCAATGACGAGAAACCCGAAAGAAGCGGCGCAGGAGGGGAAAATCAACTCGCCGACTGACCGGCCGGCGAAAATCTCCCCGCGTAAAATCCTCTCCATCTCTGCACTACTGTAATGAACTGTTTCAAGATTCAGCTGAACAACACCTAGCTGCCGTGCCTGATCGGAGAGCTCGAACGGAAATCGATAATTCCGACCTCGGAAATCGGGAACCACGTCGCTATTGCCGGCAACACTGTGATGACCATTCCGGTCCGTCTTCATTAACAACCAATAGTTGCCGCGCGTGGTGGGAAAGTCGGCGCGCAACGAATACTCATTGAAGTACCATCGTTGCAGGGGAGTCCAGATGAAGCATTCCTGGTATGTGAAGATCCCGACTCCCAGGACGATGGCGATGGGCACAACTGCGACCCTGGATAACGGCCACTTCGCTTGCCAGCCCTGATGGCCGGTACGATCTGGCGTTCTAGTCACAGCTCACCTCACTCTGAAGCCGAACCCACAGCGTTCACGTTAGTTTCGAATCTAATGCCTGTTCCAAACGCTCGCGCGCCTTCCGGATCTTGTCCGAGTCTGCGCGGTCGATCAACCCTTGCATCTCCTCAGCCGTGACGGTTTGGCCGTTCGCTTGCCTGAAGAGCACATTGAGCAGGATCGCTCGCAGCGCCACCAACTCCGCCAAGACTGCCACCTGGCCAGTGGCAGCGGAATCGGTGACAGATTTCGACTCCTGGCGGTTCAGGCTCGCCAGCAGGGCCTCCCGACACCACTCGCTCAGAGTTAGCCCGCCCTTACTAGCTACCGCCTCCAGGTCCCGGAACTCTTCGTCGCTCACTTTCGTGCTCAGGGTTTTGGTCCGAAACGGCGCCTTTACCACGCTTCACCTCCCCAGGCTGGCCGGTCGGTATGGCAAGAACGGGACTGCGGTTCCACCACGAACCCCCAAAAGAATCAACAGGTTTACGCACGTAGACTTGGCCGGTGCTCTACGGCCCCTATTTGGTTTGTTTTCAACAAGTCTACGCACAGCTACCTGCGGTCTACCTGCAGCACCCATTCTGGGGTGACGTGTCGTAGCGCAACAGCCGGTGCGTAAGCACCGAACAAATTCGGATAGCTACCCGGGCGAAACGGAGTCCTCGTCATCACATGATCGGGATCGACCGGCCCAATTAAGGAACTCCATCCGAGCGAACGTGGGCGGATCTCGGGAGCGATAGCTTCACCCACTGCAATGGACCCACAAACCCCGGCATTAGTAGCGACAGCTCTTTCGCGAGCACAGCAGTCTGCTCGGTCGCAGCGGGACGATACCCAAGGGAGGTGCCCGCCCAACTCTGCCCGACATAGAAACGGTCGATTGTTGGACACTTCGGTGGATTTTCGAATGATGCGAATAGTTGCACATGCTTCGAATGTATGCTAGATTCAAGTGGACAAACATTGAGAAGAAGGAGGTACGGCTATGGTACATCCTGCTTTGGCAGCGACGCTCCCATCCGAAGCGGAGGTGGGGCTTGCAAAGGAAACCAGCCGTTTGCTGGCATCGCTCCTGAAGAGGGGCGCTCCGATGCGGTTTCGGCTTCTGGACGACGATGCGGGACAGGCGACGGTGAAGCTGCCGGCGTCGGCCGTAAGTTTGCTGCTTCGTATTCTTGAAGAAATGGCGCGCGGCAACGCCGTGACGATCATCCCCGTGCACGCGGAACTGACGACGCAGGAAGCGGCCGATATGCTGAACATTTCGCGGCCGTCGCTGATCCAGTTGCTGGAGGAAGGAAAGATCGAATATCGGCGGGTGGGCACGCACCGGCGGGTCCGGTTTGAGTCCTTGATGAAATACAAGCGCCATGCGGATGAAGAGCGACGGGCGGCGCTGGATGAATTGGCGGCCTATGACCAAGAACTCGGTATTTGACGGTGGCCAGTTTTACGGCGTTCTACGATGCTGATGTACTGTATGGATCGCAGCTGCGGAATTTTATGATGCACCTGGCGATGATGGGACTGTTTCGAGCCAAATGGTCGGACGGCGTGCACGAGGAATGGATGACGCGGCTACTGAGAAACCGTCCCGATCTAACGCGTGAAAAACTCGAGCGGACCCGGATGCTCATGGACAAGCATGCGGAAGATGCGCTGGTTACCGGTTACGAGGATTTGATCCAAGGCCTGCGTCTCCCCGATCCGGATGACCGGCACGTATTAGCCGCCGCAATCCGCGGACGTGTGGACGTAATTGTCACACGCAACATGAGACATTTCCCAGACGATGCTCTGAAGCCGTTCGGCATTGTGGCCCAACACCCGAATGAGTTCGTTGTGCATCTGCTCGACCTCGCGCCGGGGCTCGTCATCGAGGCGGCTCGGCGGCATCGCGAGAGCCTGAGGAGTCCCGCAAAAACAGTCGAGGAATACTTGGAGATGCTTGAGAAGGAAGGGCTGACCGAAACAGTCGCCATTCTCGGCGAATACATGTCTGCGGAGTAGCGGCAGGAGAAGAGCCGGTGGTTTCCTCGCCTTCGTGGTGGAATTCGAGCGTCTCGTCTACAAATGTATCCGCGCATCAGCGAAGGGACGATCGTCCACTGTTCGTGAGGCCTTCGAATTGCTCTTCGCGCCACTCAGGCGTCTCGACAGTGATCCCGACAGCGTGGTGTTCTTCGCCGACGAGGGCGGCTCATGTCAGGTGGGTGTCGACTGGCGGGCTGCCTTGGCGGCGTACTTCCGCTGCCTCGCTGACGGTACGCCTGCTGAGCATTTCGATCGCGCGATCGCGGATTTCGCGGACCATGATCGGCCGAAGCATTCGGCTATCGCACGGCGCGTAGCCAGCGCGGATCAGAAAGTGGCACTTCGGTGTCTACCGGCCCGTGAGCAGCGCGGATCGCGACGGGCCCTGAAGAGCCGCTCCTAGTCCGCATTCATGGGGAGCTCTGCAAGTGCGGATTGCGCAGGCGCAATCGACGGTGGCTGCGTATTTGCCCTGTCTTCGGAAACCGCCCTGCTAGACCTGGCGAACGTTTCTGACCAATCATCGGGCCATACTGTAGCCACCGACTTTTTCACCCTGCCAACGGCGACCTTAGGGAGGAAACCGTTCTGAGTTGCGGACTGCGAAGGTACGCCACTTTGTGGTCGATGGGCTACACTTGCCTGCAATACTCCAAAGTCTGTTTTCTGCTGCCGATGAGAAATACGTGCCATCGCGGCTGATTCAGAGTTGCTTCCTCGCGCGCGACGCTGAGGGGAAAGCTAAATCAGAGATATGGACTCACCTTTTAATTCACTCGCAGACGTCATCCACTCCAGCACAATCGATACCTGGAAAGGACGAAACGAGAGTGCCCTCACGGCGCTCTTCGGTACGCGCTACGCAAAACGAGCAGAGAAATCAGTTGCTCTAACGAGCGCCGGATATGAGGGGCAGCGATTCCGGCGTTCCTTATGCGGCGTACATTCACCCATCCAACCCGGACGCGGGTGCATACAGTGGTATGTGTTTTGTGATTTTCCCCGTAGAGGGTGAACCCTGCCTTGTTGCGATGGGCATTGGGACGCAAGGACTTTCCCCAGATGAGGCGATCCTGGGCCGCCCTGGTCACGCCCGTAAGATGCAGGCGATCTGCGCGTGGCTCAATCACCGATATGGCGGCGGAGCGCAAGTAGCATGGGCTAAGCAGGACCCAACACGCGTGGATATTGACGTACCGGTCGCGATTCAAAATGCATGGACAATGTATGAGCGTGTGTTTAAGAGATATGGGAGAGTGTTGTACGCGGTATACCGGCCCACGAATGATAAGTCCGGTACGATCTCAGCAGTCACAGCGATGCTTGACATTTTGTTTCAGGAGCGTGGCCACACGCCGCTGAAGGAGTTTCAAAACGATGCTTTAGACGTTCAGTCTGCGTGGTTTGAGTATCTCATGCCCAAAACGGCTCGCGGAGATGTAGTCGGACTACTGAAAACACGGCGATACGTCATCATTCAAGGCCCTCCTGGGACGGGAAAGACACGCATGGCGCGTCAGATCCTCACAGAAGATTATGGGGGAATGGGGCAGACAATCCAATTCCACCCCAATACGACGTACGAGAATTTTGTGGGTGGGCTCGCACCGGTCGAGGAGTCCAACGGCGATGCTACGCTTGGATTTCGATTCGCGCCCAAGCCGGGATTCCTCATTGAGGCTGCTGTACAAGCGGCCGGGAATCCGTCGAGGGACTATTTGCTCCACATCGATGAAATCAACCGTGCAGACCTCGGAAAGATTCTAGGTGAGGCAATCTACTTGTTCGAGCCTGATCCAGAATATCCGCGTGAGATTAACTTGCCATACGATTTCGGAAAGCCAATTATGCGCAGCCTACGGCTACCGAATAATTTGCACGTGCTCGGAACGATGAACAGCGCCGATCGCAGTATCGCTATTCTCGACGTCGCGGTGAGGCGACGCTTTGCCTTCCTGTCGCTCTGGCCTAGCATGAAAGCTGTCGAACAACACGGGTGTGAGTTGAGCCAAAAAGCATTTCAAGAGCTGGTTTCGACCTTTATTGAACACGCAGCGGACGAGGCGCTCCCCCTTGTTCCGGGACACTCGTATTTCCTAGAGAAGGACGAACAGCGGGCAAGGACGAATCTGAAAACCAATTTGGTGCCTCTGTTGACGGAGTATCTAGCTCAGGGCTACGTGAGCGGTTTTGCCGAGTCAATTCGCGCATACCTGCAGTGGCTTGACAGCTTATGAAAAGCCAGCGTCAACGTAGCAGGTTTTACCACCACTCCGGTGCACGTACGCCGCTGCAACCACCAAAGCTCACACCGGACATTTGCTTGGAGCTTCAAGATCACACGCGCATTACGCGATCGGCTGTTGCATTCTTCGGCAGCAGTGCTTCAGGTGATCCCGCAGCCCAGGCTGCGCGTCTGGCTGATCAGTTTATCAGTCAGAATGCAGCATTCTTCCAATTACTGGATGTGAGCGTGCAGCGTGATTACGACGGCAGAGATGTTCTGCTGCACATTGATTCTGGAAGTGCCATCGGTGCTATTCCCCTCGTTTCTCCTTTGACCGCCAGACCCGATTTTGGACTTGTTGTCCAGCCAAGATTCCCCTGGGCCGGGATCGGCCCGATGCTCGCCGAAATGGGTTGGCTTATTAGTCCCACACCGCTGCGACTGCCGCTCCTGAAGCGCTCAGAACGAAGAGTACCGCCCTGGGTGCTTTCCTTTATGATTTTGGCACGACTTAATGTTCTGTTGGAGCGACTTGAGCGGCGGTTTGAACTCGCAACCCAAATCCGATCGACTCCCAAAGGCAACATTGACTGGACACAGTACGCAAGACGCCAATTGCCGCGCGGCGACTTCTTGTCTGTGCCCTGCGCATTTCCCGATCTCCGCGACGATCGACGGCTGAAGGGAGCGATCAGGTTTGCGCTCGAGAAGCAACTGCGATCGCTTGAAACGCAACACGAGCAGGGCGCATTTGTCCATCGCTTGATTACACTCGCTGAGTCACTATTACGGAAGGTCGACAATGTCCATAGCCGACGCCCGGAGAAGCCCGATGTGGATATTTGGCTACGTCGACCGCTGCGCGCCGATTCCTTTATTGAAGGGCTTCAAGCGATTGAGTGGACTGTCGAGGACCGAGGACTTGCAGGACTTAGTGACCTCGAGGGCGTCCCGTGGACGATGCCAATGGAGCAGTTTTTTGAAGCTTGGGTCGAGACGGTAATGCGCGATGTTGCGCGACAAATGGGCGGAACATTAAGAACCGGGCGTAAGCGAGAGACAGTGTCTCCTTTGCCGTGGAATCCAGCATATGTTGGGTCCCAGCGCTCACTGATCCCAGACATGATCCTGGAATTCCAAGAGACAACACTTGTTATTGACGCGAAGTACAAGCGACACTGGGAAGAACTCCAGGAAAAAGCCTGGCACGAGCAGAGCACCTTGCTGCGGGAGCACCATCGAGCCGATCTTCTCCAAGTTCTCGCATACGCTAATCTCGCCAGTACCAGAGATGTTGTGTGTTGCTTGGTTTACCCATGTTCGTCAATCACCTGGGGGTCGTTGGCAAGACGGGGGCGCTTGTTCCACGAAGCGGAGCTGCCAGACCGTGGCCGGCGAGTCCGAGTTTGGCTGACGGCAATTCCTATGGGTGCCTCCGCAAACGCGGTGGGGGCTCAATTCAGTGGGCAAATGCGCGCGCTACGCTCCTGACCTCAAACGTACACCTGTGATTACCGAAAACTCCGTTCTCGGTGTTCGGTGCTTCTTTTGCAGTGTTGCGGTTCCAATTGGCGGCCGGCGACAGTGACGGTGCGATAGTCTGATAGTCTTGGCAACATCCGTACCACGACTCGGCGGAGTTGGTTCGTGACTTGGGAAGGTGCCGATGGCTGAACCGTGGAACTTTGCCTGGTGAAAGGAAACGTCGGCGGCTTCGCTGCCGGATGGAAACTTCACATTCAGTGATATAGCGTTTCGGGTAGGTGCAGGGCGACTACTCCATGGCGAAATAGACCAGGACCATTGGCCCGCGTCGAAAAGCAGATCGCCGCAGCCATCGCCAACTGGGCGGAGCGCTTTGGCGATAATTTAAGTTTAAGAAGAGCGGAAAAAGAGCTGAGGAGTTGGCCGGTTATCGGACGCCCGGTTGAGAGACCGACAGACCTTTGGCCCTGAGTGCGCGCCACAAGTTCCTTCGCCGGTGGTGTGCGACCGACCACTCGTAAAGCAATTCCGTCGAAGACGTCGGGTTCAACTGCCGCTGGGCTTGGGCCCAGTCCGCGCAATCCCGATAGTCCGATCCCCTGCTGGCGGCAGGATCTGGGACCAAGCGACCGATGTTCCGCATCCAGAATTGAAGCAGCTCGGGAATCAGAGAGACAGCCCCCAGACGTTTCAACCACTTTCGACGCGAAGCCCGCAAGACTGGGTCATTGGTCTGGGCACCAGCCAAAAGCCGCGCCATTGCTGGAGATGCTGACCGGAGCCACGCGGCACCCTCCAGGTCCAAAGAGAGACGGGCTAAGGCACCCTCGGAGCGGCGCAGGGTTCGGGCATCCCCCTCGATGGCGTGTAGCCACTTGTGCAGCCGGCCGCAGAAGGAATTCTGGTTCTCTTCCTTCCAGGCGGCGTCTGCCAGGATGTGGACCCAATGCGGCTCGTCCTCATGCGGAGGATAACCCGCAGGTTCGACGCTTTCGTCAGCAACAAGTTCCCGCCACTGAGCGAACAGGCGCTCCAGCAAAGGGGTGAGGCCTGGCTTGGAGACACAGCGGAAGGCAGCGATAGCCTTGTCCCAATTTCTCCAATTCTTGAGGAGGTTCGATTGGAGGCGAAGAGCATCAGCCGTCTCCTCCTGCTGCAACGCATCGGCAGATCGTGACCAGATTGCGAGCAAATCAAGGAGTCGGGTGTCCAGTGGCTTGAAGCCTGCACGCACGACGAGGAGGTCCTCGCCGGGCTCCCATTTCTCCCCTTCCCGCAAGCCGAGAAAGGAACGGACGGCGGACGCGCACACCGCCATCACTTCGGCGAGCTTCTTTTTGCGGCCGAGATCTTTGGCCACCGGCATGGCCAGTGTCCAGTCCTGGCTGATCCGCGCTCGGCAGTCTGCCAAATACGAAGGGCGGTCCCCACTGCGGGACAGCTCCTTGTAGATCTGGAACCAGCTCGAACGCGCCTCCTCGAGTGCCTGTTTCCAGGGTTCCCGGCTACGCTTTGCCTGGATTCCCTTGAGCACGTCCTTCTTAGCTTCGCGATCAAGACTGCGAATAAAGCGGGTAAGAGCCGTTTCGTCCAGGTGCAGGCCTTCGGTTGCTGCTTCGAGCTCGCGGAGCTGGTCGACGAACTGAAAGGCCCTCCTCCCCCGGTGGCGCGCGCGTCTCCACTCCCAATCGATCAGACACGCGGTGGCCTGAGGCTCCAGGTAAAAACCCTCGTTCTCGAAGGGATGGATCCATTCCGGCAGGCCCGACTCGATTTCTTCCATACTCTCCTGGACGGCATCGGCGAAACTGAAATCAGGGTCAACGTTTTCGTCGAATACGCGTGCCAAAATCTTCTTCATCCGGACGGCGACGGGCTCGAGATCCTGCGCGAGAGACCCAGGATCGAAATATGGCTCTTCCCAATGATGTTCTTGAATCACGTACTGGCCATCCTCATCGCTTGCTTCCGCAATCCGAGAATTCCAGTCCTCCCATGCCCGATCCCATTCCTGCTGTACCTTGGCTTTGCCGGGGACTATTGGATGTTTAGCGCCCTTTGCGTGGAGAACCCTGCGCAGCGTCGCTGCGGTTTGAGAATTGACTTCTTTAAGCAGTCGATTGATACCGGCGTGATTCAGGGACTTCAAAGCTCCTGCCAGGACGCGCTGAATTTCTCCTTCAGAGAGCCCGGCGGAAAGACGGCCGAGAAGTTCTGCATCATTCTTGCCACGACCTCTTGTTTTTTTCTTCATCGTAATTTTGGTCCTTCGAGTGGCATTTTGTCGCTCGGTCCCGTGTGCAAATGCGGTCTCCAAAGAAGCCCTCCGGGCAGGAACCGCCGCGTGCAAATTGTGATGAAAGCGGGTCGTGTTGCACTTGATTGCGCGCGTCTGCGCATTCTCGCTCGGGGGCGTCCCAAAAACGGCCTTCACCGAAAGGTTCGATAGTCGGGCGCGCAAAGCGATTTGTCGAATCGAGAGGCGAGCAGCATTATTCAACGAGCTGTAGCAGCATCCAAGTGCAGGTGGTGGCCCCGCGTGCGCGACAGAAGATCGTTCACCGCCGTGAGGTCAAACTCCTCAGGTTGAAACCGCCCCACCGACCGGTTGACGGGTGAAGGTCCTCCGGCCCAAGTTATGTAGTGTTCAAAATCCTCGTGCCTCGGCTCGAATATGACTTCCAGGAACTCGTCGTATCCTGACGGCCCGCCAACATCCTCTGGTGGGCAGTGGCGCTCGCCGGCTACGCAGACCGGCCGAGCAACGGCGGCGAGAACCGGCAGGATCATTTCGAGTTTCACGTTGTGCCGCCAGTTGTCGCCGAAGTCGTAAATGTAAAGCAAAGAGTCGCCCTCGGTTTTCAAGACGGCGCCGACGTTTGTTCCCCGCTCATCAGTGATCTCGATCCCGTCGTCCCCTTCCAAATCCTCGGGCACGCCCCAGCACTTGCCCTCCTTCTCGAACCGATGAAGATGGCTATCCGTCCAGCCCATGACCTCCTGGAGCATATCGTGGAGACAACAGAGACGGAGTGTGGCAGGAACCTGCATCCGCCGCCAAATGGGCGGGCGGGTCCCCTGCAGGGTGGTCTTGAGTTGGTAAACTGCGGAGCCCTTCATTTTTGCCCTACCCCCGGAAGTTGTGCAACCAGGCGCTGAGAACTGGCGACAGTATATACTCACAAGTCCAAGTCAAACACTGACCAGCGAGAAACCTGAGAAACCAGCTAACGATAGCGGGGAGACCGAACATGTACGGATAGTTCCGCCGCGCTCTGAGGGTTGGCGTGCGTCCGCCGCCGGTGCCAGAAGCGGGTTCGGCACAAGAACAGGTGCTGTTCTGAGGGAGGTGCCGCCATTCCCACCACAACTCCGGAGGACGGAAAAAGTCACTTCCCAGAGCCGGCGATCAGCTTTGACCTTCGTTTTTCTAACACTGCGACCTGGCTCTTAAGCCGCTTCAACTCCCGGTTAATCCGCGCCAGTTCCGTCTTTACTTGGCGGTCTTTCAGGCAAGCGGCGCCGTGCGTTTCCCGAACCAGCGATTCCACCTCTCGACGGAGAAGCCGGAGCCATGGGTTGCCGTACATGGACTGTTCGCGGTAGTGCAGCTTGCCCGCGCGAATGGCTCGGACAATCTCCTCCCAGGTCAGCCCGAACTCCTCCTGTGCCCCTTTGTCACTCAGGGTAGCGCCCTTGTGTCTCCACTCCGAATCAAGGTCGTTCATCCGGTCTGTCCTCCGATTAACGCTGCCTTATGAAAGCGGGGCGTTCCAGCCATACCTGTCAGAGACCTCG
>Ga0187851_10004980_pt1 | contig 10710 bp, 9 predicted proteins | sample June2016WEW_6_10_FD_132997 | JGI IMG/M metagenome (GOLD analysis project Ga0187851, IMG submission 132997) | Peatland microbial communities from SPRUCE experiment site at the Marcell Experimental Forest, Minnesota, USA - June2016WEW_6_10 | ecosystem: Environmental > Terrestrial > Soil > Wetlands... | reverse complement strand
ATTCACGGCGCCGGGGAGCGGGGCGAGTGCGCTGTTCGGCGGATCGGCGACGGCGGCAGTAGTGACGAATGGGAGCGGGATTGCAATCTCGCCGGTCCCAGTAGCTAATAGCGTGGTGGGATCTTACAATGTATCTGCCTCAGCGCCGGGGCTGACAGCGGTGTCATTTGCGTTGACGAATAGCGCTACGCCTCCCCCGCCGACCGCGACGTTTGTCCAGATGGATACGGCGACGCAGGGCAACTGGGAAGGCGTATACGGCAGCGACGGCTACAACGTAATCGGGGATCTGACGAGCAACCCGTCGTACGTGACGCCGATACCGTCCGGACAATCCAGCTACACTTGGACCGCTTCTACCTCCGATGTGAGAGCGCTGCAGAAGGCCAGCAATCCTGCCGTCCGGATAGCGGCGACGTGGTATTCGTCCACGCAGTTTACGATCGATATGAACATAACTGACTCGGCGACGCATCAGGTGGCGCTGTATTGCTTGGATTGGGACAGCACGGCCAGACGGCAGACGATCAACGTATTGGACGGAAGCGGAAATCTGTTGAATACCCAGGCATTGACGTCAAGCTTTAACGGCGGCGTGTATATGGTATGGAATGTGAGCGGACACGTGCAGTTCCAAGTCACCAGGACTGCGGGAAACAACGCGGTGCTTTCGGGCTTGTTCTTCGAGCCTTAGCTAAGCGGTTCTATTGCATGCCGAGCGCGCATCAGTTAGGCTATGAGCATGCGGAGCGTGGTGACTGCTCTCAGCACCTTGCTGAGACGTGTACTTCCCCAGAGCGCGTTCGATTCTATCCGATTTCGCTGGTTGGCTATGACATCCTGGTTTATCAAGCGCCCGCCAGAGGTCCGCAGTTTCGGTAGTGACGGCGAATCAGATCTCGTAACCCGGCTTCAAGCGGTGAATGCAGTGGCTCCCACCAAAATGTGTCGTGTCATGTATAACTACGGCTCCGACAAAGGTTATGGACGGCACAATTACACGGTTGTGTATTCTGTCCTTTTCGAGCCGTATCGCGACCGGCCTCTACGCGTTTTTGAACTCGGGCTAGGCACAAACAATACGGAGGTTGCGTCCAACATGGGGGTCCAAGGCCGGCCCGGGGCGTCCCTTCGTGGATGGCGAGACCTCTTCCCGCTTGCGCAGGTGTTTGGTGCTGATATCGACCGTGGCATTTTGTTTCAGGAGAATCGGATCAAGACGTTCTATTGCGATCAGCTCGATCCAGCGGCTATTCGGGCGATGTGGTCGCAGCCGGATTTGCAGGACGGTATGGATATTATCATCGAGGACGGCCTGCATACGTTCGACGCTAATGTTTCCTTCTTGGAAGGATCACTGGAGCAGTTGCGCCCGGGAGGTATCTACGTGGTGGAAGATATTGCGCGAGATTGCATCGACCGCTGGTACGATCAACTGGCCAACGTGTATTCGAAGCGGTATCCAAAATATGAGTTCGCATTTTTGATCTTGCCGAACCCGGTGAACGCTTGGGACAACAACCTTTTGGTGGTTCGCCGCAATAAGGCTTAATGCTGCCTGGGCTTTCCGGAAGTCGTATAATTCCTCCCGGAATTACGTGGTATTCACCTCATTAGCCGCTGGTATTGGACTGGATTCCTCTGACTCGCTAATCCGGCGCCCAGCGACGACCGCCCTTAGAGCTAAACTCTCGCCCTCGGTTCATCGCGACGGCCCTGAGGAACGGAGTTCGAATAGATCTTCGCCTCAAGACCGGAGCTGACCATAACGGAGTGGGGCCCTGCCGCGAAATCCGACGGTGCGGATAGAGAGCGTGCCCGTCGGCTCTGTTTCCGCAAATAAATCATCGGCTATTCGGTGCCAGAGGCGTAAGCATCACATGAACCCCACTATCCCTGCCCGCTAACCGCGGTGCATGGTGACCGCCCCCAGGGGGATCAGCGCAACCCGTCAGCGCCAATCCTGAGCGCCAGTAGTTTGCTCCCGAGGCTGTTCTCTGGCTAGCATAGTGGGATGTCACCCGGCGACTGGCCGCCAATCTCGAAGCGGAACCTGTGCTCGCGTGAGGATAGGGCGAATTACGGCCGGATGGTAGGCGCCGTTTGCATGGTCTTGCTTGCGTTGCTTTTGGAAGGTTGCACTCGGTCTCCTGTTCATGAACCGGTCACATTAACTCTTCTGGAGGAGTGGACCACTGAGACTTTCAACAAGGCTCGCCAGCAGGAGTTGCAGCAATTCACTCGGGAAACCGGAATCCAAGTCAAGCTGCTTCCGTCTCCGGAGTCCGCGCGGGAAAAACTGGCATTGTGGCAAGACTTACTCAGGACAGGCGCTTCGGGGCCTGACGTATATGGCATAGACGTGATCTGGACGCGTATTCTGAACGAATATTTCCTAGATCTCCGGCCATATTTCGGCAACGAAATCCCCCTTCAGTTTCCAGCTATAACTGCCAGCTACACAGTGGATAACAAGCTGGTGGCCATCGCTTATCGCGCTGACATCGGGCTTCTGTTTTATCGCACCGACCTTCTGCGAGAGTATGGATATCCCGAACCACCCAGGACCTGGGATGAGCTGGAGATGATGGCGGCTCGGATTCAGGCGGGCGAACGAGCCAAAGGAAAGAAAGAGTTTTGGGGTTTTGTGTGGCAAGGAGGGGCTACCGAAGCGTTGACCTGCAACGCGCTGGAATGGCAGGCTTCCGAGGGCGGCGGTCAGATCATCGAAGCGGACAAGACCATCAGCGTGAACAACCCGGACGCGATCCGGGCGTGGCAACGGGCGGCGCGCTGGGTTGGTTCCATCTCACCCCCCGGTGTAAGCGGATATGTAGAGGCGGACGCACTGAATGTTTGGATTGCAGGGGCAGCATTCATGCGGAATTGGCCGACCGCCTTCGTCGACGGTCAGGCGGCTGGGTCGCCGATCCGAAATAAGTTCGATATAACCGTCCTGCCTGCTGGTAAGGAAGGCCGCATGGCTACGTTGGGAGGAGCCGGCCTGGGAGTTTCCAAATTATCGGCTCATCCCCGTGAAGCGGTAGAGCTGGTCCGATACCTCAGCCGTGGAGACGTGCAGACGAAGCGGTCACGCGTGCTTTCTGTGCCCCCCACTCTTCAGGAACTCTACGACGTGCCTGATGTAATTGGACCAAATCCTGGTTTTGCCCTGTTGCGTGAGGCATTCCGGGCCGGCATAGTATCGCGTCCTTCGAATGTCACCGGCACAAAATATCCGGACGTCAGCGAGGCTTACACCCAGGCAGTGCACTCCGTGTTGACTGGCGAGAAGCCAGCACCGGAAGCGGCCGCAGCCCTGGAGAACGAATTGGTTCGCATAACCGGCTTCAGGAAGGGACCGCCCGTGCGGGGGCAGCACACCCGTGAATAGAGAGCTGGCAATTCGTATAGAAGTCGCCGTTTGCATTGTGGTGCTCTCGCTGTTGCTGGCAGCTTGTACTTCTGTTCATCCACCGGTTACGTTAACTTTTGTGGATCAGGGGTGGGCCACGCCGGCGTTCAACCAAGAACGCGAGCGGGAGTTGCAGCAATTTACACGGCAAACAGGAATCCAAGTCAAACTCCTTCCGTCTCCGGAGTCTACTCGGGAACAGATGGCCTTGTGGCGAGAGTTACTCCGGCCGGGCGTCTCGGGTCCTGACGTGTACACCATTGATGTGATTTGGCCGGGCATTCTGAGCGAGAATTTTGTAGATCTCAAGCCATATTTCGGGAGTGAAATCTCCGGCGGCTTTCCGGCGATAACCGCCAGCTACACCGTGGACAACAAGCTGGTGGCGGTGCCGTATGATGCCGATATCGGCGTTCTTTATTACCGCACCGACCTTCTGCGGGAGTATGGATATCGGGAGCCACCCAGGACCTGGGATGAGCTGGAGTCTATGGCAGCGCGGATTCAGGCGGGCGAAAGAGCCAAAGCTAAGAAAGAGTTCTGGGGTTTTGTGTGGCAAGGCGCGGCCACCGAGGCGTTGAGCTGCAACGCGCTGGAATGGCAGGCCGCCGAAGGCGGCGGACCGACTATCGAGAAGGACAAAACGATCAGCGTGAACAACCCGGACGCGATCCGGGCGTGGCAACGGGCGGCGCGTTGGGTTGGTTCGATCTCGCCACCCGGTGTAGTTGGATACAAGGAGTGGGATACGCTCAATGTTTGGGTGGCCGGCGACGCAGCGTTCATGCGGAATTGGACCTTAGGCTACGTTGACAGCCAGGCGGCAGGGTCGCCCATACGCAATAAGTTTGATGTGAGCCTGCTGCCCGGGGGTAAGGCAGGCCGGGTGGGTACGCTAGGAGGAACCGGCTTGGCGGTTTCCCGATTCTCGGCTCACCCACGCGAAGCCGTAGAGCTGGTCCGGTTTTTGATCAGCAGAGACGTACAGGTGAAGCGGTCTCGATTGGTTTCGCTGGCGCCCACTCGGCCGGAGCTCTACGAACTGCCTGAGGTACTTGAACCGAATCCCCGTTTTGCCCTGTTGAGCCAGGCGTTCCGCACTGACATTATTTCGCGTCCTTCGAACATTACCGGCAAGAAGTACGAGGAAGTGTCCAACGCTTACATGCAAGCAGTACACTCCGTGCTGACGGGCGAAAGAACTGCGCCGGAATCGGCCAAAGCCCTGGAGAATGAGTTGGTTCGTATCACAGGCTTTAAGAAGGGGCCTCCTCCGGGGGGATCAGCACGCCCCTGAGGCGCGGAGTGAGCTGGAAATCAGCGATAGCTTGAAAGGAACAACCGATGCAGCGTCACACTGCGACGGAATTCGGCCGTTTGGTAAAACGCGTGGAAGAGAAAACTCTTCATCCCGCTCGACTCAACATCGGTTCCCGTCTGATCCTGTGCTTCGTATTCATAATCCTGGTGATGCTCGGTGCTGATGCTATCGTTCTTTGGCAATTCCAAGTTGTCCACGCTCAGGCAGAGCGCCTGAACGGGATCGACCAGAAGCTGGTCACTTTATTACGTGTTCATGCGAGTCTCTTAGAGTTCTACGCTGGGTTGGAAGCAATCGCGCAGACCGAGGACGCCGGCCTTCTGGTAAAAGAAGCTGGGGACCTTCGTGCCGTTGTCCTAAACGACATACAGCACGCAGTAAGCTCCTTCAGTCTCCTACCCTCAGATTTGCAGCGGGATCCGAACTTCCTACCTACGATTCACGTTATTCAGAGCTCACTGACATCGCAGCTTGAGACAATCATTAAACTGGCCACCACCGGCGACTGGCGGGCTGTGCAACTGCGCCTATCGAACCAGGTACGGCCGCTCGAATCCATGACCTCGGCGCTGGTCGAAAAAGTAGACCACGATGCCGCCGAACAGCGGGCTGAAACCGTGCTGAACACGGGGCGCGTTCAGCGTTTGGTGTTTGTGATCGTGCCCACCACCGCCGTCTTTGCGTTGCTGATCGCGGCTACCCTCGGCCTAGCCATTACGCGTAGCATCACGCAACCACTTGCCCGCTTGGTGGAAGGCTCCAAGGCATTGGCGCGAGGCGAGTTTCAGCACCAGGTGACGATCCAGGGGGAAGATGAACTCGCTCACCTGGGACAGGTGTTCAACGACACAGCCCGGCGCTTGCGGGATCTCTACGCGGTTTTACAAAGTAGCGAAGATCGGCTGCGGCTGGTCATTGACACAATTCCGGCCTATGTCTGGAGCACCGCGCCTGACGGCTCCGTTGATTTCATCAATCGACGTTGGCTGGAATCTACGGGTTTATCCGAGGAGAACGCGTGGAATTGGAGGTCCGCGGTTCATCCCGACGACCTCCCGAGGTACGTCGACGAGTTGCAGCGAGCCCTCGCGGCCGGCGAACCAATGGAAAGTGAAGCACGGCTGCGGCAAGCTGATGGGGAGTATCACTGGTTTCTGATCCGCAACGTACCGCTGCGCGATGAATCAGGAAAAATCGTTAAATGGTATGGAACCAGTATCGATATCGAAGATCGAAAACAGGCCGAAGACGCGTTGCGGCAGAGCCAGGCGTATTTATCCGAAGCACAACGATTAAGCCACACCGGCAGCTTCAGCTGGACAGTTCCCAGTGGTGAGATCTTCTGGTCAGCGGAGATGTATCGAATCTTCCAATGCGAGCGAACGACAAAACCATCCGTGGACCTCGCCTTCCGACTGACTCACCCGGAAGACGCGCTCGACCTTAAACACGTAGTTGCGCGCGCATCCCAGGATGGGGAGGATTTTGATTTTGAACATCGATTATTGATGCCGGATGGCTCCGTCAAATATGTCCATGTTGTAGCTCACGGTGTAAGAGGTGAATCGGGAGAACTTGAGTTTGTTGGAGCGCTGATGGACATCACTGCGGTAAAGGAGGCAGAAGGCAAGATTAGACTCGCCGAAGAGGCGTTGCGGCAAGCGCAGGCGGATCTCGCACACGTAAACCGGGTGAACACCATGGGAGAACTGACTGCCTCGCTTGCACATGAAGTCAACCAACCGCTGAGTGCGATTGCTGCCAATGGTCATGCCTGCCTACGTTGGCTCTCAGCGAATCCACCTAACTTGGCCAAGGCTCGCGAGGCGGCCGAAAGAATCATTCGCGATGGCCAGGATGCCGGAGAAATTGTGCGGCGGGTTCGAGCGCTTTTCAGGCGAGCTCCCGGTGAGAAGGACGTCCTTGACCTGAATGAAGTCATCGGTGAGGTGCTCCGCCTGCTGCGAGGCGACGCCGGGAAAAGGGGCATCGCTGTGGAAACCGAGTTGGACAAGAAGCTTCCGTCCGTGGTGGCTGATCGCGTACAGTTGCAGCAGGTAGTTCTCAACCTGGTCCTCAATGGAATCGAGGCACTGGATCAAGTTGCGCACCACCCCAAGACAATTTTTATCCGTTCGGCATGGGATGGCCCCAATGCCGCTGTCGTTGAGGTACGGGATAACGGAGCCGGATTCGAGAATCCGGAAAAAGCCTTCGAGGCCTTCTTTACAACGAAACAAAACGGAATGGGCATGGGCCTGGCTATTTGCCGCTCCATCATCGAGAGACATCACGGCCGGCTTTGGGTTGCACCTGGCGTTGGGCCCGGGGCCACGGTCTGCTTCACAATTCCACTCAAATCAAGCGAGATGCAATGAACTCGGACAACCCCATCGTCTTCGTGGTGGATGACGACTATCGAGTGCGTGAAGCGCTGTCCAGCCTGATAGCGTCCGTGGGACTTAGAGTTCTCGCATTTGGATCGGCTGCGGAATTCCTGGAATCCGAAAAACCGGATGCCCCCGCTTGCCTGGTCCTGGACCTGGAACTTCCGGGCACGAGCGGCCTGGAACTCCAACGGGAACTGGCAGCCGGAGATGGCCCTCCGATTGTTTTCATAACGGGCCATGGCGATATTCCTTCTTCGGTACGCGCGATGAAGGCCGGAGCGATCGAGTTTTTGCCCAAACCATTCAGCGAGCAGGAGTTGCTAGGTGCGATTGACGCCGCGATTGTCCTGGATCGAGAAGCGCGGAGGAAGAGATCCGAGCTGGCGGAGTTGCAGAAGCGTTACTCTCTTCTTACGCCTCGGGAACGCGAGGTGCTTCCCTTTGTGGCCGCTGGCTTCGCCAACAAGCAGACCGCCGCCGACCTTGGGACCAGCGAGATCACGATCGGGGTTCATCGGGGCCAGGTCATGCACAAAATGGGCGCAGGGTCGCTCGCAGAATTGGTGAGGATGTCCGACAAGCTCGGAATTGCGCGCACTCCTGGCCGATCTAAATAAACATATAATAGCCAGCCTCGTACTTCTGCCGTATCATCAAGGCGTAGATGGAGATAGCCTCGGTGATAAGCGGCGCTGGGAAACACCTCGTGGTGGGAGTGGACGACGATTTTCGGCTACGAGAATCCCTGAAAAGCCTGGTAGAGTCGGCCGGATATGCCGCTGCCACATATTCGTCCGCGGAGGAGTTCCTCGAGTCGGGTGCCCTTGCGGGAGCGGCTTGTCTAGTCACAGACGTACGGATGCCAGGAATGGACGGCGTTGAGTTACAGCGCCGCATAAGAATGGAGCGCCCGGAGCTGCCGGTCATCTTTATTTCTGCCCACCAGGACGATGAAGCCAGACAGCGAGCCCTGGACGAGGGTGCAACTAGGTTTCTATACAAGCCCTTTGACGGTGCGGAGCTGCTGAGAACGATCGAAGCCGCTTTGAAAGACGCTCGGGGGGTTTAAACAGGAGTTCAGATCGGTTCGACAAGGAGGTAACTATGGCCACTGCAAATTTATTAGGTTCCAGCCCGAAATGGTTCGAGATCGAGGACACGAAGTCGGCGAACCAGGCGTTACACCACAGCGAACGCCGTGACCACGGCCTACCTAGGATAATCGGCAACAGCGCCGCGCTTCAGGGAGTGCTTCGTCTGGTGCGCATGGTCGCTCCTACCGACGCCACCGTGCTGATCCAAGGGGAAACAGGAACCGGCAAGGAGCTGATTGCTGAAGCCATTCACAAAGGCAGCGAGCGAGCGAATGGTCCGTTTGTGAAGGTGAATTGCGCCGCCATTCCCGCAGGTTTGTTGGAAAGCGAGCTGTTCGGTCACGAGCGCGGCGCCTACACCGGTGCGGTCACGCGCAGCATCGGACGGTTTGAGCGGGCCAATCGCGGTACCTTATTCTTGGACGAAATCGGCGACCTTCCGCTGGAACTGCAGCCCAAGATTCTACGGGTGATACAGGAAAAGCAGTTCGAGCGTTTAGGTAGCGCTGCGACCATTCACACTGATGTGCGTGTGATCTGCGCTTCACATCGGAATCTCGCGGAGATGGTCGACGAACGTGAATTTCGCGCCGACCTCTTCTATCGGCTCAGCGTGTTCCCCATTGAATTACCGCCGCTGCGTGAGCGCCGCGAAGATATCCCCTCGTTGGTCCACCACTTCGTAAAGGTTTACGCCGATCGCATGGGGAAGCCGTTTACATCTATTGCAGAAGAATTCATGATGGGTCTGGAGCGTTATTCCTGGCCAGGCAACATCCGGGAATTGCAAAATTTCATCGAGCGATCGGTAATTCTTGCGGACGGTGCAGTCTTGAATGGCTCGCTGCCGGAACTCCCGCGCACGTCCGAGGTATCTGCGCCTGTCACATTCGACGAGGCGTCGCGTTCGCACATCCTCCAGACTCTCCACGAAACGGGCGGGGTGGTGGGTGGTCCGAATGGTGCAGCCAGCCGACTGGGCATGAAGCGGACGACGTTAGTCGCCAAGATGAAACGGCTGGGAGTTGGTCCTTTACAAAGCTCAGCAGGGCTCGCACGTGCAACAGCGTCCGTGGGGTGAGCTATCGCCCCGAGGCCGGACTTCTGCTTGGGCGGAGTACAACGACAATCTGATCTCCAGCTCCGGCTGCTCAAGCCATCACTGTCACCATGTGGCCCTCGGGCGCTGGCGCGAAGCACCAAAATACTGATATGGCGGAGATCGTCCAGCGACGCCCTTTCGGACAGGTCCGACAAGAAACATCAAGAACCTTGACAAGGGCGTGCAGAAGATGTTTGATCATTTTCCGCCAGGCCAGAAGAAGTGAGCTCAGACGCATAAGGAGACTACATCGGACGGTATGCTTTATCGGACTTTGGGAAAGACGGGCGAGAAAGTATCGGCGATTGGATTGGGCGGTTATCACGTAGGACATCCGCCCGACCCGGCGGACGCCATCCAGATTGTCCGCAGTGCTATCGATCGTGGAATTACTTTCATGGACAATAGTTGGGATTATCACAACGGTGAAAGCGAGCGGCGCATGGGGATTGCGCTGCGCGATGGCTTCCGGCAGAAAGTTTTCCTCATGACCAAGTTTGACGGGCGCACGAAGGATTCCACCGCCCGGCAGATCGATGAGTCATTGCAGCGCCTGCAGACGGACCATGTCGATCTCATCCAATTTCACGAAAACATCCGCATGGAAGATCCGGACCGGTTCTTTGCCGTTGACGGCCCGCTCGAAGCGCTGATGGAGGCAAAAAAAGCCGGCAAGATTCGCTACATCGGCTTCACCGGCCACAAGCACCCGTTCGTGCATCTGCGGATGCTAGAGGCGGCGGCGCAACATAACTTCCATTTTGATACCTGCCAAATGCCGCTCAACGTCATGGATGCGCACTTCCGCAGTTTCGGGCATGACGTACTTCCCAAGCTGGTGGAACAGGGCATCGCGGTGCTCGGAATGAAATCCATGGGAGATGGCAATGTCCTGAAGAGTGGGCGCGTAACGCCGGTGGAGTGCCTGCACTACGCGCTGAGCCTCCCGACGTCGGTAGTGATTACCGGCTGTGAACGCATGGCGATCCTGGATCAGGCGATTGAAGCGGTTCGAACGTTCCAGCCAATGAGTCCCACGGAAGTGTCGGCGTTGCTCGCCAAGACCAAGGACGCGGCCATCACCGGGCAATTCGAGCCGTTCAAGACCACTACTCAATTTGATAGCACCGCGCAGAATCCTAACTGGATGGGCTAGGGCGGCGGGCCATTTTCCGATGCCGTCCATGACACTAGCTGTAATAGCTTGAAGTTCACCTGACCGGCATCGTACTCGCGGTTTAACTCGTCGGACACATCCACTACGTTCCGAGATACCGTTTTTCACAGTCCCACTTCCGTTTTGCCAGGGATACAGGAGTTAAACGGACGCAGGCGCGTTTAGCAGGACTAATCCTGGGGTTGGTCAAAAAAAGAGCTGGACACGGGTT
>Ga0187851_10004979_pt1 | contig 10711 bp, 10 predicted proteins | sample June2016WEW_6_10_FD_132997 | JGI IMG/M metagenome (GOLD analysis project Ga0187851, IMG submission 132997) | Peatland microbial communities from SPRUCE experiment site at the Marcell Experimental Forest, Minnesota, USA - June2016WEW_6_10 | ecosystem: Environmental > Terrestrial > Soil >... | reverse complement strand
GAACGGCGTCGCCGTATTCGCCGGGCTCGGGCTCGATCAGCGCCGTGATGCCCTCCGCCGCATTTTCTGAGCGCGATTAACCTCACGGCTCGCGGCGTCCGGATACCTGGGATACGCTAGTGTAGTGAACGAAATTGTCTCCAATCTTGCCGCCGAGATCGACGAGGATGCGGCTGGCCGTGGCAGCCTGGTCGCGCGCGCTGCCGCCGAGATCCGCAGCATGGTGTTGCGGCGCCATCTGCTTCCCGGCGAGCAGGTCCGGCAGGAAGACCTCTCTGCGCTGGTCGGCATCAGCCGCGGGCCCATTCGCGAGGCGCTGCAGATCCTTGCATCTGAGGGTATCGTGCGCTACGAGCGCAACCGCGGTTATTTCGTCACCCGCTTCACCGTGGAAGAGATGCGCCAGGTTTACCTGATCCGCGACCTGCTCGAATCCGAGATGCTGTCGGGCCTGGCCGCCGTGCCGTCCGAGACGCTCGAGACGATGCGTGCCATCAATGAGCGCATCCGCCACGGAGACGACGATCTTCAGACCGTCATTGGCCTGAACAGGCAATTCCACGACCTGGTGTTCGCCAGTTCCGACTTGCACGTCCTTCAGGCTGAGCTGCGGCATATCCGTCGGATGACGACGGCCTACCAGTCGCTGTCGATCAATGCGCTGACGAACTGGGAGCTACTCGCCTCCGATCACGACGACATCATCGACGCGCTCGCCATGCAAGACAACGCCAGGCTCGTCGAGCTGTGCCGCACGCACCGGGACCGCTCGCTCATCCGGCTCAGCCCGATCCTGGGCTGAGCCGGATGATGAAACCCAGGCCGATTAGGGCGCCAGGCTCGCGGGCAGCGGTACTAGGCGACTGCCCAGGTACTCGCCCAGCCCCTTGCCTTGCGGGTCGATGCGGGTGCACGCGGCGACGCCATCGCCCAGGTAGCCGAACACGACGAAGTTGAGCCCGAGCAGGTTCGGGAAGGCGTAGCGAACGACCCTGAGGTCGGCCAGTTCGGGTATCAGCTCGCGCAGCCGCTCGACGGTCAGGAACTGGGCCAACCAGCCGAAGGTGCGCTCGTCTCGGGCCCACGCCCCGATATTCGCCGACCCGGCTTTGTCGCCCGACCGGGTGCCCACCACCGAGCCAAGCGGCACGGTGATCCGGTCGTCGTCGCTCGGCCAGGGCAGGGCCGCTGGCGTCGGCACGGGCGGGGTCGGCTCGTGGCTGTACCCGGACGGCCAGGCGACGTCGATCGGGAGGCCGGTCGGCATGAGCACCTGGGCTGCGACCGACTCCTTGTCGACGAGCGTGGGCCACTGGACGCCGAACGACCTCGCCCGCTGTGGCGGGGTGGTGAGGTAGAACCCCGGCACGCTGGACGTCGCGATCGCCACGACGCGTCCGGCGAATGCCGCCCGGGCCACCCGCTCGCGGTCCCGGTCGCGGACCGTCAAGACCAGCCACGCGGTGGCCGCTTCGAACGAGCCGTGCGGGTCGGCTGGCCCGATCTGCGACCAACGGCATTCGTCGAACGAGGAAGGCGGCCCGATCTCGGCCTCGACCTGCCGCTGGATCCAGGCCCGTTTGGCCTCGAGGTTGCCGCCGGTCAGCCCGATCGTCATCGAGTTGCGGTAGCCACCCTCGAAGGTCAGCGACAGCTTGACCGTGCTGGTCGGCGCCAGGCCGCGGGTGCCGTGGATGCGGACCCGGTCGCCGGAGAGGTCCTCAAGGTGCACCGAGGTCAGGTCGACCACGACGTCCGGGTTGAGGTAGTGGTGGCCGCCGATCTCGTAGAAGAGCTGGGCAGTCACGGTGTCCTTGGTGACGACGCCACCGCTCGCCGGGTTCTTGGTCACGATGGCGGAGCCGTCCGGTCCGAGTTCAGCGATGGGCATGCCGGGGAGACCGAGGTCGGGATACTCGGTGAAGAACGAGAAATTGCCGCCGGTGGCCTGGGCCCCGCACTCGATGACATGGCCCGCGACAACCGCGCCGGCCAGCTGGTCCAGGTCGGCGGGCGTCCAGCCGAACTGCCAGGCCGCTGGGCCAACGAGCAGCGACGCGTCGGTCATCCGCGGGCAGATGACGATGTCGGCACCGAGATCGAGGGCCCGCACGATCGGCCAGGCGCCCAGATAGGCGTTGGCCGTCAGGACGCGGTGCTCCGCGAGCTTCAGGGACTGGCCTGTGTCAATGTTCACCAGGTCCAGTCCGCTATCGCCCAGGACGGTCTCGGTCAGGTCGTCGCCCACGACGGCGGCAACGGTCAGTTCGACGCCTCGCTCGGCGCAGAGCGCGCGGACGGCGTCGGCCAGGCCGGGAGCGTCCAAGCCCCCCGCGTTAGTCACGACCTTGATCCCGCGGCGGGCGATCTCTTCGAGGTGCCGGCCGAGAACCTCGAGGAAGGCCTCGACGTAGCCCTTTCCGCCGCGCTGCCGGTTCTTCTGCAGCACCAACATGGTCAGTTCAGCCAGGTAGTCCCCGGTGAGGACGTCGACGCCGGCCTCGATCAGCTCGGCCATCCCATCCCCGCGGTCGCCGTGCCATCCGGTAAATTGGCCGATGCGCAACGCAGAGCTCGACGGCATCTCAGTAGCTCCGTGGCAGCCCGAGCGTGCGCTCGGCGATGTAGTTGAGGATCATCTGGTTGTTTACCGGGGCGACCCGCGGCAGCCGGGACTCGATCCACATCCGTCCGATGTGGTACTCGCGGGCGTAGGAGTAGCCGCCGAAGACCTGCATCGCGGCATCGGTCGTGTCGCAGGAGGCCTCGCTGCACAGGTACTTCGCCGCGTTAGCCAGCGCGCCCACCAGCTCGGGCCCGCGCGTCTCGTACTCGCTGACGGCACGGGTCAGGACCTCGGCCGCGGCGAGCAGGCCGAGGTAGCTCTTGGCCAGCGGATGCTGCACCGCCTGGTTCTGGCCGATCGGCCGACCGAACACCTCGCGGTCCAGGCTGTACTGAGTGGCCGCCCCCAACGCCCACCGACCGAGCCCGATCGACTCGGCGGCGACGAACAACCGTTCGCTGTTGAGACTGTGCAGCAGGTGGTAGAAGCCTTGGCCGACGGTGCCGAGGACGCTGTCATAGGGCACCGCGACGTCCCGGAAGAACACTTCGCACGACACGACCGAGTTGCGGCCGATCTTCGGGATCGGCCGGATGTCCACGCCGTCCGAGGCCAGGTCCGCCATGAACAGCGTGAGGCCCAGCCCTTTCCGCTCGCCGGCGGCCGGAGTCGAGGTGCGCGCCAGGAGCAGGACCTTGTCACCGCGGAGGGCCCCGGTGTTCCACACCTTGGCGCCGCTGATGCGCCAGCACGTGCCGTCGTCCTCGGCCCGGGTACTGATCTTGGTCGTATCAGTCCCGGCGTCGGGCTCGGTGACTCCGAAGGTCGTGTACAGCGTGCCGGCAGCGATGCGCGGCAGCAGCTCGCGACGCTGGTCCTCGGTCCCGAACGCCAGGATCGCCGGGACGCACAGCAGCGGCGTGTGCACGCTACTGGAGGCGTTCAGGCCGCCGCCGCTGGCGGCGACCTCCTCCAGGATGGCGACCATGTCCGATGTCGTGCCGCCGCCACCTCCGTACTCCTCCGGGATGAGCGTCCCGAGAAAGCTGGACGCGGCGAAGGCCTGGAAAAATTCCTCGGGAAACTCGTGCTCGGCGTCGCTGCGGTCCCAGTAAGCCAGGTCGAACTTGAGGCACAACCGGCGGATGGCGTCGCGCAGTTCAACGTCGCGCGACAAATGCGGAAACTGCTTGCTGGGTGAGCTCTGTGCCATGTTATCTCCGGCCTTCGGTTCGCCGACGTGGCGGGCGAGGAAAATCTGCTGAGGCCGAGCCATCAGGGCGGCCCGACTGCAGTGAAGCGTGTCTACAAGATTGACTCCAATCTTGACGCCATCTTAGGGTATAGTCAAATCCAGCGGTGAGGCGACTTGCGTCACCCGTTCGGCGACAAGTGATTCAATGGCGGCCATGTCGGCAACTATTTACAAAAACCTGCGCATCAACGTGCATGATGGCATCGCGGCCATCACCCTCGACCGGCCAGGCGGCCGCAACGCGTTCAGCTCCGAGTTCTACGCGGAGTTGCGCTCGGCGATCCGCGAGGCCGACGTCGACCCGGGCGTGGCCGGGATCATCATCGACTCGGCATCGGTGAACTTCGCCGTGGGCGGTGATCTCAAGGAGATGATGGGTTACCTCGGTGCCGACGGCGCAGCTGACTGGGACCTCTGGAAGTTCCGCGACAGCCTGCCCTTCGAGGCGATCCGGGCCTGCCGCAAGCCGACGATCGCCGTCGTGAACGGCATCTGCTGCGGTGGCGGCTTCGCCACCGCGATCTCGTGCGACTTCGTGCTCGCGTCGCCGGCGTCGCGCTTCGGCACGCCCGAGACGAAGGTCGGGTTGATGGACGGGCTGGTGCCGCCCGCGCTGTTCGGCCACGTCCCGCTTTCGCTGCTGAAGTACCTCCTGTTCTCCGGCGAGCTGATCGACGCGGCCTACGCCCAGTCCGCCGGCCTAGTCTTCGAGGTGGTCGCGGCTGAGCGGCTCACCGAGCGGGCCGAGCAGCTGCTGGGCCAGTTCCGGGCGAACGGGCCGCGCATCGTCGCGGACTATAAGCGGATGTTCCGCAGCTACGAGCTGCCCGTCGATTACGAGGACACCATGCGTTCGCTGTACTCCGAGCCCGAGGTCCAGGACCGGGTCCGCGCCTTCTTCACCAAGCCGGCATGACCGCGCCACAGGTCGCAGTCGTCACCGGCGGAGCCAGCGGCATCGGCCGGGCCACGGTCGAGCTGTTCCTGGACCGGGGCTGGTCGGTGGTCGCCGCCGATATGAACGCCGCCGCCGGCGACGCGCTGCTGGCCGAGCACGAGCGCGCTGCCGCCGACGGCCGGCTCGCGTTCCAGTCCGTCGACGTGTCCGCGGAGGCCGACGTCCAAGCCATGGTCGAGACCGCGACCAGTTGGACCGGGCGCCTCGACTGCCTCGTCAACAACGCCGGGATCGGCGGCGCGTTCGGCCCCGTGACTGACATCCCGGTCGAGGACTGGGACTTCACCTTCGCCGTGCTCAGCCGCGGGGTGTTCCTCGGCATCAAGCACGCTGCCCGAGTCATGCGGGCCCAGGGTGGCGGTGGGTCGATCGTCAATGTCGCGTCGCTGGCCGCGCTGACCGGCGACGCGGGACTGCAGGCGTACTCGGCGGCCAAGGCCAGCGTGCTCCACATGAGCCGGGTGTTCGCCACCGAACTCGGCCCAGACCGCATCCGCGTCAATTGCGTCTGCCCGGGCGCGATCGCCACACCGCTCAATCCGTCCGTGTCCCAGACTTTCGAGGGCTCGGAGATCGCGCGAGTGCAGCCGCTGCCCTTCGTCGGCCGCCCGGAGCACCTGGCCAGCGCCATCTACTTCCTCTGCAGCCCCGAGTCTGCGTTCGTGACCGGTCAGTACCTCGCCGTCGACGGCGGCCTCGAGGCGGCAGGCCCGCGGCTTGGCGAGTTTCTCGGCACCGATCCCCGCAGTATCGGCCTCGTCGGCGTGAACCGGGGTAACACCGGCGTCAAGGCCACCGTGCGCGGCCCGGTGACGCGGTGAGCGAGGACGTCTGCCTGGTCGAGCGATCAGGGCACGTGCTCATCGTGACCTTGAACCGGCCGGCCCAGCGCAACGCGCTCAACGCGGATCTGCGGGCCCGGCTCCGCGAGGCGTTCGACCTGTTCGAGGCCGAGCCAGAGCTGCGATGCGCGGTCCTCACCGGCGCGGGGTCGGCATTCTGCGCCGGCGGCGACCTCAAAGAGATGGCAGGCGCCGCGGTGCAGGTGCCGCCGAAAGAGTGGGGTCTGCTGCTCGGCTCGAGGGGCGAGGTCAGCAAGCCGGTGATCGCCGCGGTCAACGGCTTCGCGCTGGCTGGCGGATTCCGCCTGGCCCAGGAGTGCGACCTGTGCGTCGCCGCGGACGGCGCCACCTTCGGGATCAGCGAGGTCAAACGGGGCCGGGGCGCGCCGTGGGCGGCGCCGCTGATCGACATGGTGCCGAAGCGGATCATGACTGAGCTGCTCGTGACCGGCGAGCCGATGAGCGCGGCGCGCGCCTACGAGGTGGGCCTCGTCAACCTCGTCGTTCCCCCGGACCAGCTGCTCACGCGGGCCGTCGCCATGGCTGAGCAGATCTGCGCTAACGCGCCACTGAGCGTGATGGCCGCCAAGGAACTCGTCCGCGTGGCGTCGGAGGTGGGCCGGACGGAGGCCCTCGCCCTGGGGGACGCAATATATGACCCCGTCTACCGCAGCGCGGACGCGCTCGAGGGCCCGCGCGCCTTCGCCGAGCGACGCGAGCCGGTTTGGAGCGCGCGGTGACCGCGCTGACCGGCTACCGCGAGGCGCGCGACTCGATGCCGCGCATCCACCGCCCGTGAGTCGGCGGCAAAATTGGCGACAATCTTGCGGACTTTTTTGCAACCAGCTATAGTAGCCCCCATCACACTGCAACGTCGGCTCGGTTCCGTCCGGGTCGATGGCAAGAGACAAGCGATGTCGGCGGCAGCTAGGCGCCGCGGTGTGGGTCTCTCGATCTCCGCGTCACTCATCTCGAGGAGCAGCTCATGACCACATTGGCCGCCAGTGTGCCCGATATCCTGTCCGACGAGCACGACACCGACCCGCAGCCGGCCTACCGCTACCTGCGTGACGAGGCGCCGGTGGTGTTCCACGCCGGATCGAACAGCTGGCTGATCAGCCGGCATGAGGACGTGTTGCGGCTGGTGCGCGGACAGCAGGTCACGTCTCAGAACTACGGGGACGGCCTCGGCCTGATCTTTGGACGGACTGTTCTCGAGCTGGACGGGCGCGAGCACCAGCGGCAGCGCACCTTGCTGAACCCGATCTTCCACACCGTCGAGGTCGAACGACTGCGGCCGATGATGCTCGACGTCATCACGCGGATGTTCATGCCGGAGCTTGCCGCCGCGAAAGACGAGGCCAAGCAGGCGCAGCGCGCCTTCGCCGAACTCGACTTGGTCCCCACCTACTTTGGCGAGTTGCCGATCTCGGTCATTGAGACCATGTTGGACCTGCCCCGAGACCAGCACGAGAACTTTTCCCGGTGGTACAAGGCTATGCATGCCTTCACGGCCAACCTGGCCGGCGACCAGGGCGTCATCGACCGCGGCCTGCAGGCCCGGGAAGAGATGACTGCCTACGTCCTGCCGCTGATCGTCGAGCGGCGCGCGAACCCCGGAGACGACCTCATCTCGCAGATGTGCGAGGCAGAGTTGGACGGGCAGAAGCTGACCGACGAAGAGGTCCGCGCGTTCGTCAGCTTGATGATCACCGCCGGCGGCGAGACCACCGACCGGGCGCTCGGCCTCGTCCTGCTCAACCTGCTGCAGCACCCCGACCAGTTGGCGGCGGTCAAGCAGAACCGTGAGCTGATCGACAACGCCTTCGTCGAGACGCTGCGCTACAGCCCGCCGGTCGGCGTGGCCGGCCGGCAAGCCGCGGTCGACATCGACATGCACGGTGTGACGATCCCGGCCGGCGCGAAGCTCACCTGCCTGATCGGCGCGACCAATCGCGACCCCCGCAAGTTCGCGGACCCCGACCGGTTCGACATCTTCCGTCCTGACAACAGCCCGGCCAAGGGCTTTTCCGGGGCAGCCGACCACCTGGGGTTCCTCAACGGCCGCCATTTCTGCGTCGGGGCCCAGCTGTCCCGTGCCGAGGTCCAGATCGCGATGAACATGATCTTCGACAACATGCCGAACCTCCGGCTTGCCGACGGTTTCGTGCCCAAACCGACCGGGCTGTGGACGCGCGGAGTCGACAACCTGCGGGTCGCGTTCACGACGAACTAGCTAACCCTCCCCGGTCCCGGGGACGGCCGACCTCCAGATAGGAGCGCACCACCATGGGTACGTTGGACGGAAAGGTTGCCCTCATCACCGGCGCGGCGCGGGGAATGGGCGCATCGCATGCGAAAGTGCTGGCCGACAAGGGTGCCGCAGTGGTCATGCTGGACGCGCCGGGCCCGGTGCCGACGGCGGAGTACGCGATGTCGACCGCCGAGGCGCTGCACGAGCACGCGGCGGCCATTCGCGAGGCCGGCGGCCACGCGCTAGCCATCGAAGGCGACGTGCGCTCCCAGGACGACCTCGACGGCGCGGTAGCTAAGGCGCTCTCGGAGTTCGGCAAGCTCGACTTGCTGGTTGCCAACGCTGGCATCTGGGGAGAACTGGCCAACATCTGGCAGATGTCGGAGGCCGCCTGGCAGGAGACGATCGACATCAACCTGTCGGGGCCGTGGCGCACCGTCAAGGCCGCCGCACCGGCGATGATCGAGAACGGTGAGGGAGCGATCGTCCTGATCTCGTCGGTCGTCGGTATGGGCGAGGGCCTGCCGTTGTCGGCGAACTACTCCGCCGCCAAGCACGGAATCATCGGCCTACTCCGCACGGCGGCCATGGAGCTCGGACCGCTCAACATCCGCGTCAACGCGATCTGCCCCGGATTCATCCGGACCGGCCTGCACGGCTGGCAAGGCGCGGTGGACCTCATGGCCGGACACCCTGGCGGCACCGAGGCGGACCTCATTCAGGCCGGGCACCACTACGGCATCCTCAAGGGCCGCGGACCGCTTGAGCCATCCCACGTCAGCCACGCGGTCGCCTACCTGCTTTCCGACGAGGCCTCGGCAGTGACTGGAGCAATCATGCCGATCGATGCCGGCCACACCATACTGCCCCGGACAAACGGCTCGCCCGCTTACTGAGCGCTGGATCCCGATCAGGATCGCTGGATGCCATGGCGAAGAAGCCGCCAGTACGTTTCCGCGATCTCGTCCGCCGTGTACCGCCCGTGCCGGTCGAACCACTGATATGCCCAGTTGCACATGCCGAACAGGGCGAGCGTGATCAGCTTGGTGTCGGTGTCATCGGTGAAAATCCCGCGAGCCTGGCCCGCGCTGATGGCTGACTGCACGAGCGACTCGTAGGCGTCACGCTGGGAGGTCACGTAGCGCTTCGCCTCGGGCGGCAGTTCCCGGTGGTGCTCGAAGAAGACGCGGACGTAGCCACGATGGGTGACCATGAGGGACAGTATGTCCTTCATGGCGCCTAGCACCAGCTCTTCTGGTTCCGCGCCGCTGCTGACCCGCCGCAGGTATTTCTCGGTGAGCAGCTGGATGAATTCCTCGTGGATCGACCGGAGGATCTCTTCTTTGCTCCGGAAATAGTGATAGAGCGTGGGCTTGGCGATGGAGACCGAGAGCGCGACGTCTTCCATGCTCGTGTTCCCGTAACCGTGGGCATCGAACAGCACCGCGGCGGAATCGACGATCTGATGCCGGCGCTGCGCCGTTGACATCGCACGGCGCACCGAGGTGACGGGCGGGGCTGTCATTGCTACCTCACTTCGTCATACTCGTCCCCTAGATAGCGGACGAACTAGCTGGCCAGCCCGGCCAGCCCTTTGCCCGCCGCCACCTGCAGGCCCATCTCGAGCAGGGCGGGCGCGGCGTCTGCCAGTCCGGCGGACAGGTCATCGAGGGCCTGCCCGGCCTGATGCCGGTGGTGGATGCCTTCCATGATGGTGGCCAGTTTCAGGCATGTCAGTCCCAGGCACGCGGTCAGGTGCTCGTCAGGCACTGCGGTGGCGGCGAGATATTCATTCAGCAGCCGGTCCCGCGACCAGAAGCCTGGTGCGACGGTCAGGTTCCTGGCCACGTCAACGCGCTGCCTGAGTATGTCGCCGGGCTGCTCCCAGTAGGCGAGCAGCAGGGCGAGGTCCATCAGGGGGTCCCCGAACGTGGACATCTCCCAGTCCAGTACCGCGCGGACCTGGTAGGTCGAGGGGTCCAGGATCAGGTTGTCCAGGCGGTAATCGCCATGGACGAAGGTGGACGGGTAATCCGAGGTCAGGCGGCCCATCTCGTCGGTCAGCCAGCGTGCCAGCTGGCCGAAGGCGGGCAGCTCGCGTGTCTGGTTACGCTGCCACTGACCGGTCCAGCGGGTGAGCTGGCGATCGAGGTAGCCGATTGAGCTGCGCGACCGTCCCGGCTCGGGTGCGGGCGGGGGGATAGCGTGCAGCTGCGCCAGGGTCCGGACGAGCTCGCCGCTGAGCTGGCTGGCCTCGACGGCGGGCAGGCTGGCCGCTGTCTCGGCGTCGCTGATGATACGGCCGGGGACGTAATCGTAGAGGAGGAACGTCACGCCGATCACGTTCTGGTCGGTGCACAGCGCCCGTGGTTTCGGTGCCGGGAACCCGGTGCCGTCCAGCCAGGACAGCGTGTGGAACTCCCGGCTCATGTCGTGCGCGGTGGGGGTGAGGTGGCCGAGCGGCGGCCGGCGCAGTACCCATTGCCGCCCGGGCGGCTGGGTGAGCAGGCAGGTCAGGTTCGACCGGCCGCCTGCCAGCAGGCGGGCCGTCAGGCCGGCTGCGGGATCGTAGTCCGCCAGCACGGTGGGCAGGTACGGTTCCAGCCCGGCTATATCGATACCGGGAACCGCAGAGCTATCACTGTCCGTCGCTATCACCTCTTCCCCGTTCAGACCGCTACGGGCTCCAGACCGTCCGTTCGGTCGAGTGAAACATAAGCTAGGCGTAGAACCGCGTCACACCAGTCTTGCTTTACAGTGCAGATTTACGCAAGGATAGCATCAGGAGATGATGTACTAGCCGACTGGCTAGTCGGTTACTTATCTAAATTCGCCT
>Ga0187851_10004978_pt1 | contig 10713 bp, 11 predicted proteins | sample June2016WEW_6_10_FD_132997 | JGI IMG/M metagenome (GOLD analysis project Ga0187851, IMG submission 132997) | Peatland microbial communities from SPRUCE experiment site at the Marcell Experimental Forest, Minnesota, USA - June2016WEW_6_10 | ecosystem: Environmental > Terrestrial > Soil >... | reverse complement strand
GCCATAGTGATTGGTGGAGAATCAGCCCGCCGTTCTGACAAGTGCGAGAATGGCGACCTTGATTGGAGCGGGGAGATTTGCCCAAGCCGTGACTACTTGAGACAATTCGGGACAGGATGGGATTGGATTTCGGGAGTCTATTCGGGAGTCTGTGTGAGATTCCCCTTTATTTACGGGCAAAACATTGGGGTTCGAATCCCCCTCTCTCCGCCAGTTTGATTTTTCAGATTTTTCGCGCTGCGGAATTGACATCGCCCGGCTCCGTCTCTAACCTCCCAACGCAAAGACATGCGCTTTGCCCCGAATTCACGTTCGGGGATTTTTATTGTCGTTGGTGAGGCGGTACGGCTGTGCCGCCGCAGAAAATTTAATTGATTTATGGCAAATACAATTTTGGTCGGCGCCCAGTGGGGCGACGAAGGCAAAGGCAAAATCATTGACGTGCTGACGGAGGACGCGGACATCGTCGTCCGCTACGCCGGCGGCAACAACGCCGGGCACACGGTTTTCATCGGCAAACAAAAATACGTCCTGCACCTCGTGCCGTCCGGCATCCTGCGCAAAAACAAACTGTGCGTCATCGGCAACGGCGTGGTCATCGACCCCGTTGGACTGGTTGACGAAATCAAGGGGCTCCGCAAGCTTGGCGTCAAGGTCGGCGACAACCTCGTCGTGAGCGAGACGGCGCACGTTGTCCTGCCGTATCACCGCGAGTTGGACGCGCAACGCGAAGTGCTCAAGGGCAAAAACAAGATCGGCACCACCAAGCGTGGCATCGGCCCGGCTTATGGCGACAAGGCCGCGCGCGTCGGCCTGCGGATGATTGACCTTGTGAACCCGAAGCGATTCGAGGAAAAACTGCGCCTGCGCATCAGGGAAAACAACGGGGTGCTACGCGCACTCGGAGCCAGACCGCTTTCCTTCGAGCAGGTTCTTAAAGAATATCGCGCCGCCGGAAATTATTTAAAGCCGTTCGTCGCCAACACCGTCGTGCTGCTGCACGGAGCGACGCGGCGCGGCGACAACATTCTGTTCGAGGGCGCGCAGGGCACGTTCCTCGACATTGATCACGGCACATATCCGTTCGTCACGTCGTCGAACACGACGGCGGGCGGCGCGTCCACCGGCTCCGGTGTGGCGCCGAACAAAATGGACGAAGTTGTTGGCGTAATGAAGGCCTACACCACGCGGGTGGGGGAGGGGCCGCTGCCGACGGAGAACGCCGAGATCGCCGACCTGCTGCACGGAATGGGCCGCGAATTTGGCGCCACGACCGGGCGCGCGCGGCGTTGCGGCTGGTTTGATTCCGTGGCCACGCGGCATGCAACGATGGTCAACGGCATTGATAAAATCGCCGTTACCAACCTCGACGGTCTCGACACGCTGAAGACCATCAAAGTCTGCGTCGCGTATCATCACGGCAAGGCGCGTTACGATTTTGTTCCGAACGACGCGCAAACACTTGCCGAATGCGAACCGGTGTATGCGGAATTTGAAGGCTGGCGCACGCCGACGGACAAGGCGCGCAAATGGAAGGATTTGCCGGCCAAGGCGCGCGCTTATTTGAAGGCGATTGCCGAATTGACCGGCGCGAAGCTGGCGATTGCCTCCGTCGGCCCCAGCCGCGACCAGACGATATTTGTTTAATGTGGGAGGGTCGCCTTGTCGGCGACCCAGATTGGGGACGGCGACACGCCATCCCTCCCAACAGCAGATTTCGCGGATTGACGCAGATTTTTTACAGTTTTGAAATCAACGCAATCGGCGTAGTCTGCGGGCAGAAAAATGAGTTCCGCAACCGCTCATCTCAGTCCCGAAGCCAAGGCATCGCTGCCGCAGCACGTCGCGGTGATCATGGACGGCAACGGCCGTTGGGCGAAACAGCGCGGGTTGCCCCGCATCGAGGGTCACCGGCAGGGTGCGGAATCCGCCCGGACGATCATTCGCACGGCGGGCGAACTGGGCATCAAATATCTCACGCTCTACGCCTTTTCCGCCGAGAATTGGAACCGGCCCAAGGATGAAGTGGATGCGTTGATGAAATATCTCATCCATTATCTCAAGACCGAGACGCCGGAACTGAACAAAAACAACGTCCGTCTCGAAGTCATCGGGCAGATTTACCGCCTGCCGGAAAACGTGCAGGAACATCTCAAGAAATCAATCGCCACCCTTTCCAAAAACAACGGCCTGACGCTCGTCATGGCGCTGAGTTACGGCAGCCGGATTGAAATCGTGGACGCCGTGCGCGGCATTGCCGAGAAGGTGAAACGGGGCAAGCTCGACCCGGCGGACATCACCGAACAGGTCTTCGCCCAGCATCTCTACACGCATAATATTCCGGATCCGGACCTGCTGATCCGCACGAGCGGCGAGATGCGCGTGAGCAATTTTCTGTTGTGGCAGATTTCCTATGCCGAACTGGTCATTACGCCCACGTTGTGGCCGGACTTCCGCAAGCCGCAGTTTTATGCCGCGCTGGAGGAATACGCCCGCCGGCATCGCCGGTTTGGCGGGGTGTGAAAAGGGACTGGCAACGAGGCTCCGACTTCGATAGTGGGTCGGTTTGATTAAAGATGGGGGGGCGAACGGAGGCCAAAATTCCTATTACCTATAGCAGTTCCAGTTAAAACATTGGCACAGTTTGATATGCTTCAGGGAATAGCGGTGGAGGGCCGCCGCACTCCAAGACGCTGTGCGCGCACAATGATTCCTGATATTCGCGAAGTGTCTTGGACTGCGCCAGCCCTCTGGCGCTTTGCCAGCAGATGAAACATCCTCGAGGTCCGCATGAGCTTTTGCGTGCCAATGACAAAATGAGCTCCCATATAAACGCAAGAGCCCAAACAAAATATTTGCGCCTTCAGGATTCAGGCCGGGGCGGGCGTCTTGTCGGCCCCGTCCTCGCCAAGCGTGGCGCGGATGGCGGCCAACAATGCGATGCGGTCAATCGGCTTGGGAAAGAACCCCACCACTCCTGCGGTTTCCATGGCGTGCTTCTTGTCTTTCACCGACTTGTCCCCCGAAATGATGATGATGGGGATGTCCTTGGCTTCGCCCATGCGTCGAAGCCATTCAATGATGAAAAATCCGTCCTGTAACGCCCCGCCGACATTCGCCGCATCGGGCGGAAACAAGATGTCGAGCAGGATCAAATCCGGCCGTTCCTGGGTGACGATGGTGGCCGCTCCCGGGCCATCGGTGGCCGTGAACACCTGATAACCATTGGAGTTCAACACTATGGACAACGTTTTCAAAATGATCTGATCGTCATCCACCACCAAAATCTTTTTGCCAGCCGGAATGGAGGATTCAGCATTCATAGGCTCTTGGAGTGTGCTTGAACCCGAAAAAAAGAACGGCCGAAGTCATGGTACATTTGCCTGTGCCGGACAAGCCGCAGGTGAGAGGAAAATGGTTCGCTCTCATAAGCGATTTGAAACTGCGCGGGAGCGGCGCCGGTTTCAATAAAAATATTCAACAAAATCACCGGTGTTCATCAGGTCTCCAAGCTGTACAGGTCCGGGTTTGCGACCCGGCAAAATCTGTTTTATTCATGAGTGCGATGCATAATCCGTGGGCGGGGCGTTACCGTAGGACAGCCTTCCAGCCTGTTTCCGTTTATTGTTAAAGTCAGAGACAAGCGAGACTTGCTGTCCCATCTGTCTGGAAAGCCGCGCGCCGTTCCCTCCTTTCGACTTGTTTTGAAGCCTCGCTCTGCTATTCAAGTTCTCATGAGCAAAAAAATTGGAGTTGGGATGTTGCTGTGCATTGCCGGCTTGACGGTGCTGGCGTCGTCGCCGGCCGATCAGGCAAAGCTGGCTGCGGCCAACACGGGCTTCGCGTTTGATTTGCTGAAACAAATCACCCGGGAACAACCGGCCACAAATATTTTCATTTCGCCCTTCAGCGTTTCGAGCGTGCTGCAAATGGTCGCCAACGGCGCCGCCGGCGAAACGAAGGTGGAAATGCAGCACGTCTTGAAAACGGCCGGTTTGCCCGCGGAAACATTGGACGTTGCCGGCAAGGATTTGAGTCAGTCCCTGAATTCGCAAACCAACGTGATTCTGAACCTGGCCAATGCAATTTGGTACCAGGAAGGTTTCCACTTGAAGCCCGCGTTTGTTTCCGACAATCAGAATTTTTTTCTGGCGAAACTGGCCGGCGTGGACTTCGGGAAACCCGAATCGGCGCAAACCATCAACGATTGGGCGGACACCAGCACGCACGGAAAAATCAAGGACGTCGTCCAATGGCCGTTTCCGCCGCTCACACGGGTGATTCTGGCCAATGCCATTTATTTCAAGGGCAGGTGGGACCGGCCGTTTGAAGGACGAACCGAAGACAATCTATTCTACGTCCTGCCCCGCGGAAAGCCAAAGCTGGTGCCAACGATGTGGCAGCACGGGCACTTCAATTACCAGCAAGGCGACGGCTTTCAAGCCGTGCGGCTGCCTTACGCAGGCGGGCATTTGCAGATGTATCTCTTTTTGCCGGACACAAATTCCACTCCCGAAAAGCTGCTGGCAGATTTGAACGCCGACACATGGCAGAACAAAATCCTGCCGAGATTTCATGACGAGCAGGGCCTTCTCGGGCTGCCACGGTTCAAACTTGATTACGACGTGATATTAAATGACCCGCTCAAGGCTTTGGGGATGCGGCAGGCTTTTGCCGGTGCTGCCGATTTTTCGGCAATGGCCGAGGAGCCGCTTTTCGTGAGTGGGGTGAAGCAGAAGAGTTTCGTCGAGGTGAATGAAGAAGGCACCGAGGCGGCGGCGGTGACGACGGTAAACATGAAGGCGGCAGGGATATTCAGACCTGAAAAAACGTTTGAGATGATTGTGGACCGGCCATTTTTCTTCGTCATCGCCGATGACCAGACCAAAACCATTTTGTTCATGGGTGTGATATATGATCCGGCGGGGCAGGGCAGCGGTGGCTGAAACGCGCCACCTCACCCCGGACTCTTTCCCCCGTCGGTGACGGCGGAGAGGTGGAAACACCGTCAGCCGGACGGCCAATCAACACCTTTCCACTTGTTTTGGGCGGTCACTCTGTTATTCAGTCGCCATGGGCAATAAATTTCGATTGGGGGTGCTAGGTTCCGGCAAGGGGTCGAACTTCGTCTCGATAGCCATCGGGTGCGCCACGGGAAAAATTCCGGCGGAGGTCGCCATCGTGTTGAGCGATGTCGAAAGCGCGGGGATTCTGACCCGGGCGAGCGAGCGAAAAATTCCCGCGCATTTCATCCCGCCGGGGAAATTCCGCACCAAGCTGGACGAGGACGCCGAGCGCGCGTTTATTGTGGCGTTGCAAATGCTGCAGGTGGATTTGATTGTGCTGGCGGGATTCATGCGGGTGCTGAAGGGCGGATTCCTGGGCGCGTTCGAGGGGCGCATCGTGAACATCCATCCGTCGCTGCTGCCGTCGTTTCCCGGCCTCGAATCCTGGAAACAGGCGCTGGATCACGGCGTGAAGCTGACGGGTTGCACGGTGCATTTTGTGGATGCGGGCGTGGATTCCGGCGCGATCATCGGGCAGCAATCGGTTCCGGTTTTGGACAATGACACGCCGGAGATATTGCATAAACGGATTCAGGCCGCCGAACACGAGCTTTACCCGAAATGCATCGCGGCCATTGCGCGCGGGGAGATTGCGGTGCTGGGCCGGCGGGTGATACGGAAGACAGTTTAATCCTCCGCGTCCTCGTTCTCGTCCTCGATGAACAAAAACCATTTCGAGGAGGAGAGACGAGAACGAGGACGAGGACGAACGGAAATGAAAAAGTTCATGAGAACCATTTCAATTATCGCCGTAGTTTGCCTTGGCCTGCTCGCCGGTTGCGCCTCGCACCGGCACGTCGAGAAATCCGGCGGCGGCCATCCGCAAGCATTTGAGAGCCGGGACGATTTCAATATTGAAATGGCGGTTTACGGCTATTTGCTGGAAAAACATCCCTGGGGCAACGGCGATTACACGGCGATTTTCCTTGAAGGCAGCGATGACTGGGTGGCGGCGCTGATTCGGAAATTTCCCCATCAGGTTCCGCCCATCAAACCGAGCAGCCGGGCGCAACTGCGCCCGAATCGGCCGCCAGTTGACCGGGACACAGGCAAACCGGCGCTGATCCTGAGCGCGAAAGCCATGGACCCGACGAACGATGTGTCCGAAGCCATCGGCACCTGGTACGCCGGGGAGGCGGCGTCGGGACTGTGTGCCTTCGTATTGATGAAAGTGGATGGCCAGTGGACCATTCAAAGCGCAAAGTAGCGTGTCGGCACACGGATGAAAGGGGCGGACGGAAGCAACGGGTCAGTTTGATGAAAAATGGTGTGCGAAGGGAGACAATTACTAATTCCTAAATCCGAATGACTAATCATTTTGTCAGTCGGACTTCGATATTCTTTGGGAATTATGGTTTCGTCATTCGTCAGTCCATCGGGATGCGCCTTTCATGGCTGCCCCGTCCAACCGGTTTAAATCAAAGCAACCCATTGCCCGCCCGGAAAAGAAGATTATGGCTTTTCTTTGACGGAATTGGCAAATTGACCGGCAAAATATTGAAATGAGCAAGAAATTACGGTTTGGTCTGCCGAAGGGCAGTTTGCAGGAGGCCACCATCGAAAAGATGGCCAAGGCCGGCTTTAACATCCAGGTCAGCAGCCGTTCCTACATCCCCTATGTGGATGACGACGAGCTGGAGATCCGGCTGATTCGCGCGCAGGAAATCAGCCGCTACGTCGAGCACGGTTATCTCGATTGCGGCATCACCGGGTACGATTGGATCATCGAGAACGGCTCGAAGGTCCACGAGGTCGGCGAATTTCTGTTCAGCAAGGTTTCGCGCCGCCCGGCCCGCTGGGTGTTGTGTGTGCCGGAAGATTCGCCGGTGAAATCGGTCAAGGATTTGCAGGGCAAACGCATCGCGACCGAGGTTGTCAATCTGACGAACAAGTATCTGAAAAAGCATGGCGTGACGGCCGAGGTGGAATTTTCCTGGGGTGCGACCGAGGTGAAGGCGCATGAACTGGTGGACGCGATTGTGGAGGTCACCGAGACCGGGTCGTCTTTGCGCGCGAACAAACTGCGCATCGTGGATGAACTGCTCAGTTCCACGCCGCGTCTCATTGCCAACGCGGCCGCGTGGAAGGATTCCTGGAAGCGGAAAAAAATCGAGACGCTCTCGATGCTGCTGAAGGGCGCGCTGGACGCCGAATCGAAGGTCGGTTTGAAAATGAACATCGCCAAGAAGAATCTCAAGAGTCTGCTCAAGAACCTGCCGGCGTTGCGCAACCCGACCATTTCCAACCTGAGCCTGAAGGGTTGGATTGCCGTGGAGACGATCATTGACGAGCACGTGGTGCGCGAATTGATTCCGCAACTCAAGGCCGCCGGAGCGGAAGGCATCATCGAATATCCGCTGAACAAGGTGGTGTACTGAAAACGGCGGGTTGGATGGCGGAATGCTTGAAAGATTTGAGTTGCATTAATCCGTCAATCCACTAATCCATCACTTCATAACCTTATGGGTTCATTAAAAAAACGCCGCAAGGCCAAAATCAACAAGCATAAACGGCGCAAGAAGCTGCGCCTGAATCGGCACAAGAAGCGCACTTGGCAGAAGTAACCTGCCGGCGCATTGATTCATCCGTTCGCGCGCGGTTGCCTCACCGCGCCGGCGCGAACGGTTTTTTTTCACCGCGCCCGGCCAGCCCCGCCCGATGGAACATCGTTTTGACAAACATTACACCGTTGACGAAGCGCGCGCTCTCTTGCCGCAAATTCGCAAATGGCTGGCGCAACTCACCCGGCTGCGCAAGGAGCTGGAACGCTTTGACAAACGGTTGAGCGGTCTGACGGAGCAGGGGAATGACATCGGCGGCGAAACGGTGAACAACTGGATTCGCGCGCTCGCGGACACGCAGGAGGTCCTGGCCGAATTTCAACGCCGCCGGATTTTCATCAAGGATCTGGAGCGCGGTCTGATTGATTTTCCGGCCATCATGGGGGGCAAAGAGGTCTTTCTCTGCTGGGAACAGGACGAGGAAGACATCGAATTCTGGCACGATCTCGACACCGGCTTCGGCGGGCGCGAACGGCTCTAACGGCTGGAAGCGCCAGCGTCCCGTCTGCCAGTCCCCTGGAATGAACTCGGCGGGACGCCGGCGCTCCCAGTGAATTGCAACCCGCCCATTGGTTGCCGGGAACCGGACCAACGCTGAAAAACATTCAATTCACGCTTTTCACCCGGCCGGTGTGACGGGCATCGGCGCGAAACATCGGCCACGGACTCTTCGCCGGCGGCGCCTGCCCGCTGTTTGAACTAATGGCATACAAAAGCTTGCCATCGCATATGTAAATGGTCCCATCATCACCTATGACCGGCGAGGCTGCGATTTGTCCCGATGTGTCATAGTGCCACAGTTCGGCGCCATTTTGTTGCAGGGCAAACAGCCTTCCCGACGCGGCGAAATAAATCCCGCCGTTGGCGGCAACGGCGGGGGTAGGATCAATCAAAATACCGGTATAATAAAATCCCCACCGTTTTTTTCCATTGCTGTCGACGGAAATGCTGAAAGTTCGAGCCGACAGATAAAGGTTGCCGTTTTCGTCAAGCACCGGCGAAGACCCGTCCGCCCCGCCGGTGTGCAGGCGCCACCGTTCCGCCCCGTCCGGCCGCAACGCGTAAATATTGCCATCGGTCGAAGTGAAATAAATCGTGCCGTCAGCAGCAATGGCCGGTGACGAAATGATCTGGCCCCCGGTCGTGAACGACCATGAAAGGCGGCCGTCCGGCTTCAGGGCGTAAAACATTTTGTCGAGCGAACCGAAGTAAATGGTCCCGTCCTTCCCGATTGCCGGCGATGAAACCACGATGTTGCTCGTGGCGAAAACCCATTTTTTTGAGCCATCAGGATTGAGCGCATAAAAGTTATTGTCCCACGAACCGAAGTAAATGGTTCCGTCACTCCCGATCGCCGGGGAAGAATCAATCCACGCTCCGGCGGCAAACGTCCATTTCAGCCTGCCTTGCGGCGTGACGGCGTAAAACTTCCGGGTGCGGGCGCCGAAATAAATTGTTCCATCACCGGCAATCGCCGGGGACGATTTGATTTCAGAATTGATCTTGAAAACCCACTTCACGTCGCCTTGTGGCGTCACCGCCCGCATTTCGCCGGCAAAGCTGGCTTCATAAATCGTTCCATCCGCTGCGATGGCCGGAGTCGAGTCGGCAATATTACCCGGCACCGGGAGCGTCCACAGATTAGTCGGGGCGGGTTGCGCGAGGGCGATGAGCTGTGCGCTGAAACACAACAAACCGGCGATCATCCTGGGCAGATGCGTGAGAGTCGAGCGGTTCATTCCCACCAGTAAAACCGCAAAAGGCGCATCCGGCAAATGCAAACCGCGCGGCGAACTTGCATCCGCTGCCTGCCCGCACTACCTTTCGCCCGCCTATGGAAAAAATCGTCATCATCGGTTCGGGCTGCGCGGGCTGGACGGCGGCGCTTTACACCGCGCGCGCCAGTCTGTCGCCGCTGGTCCTCACCGGCGGCCAGCCCGGCGGCCTGCTCACCACCACCAGCCTCGTGGAAAACTTTCCCGGCTTCCCTGAAGGGGTGGACGGCTACGAATTGATGACGCGGATGCAGAAACAAGCCGAACGATTCGGCGCGCGGGCCAGCTTCGGCACGGTGGAGGCGGTGGATTTTTCCAAACGCCCCTTTGTGCTCACCGTGGACGGCGAAAAGGTTGAGGCGCAAGCGGTCATCATCGCCACCGGCGCGAGCCACAGACACCTTGGCGTGCCCGGCGAAGATTTGCTGGAGACCAAAGGGGTGACATATTGCGCGACCTGCGATGGCGCACTGCCCATTTTCCGCAACCAGCCGCTGGTCGTGGTCGGCGGCGGCGATTCCGCGTGTGAAGAAGCCCTTTATCTGACCCGGTTCGGGTCGGTCGTTCATCTCGTGCATCGGCGCGACGCGTTGCGCGCCTCAAAAATCATGGCCGAACGCACCTTGTCGAATCCGAAAATCAAGCCGGTTTGGGATTCCGCCTTGACGGAAGTTCTCGATGTGAAGCAGGACAAGGTGACCGGCGTGAAATTGAAAAATCTCAAGACCGGCGCGGAATCGGTTTTGAACTGTGCGGGCGTGTTCATCGCCATCGGGCACGGACCGAACACGGATATTTTCAAAGGTCAGATTGAAATGGGCGAGAACGGCTACATCATTTCCAAAAAAGGCACGATGACGAATGTGGCGGGCGTGTTTGTGGCGGGCGACTGCGCGGACCACGTTTACCGGCAGGCCATCACGGCCGCGGGCGCGGGATGCGCGGCGGCGATCGACGCGGAACGATTTCTGGCGGCGCAAAACCAATGAAACCGGTACCGCCGTGGGGAGAAGACTCATTTCTGTTTTTTATTGCCGAGGCAGGAGATAAATCGTCCACTGTTTGCATGAGAACATTTCTTTCCATTTTGGTTGTCCTGACATTTGCAATCAAATTGCCCGCGGCAGACACCAACGCTCCCACGCCATCGAAAATCAACACTTCCACCATGTTGAAAATCAGCACGGTCGAGGCGGACAAACATTATGATCAGGAAATGATTGTGACGGGCAGGGTGGTGCAGGTCACCATCCGGCCCAAAGTGACATTTTTGAATCTCGACCAGCCGTTTCCCAGCTCGCCGTTCACGGT